>Ga0082335_1000690_pt1 | contig 80906 bp, 59 predicted proteins | sample Subgrocontami58m_FD_72375 | JGI IMG/M metagenome (GOLD analysis project Ga0082335, IMG submission 72375) | Subsurface groundwater microbial communities from S. Glens Falls, New York, USA - GMW37 contaminated, 5.8 m (SPADES assembly) (version 2) ... | reverse complement strand
TGTCCGCATCGCCGATGCCCTTCCGGCGAACACAACCTTCGTCTCGAATGGTTCCACCTCCGGCTGTACCGTCCAGGGCACCACCGTCTATTGCCAGCCCCAGACCTTCAATCCGGGAGGGGGTGCCACCTACACCCTGAAGTTCCAGCTCAATTCCTCCGCCCCCTGCGGCGGTACGAATGCCGCCGACAACGTCGCCAACCTCCAGCAGAACACTGCGACTTTCGCACAGACCAACCATGTCCAGACGCCAGTGACGTGCTTGCCGCAATGTTCGGATGCTTTTGACAACGACAACAACGGTTATATCGATGCAGCCGATGCCAACTGTCACACCGACGGGAATACCGGCAATTCCCAGAGTTACGATCCCAACCGTCTCGAGCAACCGCCGCATTTCACTGCCTCGAAATCCGCAGATCTGCAGACCCTCCACCCCGGTGACACCATCATCTACACGGTGACCACCCAGAACATCGGCCAGAATCCGCAGCAGAACATCCGCCTCTTCGACATCGTTCCGCCGAACATGACCTTCCTGCCTGCCGGTTCCACCTCCGGCTGCATCCAGCAGGGTTCTCTGGTCGTCTGTCCTCCGCAGAGTTTCAGTGTCGGGCAGAATGCGACCTACACGCTTAAATTCCAGCTGTCATCGGTCGCTCCCTGCGGCGGAGGCGCGATCGCCGATAACGTCGCGAACCTCCAGCAGGGCACGACACCCCTCGTCATCACCAACCACGTGCAGACGCCGATCGCGTGCATTCCGCAGCCCCAGTTCGCGGTGACGAAGACCTCGAGTGTCCAGACGGTCGCTCCCGGTGACACCTTTATGTATACCGTCACGGCGCTCAACACCGGTCCAGCAGCCGTCGCGCAGGTGGTGGACACGATCCCGACCTTCCTCGCGTATGTTCCCGGTGGTTCCACCCCTGGATGCAACCAGCAGGGCCCGCAGGTCGTCTGCCCATTCCAGACGTTCCAGACGAATCAGCCGTTGACCTACTCGCTCCGGTTCACCGTCGCGGGCGGCGCTCCCTGCGACAGTGACATCGACAATGTTGCCACCGTTCTGCTGAACGGGAACACCGTCGCTCTGTCCAACATCGCTTCGGTTCATACCGTTTGCGAGCAGCCGAATTTCTCGATCCAGAAGACCGGTCCCCAGAGTGCCGGTCCCGGAGACATCATTACGTACACGGTGACGGCGACGAATAACGGGACGATGAACCAGAACGGCATCCAGATCGTCGATCCGATTCCCGCGAATACGACATTCGTCCCGCAGGGGAGTACCGCGGGTTGCGTCCAGCAGGGCAGCACCATTGCGTGCATTCCGCAGACCTTTGTCCCGAATGTACCGGTGACCTACACCCTCAAGTTCCAGATCTCGCCGACCGCACAGTGTCTCTCGGATATCAGCAACACAGCGACGGTCCGGAAGAATAGCTCGAACGTCGTGACCTCCGGTCCCGCGATAACGCAGGTCGTCTGCCCGGCTCCGCAGTTCTCCGGCACGAAGTCGGGACCGGCGACCGTGCTCTCGGGCGGTCTCATCACCTACACGCTGACGGTGCGCAACGACGGGACCACGACCCAGCAGAACATCAGTCTCATTGATCCAATCCCCAGCAGTCTCACGTTCGTGCCGACCGGATCGACGCCCGGTTGTGTGTTGGGTGTTCACATACCCGAGGTTGGGCCAGTCGTGGTCTGCCCGGCGCAAACCTATACAGCAAACCAGACGAATACCTTCGTGCTGAACTTCAGAGTGCTGCCGGGCGCACAGTGCAACTCGATCATCGATAACGCGGGGAACATCGACCAGGGGAGTTCTATGATTGCGCAGACGAACCACAGTCAGACGCGCGTGGATTGCCCGGTAGTAACCGCTGATCTTGCGATCAACAAGTACGGACCTTCATCGGTCACCCGCGGCAGCACGGTCACCTACAGCTTGGTCGTGTCCAACACCGGCCCCGCGACTGCAACGAATGTGGTCGTCCATGACATCATCCCGTCGGGATTCACGTTCCTCTTCGGGCAGGGCGGCGCCTGCAGCGTGGTGAATAACGGAACGGAAGTCGCTTGTCAGGTGGGGAGCGTCACCACAGGACAGCCGGCTACCGTGAACCTCACCTTCCAGATTCCGACGGTGGGGAACTGCACGCAGACGACGGTCCAGAACACCGCGACCGTCACGAGCAATACGACTGATCCGGTACAGGGGAACAACCAGAGCCAGATTCCCACGATCCTGAATTGCCCGGTCCAGAACTCGGCTGATCTCTCCGTCGTCAAGACGGGGCCGCCGTCGGTGATGTACGGGGATACCTTCACCTACACGATTGTTGCCAGTAATGCCGGGCCGTCTACAGCAACCGGAGTGGTGATGACTGATCCGATCCCCAATGGCCTCACGTTTGTCTCTGCTACCGGTGCATCGTGCTTGGTAGCTGGAGGACAGGTCATCTGTACCCTCGGCACGCTCACGCCTCAGGTTCCTCAATCGATCGGGCTGACGTTCAGTGCGCCGTCAGCGCCGCCGCAGTGTAACAATGTCACCGTGCAGAACACGGCTGCCGTTGCGAGCGGGACGCCCGATCCGGTGCCCGGAAACAACCAGAGTCAGTTCCAGACGATTGTCACCTGTCCTTCGCAGAATTCCGCCGATATCACGGTGGTGAAGGTCGGGCCAGCGCAGGTAAGTCGCGGCGACAACATCACCTACTCGCTCATCGCCAGCAACTACGGTCCCGCGACCGCGAGCTTCGTCTCGATCACCGATCCGATCCCGGCCGGTCTCACGTTCGTTTCCATGTCGGGAGGCAGCTGCAGCGTGCAGAACAACATCCTGACCTGCACCGTTGCCAGTCTTCCCTCGGGACAATCCACGCCGATCATCTCGGCGACCTTCTTAGCCCCGGTGATCCCAAACTGCACGCCGACCACGTTCCAGAACACTGCGACAGTTTCCAGTGCCACGCCGGACCCGCAGCCGGGCAACAACCAGAGCCAGGCGAGTACCTTCGTGAACTGCCAGTCGCAAAATGAAGCGGATCTCTCGATACAGAAGATCGGTCCGTCATCGGGCCAGCGTGGCGATGCGCTTACGTACGCCTTCATCGCGAGCAACGCCGGACCCTCGGCGGCAACGAACGTCGTCATCCGCGACCCCATTCCCTCCGGCCTCACGTTCGTCTCCTCCTCGGGCGGTAACTGCTCTGTGCAGAGCGGCGCGCTCGTGTGCATGCAGGGGGCGCTTGCTTCCGGCCAGGCCACTCCGCTGATCGCCGTGACGTTCCAGTCGCAGCAGCCGGGCAGCCAGTGCACGACGGGTTCGGTCCAGAACACCGCGAACGTCTCGAGTTCTATCTTCGACCCGACCGGTGCGAATAACCAGAGCAGCGTCGTGACGGCGCTGAGCTGTCCGAACAACGTCGCCGATCTCTCCATCGTGAAGACCGGACCCGCCTCCGTCACCCGCGGCGGCATTCTTTCTTACAGCTTGATTGTTTACAACGCCGGACCGTCAACGCAACTGGCGAACTATATAGTCAAAGATCCGGTTCCCGGTGGCGTCACGTTCAACGCCGGAGCTTCCAGCCCGAACTGCGCAATGAGCGGCTCATCGATGGTCGCTTGTACCGGCAGTCTTGGGAATAATTCGTCCGCTCCGTTGGTTCTTTCCTTCGATGTGCCGACGGTAGTCAGTTGTACGCCGGCGACTGTCCAGAACACCGCGACGGTTACGAGTCAGCTCACGGACCCCGATCCGTCCGATAACCAGAGCCAGGCGAACACGGCGGTCAACTGCCCCACGCCGAATACCGCCGATCTCTCCATCGTGAAGACCGGCTCATCCTCTGTGGTGCGCGGAAATACCATCACCTACGCCGTCGTCGTGAATAACGCCGGTCCGGCAACGGCGACGGGCGTGGTGATCCGTGATCTCATTCCTTCAGGCTTCACGTATGTCTCCGCGACCGGCGCAACCTGCAGTCTCGCGGGAACAGGCGCGCAGGTGAGCTGTACGCTCGGCACCCTCGCATCGGGCGTTCCGGCGACGGTGCGGCTCACGTTCTCGGTGCCGACCGTCACGAACTGCACGCAGACGACAGTCACGAACACCGCGATCGTCTCTTCGGGAACTCTGGACCCGGTCTCCGGTAACAATCAGAGTTCGGTACAGACGACGGTCACCTGTCCGCCCGGGAACGCAGATCTCTCCGTCAGCAAGACCGGCCCGGCTTCCGTGGTGCGCGGCAACACCATCACCTACACCGTCACGGTGACGAACGCCGGTCCGGCGACGGCAACCAATACCATTGTGACGGATACGATCCCGACCGGGTTCACCTATGTCTCGGCGATCGGTGGGACGTGCGGTCTCGTCGGGACGGGCGCGCAGGTGAGCTGTGCGCTCGGCAATCTCGCGATGAATGCGCCGACGAACCTCTCGATCACGTTCACCGTTCCGACCGTCACGAACTGCACGCAGACGATGGCCGGCAACACCGCGACCGTCCGAAGCGATAATACGGATCCGGTCTCCGGCAACAACACGAGCCAGTTCACGACGACGCTCACCTGTCCGTCCCAGAACAATGCCGACGTGGGAGTGACGCTCACGGGCCCATCCACGGTCACGAGCGGGAACTCCGTGACTTTTAACCTCACGGCGACCAACGGCGGTCCCTCGACCGCGCAGAGCGCACTGGTGCGTTTGCCCATTCCGACGTACCTCACCTACCAGTCCTCGAGTGGCGGCACGTGCACCGTGGTCGGGAATGAAGTTGACTGCAATCTCGGTAACATGACGAGCGGGCAAACGACGCCCATCACGCTCACATTCAGTACGCCCTCGAGCTGTTCCACAACGCTCACGACGCAGGCGTATGCTCTCATCGCGAGCAACACCGCCGATCCGAACGCAAGCAACAACACGAGCCAGACCGTCACGACTTTGGTCACCTGCAGCACCAATGGCAACGTCAGTATCTATAAGACGGATAATCTTGGTACCGCGAACACCGGCGACCGCGTCCGCTACAGCATCGTCATCACCAACACGTCGAACAGCACGGCGAATAACCTCACGGTGACGGATCCGGTCCCGTACGGGATGACGATCATCACGGTCTCCGACGGAGCCACGGTGAACGGACAGAACGTCACGTGGAACAACCTCAGCGTCGGGGCCAACGCGAGTCGCACGCTCTTCATCGATGTGGAGGTCCGCAGCGACGTCACCGACGGTACGGTACTCAGGAACATCGCGCGCGTGGGGAACCAGTCGTCCACCGACGACACGACGATCCGCTCTTCCACGTACAATCCGCCGTACTATCCTCCGTACTATCCTCCCTACTACCCGCCCTACAACTACCCGAACCAGCCGGTCTACTACCCGCCGACCACGAACCCGCCTGTCTACTACCCGCCGGTAACCATGCCCCGGACAGGAACGAGAGGTGCGCAGCTCTATTCGAAGCCGCATGATGAGACGAATGTGACCGCGGCTGCCTCGCAGTCCGCTCCTCCGCCTTCGCAGACGAACGCGTACGCCACGGTTTTCTATGCCACGCTCGTGACGCTACTCGCCGTCGGCTCGGCAGCCGCGAGCAGGCTTGCAAGCGGGATGTTCTAGTAGCCGAAAACAGCACCGGGACTTTTGGAGAGGGAGGTAACCGCTCACTGACTCTGTAGCCTACCGTCCTCACTCCGCCCTGCGGGGCACCTCTCTCCATTGCGATGGAGAGAGGGAATCTCAGGACAAGAACAACAGGGATGAGGACGGTACTGAAATCCGACGCAACGTCAGTGAGCAGTTACGAGAGGGGATATTGCAAATATTAGTAAATATGTTATAATGATATAAAACAACAATCTATCTATGGATTGGAAGACAGCTCCTCCCGGGGGGCGTTCATCGCGGCGGGTGAAAGTGGCGACGGTAGTGCTGGTGCTGCTGACGTTCGTCCTGTGTGGCACGGTAGTCCGGAAGTACCGTGGAACGATAGACGCGCGGACAATATTGATCGAACAGACAAAATCGCGGCGTAGCTCCCGCAGGAGCGAAGCCGGACCGTCACAGGGCCAGAACGGCCCAACACTCAGGCAGCAGATGAAGGTGAACCTTTCCGAGGCAATCGATCAACGAGTCGCGCTCCTGAAGAAAACGGTGCGTGTACGTTTCGCGGTGAGCGGCTCCGTGCTTGCTCTGTGGGAGGTCTCGCTCAAAGACCGCCCTTCCTGGGTCGTCTTCGAAGTGGGGGGCGACGGGAAGGGGCGCGCAGTCGTGAGTGCCGAGAGAATCAGGCAGCAGCTCATCAGTTTTCCCGTGGAGGGCATTCCCCAGCCGCGTTTCTGCCGTTTGCTCTCCACGTGGGTTGACGGGCAGGGGGTGAACCGGGCTCAGACGAGCTGCATCGCGCGGAGCGGCTATCTCCACGACGTGACGCGCGTTGCGGAAGCGGTCAAAGATGCACTGGAGGGGGACAGAAAGGAAGTGACCGTCCCGCTCCTCACGCTGCCTGCGACCATCATGCCTGCGGAGGGGGACAGGGCGATGGAACCGCTGAAGCTTCTCGCGGTGGGGAGGTCGAATTTCAAGGGATCGGACGAAGGGAGGAAAGCGAACGTGCGCAAGGGGCTGAATGAGCGCCTGAACAACGTGTATGTGCCTGCGGGGACGGCCTTCTCCTTCAACAGCGTTCTGGGGAAGAGCATCAGTACCGGCAACGGCTGGCGCATGGCGCTCACCATCTTCGGGGGGTCCGAACTGCGGCCGGCCCCGGGCGGCGGGATCTGCCAGGTATCCACCACGCTCTACCGTGCGATGCTCCAGGCGGGACTTCCCATTCTGGAACAGAAGAGCCACAGCCTTTATGTCTCGTACTACGAGAAATACGGCGTGGGACAGGATGCGACGGTGTTCCCGGGGAGTCAGGATCTCTCGTTCCTGAATGACACGGGGGGCCCGCTCCTCATCCAGTCGTACAACGAGGGGGACGAAGCTTTCGTCAATATCTACGGATACGACGATGGTCGCGAAGTAACGCTCTCGGGGCCCTACTTCGCCAGGAACGCTCCTCCGGATCTGCTCGAAAACGGCAGGAAGGTCCGGGCAAACGAGATCGTATGGGTGCGGGAACTCGTGGCGCAGGATAAGGATATCAAGAAGGAAGTGATCGTGTCGCGGTATCAGGCGATCCCGCGGTCGCTTCCGGATCGCTGGCAGCCAACCGTCTCCCGTGTCCGCGGCGGGGAGAGCATCGCGCTCGGAAATACGTTCGTCGCGAAACAGTGATGGTTCACGCGATGGGCAATCGCACCGTGATGATTGTGCCTTGCCCTTCCTCGCTTTTGGCGAAGACCCTTCCGCCCGCGTGTTCGACGATCCCCCGGACGATGTAGAGACCGAGGCCGTTCCCGTCCGCCTTGTACCGCGTGGCGTTCGATCCGCGCGTGAACTCGCTGAAGATGCGCCTCAAGTCCCGTCGGGGAATGCCGCAGGCGTGATCCTCGACTTCGAATTCCGCGAAGCCCCCGCGCCTTCTCGACCGGACGGTGATGACCGCCCCGTCGGGGGAGAAATCGATGGCGTTCGTGAGGAGTTCCTGCGCGACGCCGGCGATCAGCGTCGGATCGAGGCGCATCGTGATGTTCTCTGCGAGGGCGAGGGTCACGCGCTGTTTCCGGACGGCCAGCCGCTCGCCGCTACCCAGGACGATTTTCTCGAGGATGGTGGAGAGGGAGACGAGCTCCGGTCGGTACTCGATGTGGCCGCTGTGGACGAGATCAGCTTCCTTGAGGGTTTTCAGGATCTTCGTCAGCCGCTTGACTCCCTCCTGGATGTTCGCGATCGTCCGCTGGAGGGACCGGGGCCCTTCATCCGTCAGCTCCTCGATGGACCAGTTGATGATGGTGAGCGGCCCGCCGAGCTGATGAAACGCGAGCCGCAGCAGGCCCGAACGCTCGACTTCCAGCCGTTCCATCGTTTCGAGACGGCGTTTCCAGAGGTAGAGGAGCGTCCCGCCGCCGATGGAGAGGGCGGCGAGGATGACGAGCAGGAGGACGACGGGGGAGAAAACGCCCTCCGAGAGGCGGGCGAAATCTGCCGCGTCCATGTCGATGCCGAGAACGCCGATGGTTTGATTTTTCGAGTTCAGAATCGGGGCATATCCGGAGATCGTGAGTCCCCACTGGTCTTTGACGATATGGTCATCCGTCGTCGGATGGAGGAAGGCCGCTCCCTGGAGTGCAGGAACGTCTTGGATATCGTAGGGTGTCCCGGGAGCCGACGGCTCCTCCTCCGGGTCGATGATGCCGTTCCCGTTGACGTCCAGTTGTTCTTTGGTGAGGCCGAGGTCCGCGTCGGCAACGAATTCCAAAACCATGGGATCGTTGGTTTTCCGCATGATGTAGGCGAAGCGGATGTTCGTGACTTCGTGTTTCATCCTGAGAAGCTTCCGAACGTTCTGCTGCAAATTTTCTGAGGTTTCCATGGTGTCATTGCTTCGGATTTGGCTGATTTTGTCTCCATTGAACAAGATTGCCGCAGCGGCAGCAGTACTCTTGAGCTTGTCCTTCAGCTGTTCTTCCGCGATATGCCGTCCGCGGAAGAAGAAGAACAACCCGGCCGCGACGATCGTGACGATCACCACCGTCGTGATGCCGGCAATGGGCAGGAGCTGCCGGAAATTTTCCCGGAGAGCGCTTCGATTACTTGGCATGTATTTGCTGCCCATTATACCATGGAATCCGCAGTATTTCTACGGATCTTGAGTTCCTGACTCCTTCCATGGGAGGCTGTTTTTTGCTACAATAATGGGATTTCGCACGCCCGCATGTCTCCCGTTCCAGCGCAGAACCTCCCTCGTCCGGCACCACATTCGACGCTCTCTGTGCGTCTCGTCATTCTCGGGACGCTGGCCGCGGTTCTGGGAGTGAGTATCGCCACGCTCTCCGGCGGCGGGAAAGGCGTGAATTTCCGTGCGGTGCTGGGGGACACCAATACGCAGGGGGACTACTCGAGTTACCTCCAGATGATGTCTTCCCAGAACGCGCAGCAGGAGCTGGAGCGGATGAAGAACACGCGTGACCTGCAGGAGCTCTACCTCCGGCTCCTGAAAGAGGGGGGGCAGGGGACGAACTCCAGCCTGATGTTGCTCATGCAGCAGACCCTCTCGTCCATGGCCCGTCAGCAGGGGTCGGATGCGTCGAGGGGCTTCGGACAGAGTACGCTCACGCTCGAGCAAATGCTCCAGTCGATGCGCGCGCAGCAGGGTTCCTCGATGAACTCCGGTAACGCCATGCAGCTGATACAGGAGATGCTCCTGAAGATGCAGAGATCCTCCTCGTCCGCGCTCTCCCGGGGATCGCAGGGCGCGAAGTCGCAGAGTGCTCTTTCGAGCGCCGCGGGAACGCAGGGATTGACGTCGAGCGAGCAGGAACTCCTGATGCGGCTCCTGCTGCTCATGATGACGAACTCGAGCGGGCAATCGAGTCCGCCGCCCTCCAGCGGAGGGTCTTTGGCCGTCAGTGCATCGAGCGCCCGTCCGGCGGGGTCGTACGAAGCGTACGTTTCGTCGGTCCAGTCGGTCATCCAGCTTCTGAGCAAGGCGGCCGATGTGGCGAAGGTGCGTGAGGAACAGCAGATCATCAGGCAGCTGTCGCCGGTGCAGGCGTCTCTTGCGACCCGCCTCACGCAGGAACTGACGCTCACGCAGGCGATGCGGGAGAAAGTGCACACGTATGTCACGCAGGAGCTCCCGCGCACATCGCTCAAACAGACGGCGGCGGATTATGTCTTCGCCGGGTTCAAGCTGGAGAACGGTCAGGCGCTCGTGGCGCAGAAGTACACGACGAATCCGGACATCGATCCAAAGGACTGGTATGCGCCGGCCGTCGCGTACGTTCAGAGCAAGGGCCTGATGAAGGGGCAGGGAGACGGATTATTCGCGCCGACGAAAGTCCTGAATCAGGCGGAGCTCGCCGTGATCCTTGCGAATGCCATGCGGGAACAGCCGGGCGGGACTCGTCCGGCCGCGGCGAAGGCCGGCCAGGCGTTCGGTTCATGGCCTGTCTGGGGACAGAGTGCGGTAGTGGAGCTGCGCGGACGCGGCGTGGACGTCACGTTCTTCACGGCAAATCCCTTAAGCCCCGTGACACGGTTGCAGATGAGCCGCGCCATCGCGGATACTCTCCTGAAGGGCCGTCAGACGAATCCGGGAGAGGCCAAATCCTTCGCGGATACCGTCCGCCTAAGCCCGGTACTCCAGAACTATGTGAGCCTCGTATCGTCCTATGGGATCATGACGGGGAAAACGGGCGGACTCTTCGATCCGTACGGGCTCTTAAATCGCGCCGAAGCGGCGAAGATCTTCGGAAAAGCCATCGAGGTGAAAGCGCCAATCCTGAAAGGCGCGGCCAGTTCGTCGCGGTAGAACAATCCGGAAAATGTAGAATGTACAATGTAGAATGTACAATTATTTTTGAACGCAATTTTTTCAATTCTACATTCTCAATTCTACATTCTACATTAACGACAACGAGCGGGGACTCCATGAGGACTTCGAACGTTGGCTGGAGAAATTGGCGCCCTTCCATCGGAGCCGAAAGTTATCGGCGGGTGGTTTCCAACGGAGCTGTCTTTTCGAGGACGCTCGGGAATGTTGATGGCTGAAACCAATTGCGGAACCTGAGGCGGAACCCGGATCGGATGAGGCTTCTCGTCTGTTCGGACATGCGGAGTGCTGGTATGCCATGACCCTGGGAAATCTGAACGGACTGGGGATCAACCCCGATGACCGTGAGCAGAGACGTGCGTTCTTCGTCGGCCATCCGGGCGATATGCGGCAAAGCGATCCTGTCCAGCTCTGCGTTTTCGAGGTTCAGCGGATGTTCGCCGAAAGTTCCGAGGAGTTCGTTGGTTTCCTGTCCTTGGATACCCTCGGTTTTCGGGATAGGGGAGAGAGTGCGTTGTGCTTCCATACAAGCATATGATGCAGGTGTTTAGTGATCATGTCAAATTGCCGGTGGAGGAAAATCCAATGGCCGCTTCTGGAAGCCGAAAATTGCATATGGATTCCTCTTTATTCGTCTATACTGATGTTCCTTCCTCCCTTCCCATGTCTACCAGGAGAGTCTTCACCACCCAGCAGGCGGAAGAAGTCGGCGCGAAAATCGGCCTGCAGTTCGGGCATGAGCCCTTCGATGTCGAACAGTTCCGCATGGGATTGGATGTCGAGCTGGAGCATGGCACGGTGGATCCGCAGACCAACGTCACGGACGACGACCCCGTCCTCACCGGCAAGATCGCGCTCGCGCACCTGCGGGAATTCTCCGATTACTACACGCGGCTCTATGCCATGGAAGAGGAGGCGGAGGCCTACTGGGAGGGGAAAAAGAGCTGATATTCTTCGGGCGTAAGCCATACTTGACAGCTTACAATGTGCAGCAATGCGCCGGGGGTTTCCTTGTGGAGCCCGCGCATGGGGCCAGGAAACGAGGAAAATAAGGATTCAAGCATTGACCGCCACGGTAAATGCTTTACGATAGATCCCTTCAATCCGCTCTTTGGAAGCACGGCAGTTGCTGAGGTTCCACTGGGTTCTTTGGCCGTTTTGGCCTTGGGAGCTCAGTGCCTAGTGGTTGCCTCAGCAAAAAGTGGATCGTTTCTTTGAATGGTCACGAATGAAAGGAGAACGTCTGATGAAGGACAATTTGGGTTTGCCCTTTGGGCTTAACACCCTCACCCATTCCTACTGGGTGACCTATCCCGCGCTGAAAGCACTGGAGCCGGTTTGCCGGGACAACGGCGTCGGGATGGTCGAAATCCCGTTTCCGGCGACGAGCCAGATGAAAGACCCCGTCCGCTCAGTCTTGGATTTCAAGCGAGCGGCAGGCATTCAGGCCGCAAGCGTTTGCCATTACTTCCTGTCCGGGGGGCCGAATCCGTTGGATCCCGGAGAGGAAGGTGCGGCACTGGAGATGCTCAAGTCCGCCTGCGAGTTCGCCCGTGCGATCGGAGCCGACCGTGTGGTCGGGCCCCTCGGCTGGGTCGTCGGCGGCACCGGCACGCGCGATGGAGTCGTAGCGTTCCTCAAGAAAGCGCTTGTCGAAACACAAGCTACGGGCGTCACTCTCTGCCTCGAGTTCCTCAGGAGCGCAGAGTGCGGTTTCATGCCGGAAGCCGAAGACGATGCCATTGCGGTAGTGCGGGAAATCGGCGACCCCCGGCTGAAAATCCTTGTGGACACGTTCCATGTGGACACTTATCTGAGGGGCCAGACAGACACTCTGGCCAAGGTTGGAGAGCTCCTCGGCCACGTACACATCAGCGGCCGCAAGAGGATGGCTCCGGGATTGGATGTGATCAGTTGGCTGGCCGTTGCCGAAGGTCTGCGGCGAGCCAAGTACAACGGTCCTGTGGTTTTGGAACTTTTCGGCGACGAGTGCCGGAGAGAAATCCCCGGGATCGCGGACCCGACTTTCCCGCGATCTCTCAGCACGGCCGCCTCCGTCGAGGTGGCCCGATTTACCCTCGAGCAGGCGGGGATCATTGCCCCGCTCGCTTCACAAACTGTTTAGTCGACTGTGTGATTTTGTTAGCTGAAGCAACCACACACCACCCCCCTCATACGCGTTCGCGTGCGAGGGGGAAGGTTTGAAGTGTGGAGAAAATGCTAGTGAGGTGAAAAGGGTGGAGATTCCGGGAGTCGAACCCGGGTCTCACGTTATGAGGCATTGACAATGAGACTGTATATCAGTGTAAAATGTCGGATCCAGGCTCCGCTCGTATGTATCGTTTGCAACGCATCTTTTTTCATGAGCACCACTCCTTCCTTTCCCTCGCGCTCAAAGGATGACATTGTCATCGTCGCCACAGGGAGCGTCACTCCCACGGGCAGGAACCCCGAGGAAGCCCACCAGGCAGCCATCGATTTTCGTACGGGCATTCGCAGGCTCGCTCCGGCAGACATCGCCAACTTTGATTTGTTGTGTGAGGTGAAGGGGCTGAAGACGGATAAGGAAAGACAGGAGCTCTTCCGGTGTCTCTGGAGAGACAAGTGCGGGGTGGGAGGCGTCATCCCCGTCGAGTATTTCCCGCAGGTCGAGAGCGGCTTCTATCCCAGAACTTTCCATAAGGGGGGCGAGGCGATCGTGGGCATTCCCGTCGTGCAGGCCTATATCGCCTTCGCGCAGGTGAGGGAGAAGCTCCCGCAACTCTTCACGGACAACGGGAGAATCCGTCCCGACATCGCTCCCGAAACGATGGTCGACATCGCCAACGGCGCCGGCTCCTCGGTGGAAATGGTCGACCAGCAGTTGATGGAGCTCATCCGGGCCAAGGTGAATGAGAGGATCGGCATGAACTACGGCGGGAAGTGGCTCCTCGGGATGCTGGGGAGCATGATTGCCGGGCACATTGCCTCGCAGGCGGGCGTGGGCGGCGCGCAGAACAGCTCCAACTCGGCCTGCGCGTCTTCGGGACTCTCGATGTTCAATGCTTTCAATGCCATCCGGGCGGGGAGCGCGGACGTCGGCATCGTCGGAGGCAGCGAGTACGCCACGGGCGCGATCACCACCTACGTCGCTTTCGATCATATAATGTTCAGGAGCGGCGCCCTGACCCGTGGTTGGCGGGGGAATCGTCCTCCCGGAGAAGCGCTGCTCGCCTTCGATGCGCTTCGGGACGGCTTCGTCCCGGGGGATGCCGCAGTCATCATCGTGATGATGCGCCGGCGCGTCGCCGATCTTCTGCAGATCCGACCTCTCGCACAGGTGCTTGGAGTGAGCGCGAATACCTGCCAATCGAAACAGTTCAAAAAGAGTCTCGCAAATGGAACCATCACGGGACAATCTTTGCTGCTCGAGCGGCTCTTCAAAAAGTGCGGAATCGATCCGCGCACACTCCCCGGGAAGCTCGTGCACTTTCTGCACGGCACAGGGACCGAAGACGGAGCGATCAATGAGCTCTATGCCGCAGCGAGCGTGATTGGGGATGCTGCGCTCGAGGGACGGTACGTGGCTACGGGAGTGAAGGAGCGCGACGGTCACTCGCTCGGAGCGGCGTTCGCCGCAAATGTCACTGCGGCAGTGGAGGGGATGCGTCACCGCATCATCCCCGGCCTTCCCTGTACGCGGGAGGTGGACCCCGCTCTGCGCACCGTGGATCAGAAGGTCGTGGACGAGGAGGGGGTTACGATCGATCCGGGAGCACTGAATGCCGTTGCGGATTCGATCCTGTGCCGTCGCCACGCGCCCTTCGATCCGGAGAGTGATCTCGTGATCGCGGATGCCAAGGGGTTCGGCGGAACCAACGCCGCTGTGGCATTGAGGGCGGAGCTATAAAAAATCACTTCAGCGACTTCAGGAACTCCACGATGTATTTTGCCGTGCCCTGGGGCCAGGTGTGGGGATAGAACGTGCCGTTATCAGTGGTGTCTATCGTCGACGGGCACCACAGAATATCGTTGCCGCCGGCGCACTTGGTTTGCCGCACGCAATTCAGTTCGGTCGGGCCGGTATTCTGGGTTTCCGGTGCGCAGAAATTGGTTTCCGAACGCAGCTTGCGCACCCTTTCTGCGCCGCTGAACGGAGCCAGATTATCCCTGAGATTATGGATGATCATGGCTGCCGCCGGGCCTGCGCAGGTTGTGTCTACCGAGTCTCCGCCCACTGTGGCCGAAGCCAGCACCACGTCGCCGCGCACGCACGCGACGCTGTTGGCCATCCACGCGCCCAGCGAGTGGCCGACCACGGAGATGCGGTCCATGTCGATGCAATAGTCGTCGGCCAGCTTCTGGACTAACTCATCGAAGAAGGCGATGTCGCGGATTTCCTGCGGCTTGTCGCCGGGGTTCGCCCACGAGTAGCTGCCGTTGTCCTTCTTCAGTGCGGCGGGGTAGGCGATGATGCTGTCCGTCGCCGCGCGGTCCAGTCCCATATACTGCCGGACTTGTTCGTTGCTGTTAGTGCGGCCATGAAACGCGACGATCAGCGGAGCGGGATTGTTCGGTGTGTATCCGGAAGGCACGGTGAGCAGGAAATCGCGCTTTATCCCTCTGGCAACCACACTCGTTGGTGCCTCGCTTACCGGTGATTTGCCGCAGCCGGGAGAGAGTCTGGGTGCGAAGCGTTCTTCATCATGACGCAGCATGCGCCACAGCAAATCGGCCGCGCGTTCACGATTGAGCGGCTGCCAGGCAACGTATGAGTGCTGCGGCAGTATCCCCAGACTCTCGAGTTTCTCGGCGTACGGCAGGTACCACTCTGGCCCCGTGCCTTCCGTCACCTCCTCGCCATAGGCACTCAGGACCATCTTGATCGCCTCGGCGAAGTTCACCGGTGTATCCGCACGGAACATTCCGTCGGGGTAACCCTTCACGATGCCGCGGGTCTTCGCCGCACACACGTACGGCGCGAACCAGGCGCTCGGATTTACGTCGCTGAAGCAGCGCCGGCGCACCGGCACGACGGCGCTCTTTCCCTTGAAAATTATTTTCAGCAGCTCGGCGCGGTTGATCGTCTGTTTTGGCTTAAAAGTCCCGTCCGGGTAGCCGCTGATTACGTCCCGTGTCTGCAGATACTCCACCGCCTCGCGGTAGCGGTACCAGCTGTGTTCCATATCGGCGAAAGGCGCAGCTACTGCTTCGGTCGTCACTGTATTGAGCTGTGCCGCCAGCACTCCCAATATTGCCAGAGCGACAGTACGTCGAAAAAACACTGGAGGACTTTAGCACAGGGAAGAGGAAGGTGGTGGAGATGCCGTAACCGATTATTACATCTGCAACATTGAAGTTAAAAAAGTGCATCTTAGTTTAATTTTTTTGTATGTGCCTGGTTTCTTTCTAGATAATTCAATAGACAGTGACGGACCAGACTTTCAAAAAATAAAATATTTGGTAGCATATCGAATTTACCCCATACACGTTGATCTACCATTTTTCCAACAGCTAAGTCTAGATAATGACCTCTTCCCATTTCATCAAAGTAATCAAACACTTCGCTAATGCACAGTGGAACACCTTGATGCAGATATCTCGATCGGGCCTCGTAAATAATATTCAAGTATTTTTCTAAGTTCTCTTCGGTAACCCAACTACGCGGCCAGCTTGGTCTTTTGGTCGAAAAATATCCGTTGCAATAAGACAATATGAACTCAATGAATCCCTTACGATCTCCCAAACTAGTTTTTGAGAGAGAGTTGATTGCTGAAATAAATCGAATGTAAGCGATTTCATCTTGAAAGCCAATTATGCGTAAAGCATTTGCATAATTTGAAACTGCATAATAAAACTTCTGGTGATGATGTGAATCAAGACGAATTACCTTCTTTAGAAAATTGGAAAATTCCCACATATCTTTATTTTTGCTTTGAAAAATTTCAGATTTCCTGATCCATCCTTTATTGCAAGGTAAATAGACAAATTGATCTCCGAAAGACGTCGCTATCGATTTTGCTGTATGTGTACCCTGTCGAGAACTCACAAGCGTAAATCTGCTATGTGAGAAAAGTGATAGCAAAGAAACAATCTCATCTTCTTGAGAAAGAGAGTAGTAACCCTTTTTTGAACCAACTAAAACAAGCCCACCTTTTGTGTTGTATTCATATGGATCTGCATATCCATTTGTTATTTGGAGTTCATAGTTATAAAGTTTTTCAATATAATTATTTCTTCCAAGAGCTTGGCATGCTATAAGCCCATTTTCAAACCACGTCCGTCTTGTAATATTGCATTCCGAAACTAACTCATAATTCGTTTTGTATCGTTCTGACACTTTTTTTCTTCGAGCTATTTCGAGCATTCGAATCCACTTCATTCTTTTGTCAGTGGGGACTCTATAAACTGCCATGTCATAAAGTATGAATGTTTTTACAAATATAGAAAACCTTTTTTGGTGGAGATGCCCAGAGTCGAACCCGGGTCCAAATTCGAGACATTTAAATAAAGACCCGGCGTGCCAATGTCACGGTTGCCGGGTCTTTTTAGGTCTTTCGAGTACCGCGTGAGTCCATGCATGGACAACTCACGCTTGGATTTCGATTGACGAATTTAGTTGGTCCCCCGACGCATCATGCCAATAGGGGACTGAGAGGTCGCGGGTTAGCCGATCTCCGGGAGATCACCGTTGGGGAAGGCATCGGGGCCGAAGGTGGCCTTGAAGACGAGGTCTTCTTGGCCGGTGTTAACGACCTCGATACCGGCGGGATCATTCGCATTCCCGTACGGCGTGAACCATCGATCATACGTCAGTTCCCCGAGGCGCGCTTGCGGCACGAACTTCGCCTCAAGACCGCCGATGATCCCTCGGCCTTGGAGCATGTGGCAGATGTACCAGGACGGGAAACGGAGAACGTGCCGGCCTTTCGGCGGCACGACAATCCGCTTCGTACTGGCCATCTGCTTGCCACGGATCCTTCCGTAGATGACGGTCGTGACCGTGCCGTCGCCGTCGGCCGTCCTCACCGCGTCCAGAACCGGACGGCACTGGTGTTTCCGGACGAAGTCCGGATCCGCGACCAACTTCCAGTCGGTCTTCTCGACGACTCTCTCCCAGTTATGTTCGACGGGAGTGTAGTCACCTTCGAGAACGGCGGACCATGCGACATCCCACGTGATCTCGCGATCACCGCACCTGTCCTCCAGCAAAAGATGCTCGTCATCCCGACGTTGAGGCTCTTGGGTGCAGTAGTTCGTGGGAGCGTGATCCGTACCGTCCGGTGTCGCAAATCCCCAACCGAGCGGCATCAGCACGTGAGGCTGGAGCCGGCGAAGCTCCATGCTGTTGCCCTTGCCGAACATATGCAGGGCTCTCAGCAGCATTTCCGGAGTCACCCAAGGGTAGTACCCCATCGCCGTAGTGTGGTACCCGGGGGTCGGAGGCGTCCTGTTCTCCAACGGGTCGAAGTGGTAGTACTCCCACTTCCGGTTGTGCCGGTGGCACATCAACACCCGATCAGGATCGAAGCGCTTGTCGTAGATCGGGATGGTCACTTCCTCGAACCACTCCTGGGCCAGGGCCATCGTCGCCTCGCCGATCATGAACACGGGTGCCGCCTGAACCATGTCCTGCAGGGCGACCAAATCCGTGTCCGGGTCGATGGCGTGGGCTTGGCCCTCCCGGAAGAATGGCTTGCCGCCATCCTCGGGGTTCTTGTTCCCCGTGATGACCCGGCCACAGTTCCCGAACCACTCCTCGGAGACTCCCAGCGCGTTTGGCCCTTCGCCAAAGGGGTAGAAGTCGTCCGGATGGAATGGCAACCGTTTCCCGGCCCCGTAGAAAGTCCTTCCCACAGGGCGTCGGACGAGCGGGACCACTCTCCACTTGTTGCGGATCGCGTCAAGCGAAGGCCTGACGTTTCCGTCCACCAGCTTCTCGCGGTGGCGCCAAAGTGTTTGGCTTGCGTGCGTCTTACTCATTGCTTTTCACTCCTTTGTAGGGCTCAACACCCTGAGACAGAGTTCACAAAAGACAGGTTACTTGGGATACACCGTTTCGACATTGGCGGGGTAGATACAACCTATACCCACCACGCCAATGTCGAAGACTCATTCGTCAATCGTGTTTTGAAAGACCGATCCTGCTCAACATTTCATTCGATCCCCGGATGATGCACCCGGGGGTTCAATGAAGAGTTTTGAACAGGAGGCGTATTGTCCATGTTTAGCCCTGAACTGTAAAGAAATTTTTACCCCGCTTCGCAGAATGCCACTGCCGTGAGGCAGTGCGATGAATGCGTCTGTTATTCCAGAGAAGCTACGCAGGGTTCCGCGAGCGACGCACAGCGTTCAGCGTGTGGATACCACCAGCGTAAGCTGGTGGAGCTTCACATTAGAAAGCCCCACGTCGCTCTTCGCTGCGCTCGTCACTACACGCTTCGACAGGCTCAGCGTAAAGGGTCATTCGCCTCAGCGCCATAAGAAAATCTGCGCGAGGAGAATGGTTTACCACCCCTCGACCGTGAGCTCGGGGTCGAACGGTGAGCGAAGCTATGAAAAGGCACTTCGACTCGGTCTTCGCTTCGCTCAGACCTCGCTCAGTGTCATTCGATTCGCCGCAAAGAGAGAGTCGAATGGTGGAGATGCCGGGAGTCGAACCCGGGTCCAACGTGTGCATCATGCGCCCGTACGGTCATGGTCCTTCCGTTTCTTCCGCCCGTAGGGAAAGACCAAGGAAAGGGCGGAAGGGATGACGCGGGAATTCTGAGTACCGCTGCGTCAGGCGGGTACCCAACCTCGCTGTTGACGTCTCATCCCCTTAGCGAGGATCCGGGGTGAGACGTGGTCCGACCGAAGGTCAGACCTTAGGCAAGTTGTGGAACGAGGGCGCCATTGGCGATCCGCTCAACAAATGCCATGAAATTGCTTTTGGCAATTGTGATTCGCAACGAGTGGGTGACGGGAACCGTTGCCATCCCGGACCGGGGCAGACCACAAAGCATATTCACGCTGTCGAAAGCCTTGCATCCCCATAAGGTTGTAGTGGAGATCACGCTGCCTGCCCGGCGAAGTCTCGGCGAAACGAAGTGGAGCCGGACGAAGTCGGGTCGATAGCCTGTCATCCCCACAGTTGAATTCGAGACGAATGCGAGTCGCGGAGCGACGAAGCATAAGTCCGAAGATACTGTGTCCTCCGTAGCTCCGTCATGAAGGAGCGAAGGAGGACTAAACATGGATCGAGATCCGATGCTGTGATGGAGCAGAGAAAATCATTATAGCACGGAAGGCGGTATGTGGCTCAGAGAATCATCCTGAAAAACCAGTTAGCGAAACCGAGCACACTGCTCACCGCGATCCACCCGGTAATGCCGCCGGTGATCGCGAGTGCGATGAGATCCGGGTCCATCCGAAGCGTGAGCTGGTAGACGAGCCAGAGGAAGAGCGCATTGAGGAGGACGGTCGTGAGGAGCGTCGCAATCAGTTTGAAGGGGAGTGCCACGAGGTTCAGGAGAGGACGGACGAAGAGATTGAGGAGGGTTAAGAGGCTCCCGACGATCACGTACGCCGCCGGACCGCCGAACACGGCAAAATACTCCGAGAAATAGGAGTCGAGCGCATACACGAGGAGGACATTCAGGACGGCTTTCAGAACCAGTTTAATCGGCGAAGACATAGGATGGAGAAAGGCCTGATCATGCTACTGCTAAGCTCTGCCGGTGGATAATTGACACTCTCGAATAAGAGTTTCATATCCTTAGACCCCCGCCGTGGCGCACGCCATCCCTTTGGTGCTAAGTAATTATCGCCAATGAAGTCATTTCCTAACCCTAACCCCAACCCTAACCCGTTTACCCTGAGCGAAGTCGAAGGGCTAGCCGCTACTCGCTTCTCATCACTCCTTCTTCTTGAACCGGATGGTGACGGTACGGCCGTCGATCGTGAGCTCGTGCTTCGTTCCGCCACGGTCGGTCTCGACCGACGTGGCTCCGTCGTTGTCTAGGAGCTCGCAGCGTGTTTCCTCCAGGAGCAGTTCCTTGTGCGCAGCGAGGATATCGTCCGCGCCGGAGATCGAGAGCGCGATCGTATCGGTGAACTCGAGGCCCGCCTCTTTGCGTTTCGACTGGATCGCGTGGATCAGCTCGCGCGCGAGGCCCTCGAGCCGGAGGGCGTCGGTGAGGGTAAAGTCCAGCGTCACCACGATCCCGCGGTCCGCTGCGACGTGCTTGCCTTCCTTCCCCTGATACACGATGGAAGCCTCCCCGGGCGAGAGCGTTTCGCCGAGGATGACGATGGAACCGTCCTTCTCCTCGAACCTGCCGGCTTTCGCTTCGCGGATGATCTCCTGAACTTTGGAGCCGAGCCTGGGTCCCACCTTGCGCGCGTCCACCTGCACGATGGGGCTGGCGATGGAAGCGGCGTCGACGACATCGATCACCTGCTTCACGTTCAGTTCCTCGGCGATGAGATTCTTCAGGACGCCGGCGGCAGAGGAGGGCGGGAGGGCGAACGTCACGGACTGGAGTGGAGAACGGACGCGAAGCTTCAGTTCCGCGCGCAGGGAGAGTCCGAGGGTGGTGACCGTGCGCGTGTTCTCCATCAGCGAGAGGATCTTCCGGTCTTCGTCCGTAATGGGTGCGGTCTGCGGCCAGTCGCTGAAGTGGACGCTGCCGTGTTCCTCCGTGACGAGGTTTAAGTAAATCGCTTCGGAGATGAAGGGGCAGAACGGCGCGAGCAATTGGCAATTGGCAATGAGCACACGGTACAGGGTGTCGAAGGCCTCGGCGGAGCCTTCCTCCTTGCCGGCGAGACGGCGGCGGCTCAGGCGCACGTACCAGTTCGTGAGATCGTCGATGGAGTCGGCGAGGTGCGCGCAGGTTGCGGAGAGGTCGTACTGTTCCAGCTCCTCCGTCATCTTGTTCACCAGTTCCTGGGTCTTGAGGAGGATCCACTGATCCAGCAGGACCTTGGATTGTCCATTGCGGAGCGAGAAGTCTATGGAGGGCTTCCAGCCCGCCCGGCCGTTGGCCGGTTCGGACGGGTCGGCGGCATTCGCGTACGTGACGAAGAGACGGTAGGCGTTCCAAAGGGGCAGGAGAACCGAGCGCACGGTTTCCTCCACCAGTCGCTCGGAGAACCGCAGGTCCTCGCCGCGGACCGCGGGCGAGCTCATGAGCGCGAAGCGCACCGCATCGGCGCCGTGGCGCTTCACGACCTCCGTGGGCTCCGGGTAGTTCTTGAGTCTCTTACTCATCTTCTTCCCGTCTTCGGCGAGGACGATGCCGTTCACGACGCAGTGGCGGAAGGCCGGGCAGTCGAAGAGGGCGGTGGAGAGCACCATCAGCGTGTAGAACCAGCCGCGCGTCTGGTCCAGGCCTTCGGCGATGAAGTCAGCGGGGAACCCCGGCGGGATATCGCCGCCCGTCTCGAACGGGAAGTGCTCCTGCGCGTACGGCATGGCGCCGCTCTCGAACCAGCAATCCAGGACTTCCCCGATCCGCCGGAGCTTTGGGGCCACAGTGATGGTTTCGAAGTGGGCATTATGCAATTCTTTGGTTGCGGCTTCGGAGTAGGGCAAGCCCAAAACAACCATTCTCAGAGCCAGAAGAAATCCTCCATGGGCGACTAAAAGCACTTTTTTACCGGCATAATTTTTCAAAAGGAAATCGTGTGCCTCTTCGGCGCGTTTGATCATTTTCTCGAACGGCTCGCCGTCCGGAGGCGTATCGCGAGAAAACGTTACCTTTATGCCTTTCAGTTGTGGATGTTTTGCCTGCAACTCATCGGCCGATTGTCCGGTCCACTGCCCCAGATCACGTTCCCGGAAAAGTGGAAAAGTTCCGCCCAGCGGGACGCCGATTTCGGAAGCGATTAATTTCGCGGTTTCATGGGCGCGTTTTAGATCGGAAGAAATCATAATGTCGAACTTTTGGCCTTTCAGTTTTTCACCGGCTTTCTTGGCTTGGGCTTTTCCGGTTTTGTTGAGCGGCAAATCGATATTGGATCCCTGGACCAGCCTGGCTTTGTTGAAATCGGTTTCACCGTGCCGGACTATCGTCAATTCCACTGCGCTGCCTTCTTGCCCTTTTGCCCTTTTGCCTTCGTTCCACACGATCCCATCCACCGTCTCCTTGTGGAGGTCCATCTGCGCCTTGCGCTCATGGTCCCAGAAGAATGTCCGCATGGCGGCCAGCTCGGGATACGGCTGGTGCACGATCTTGTGCTTGTCCGCTTTCGTGAAGAGGTGGGTGGCGTTCATCATCAGATCCGCATGGGTGACGATCACGACGGTCTCCCCTGCGTGCTTCGGGAGAACCTCGGAAAGAAAGTCGGAAAAGCGCCGTTCCACGCTCGACCACGTTTCCATTCCGTGGAAGTGGTAGATGCTCTCCACTTGCCCCTTCTCCAGCTTGTGGGCCCGGCGCTCACGCACGAACGTCAGGTCGTCGAAGTCCACGTGCTTGCCCTCGTACTCTCCGAAATCGATCTCATGGAGGCGATCGTCCACCACGAGGGCGGCGCCGGTCGCGGCCGCGATAGCCTCGGCGGTTTCCTTCGTCCGCTGAAGAGGGGAGCAGTAGATGGTCAGGAGCGGTGCGCCTTCCGGCACGCTTCGCTGCACTTGCGCTCCCAGTTCCCTGGCCTGTTTCTGCCCTGTCTCCGTGAGCGGGGTTCCGGGTTCCTTGCCCTGGTAGATCTTGACGACGTTCCCCTCGCTCTCCGCATGGCGCGTCACGATGACTTTCGTGAAGCGCTTCGGGCACTTGGCCATGAGCTCATCCCGGGAGCCGATGACTTCCAATTCGCCGGTGATCGTGTTCTTCCAGATGGGGAGCGGCGTGCCCCAGAAACGGCTCCGCGAGATCGCCCAGTCCCTGGCACCTTCGAGCCACTTGCCGAATCGCCCGTCACGGATGTGCCCGGGAACCCAGTGCGTCTTGGCGTTCGCCGCCAGCATCTTCTCCTTGATCTTCTCCACGGCGACGAACCACGAGGTCATCGCGTAGTTGAGGAGCGGCGAGTCGCACCGCCAGCAGTGCGGGTAGCTGTGCGTCACCGTGAAGCTGTCGAAATGCCGTCCCATTTCCTTGAGTTTGCGGATGATGATCTTGTCGGTGCTCATCGGATCTTTCCCTTCCGGTTTCACGAGAAGCCCCTGGAAATCCGTGACGTCGTCCGTGAAGCGGTTGTCGATCGTGACGTGGTGCAGGATGTCGACCTTCAGCTTCTTGGCGAGCTCGAAGCCGTCCTCGCCGTAGGAAGTCGTGAGGTGGACGATGCCGGTACCCTCATCTTCGGAGACTTCCGGATGCAGCAGCACACTGAAGACTTTTTCGCAGTAGGTCACCGGATGTCCGCTCGCAAGTGTTGAAGGCATCACCTTGTGCACGTAGTACGGGAAGAGCGGGACGTATTTCTTGCCGTTCAGTTCCGAAGCTTTGATTTCCCCGACGATTTTATATTTCCGGTTTTTGAAAACTTTTTCCACCAGTTTCCTGGCCAGAATATACGTCGTATTTCCTTCCTTCACTTTCGCATACACGATGTCCTCCCGCATCGCCAGCCAGATGTTCCCGGGGAGCGACCACGGCGTGGTGGTCCAAGCCAGGATCACAGTTTTCGGGTCTTCCTGAAGCGGAAAAGTAATGATGACCGACTGGTCCGTCCGGTCGCGGTAGCCCTGCGTCACCTCGAAGTTGCTGAGCGGGGTTTCGCACCGCGTGCAGATATGCATCGACTTGTACCCCTCGTAGATCAGTCCTTGCTTATGGAGCTCCTTGAATACCCACCAGATTGATTCCATGTATTCCGGGTCCATGGTGCGGTAGTCCCAGTCCATGTCGACCCAGCGGCCGAGTCGCTCGACCGTGGAACGCCATTCCTTGGTGTAACGCTGCACCGCGGCACGGCAGAGATCGTTGAAACACTGGATGCCCAGACATTCGATGTCCTTCTTCGACTGGAGGCCATTCTCCTTCTCGATCTCGTTCTCGACCGGGAGGCCGTGGCAGTCCCAGCCGAACCTCCGCTTCACGTACTTCCCGCGCATCGTCTGGTAGCGGGGGATCACGTCCTTGATCGTTCCGGCGAGGATGTGCCCGTAGTGGGGGAGCCCGGTCGCGAACGGCGGACCGTCGTAGAAGCTGAAGACTTCGCCGCCCTTCCTCCGCTTCATGGAGCGTTTGAAGACCTCCTCTTCGCTCCAGTACTTTAGGATCCCGAGCTCGAGGTCCGGGAAGGATTGCCGGGGGTCGACGGAGTCGAACATGGGCGTAGTGTAGGGCAAAACCCAGTCTGGGCGAAGAGTGCCTTATTCTCAATTTCCGTTTTCAAAATTTGACATACATAGCATATTGTCATAAAGTTTCCTCCCCCCTATGACTTTGACTAGCAGTGCTGGCGAGCAACAGCTTCCTTCGGGTCTGGAGCAGATCGACTATGACCAGTTATTCGCACTCACAGAGCAGGAATCGGTCACGGTAGATGGCCAGATTGCGAAGATGCGTCTTGTCGAGGAGATGATTTTGGCTCGTCTCAGTGATATTCGACGGCGACTCTTTGCAAGGCTACAGAGTAGTGTTGCAGGTGAAGAAGCGCGAGAAGCTGCTGTCGCATCGCAGATGCAGGCGTTACATATACACCACTTAGACTTGGGTGACGGACGATACAATCTGATTGTCGAGAGAGGGGAGGGGGACGATGAGACGCTGGATACTACGATCTACAGGGTGATGGTCGTGGCGCACGTTGATACAGTCGAAGGGCTGCCCCATCACAATCAATTGAAACAAGATCTGGCAAATCCTGATCGCTGGAAGGGAAGAGGTGTGTACGATATGGGAGCCGGCGTGCTCAACAGCATTGCGCTTGCTTCCGGGGTACAGGTGCCCGAAGGCATGAAAGTGTACTTCGTGTTCACGGTGGACGAAGAAGAAGATTCCCTTGGGGCACTCCAGCTCGTGAGACAGTGGGATGTGTGGCCACACATCGATGCGGTAATCTCTTCGGATATCGGGCCGCTCAAGCCCCTGTCAGATGACGATCCGCGCATGCGGCTTATCATCGCTCGTTGTGGACGAGAAAAGTGTCTTGGTACCATTACCATCGCGCCGGGGCAACAGGGACATGGAGCGCAGAGTGGTCTCCCCAATGCATCAGATGCGCTTGTCGAGCTTCTTTGGAGGATGCGTGAACAGTTCTACCGTGGCAGGAGAGGATCTGCCGGGGAGCGGGATGAGCCACCTGTTCAGCAATCCCATTCCTTACTGGGAGCGGAAGAATTTGAAACGGGTGAGTTGGTCTCAAGTAAGCGTGAGGGATATGTGCTTCCACACGAGGCAAAGTTGAGTTTCGCAGTGAAAACAGTTCCACCAACGGCACGCGGAGAGATGCTGAAGAAAATGAAGAGAACCGCAAGTGGCATTGCCCACCGTGGTGAGTGGCATAGCAAACATGGCATTGATCACACTCTGGTGGCGGATGAAACGGAGACCTCATACCCACCCTACGAGATGCCTGACAATCATCCCATGGTGCGAGTAGCTGCAGGCATCCTGAGACGTATTTCCGGTGTCGATCCGGAAATTGTTGGCGGCCCATCCGTTGCCGATGAGTGCGTATATGCAGATAGCATGCTCGAGGGAATGGAGCTGCCTTCGTTTGATAAAACCCCTCGTGGAATCATCACCATTCCGCCGAATGGCGATCATGCCCACAGTCCTGATGAATGGGTGTCGAAAATGAACATTGCTCGTGTCCGCCAGGCAGTACGATTACTCATCGAAAATCCCGATGGTCTGATTTCACTTGCACAGAAACGCATGGCGTAGCATGGTGACTTCACATTTGAAAAAATCCTTGTAAAATGGTATCCTGCTTCTGAGCTATGACCCCACCCCGGGCAAGCGCCATCGGCACAAAAGCTGTCAGGGAAATCGTGACAGTTGGGGGGGAGACTGATCACATCTGGGTGCGACAGGTCGAAGATAAGCATGCGGAGGGACTTGCAAAGGCCGTGTTTGAAGCTCTACAGAATGGAATATTATTTGCGATTAAGCGACTATTCTTTCGGAATCGACTTGAGCTTGCTCGGAGACAGGGGGTTCCTACGTTGGAAGGTCCTGCTATCGAACAGATGGCAAGCGAGCGTGTTGAACGTCGTGGCAGTCAAATCGGGCATGATGTTAGGGATATCTTGGTAAGAGTGCAGGACGGTTCCTTTGAGTTACCGGTAGGTACATATAGCAGGAGATATGCTGCTCAAGTAGCAGCAGAAGAGGGTCTGCCGGTAACGGAGGATGCGGATGAACAGGAAGGAGAAAGAGGAACGTCGGTAACTGTCCAAGCCTCTTTTGATAGACGATAAAGTAATAAGAGAAAGCTGGACATCAGTGAATTTCTCTTAAAAGTGCGGCTAGCAGAAGGGATAAAAGTTTCTTCCTGATTTAGTTGTAATATTTATATAAGCATATAAAATATCGCTCCCTGTTTAACAGAATGAGCGAATTTGATAATGTATTGGCACGTGCTTTAAAAAGGGTGGACTATTCACGTCTTGCCGAGCAGGCGACGCAAAGTCTGGAAGACCAACGTGCGGTCCGGCAGGGAGTCGAAGCCTGTGCGAAGGGGATACGACACAAGGCGCAGGACATCATTGTAACAAAAATCGAAGACCCGGCTCGCGGTCCGGAGTTTGACTATCGGCATGAGAAGCTCAACATCACACCGGAGGTTGTGGCAACTGCACTTTCCCACGAGCCAGACAGAGCCTTCCTGCTGAGGAGAAAGATACGTGACCGTGGGGGCTTCCTGGAGCACTATTCGGATGTCGGAGCCGGACGTATCGCCGAGACAGTCAGACCGGGGGAAAATGACGGCGGAGGCTGGCTCATGCTCGAGGCAAGTGGAAGCTTGGTCAAAGGGGGAGTGCCGCATCCACGGATTGTCGGAGGAGATGGTCACTTCTTTGTGCCACCCGATAAGCAGCTTTTTGTTCCGTCTGTGCCTCTGCCGATTGATCAGGAACGGCACGATGTCGTCTTTGATGAAGGTTTGGATGCGTTGAGAGAGATTCTGGCAGATCCTGCGTGTGCAATGCTTGTTTCCGATATCTGCACGGTAGAGGAGGCACGTGGATGTGGATTTGCGTCAGCAACGGAAGATACCGCTATTGACCGGGCGAAGGAACTCAACCAGGAACGCACTCACAAACTGCGGTACCTTGTAGCGGCAATAGCCGCTGTTCGGGGTGTTCTCGATAGCCACGGAAGAATGATCGGAATAGAGTTCAAGCCGAGCCTCCTCAATATGATCAGCCTTATTATGCATGTGCGCCGCCAAGCACATGAAGGTTTAATCATGGGTATTCAGAGAGGTCGTACCGTGCCAACGGAACTGCCAGGTGGTGACAAGGGTGAGATCCTTCTCGATTGGTATACCACTGCTCAGCCAATCGACTGATAAACACAAGAAACTTCTTAGGATTCCCTCTGCTCCCGCGGGTAATAGAACCAGAGGAACACTGCGAGGAGCGGTATTGCCGCAAGTGCGGAGAGAGAACGCGTGAGCGCAAGTTCCCCCAGGATCGTGGCAATGCACACGAACGGGAGCAGGCGTTCCAGGATCGTGATGTCCGTCTTGTGCATACAATCGAAGTACAGTGCGTACGGGAGGAAGCAGAAGACGAACGCGAACAAGCCTGCTTTCAGTGTTATAGACCATGGAATGTAGCGGAAGTCAGGCATCCAGAAGATGGCGCCAATTGTCAGGAGCATGGTGATGATGGAGAGCCAGAAGACGAAGGCGGGGTAGCGCGCGTAGATCCGGGCATCCGTTTCCTGGTAGCGCTTGCTCAGCTGCGAGTACACGGCGAAGCCAAGTGCGCTTCCAAGCCCGGCAAGCGTTCCCATGAGGGAGAAACCCTGGAGAGCGATGAGGAGGGCGATGGCACCTGCCAGCGCGGAAGCGGAAAGGATGAATCTGCGAGAAACATCGGTTTCCAGAGCTTTCTGGAGGAAGTGGGTCAACACGAGACCGGCAATGATGAAGAGGATGTACTGGGTCGCAGGGAGGAGGGAGAGCGTGATGTAGGAGAAGAGCGCGGTGAGGAACAATGCGACTCCGGAGAATACGAGAGAGGACTGCAGCGGCCAGAGTGCTTTGGATTTCACCGGAGAGAGGAGCTCATATACTGCATATGTCGTCGATGCGGCGAGGAAGAACGTCACGAACCGAATGATCGTCAGATCAACCGGGAGCAGGTATCCTCCCAGGAGGAGCTGACGCGCGACAACAGGGTCAAGCCCCCAGAGGAGGACGATTGCTCCAATGAGGAACACCGTGGAACTCCGTTGCGGAATGATGACAAGTTGTTCAGCGCCGGCGAGGAGGAGATCTTCGCGGAAAGCGTTAAGTTCCCCAGGTGACATCTGGACGGTGAGCGAAACGGTTCCCTGGTTGTTCGGACCACGCCGGTACCGGATGTCCGTGAGGGTACTCCCGTGCTTGCGGTGAGCGAGGTTTGCACGATCCATCGTCTCAGTGTTATTCATTGCGATCTTGTACCGGATGATGGAGGAGTGGAGGTTCTCCCTGCGCTTCCTATGTGCGGGCTGGAAGAAGGCAGTATACACCATTGTAGGTTCTAGCCGCCCGTCAGCAATGGCGATGTAGATGTCACGGAGGGAGTGGTATCCCAATTCAGCGAGTTGCCGTGCGAACACCGTCTCATCGAATTCCTCCAGGTAGCCGCGCTTCTGCTCCGCAAAGATCTTCTGGAGGATCTTCTGGCCAGTTTCCAGTTTCTTCTCCTCTGACTGTTGGGCAAGGAATGAGCGGATCTTCGCTGTCGAGAAACCTGTGTGAACGCAGTGCAGCCAATCCAGGGTGCAAGTCTCTTCATCGGCAAGTTCCAGATCCAGCGATGCCCCCTTGGCAAGAACGGTGCTCAGCGGGACTTCCTGGCCATTGACGCGTACAGCTTTGGTCCGGAGGGCATTTTCCTGGAAAAGATGGAAAACGCCGTCCAGAGCCGTGGCATTGTTCGGCAGCTGAACGGTGGTGTCATCCCGACCGTGAACGGTGATCGCTTCGCCCAGAATGTCGCTTTTCAGGTTCTGCCAGAAATCGTTGCTGCTGCCTTCGGTGTCAACCGCCAGCGGGGAGATGCGCTTGGTCCAGGGGAGGATCTCGCCGATGTCGGTGGGTCCTTTGAAACAGACGGAGGAAACACCGAGTCTTGAGTATTCCTGCATCTCCCGCGTGCGGATTTTGCAGCGGACCCGCGTGCCATCCGGGGCGATGATGGTGGTATGAATGCCGCGGTACCCGTTGAGTTGCGGCACGTTGACAAAATCCTCGAACGAAAGTGTTTCCCGTTTCCACATCTGATGCAGGACCCCCAATGTCCGGTAGCAACTGTCGACGTCGTTGCAGATGAAGATCACCGTGACGAATGACCTGCCAGTAGAGGCTGGCGCTTCGGACTGCACGCGAAGCTGCCCCCAGGATTTGTTGGCGAAGAAAATCTTCGTATGTGTTGCAAGTTCGGGATCGAAGGACTGGAAATTCTGACGAATTTTTTCGACGATGGGCATTCCGCGCTGTTCGTTACCTATCCGAACATTTTTGAGCTTCTCGTACAGCTCCGGTTCCAGGACGGATAGGCATAGGGCCCCCAGCTCGTCACGTATGTCACGCATGCAGAGCCGGTCGGCGATTTTTACAAAAACCTCAGCCGTTTCTTCGGCCAGAAGCCGTTGCCGTTCAGGGGGCAGGAACTCGATGGTCTGCATGTTATGCAGCCGGTCGATGAGTTTGATGACCATGATGCGGATGTCGCTCTGCATCAGCGTGAATATTTTTCGGAGCGTCTCGACCTGTTCGTTCAGGTTCGGACTCATGGCCACGTCCTCGGAGTTCAGCTTGGTCAGTCCATCGATTAATGTTCCGACGGAACCGTCAAACTGATGATCAATCTCGGCGATGGAAATCGGCGTGTCCTCGACGGTGTCGTGCAGCAGGGACGCGATCAGCGTGTCGGCGTCGGCGCCGAGATCGGAAAGCATCATGGCGACGGCGATCGGATGATTGAAGTACGGGTCGCCGGAAAAGCGTTTCTGGTCGCCGTGCATCTTCTTCCCCAGCGCAAAAGCCCGTTCCAGACGGCCTAAATCCTTTGCCGGAAGATGCCGAATATGAGTCCGGAACTCGTGCCACTGCATAAGGCAGCAGTGTACGCTTAGAGCTTACCAAAAGAAATTAAATGTGTCATTTCAAAGCTGCCTCGAACTCATCGTACCTCCCGTTGCCGTATCGAACGGGGATGCGAAGCCGGGAGGCGGCTCGGTGGTGAGAAGCATAATCTGCGGCGGCGCGAAGAGCCGTGCGCGCGGACCGAGCTCTCCGATGCCGCGGGTGATGACGAGCGTGCGTTCCCGCCCGAGGGCGAAGATGCCCTGATCGAAGGCGGGTCCGAGCCTGGTGGGCAGGGTGGCGAGGGAGCCGATCCACGGCAGGCGGATCTGCCCGCCGTGCGTGTGTCCCGAAACGATCAGATCGGCTTCCCTCGAGAGCGGGTCGAGGATCACGTCGGGGTTATGGGAGAGGAGGATCGTCGGAACTCCGGCTGGCCGTTCCTGGAGCGTCCGGAGGAGATCTGCTTTTCCTGACCAGGCGTCGTCGACGCCGGCGATCGTCACCGTGTCCGTTCCGACGGTCACGTTCTCGCTCGCGTTCACGAGCACGGTCATATTCAAACTGCGGAGGAACTCCGCGATCGTTTCACTGCGATCTTCCGGAGCGCGGTACACGCCGAAGAACGTGCGGTACACGCCATGGTCGTGGTTCCCGAGGACGGCGAACGTGCCGTAGCTGGACCGGAGATCCTTGAGGGGCGAGAGTGAGGAGAACGTACGCGCGTCGAGATTATCACTCGCGACGAAGTCCCCGGCGATGAGAATCAGATCCGGGAACAGGCCGTTGACTCTCCGGACGACGCGTTCGGTGTCGGATGCCTGCACGTACGCGCCGACATGGAGGTCGGCAAGAAGGACGATCCTGAGGGGGCGGTCCGTTCGGAGGGGGACGGATGCCTGCGTCACAGTGAGGAGCTTCGGCTCGACGAATGTTCCGTATGCCGTGAGGAAGAAGACACAGCAGGAGAGGAGCAGGGCAAGAGAGACAGCGAAACGGCGGAGAGTCCCTTTCTGCCCCGGGCGCAGCGCGGCGGAAGCCGCGATCGCCAGGCTGAAGGAGCCCGCCAGGATCATGGCAATGGCGATGTCCCAGGGATAGGCGTGGGGTGAGAGGAAGAACATGTGGCGCACAGTATGGAGGAAGTCGGGGCGTAATTCGAATCACCAACCTCCATACCGCGTCGGCACTTTCTTCGTTGGGCAGACGCCGCTTCGCTGGAGCTCGAGGAGCTTCGCGGAACTCACCGTTGGATCGGTGCAGGCGTCAGACGGGACGGAATTCGGAGCACTGAGCTCCGTTCCGGATTCCGGTGATTCCTGCGGAAGAGACGGTTCCTGAAGCATAAGTGGCAGCTCTTGCGTGAGGCCCCTCGCAGACTGCGGCAGGGAACTGAGCGCTATGGCGTCCGTCGGCGCCGTGAGGGACAGCGGACCTGAGAGCACCTGTTCCGATCCCCTGGCGGAGAAGGAGGAATTCTTGGTTCTCATGGAGAGGGAGAACGAGCTGGAGACGAAGCGGTCTTTGCCGGTGAGGACGACGGTCATCGAGAACGAGATACTCTTCCCGAGCTCACGCCAGGGGAAGAAGTCGCTCGACGTCGACTGCGTGTCATTGAGCAGGTCCTTCAGTTGCATGGCCAGATCGACGGCGGAATCCGGCGTGAGGGAGAGCTTGTACACTCTGAGGCCTTTATCGGTGTAGCTTGAGAGGGTGAAGATCGAGTTCACAGCGGTCGGTTCCGAGGAAGTGAAGCCGGTGACGAGGTCAGAACTCACGGAACTGAACGCACTTTGAACGAGCGGGATGCTGATCCACTGATTCTGCAGCACGGCAGTTGCGGCGTCTTTCGGGGTGCTTTGGACACTCAGGATCTTGAAATACAGGATTTCATCAATGACCAGCACTTGGCCTTTCATGCGGGTCTTCGTGGTCCCCTGGACGACGTCGACAGTGACGTTCATCGAGAGGGAGGTGTTCTCCGCCTGTTTGCCCTGCTCCTTGCCGTTGGCCCATACGGAAACATACGTTCCCTGGCTCCCAGCATGGGCGGTAGCAAAGAAGCTCCTCGCCCGCGCATCATCCTGAAGGGCCTCAATGAGCTGGCTCGGAGTCGAGAACGCCGCGAAGGACAGAGCAGGCGAGAGGAGGAGGGCAGCGGAGATGAACAAGAGGAGGAAGCGGCGCATGAAGAAAGGGGAGAGAATTGATCCTAGTATCCGTAATCCGGGGCGAAATGAACAGAGAAAATGAACATTCGCTCAACGCTCCTTTAAGGAAGATCTGATGAACTTATCGCAATTGTCATAACAGAAAAAAGGCATTGGTCATCAACGTTCAAGCATCTTCTTCAAGTAGAAAAAATTGCAACATATCTCAATGGGAGCAGGTTTCTACCTGCGGTCGGCAAGTTTCAGCTTTGACCGCCAAACGCGGGTAGATACCCGCTCCCGTTTATGAAAGTGATTCGTAAGACCGAAGAAATCCAAGCTGCAGGGTCAGTGAGCACTTACCGTTCAAGCATCTTCTTCAGGTACTGCCCCGTAGAGCTTGAGGGGTGTTGCGCCACTTCCTCCGGCGTCCCGGTGGCGATGATCTGTCCGCCCTCATCGCCCCCGTCGGGTCCGATGTCGATCACGTGATCAACCGATTTGACGACGTCGAGGTTGTGCTCGATGACGAGGACGGTGTTGCCCCTGTCCACCAGTCTCTGGAGGACGTCGAGGAGGCGCTGGATGTCGTCGAAGTGCAGTCCGGTCGTCGGTTCATCGAGGATGTAGAACGTCTTGCCGGTTGCCCGCTTGGTGAGCTCCGTGGCCAGCTTGATGCGTTGCGCTTCGCCGCCCGAGAGGGTCGTGGCACTCTGTCCGAGGTGGATGTAATCGAGGCCGACGTCCGAAAGCGTCTGGAGCTTGTTCTTGATGGTGGGAAAGGCGCCGAGGAATTCCAGTGCTTCCGCGATGGTCATTTCCAGCGTGTCGGCGATCGTCTTCCCCTTGTAGGTGACTTCAAGCGTCTCGCGGTTGTAGCGCTGTCCCTTGCAGGACTCGCAGGTGACGTACACATCGGGGAGGAAGTGCATCTCGATGCGCTTGAGCCCGTCTCCCTCGCACTCTTCGCAGCGTCCGCCGCTGACATTGAAGCTGAAGCGCCCCGGCTTGTAACCGCGGAGTTTCGCCTCCGGCGTCATCGCGAAGACATCCCGGACTTCCGTGAAGATGCCCGTGTACGTGGCCGGATTGCTCCGCGGAGTCCGGCCGATGGGGGACTGGTCGATCACGATGGCTTTGTCGAGGTGATGGAGCCCCTTGATCTCCCGGAAGTCCTGTCCCTTCGCATGGGCGTTATTGAGAACTCTGAGGAGCTCGGGAGCCAGAACGCCGTGGATGAGGCTCGATTTGCCGGAGCCGGAAACGCCGGTGACCCCGATGAAACTGCCGAGGGGCAGACGGACATCCACATTCTTGAGGTTGTGGTGCCGCGCACCCGTGATCTCCACGAATTTTCCGTTCCCAGGCCGCCGCTTCGTGGGGAGGGGGATCTTCTTCCTGCCGCTTAAGTACTGCCCGGTGACCGAGTGCGGGTTTAAGATCAGCTGGTCCGGTGTTCCCTGCGCGATGATCTGCCCGCCGTGCTTGCCGGCGCCGGGGCCGATCTCGAGGAGCCAGTCCGCGGCCTGGATCGTCTCCCGGTCATGCTCCACGACGATCACGGTGTTCCCGATGTCGCGGAGGTTCGTCATGGTCGCGATGAGCTTGGCGTTGTCGCGCTGATGGAGCCCGATACTGGGTTCATCGAGAACGTAGAGGACGCCCTGGAGCGCCGAGCCGATCTGCGTCGCGAGGCGGATGCGCTGCGCTTCGCCGCCGGAGAGCGTGGCAGCGGAACGGTCGATCGTGAGGTACTTGAGCCCCACGTTCTCGAGGAACGTAAGCCGCGAGATGATTTCAGAAATAACTTTTCGGACGATGGAGAATTCGTATTCGGAAAGCTGCAAGCGATGAGCTTCAAGCTTCAAGCTGCTTGGAGCTTGCCGCTTGGAGCTTGAGGCTGCCGTAGGCATCAATTCCCCGAAGAACGTCTTCGCCGCCGAGATGCTCATCGCTGTCGCTTCCACAATGTTTCTCTCCCCGACTGTGACGCCGAGGATCTCCTTCCTCAGGCGCTTCCCGCGGCACTCAGGGCAGGGGAGCTCGAACATGTACGCCTCGATCTGCGTCCGCACGTAGCTACTGTCGGTCTCGCGGTGGCGACGCTCGAGGTTGGGGATGACACCTTCGTACGTGGTCTGGTAGTGCCCGTCGAATTTCTCGGTGTTGAAGTCCACCTCGATTTTCTCCGGGTGCCCGTAGAGGACGATCTTCTGCGCCTCGGGTGAGAGTTCCTTCCAGGGGACGTCGAGCGAGAACGAGAGCTTCTTCGCCACGGCGGCGAGCGTCTGGAGCATGAAGCTCATGCGGCCTGCGGACGTCGCCCAGGGGTGGATCACCCCCTCGTTGACGGTGAGGTCGGGGTTGGGGACGATCGTCGCCGCGTCGATCTGGAGGATGCTGCCGATGCCGTGGCAGTGCTCGCAGGCGCCGTGCGGGGAATTGAAGGAGAAGCTCCTCGGTTCGATCTCCGGAATGCTCATTTCGGGGTAGTCGGGGTTCACGAAGCGGTCCGAGAATTTGATGAGCTCACCGGTCTCGCTGTCGAGGACGAAGAAGAGGCCCTCGCCCTTGCGCAGCGCGAGCTCGACGCTGTCGGCGAGGCGGGTGCGGTTGGGGTTCGGCGCTTCCACGGTCGTCCCGTCACTCAGGGTTTCCCGGACGGGCGTGAAATCGCGCACGATCATGCGGTCAATGACGATCTCGATATCGTGCGCTTTCTTCGGATCCAGGACCAGCTCCTCGTCCGAGGTCACGATCTGGCCGTCCACGCGCATCCGCACGAACCCCTCCCGCTTGATGGCAGAGAGGATCTTCTGGTGCGCGCCCTTGCGGCCGAGGACCTGCGGGGCGAGGAGGATGATCTTTTTCCCCTCCGGCATCTTCGTGATGATCTCCACGATCTGGCTCGCCGATTGCTTCGTGAGGAGCTTGCCTGTGATGGGGCAGTGCACTTTTCCGACTTTGGCCCACAGGAGACGCATGTAGTCGTACACCTCCGTGACGGTTCCCACAGTGGAACGGGGGTTTCTGGGCGCGGTCTTCTGGTCGATGGAGATGGCGGGACTCAGTCCCTCGATGGAGTCGACTTCCGGCTTTTCCATCTGGGAGATGAACTGCCGCGCGTAGGCGGAGAGGGACTCGGCGTACCGGCGCTGGCCCTCGGCGAAGATGGTGTCGAAGGCGAGGGAGGATTTCCCGGAGCCGGAGAGGCCGGTGATGACCGTGAGGGAATTGCGCGGGATTTCCACATCGATGTTCTTGAGGTTGTGCATCCTGGCACCCTTCACTTTGATGCTGTCCATGGCACTGGAAGAAGCCTATGGTCCTAGTGTGACCATAGCTGATGGAGTGTACCTCAGAAATCGAGTCCTGTCCAGACAGATCCTGCAGTGAAAGGGGACCGACGTTACCGAAGAAACCGAGGTGACCGACGTTTTTTCAGTTTCTCATGCACTTCGGTAACCTCGGTCACTTCGGTCCCCTCGGTGCCTTCTGTCCATTTTGTTCCGTTCATGCTTTACCATGTGTCTGTCATGCAACGAGGCAAACGCGTCCTCATCATCGGCCTTGCGCTCATGACTGTTCTGCTGTCTCTCCTTTCCCGGGTGGCAGAGGCTCAAGGGGAGAAATTCTCCGATGTCCCGCCGGACGCTTGGTACGCAGAGTATGTGAACGCTGCGGTCGATGCCGGCATCGTCAGCGGATACAGGGATTCCGCGGGGACTTTGGCGGGAACGTTCGGGCCGGGAAACCGGGTGACGGTGGCGGAAATACTGAAGATTGCGTTGGAGAGTGCCGGGTATGACGTGAGCAGGGGAGTGGGATATGGCCACTGGGCGGCAAAGTACTTCTCCATCGCTCTCGGCGAACATTTCTCTCTCCTGCAGGATCCGTATCTGAATCCCGATCGTCCTGCTCTGCGCGCGGAAGTCGCTTCCCTGATCGCCGACGCCTTCCATCTTTCCGTCCCCTCCCCGGAAGGCCGGGTATTCTCGGATGTCGGGGCAGTGGTGGACTTTGCCGGTGCCATCGAAGGTCTCGCCATTGATCAGGTGGTCAACGGCGATACGGATAGCGCTGGAAACCCGACGGGGAAGTTTCGCCCTCTTGCTCCGATCAACCGTGCCGAAACGGTGAAGATCGCTCTGGAAGCGCGTGCACGCTACGGCGAACCGGGAAACCGGATATACGGCTCTTCTTCCAGTGCCTTTAGTTCGCTCGGGGGATGTACCGAAGTCCTCTGTGGCTTTCGACCGCTCATGCCGAACTGGCGTTGTTCGGACGGGTCGATAGCGGGTCCTTCCTGCACGCGATCGGTGAACGGAGTCTGCGGTTGGGTAATCCGCCAGTGCCCGGGTTCGTCTTCTTCCTCCTCCAGTTCTTCAAGCAGGGCGGGACAGACGTACGAAGTGCTCTACACGAAAGACGGTTTTGCGCCATCGCTTCTGGTGATTCGTTATAACGATACCGTCCGTTTCAGAAATTCCTCCGGTCTCCAGATGTGGGTCGCGAGCGATCCACACCCGGCGCATTCGGACTATCCCGATTTCAACCAGCGCGCGACGAGCGGGACCGGATCGACCTACAGTTTCCCATTCACGAGGGTGGGTACCTGGGGGTACCATAGCGACCTCAAGCTCACGCACCAGGCGGTGATCGTGGTGAATCCATAGCTGTTCTTTTCTAGGTAGTGTTCACATAAACTTTGTCTCACGAGACAGCACCGCGCCCCGCAAACGCGGGGCGCTCCCAAAGGTTTTTTTACCTTGGGAGCAGGTCTCCGACCTGCGGAAGTGCTCGCGGTGAACGTTGCGCGTTGACCGAAGGAACGTGTTCTATTGCAGGACGCACTTGCCGATAGAGCAGGTAGATAAGGGTGAAGAGAAGGCCGGTTCGTGTCATGTGCATCAGGATGACGGGAAGGGATTTCCCTGTGAGGAGAGCCCCCCAATGTTGTGTGATCCAGCGGGTAGAGAGGGCCACTCCTGCCGCAGTGCAGAAGACGACGATGGTTGTCCACGTCCAACAACCCCGCTCTTCCGCCTGATCCAGTAACCAGACAAAGAGGATAGGCAGGATCCAGAAAAGGTGTTGTGAAGAGAAAAGCGGCGAAGTGCCGACGACCCATAACATGGTCATGGACATGTAGAGAGGGAACAGTTCTCTCCTCTCTTTCAGTCTTTTTCGAGCCATCAGGGCGATGATGATCGTACCGACAATGACAACGAGGAAGAGCGCGAATGGAGCCCATGAGGGAAGGCTGAGATTCCAGTATGTGTACGCCTCATCCGGAACCCGTTCAATCGTTGGGGGTTTCTTCAGGAGGAAACGCAAGAAGATGTCGATCGAAGAGAGTGAACTCAGAACATCAACGGGACGACTGCCCCGGAGAACAATGAGGTGCACAGTATTCTCCCAGAGTCCGGCGAGGCCGGAAAAAGACAGCGCAGACACAAGGAGTGGGACGGCGCCCAACACCATGCCAGCGAGAAATCGCCTGCATTCGGCTGCGGAGAGGGAGAGGAGAATGAGCGGAAGCAGGAACATCGGCGAGAGCTTGAAGAAAATGCCGATGAGCACCCAGAATCCGCACTGAAGGAGGCGATGACGCTGATAGGTTTTCCAGATGAGGAAGAAGAGCAACAGCACGAACCCGTCCAGCCTGCCGAAGAGCTGCACGGGATGGAGGAAGAATGCCGTCAGCGTCAGTGCGACGAGGAGCCATGCGCTATCGTGCTCGTGGAGAAAGGCGAACGTGTACAGTACGACGAAACCGTAGGCACTGAGGAGCGCAAGCGCCCAGGCGACTTCGAACGACAGTTGGAAGGGATTGAGCGAAACGACAACGAAGAGGATGGTCGCGAGGAACGGAAATGATGAAGCAAAGCTGCCGGGTAGCTGCGGGTTGGCAATGATGCGTTGCGCGAGGCTCTGGAAAAATTGCATGTCACCCGAGCGAATGTTGCCTCGGTACTCGACGAACATATTGGCGAGAATCAGAAGGCATCCGATCGAGAGGAGCACCCGGACAGAGGGTCGCATGAGGCGATTGTACCTTTAGTGGTTCGCAGTGTTGCAGGATATTTTATACACAACGTCATTTTTCTTTGAACATTCTCGCCCCCCTCACCCTTCCCTCTCCCCCTTCGCGCAGCGCGAAGACTTCTGTACGCTTGTGCGTAGAATGCTTCCCATGCCGATCAGCAGGAGGGGAGAGAGCCACGGGCGGGTGAAGGTCTTCCTCCATCATGTTGGCGTCTTCCTCTGTTTCCTCCTCCTCGGACTCCTGCACTACCGTCCGATATGGCATTTCCGTGACGGCATCATCCTGGGGTACTTCGAAGACGGGGTCATGAATGCTTTCCAGCTCTGGTGGATGCAGCGCGTGGTGCTCAACGGCTTGTGGCCGTTCATGAATACCTACCTCTACCACCCCATCGGGGCGGAGATGTACTGGCATACGCTCGCGCCGATCAAGGCCGTGTGGGGCGTGGTACTCCTCCCGTTCTTCGAGCCCGTGGCGGCCGAGAACCTCCTCCTCTTCGGCACCTTCGTCGTCACCGGTTTTACGACATGGCTCTTCCTCAGGTACCTCGTCTCTCGGTCGTTCGGGGACGGATGGCGGACCTCCCTTGCGGCATTCGCGGGAGCATGCGTCTTCCTGCTCTCCCCGTATCTCCTCGTCAACGTCGTCGGTCACATCAACCTCCTGTCCGTAGAAGGAATCCCTCTCTTCCTCCTCTTCTACTTCAAGTACAAACACGGCGGAGAGAGGCGCTATCTGCTCTTCGCCGGATTCTGTGCCCTGTACATCGCTCTCTCCGACTATTACTACCTCGTGTACATCGGGATGTTCATGTTCCTGGATATGGCGTACGTCGCCTACAGCGAATCGGGAACGCTCATAGCGTGGCAGGTGTGGAAGAGGGAGGAGATTCGGCGTTCGCTCTCCTGCGCGCTCTCGGCACTCCTCTTCATCAGCCCCATTCTCCTGATGCTGCTGAAGCACGCGTTCCCCGCACCCCTCAATTTCAACCATTCTGGCAGCAATTATCCCCTCGACCCCGTCGGCCTTCTGCTTCCGGGCGGCAAGTCATTCTGGTTCAAGTATCTCCCTATCCTCTGGCAGCAGTACGTTTTGACGGGTAATGGCAGTGCGGGAGCGACGGGGTACTTTCTTGGCTGGTTGACACCAATCGTGGCTTCCTACGCGGCTTACCGCACTATCGGCGAAGCTCGCCGGTTCCTCGCGATCGGGCTCGTGTTCCTCCTCCTGTCTTTCGGTCCCTTCCTCTCCATCGGTCAGCAGACAGCATTGCCTGTGTGGATGGTGTCATTCTTCCTGTGCATGGTGTGCCTGCCCTTCGTACGCAGGCACAGATGGGTGCGGGATCTCTTCGTTGTGTTCGCGCTGGCGACTCTCGTTGATTTCACGGTGGGATTTACTCTCTATGGTCGGCCCGCGAGGATCACTCTTCCCCTTCCGTACATCTTTTTCCAGAATCTCATTCCGTTCTTTGGCCGTGGAGGGATGCCTTCCCGCTTCGTCATGATGTTCTATTTGGCGCTCGCAGCCTGCTTCGCCCTCTCTGCTGCTGCGCTCGCGAAGAGACGCTTCCTCGGTCTCAGTGACGCAGAGCTGCTCTTGCTCGCGTTCCTCCTGCCGAATCTCGAGTACATGCGTGGCCCCATTCAATTCAGTCCCGTACCGCGGTTGCCTGAGGCAATTGCCGAGCAAATCCGCGCGGAACCACCGGACATCGCCGTTTTCACGGATCGCTCGATTCTCGCAGAGTTGGAAGTAACGCAGCACGAACACCCCGTGAGTTTCGCACGATTGTCTCGGGAACCCCTTTCAGCTCTTCAGGAGCACAGTAAGACAATCTACCAGGTGCTGTGGTATGGCCGCGGGGCGGGGGAGGTGAGCCCTGAGCAACTTGAGGAAATGCGTGCGTACCTTCGCGACCATCATTTCAAGTACTTCATCTCGCATCAGATGCTCCCCGCGCGCGATGCGTTCGTGCGCGAGCGCCTCGGCGGCGTTCCCTTGCTCGTCAACTCGGAATTTCAGGTGTACCAGCTCTACGAGTGATGGCACCATTGCGGCGCATGAAACCTCTTCGCACCAACGGAGCGCTCAGCGACCGTTTGCTCGCTGCAGCGAAGCAACACGTTCAAGTTCCACCAGGGTGGTACGAACACTCCATCCGGGACAACATCTTCCAGCGATACTGGCACCGGCGACGATTTGCGGCGGTATCAGCGGTGACTGAACGAACGGAAGGACGCATTTTGGACATCGGCGCGGCCGACGGGATGTTCACCAGCATCCTTGCCGAAGCGTCGGGTGCACGAGAACTGATCGGGATCGACGTTCTTCGTGGCTTCGTGGAGTGGGCGAACCTTCGGTGGGATGGCGGCGTCATGCGTTTTGAGCTCGGTGATGCACACGCGCTGAATTTTCCTGATGCTTCGTTCGATGCCGTGTTCGCACTCGAAGTACTCGAGCATGTCGAGAATCCGTCACTCGTTCTCGCGGAGGTGCAGCGTGTCCTGAGGCCGAGCGGTTATGCAGTCTTCCTCGTCCCGACGGAGAGTTTCCTCTTCCGGGTGCTCTGGTTCTTCTGGACGAAGTCGCGGGGGGCGGTGTGGGCGGAGACGCACATTCAGACGTTCAAGAGGCGCTATCTCGCCCAACTGGCTGCAGGAGCAGGATTCAGCGTGGAAGTCGACCGCACGTTCCTGAGTGGTATGTTGCGCCTTCTCAAAGTCCGTAAGTGATGCAACCATCGGATCATCTGCACCGGCAGGTTCCTGTCGTCTCTGTCATTCTCCTCAACTACAACGGTCTGGATGACACGCGTGCCTGTATCCGGTCTCTCATCAGGGATGGCTGTCCGGACAAGGAGATCATTGTCTGGGACAACGGCTCCAGCCAAAACGAAGCAGAGCTCGTTGCAGCCGAATTTGGCCATGCTGTTCGAGCGGTGCGAAGCGAGAAAAACTGGGGGTATGCCGGAGGGAACAACCGGGCGGCGAATGAGGCGCGTGGCGAGTATCTCGTTTTCCTGAACAACGACACGGAGGTAACGCCACAATGGTTGGAGCCGCTCCTGAAGGCGATGCAGGCGTCGCCGGATATCGTTGCGTGTCAGCCGAAGCTGAAGTCCTGGTCGGATCGGACGATGTTTGATCCGGCAGGCGGGGCCGGAGGATTCCTCGATGTCCTTGGTTTCCCGTACGTGCGTGGACGGCTCCTGTTCACCACGGAGCACGATCGTGGCCAATATGACAGTCCCTGTACCGTGGATTGGGCGTGTGGAGCGTGTCTCCTGACACGGACAGCATCTTTTCGGCGGGCGAGCGGGTTCGACGAAGCGCTGTTCGCGTACATGGAGGAGGTGGACCTCTGCTGGCGGTGGCGGCGGCAGGGATACAGGATCATGTCGGTTCCGAGCTCAATAGTTTTCCACAAGGGAGCGCGGATATGGCGGTATCAGCCCTGCACCATCCTCTATATGAAGCATCGCAATAATCTTCTTATCCTTCTGAAGAATGCTTCGTTTCTCGTTCTCCTCTTCCTCCTCCCTCTCCGGATTACGCTCGATGGTGCAGCGGTGATGTACTATCTCGCTACCACGGGGTTCCGGGCGGCACTCGCACCACTGCTCGCTCTCGGCGGGTTCCTGCTCCGGGCACCTTCATTCTGGCAGAAACGGAGGGATGGACTCCGGCCGGGCACACTTCAGTGGCCGTGTCTCCTCTTCGAGTACTTTATACGTGGGCGGCGGACATACGCGGCACTCCCGAAAAGGCAGAACATCAGCTGAAGGCGAACAGCATGAGGAAGAAGAGGGTTGAGGCACTCATGAAGAGAATGAGCCAGGCGGCCATCAGGGCGCGAAGGAGTCGGCGTGGAGTTCTGAGAGCCCGGGCGATGAAGTAGGCGCCGAGAGGGACTAAGAGGACGGAAAAACGGAAGTCCTGGTTTGGTGACTGTGGATGAAGAATGCGGTAAGTGATGGCAGCTGCGAGCACGAGCACGAGAGTCAGGAGAAGGGGGGTCCGAGCGGAGTCGCGGGAACGGACAGCCCGGACAATGCCGGTGGCAAGTATGGGGAGCAGCCCCAGTGCGAGAGCAGCGAGGAGTGAACCGAAGGGGCGCAGGACAGGGAGGTACGAGAACTCCCCGAAGAGGGATGTCTTGAAGAAGAAGACCCAGAAAAACTGGCGGCCACTGGCGTCTGACCACGTGGAAGCGAACGGCTGCAGGATGACGGTGAGAGGGTTGAAAGCCAGGAACGTTTTCCAGGAGGTCGTAAGCGTGAGTTTCCTGTTCATCCCGCCCCCGAACGAGAAGAGCCGCACGTAGTCATGCTCTTGGTAACGGATAGCGATGAACCAGCCGGCGATGAGCGCTACGCCGATGCCGGAGAGCAAGATCCATCGGAGCTTACTATGGAGAGGGGTCTGAGGGCGGAGTACGATTGAGAGCCAGAAAGCGGGGAGGAAGAGGAACGCGCTGGCTTTCGTGAGAAACCCGAGAGCGATCGCGAGCGTTGTGAGAAGGGCTGCCCGTGTGGTGCCGACGTTCCACCACCGGAGGAGCAGAGCCAGAAAAAGAAAAGCCGAGAGCTGGTAGAGGACGTCGTTGTTGATGCGGGAGGCGAAGAGGATCAGTGCCGGGAACGTCGCTATGAAAAGGCAGAAGAGTGTCAGGGACAGACGATCTCCTTTTCGCCGGAAGAGCAAGGTGCCGGTCCAGTATGCGATGAAGAGAGTCGCGATCGAGAGGAAGAACGAGGCGCACTGCAGCCAGGAGAGTCCCGCTGTGAAAGAGATGCCGAGCTCCTTCGGTATGGCAAGTAGGGGGCTCATGAGAGCGTAGTACAGCGGGGGCTGATGGAATTCCCATCCCGCCTGTACAGGCGGGAACCAGTGGTGCGAAGCGAGATACCTGATGTAGTCGATGTGACCGGAGACATCGTAAGCGCGGACATTATAGGGAGTTACCGTGACATACAGGAGACGGAGGAGTCCTCCTCCCGCGAACAGTGCGGTGAGCAGGGGATTCTTCCTGCCCAGCGTCGCATGGAACAGGGACACCGCGTACAGGAGTATCACGATCATCGCCGCGATGCCTGGCCACCGGATGACAGGAGCATGGGTCGAGAGGGACAGGTCGAGTCCTATTTCACTCTTCTTCACGTCCTGTATCAGGACGCGCACGCTGTTCGATCCGGCGATGAGGTACGGTTTGAGGTCCCTGTCCACAGGTTTGTTATTGTTGCAGGGGGGACGAGTCACCTTCCGTCCGTTGATCCAGAGCTTTCTCGCGCAATCGTCGATCTTCAGTGTGAAGACGGTTCCCTGGGACTCGGTGAGGTCCAGGTTGAACCACACACTGAGCATCCCGGTCCCCGAGACCTTGAGGAGGAGCGGAAGAGAAGCCGTCTCACCTCTGACTCCGTTGTACAGGTACTGCACGTTCCTGATGTGCGGGCTCTGGGACACCTGGAATGCGAAGAGCAGAGAGAGGAGCACGACCGCAGCCGCTCCCTGCCTCATGAGGGGGGAGCGCAAGATGTTTCGGATCCGGAGCCACACCGCCACAGTGTACAGCGTCGTTTGGATGGTGGAACAGATGGGACTCCGCTGCGCCTCGTTCTAGGAGGGCGGCAGACCGTTCAGCGTATGCGTGAGGTCGGAAGTTCGTAGCATGGTATGCTTTGTGTACCGGCTGTTCAAGTCTCGACAGGTCTATGAAGCGACACGAATTTGAAACATTGATCATCGAAGCGATCGACGCTCTGCCGAAGCGCATACGCGACAGGATCGAGGATGTCGTGATTGTGATTGAGAAGCGGCCGAGGAAGCGGGTTGGCCGGAGAGCTCTTCCAGGCAGACAGGAGCTCTTACTCGGACTGTATGAAGGTGTTCCGCTCACTGTATGGGGCAGAGATTTTGGTGGAAAGCTCCCCGACAAGATCACCATTTTCCAGGAACCGATTGAAAGGATCGCACGTTCGCCGGATGAAATGCCGCGGGTAGTGCGCGAAACCATTTGGCACGAAATCGGTCACTACTTTGGTCTCGGCGAAAAACGCCTGCGCCAACTGGAGAAACAATGGGAATCACGAAAGTGATTCAACGCACCGTCGTTCAGCGTCATGACTGCGAAACTTCAGCAGGCTCTCCCTGTCTTTCGCAAGGGATCTCACTTAAACTGACAGAACAGCATGCAACCCTCCGCGCCTTCTTCCATCGGAGATACGCCTTGGCATACTCTGCCACTTACACTCGTTCTCTCGCGTCTCTCTACGCACCCCAAGCACGGGCTGGCGCAGGCAGAGGCTATAGAGAGGCTTGAGGAGTTCGGCAGGAACCAGCTCAGTGAGGGGCACCGCACCTCGGCGTGGGACATCCTCTTCGAGCAGTGCAAGAACGTCCTCGTGATCATTCTGCTCATCGCCGCTACCCTCTCGGCAGTCCTGGGCCACGGCGTCGAGGCGATTGCCATTGCTGTCATCGTCCTCTTCGCCATCATATTCGGATTCGTGCAGGAGTACCGGGCGGAGCGGGCCATCGAGGCGCTGCGCAAGATGGCTGCCCCGACCGCTACGGTGCTGCGCGGCGGAGAGGAAGTGGAAATCCCCGCGAGCGACGTGGTACCCGGCGACGTCATCATGCTGGCTGCGGGGGATAAGGTTCCTGCAGACGGACGGATGATCGACGCTATCAACCTGCATGCGGACGAGGCGGCACTGACGGGGGAATCGGTTCCCGTCGAGAAGCACGCCGAAGCGATTGCGACGGTGGATCTCCCCACCGGAGACCGCCGGAACATGGTCTTCGCCGGAACAGCGGTGACGTACGGACGTGGACGCGCAGTTGTCACCGCCACAGCGATGGAAACCGAGTTCGGGAAGATCGCAGGGATGCTGCAGACCGTGGAAACGAGCAAGACTCCTCTGCAGAAGAATTTGGATCGCGTCGGAAAGACTCTTGCGAAGGCGGCGCTCGTCGTCGTATTCATCATCAGCGGCCTCGGCGTGCTGCGTGGGCAGCCGCTCCTGGAAATGGTCATCTTCGGTATCGCCCTTGCAGTCGCCGTGGTACCCGAAGCGCTCCCGGCGGTCGTGACGATCTCGCTCGCAATCGGCGTGCAGAGAATGGTGAAGCGTCACGCGCTCATACGGCGCCTGCCTGCCGTCGAAACACTCGGCAGCACCTCCGTCATCTGCACGGATAAGACGGGCACACTGACGAAGGACGAAATGACCGCTCGCAGAATCTTCGCTGGGGGAGAAATGCTCGAGATCGAAGGCATAGGATATGAGCCGCACGGCTCCTTTCGCTGTGATGGAAAGCCGGTGGAGCCCGGTACTGTCATCTGCGAGTTGCTCAAGGGAGCGGCATTGGCGTCGGATACGAGACTCCTGCAGGCAGAGGGCGCGTGGGACATCTGGGGGGATCCGACGGAGGGGGCGCTCATCGTTGCCGCGGCGAAGGCGGGACTGAACAAGGATCTTCTCGATGAAGAATCCCCGCGCATAGCGGAGATCCCCTTCACGTCCGAGACGAAGCGGATGACCACGCTGCACACTTCGACTGCCGCTGCAGGAGAAGTGTACCCTGAGCGAAGCGAAGCGAAGTCGAAGGGCACTGGCCGATTGATCGCATACTCGAAGGGCGCCCCCGAGATGATCCTCGACTCCTGCACATCACAGCTCCTGCGAAGCGGGATCACTCCACTGAACTCAGGCGACAGGGAAGCCATCCTCTCTACCGCCCGTGCAATGGCGGATGATGCACTCCGTATCCTCGCCGTGTCATCGAAAGCAGACGCCACCCTCGCGGATGCAGAGCACGGGATGACATTCCTCGGGCTTGTAGGAATGATCGACCCGCCGCGTCCTGAGGCGAAGCGGGCGGTAGCGCAGTGTCGGGAGGCTGGCATCAAGGTTGTGATGATCACCGGCGATCACCCTGCAACGGCGAAGGCGGTTGCGCGTGAACTCGGGATCCTCGATGGCGGTCGCATCATCACCGGCACGGAACTGGAGGCTATGGATGATGCCGCATTTGCGCGCGATGTGGAGGACTTTGGCGTCTACGCGCGCGTCTCACCGGCGCACAAGCTCAGGGTCGTCACCGCGCTGCAGAAGCGCGGCCACGTCGTCGCGATGACCGGCGACGGTGTGAACGACGCCCCTGCATTGAAGAAAGCCGACATCGGAATCGCCATGGGGATCACGGGAACCGACGTGACGAAGGAAGCAGCAGCCATGACCCTCACCGACGACAACTTCGCCTCCATCGTCGCCGCTGTTGAGGAGGGGCGCGGCATCTTCGGCAATATCAAGAAGTACCTCATGTACCTGCTTTCGAGCAACATCGGGGAAATCTGTCTCATGGTTGGCGCAAGTCTTCTTGGCCTTCCTCTGCCATTGAGCGCCGTTCAGATCCTGTACGTCAATCTCGCGACCGACGGCCTCCCTGCGCTTGCTCTCGCTGTTGACCCTCCAGAGAAGGACCTGATGCGCCGTCGGCCGAGACGCCAGCGCACAGGGATCTTCACCCGCCCCGTCGTTGCCCTCATGCTGACCGGCGGGTTCTGGCTGATGATCGTAAATCTCGCTCTCTTCTGGTGGGCACTCCGCTCCGGTCTCAGTCTGGCGGAGGCTATGACAATGACATTCGTTTCTCTCGTCTTCATTGAGTTCTTCAAGGCATACTCGTTTCGCTCCGATCGGCTGTCGGTGCTCTCCCGGCCATTTGCCAACAAGTGGCTGAACCGAGCGATTCTCTGGGAGCTGTTGCTCCTCGTTCTCATCATCAACGTTCCCTTCCTCCAAGGATTCTTCGGAACAGTGAGCCTCCCCCTGCAGAGCTGGATGATGATTCTTGCACTTTCCGCAACAGTGATCCCCGTTCTGGAACTCTCGAAATTCCTGGCGAGACGCAACTGCTTCGGGGTGCTTTGCTAATCCATCCAAAAAGTTTGTGCATGTAAATCAGGAACGAGAAAGTTATGAGCTATGAGCTTTGAGCGATGAGTTTGCCGCTTCTCAAAGCTCATAGCTCATAGCTCATCGCTCACAGCTGGTTGTCCGGTTGAATTTTGACATGCACAAACTTTGGGGAAGCAATACTGAGTGGTGTTCTGCTGTACAATGCGGATGGTATGCACATCTTTGCCCTCGAAACGGACATCGGGAAGCTGAAGGCGCGTTTCCTCTCCGAAGAGGAACGGGAAATCTGCACGGTGTTCTTCCATGGTTTCCGCTTCTTCCTGTCCGTGCTGCGCCTGACGCTCTGGACATTCCTCATTGCCGGCATCGCCATGGGGCTCGGCTTCGCAGGGTTGCCATTTCCATGGGTCGTCCTCGGAGCGTTCGTCGTCTGGCTCGTCTCGGTCGCCCTGCCGTTGCTGCGGGCATACCTCGACTGGCGCTACGACTTCATCCTCATCACGACGGACAAGGTGATCGTCGTCGACCAATCATCTCTCTTCCACCAGAAGGTCACACCGATGAACCTTGAGAGTTTCGCGAATGTGAGCGCTGAGACACAATTCTGGAACCTCTTCCCCTTTGGCATTCTGCACTGCAATTTGAAGGAGGGTGTCGGGAGCGGACTGAATCTATGCTACATCCCACATGCACATGACGTCGCATCGTGCATCTCAGACGCGATCACCACGTTCCAGCGACGCAAGGATCTGCGTCGCTACGGCAGTACGTCAGAAGAGGAACAGAGAAGAGTGGGTGAAGCTCCTTCGTTCGCACAACCCCGTTATTTGGTATCGAACAGTGGCAGGAAGGGCTAACATCTCTGTCCATGCTCTTCCTTGTCTTGAAAAGAGTCATCGGGATGCTCTTCCTCATTCTTGGTGTTGCCGCACTTGTCACGCCGCTCACGCCCGGGGCATGGCTCATCTTCGTCGGCATGGAGTTACTGGGAATCGGTTTCTTGATCCCCAGGGGGATCCGGAAGTACTGGGTGCGCATCAAGAGTGGCATCACAAGGCGGGGCGGGGATGATGCGAATATGTGAATTTTATGCTATAAAATATCTGTGAACAAATGCCCTTGCATGCTGCGGTGAGGTCGTGTACTCTTGTACCGGTGCAACGATACAGCATCCCCGATCGGCTCGGTTGGTGGCAGGAGCTGCAAGAGTCCGCTCGATGGTAGGGCATACCTGAATCTGTCTGAAGCCCTCCCCGGAGCGGGAAGGTTTTTTTTGTAGTTCTTCCGCTTCTCCCATGGATTTTCCACTCATCTCCACTGTTCTCCGGCCCCGACACTTCGATCCGCTTTTCCTGCTCCGTGAGCTGGGGTTCAGGCGGAGCCATTGCGCATTGCTTGAATCCGCGAGCCGTACGACCGGCAATGATTTCTCGTTTATCGCACTCGGCGCCCGGGACAGAATTACCGTCCGGAACTCCCGGGTTTCCGGATCGCAGTATGTTTCAAGCGGGACGGTAACCGATCCCCTGACCGTATTTTCCGGGCTCATCGGAATCGGAAAAGAGAGACAGCGTTTACGGATGGGATACATCGGTTTCTTGAGCTACGAAGCCGCCCGGTATTTCGAGGACATCGAACTGAAGCCGGACCGGAGCATTCCTGACGCCGAATTTATTCTGCCTGAAGTTCTGCTCAGGATTGATCACCGGAAACGTGAGGTGACCGTCACCGCGCACGGCGGGACAAACGAGAACCTGACTTCTATCGAAAAAGTCATCCTGTCTTCACCTTTTCATGATGATTCCCTTCAGCGGGCGAGGAAGCTGAAGAATCGTCCGCTTCCGGTTATGACACAAAGAGACATCGCTCCATTCAGGCAGACAACGAGCGAAGAATTCTGCCGGGACATCGAAACGATACAAGAAGGCATCCTGGCCGGCGAGACATTCCAGGTGGTTCTAAGCCAGGAACTCATGCTCAAATCCGATGTTTTGCCGGAGATGGTTTACGACCGGTTGCGGGAAATCAACCCCTCGCCATACATGTACTTTTTCAAAACGCCCGACCGGACAATCGTCGGTGCCTCGCCGGAAACGCTTGTCCGGGTCGATGGGCGGAGGATTCTTTACCGGCCGATCGCGGGGACACGCAAGCGAACCGGCGAAGAAGAGAAGGATAGAATCATGCGTGCGGAACTGCTCTCGGATGAGAAAGAACGGTGCGAGCACCAGATGCTGGTTGATCTGGGTCGAAGTGATATCGGACGGGTTGCGGCAATCGGCTCAATCAAGCTTCGAAACCCTTTCCGTATCGAAACCTGCGCACACGTGTATCACATCGTTTCGGACATTGTCGCGCGGGTCCGTCCGGGACTGAAGTCACTCGATGTCCTGCGTGCCGTTTTCCCCGCCGGAACGCTCACCGGCGCGCCGAAAGTGCGGGCGATGGAAGTGATCCGGGATTTGGAGAGAACGCCGCGGGGGATGTACGGAGGAGCATTCGGGTACATCGATCTCTCCGGTAATCTCGATTTTGCCATCACGATCCGGACGATGCTTTTTCAAAATAACCGCATCCGTCTGCGCTGCGGTGCCGGCATCGTGAAGAACAGCATTCCGAAGCGCGAAGACGACGAGTGTTTGCACAAAGCCCGAAGCTGTCTCGATGCCATCCGTCTCGCACGGCGTTCCCCCCACTGATCATGAAAACACTGATTCTCGACAACTACGATTCGTTTACCTTCAATCTCTACCAGTATGTGGCGGAGCTTCATGGCAACCCCGTGGTTTTCCGCAATGACATGATCGACCTGGACGCTGTTCGTGACCTGAAAATCACACATATCATCATCGGCCCGGGTCCGGGTAATCCGTACACGCCGGGCGACATCGGCATCGCCGAGGAACTCATTGATTATGCTTTCGAGGAACGGATTCCGCTGCTCGGCGTCTGTCTCGGCCACCAGATTTTGGCGAAGCATTACGGCGCGACGGTTTCCAGAGCTCCCACGCCGTATCACGGCAAAGCATCGGCGATTCGGCTGGAGAACGGGAGTCCGCTGTTTTCCGGGCTCGGCCGGGAAATTCGGGCGATGCGGTACCACTCGCTCTGTGCCGAGGAAAACTCGATACCGGGCGAGCTCAAAATTACCGCCTTGAGCGGGGATGGGGTCGTCATGGCAATCGAGCACCTTCGGCGTCCGCTCTATGGCGTCCAGTTTCATCCGGAGTCCGTCGGAACACCTTCCGGAAAAAAGATTATCAGGAATTTCCTTTCGATACAGAGATCTCACCCCATGAATAATCCAGAGCGGGTATCTACCCGCGGTTCATACTCTCGGCAGCATCCCGTGAACTTCGTGGCAAGTTTAAGCACTTATCGCCAACCGCGGGTAGATACCCGCTCTGTGGGGAGAAAGAATCAATTTCCGCAGAAATTATTTTCTTCCGGCAAATTCGGATCGATTTATGACTTGGTTACTGCATTGATCTCGGGAAACCTTTCCGAAGAAAAACGGAAAGAGTTCTTCTCGAAACTTGTATCTATGCCGCTGTCCTCCGAAATCGTTGTTCAGGCGGTTACCGCGCTCTCAGAAAGGATGATCCCGGTTGATCTTTCACCGGAGGCAATCGATACATGCGGCACCGGCGGAAGCGGCAAGCGGACGATCAATACTTCAACACTCACAGCCTTCGTCGTCGCAGCCGCTGGAGGCAAGGTTGCCAAGCACGGCAACCGGTCAGCCAGTGGCAATTGCGGTTGCTTCGATCTTCTGGAAAAACTCGGTGTACGCATCGCGCTTACGCCGGATGCGGAGCGGAAAATCTTCGAGGAACTCGGGATCGTTTTCCTTTTCGCACCGCAACATCATCCGGCACTCAAATTCGTGGCACCCATTCGTAAAAAATTTGGAAAGAAAACGATTTTCAACCTGCTTGGTCCACTACTCAATCCAGCTGGAGTCCGGAGACAGCTGATCGGAACGGGAAATGCTTTTGATGCGAAGCTTTTAAGCGACGCGCTGGAGCTTCTCGGTACCGGGCATAGCTTCGTCGTCTCGGGGATGGACGGACTCGATGAGATTTCCGTATGCGCGCCGAGCATTGTCCATGAAATCGTCGGGAAACGCCTGCCGACTAAAACCGCAGAGGAAAGCCGCGGCTGTCCGTTTCAAAAAGCTTTACACTTCATTCCTTCAGATCTCGGTCTTCCTCTTGCGAGACCGCAGGAGATCGAAGGTGGATCGATCGAAGAGAATGCGGAAATCTTCCTCGAAATCGCGAAGGGGCGGGGACGCGTGGCGCACCGTAATCTCGTGCTCGTAAATGCGGCCCATGCGTTGCTGCTTGCCAGGGCAGGGTCATCACCCACGCACCAGCCCCGCACCAGACGACTTGGTGTGGGGCGGTGCGGGGTTTCGCACGGGAGGAGCTGCGAAGCGTATCAGGAGATGCCCCGCCCGTCAGGGCGAGGAGCTTCACTCAACGATTGTTTTCTGCAGGCGAAAGAAACACTCGCTTCCGGGAAGGTTTTTGAACTTTTCTGCCGTTACCGTGACCTTTCCCAAAAGCTTCGATGACCATACTCGATCGAATTGTGGCACGGAAGAAAACGGAAATTTCCCGTCTTTCCGATACCAGAGTCGTACGGAAGGCACGGCGATCCTTTGGCGATGCGGTAGTGGACAAACGACCTTCGCTGATCGCTGAGGTCAAGCCAATGTCACCTTCCGGTGGAAAACTCATTGATCGCAAAGCGATTCCGGCAATGGTCGATATTTTTAACCGGCACGCGCAGGCGATCTCCGTGCTCTGTGACGCTAAAGATTTCGGCGGCGGATACGATCTTCTGGCCGAGGTAAGGTCGCTTTCTCCGCTGCCGCTTCTGGCCAAGGAGTTCATTTTGGACGAACGCCAGATCGCCCTTGCCGTAAGTCACGGTGCGGACGCCGTACTGCTGATTGCAGCCATCCTTTCAGCGGAAGAACTTGGCCGTCTGGCGCTCCATGCCATCGGGTTTGATCTCGATGTCCTTCTGGAAATACATGGCGGTGATGAGATCGAAAAGATTGCGGGACTACTTGAAAAACTGTCGCTGATTCAGAAGCGGCGCATTATTTTCGGCATCAACAACCGCGATCTCCGTACCGGAAAGGTTGATCTGCATACGACGATAACGCTTGCTCCGGCGCTGCGCGAAAGATTTGGCGACAGTTGTCCGGTCATCGCGGAGAGCGGCATCGCTGTTCCTGCGGACGTGCACAGGCTGGCGCCGTTTGTCCGGGGATTCCTTATCGGTACTTCAATTCTTCAATCAAAAGAGCCCGGCGCGTTTATTTCCGATCTTTTCCATTCACAATGAAACCGAAAGTCAAATTCTGCGGCATGACGCGAAAAGAGGATATCGAGGCCGCGGAGCGGCTCGGGGTCGATTGTATCGGTTTTGTTTTCGCGCCGTCCCCGCGCGGCGTTTCGTTCGATGCCGCCGGGATTCTGCGTAAGGCGATTGTCCGGGCGAAGCTCGTCGGCGTGTTCGAACAAACGGAAGGAATCGGGCAATACGTCCGGGAACTGCGTCTGGATTACCTGCAGATCTATGCGCCGATTGAGACGGATATCCGGTCAGACTTCGGGATCCCGGTCATCCGGGCTTTCCGGGGAATGCCCGATGTGAAGGTGTTGCGTCGCACGCTGGATCATTGTGCTTTTGTTCTCATCGATAAAGCACCGTATTGCAGCGTTGCCGACTTCCATGACATCGCAACGCTGCCGCTTACCGTTCGCTCGAGATTGTTCCTGGCCGGAGGACTCACGCCGGAAAATGTTTGCCGCGAGGCTGACCGGATCAAACCGTATGCCCTGGATTGCGCCAGAGGGGTCGAATCGGCGCCGGGACAAAAAAACAAGCATCGTATGTCTTTATTTCTTCATTCCATTTCTTTATGAGATCCCTCGGAAAATTTGGCCCCTATGGCGGCTCATACGTTTCGGAGCTTCTTATTCCGGTTCTTGGCGAAGTGGAAAAAGCTTTCCTACAGTACAAGGATGACCCTGCGTTCAAGAAAGAACTCAACGCATTACTCCGGGACTTTGCCGGCCGGCCGACTCCGCTGACCGAACTCAAAAATCTCAGCCGGGAACTTGGTTGCAGGCTTGTCCTCAAACGCGAGGATCTCCTGCATGGCGGAGCGCACAAGACCAACAATGTCATCGGTCAGGCTCTGTTGGCCAAACGGATGGGTCGGCGTGAGCTCATCGCCGAGACGGGAGCCGGGCAACACGGTGCCGCGACCGCGATGGCCGGAGCACTTTTCGGTATCCCGACCAGGATCTTCATGGGTGCCAAAGACATCGAGCGGCAGCGTCCGAATGTGCAGCGGATGAGGCTCTTCGGCGCCGAGGTCATTTCCGTGGAATCGGGGTCGAAAACGCTCAAAGACGCGATCAATGAAGCGCTGCGTTACTGGACTGCGCACAGTTTGACGTCTTACTACCTCTTCGGCACCGTGGCCGGACCGCATCCTTTTCCGGCGCTCGTTGCGCATTTCCAGCAAATCATCGGCGAGGAGGCGCGAGGTCAATGCCTTGAGCGGTATGGCAGGCTGCCACATACCGTTTGCGCTTGTATCGGCGGCGGCAGCAACGCCATCGGCATGTTCCGGGCGTTTCTGAAAGACCGGCGGGTCAGGCTGGTCGGCGTCGAGGCCGGCGGCAAGGGACTCAAGAGCGGCAGGCACGGCGCGGCACTGTGCAAAGGCCGGCCCGGTTCGTTGCATGGTTCCTATAGTTATTGCCTGCAAGACATGGACGGACAAATCCTCGAAGCACACAGCATATCGGCGGGGCTCGATTATCCCGGAGTCGGTCCCGAGCATAGCGCGCTCAAAGATTCGGGTCGGGTCGAGTATCGCGCAATCACCGACCAGAGAGCTCTCGATGCGTTTTTCAGGCTGACCAAGAAAGAGGGGATCATCCCGGCACTGGAATCTGCTCATGCTCTGGCTGCCGCCTTCGACATTGCAAAAGCGCTTACACCAGACGACATCCTGCTCGTGAATCTTTCCGGACGAGGCGATAAGGATCTGGATCACATCATGTCTTCCCCCAATCATCATGCTAAAAGAACCTGAAAAACTCTATGCGAGGCGATTCGGAACGTCCTCACCCCCGTCCCCTCTCCAGCGCTGCGCTGGAGAGGGGTGCCGAGCGAAGCGAGGCGGGATGAGGACTTACCGCGAAGCGTGTAATAAAAAAGGCGGCCCGCTCTTCATTCCGTTCACCGTTCTGGGTGATCCGGACAAAAAGAAGTCTCTCGAAGTCATTCGCACGTTGACCATGAGCGGTGCCGACGCACTGGAACTCGGTCTGCCCTTCTCAGATCCGCCGGCCGACGGTCCGGTCATCCAGGCCGCCGACGCGCGTGCGCTTCGCTCCGGAATCCGCGTCAACGATTGTTTCGATATCCTCAAAGAAATCCGGCAAATAACCGATATCCCGATCGGGCTATTGGTCTACTATAATCTGATACTTCAGCGCGGAACCGAGAAATTTTACGCTGACTGTGCGGAGGCAGGCGTGAACTCCGTCCTGATCGCCGATCTGCCTCTGGAGCATGCTGGAGAGGTTGTGCCGATTGCCCGGCGTTACGCTGTCGCTCCGGTGTTTCTCGTAAGCGAACTCACCACGGAGGAACGGATGGAAAAAATCTGCGCGATTGCCGGCGGCTACCTTTACGTAGTTTCATACCTTGGAGTCACCGGTGCCTCCGATGCGGTTCTGGAGAAAAAAATCAGAACTGTCGTCAGACGGGCCCGGAAATATTCCCGTCTGCCGCTTTTCGTCGGTTTTGGCATCAACACGCCGAAACAGGCCAAGGCGGCGCAGTCGGCCGGAGCCGATGGCGTGATCATCGGAAGCAGGATCGTCAGGGAAATACCCGACATAAAAAGACTCAGGAAAGTGTGCCGGGAATTCGCAATTTCTCTTCGACAACCAAAGTAATTTTTTACATGCACTTGACTTAGGGGCGTTCCCGGCTATGCTTTCATCAGATGCGCACCCGCACCCTCGCCCTCCGGCAGTCATCGTCCATTCTCACATTGGCGGTTGCGCTGTCCATGTACGCGTGGTTCGGTTTTTATTTCTTCTTCCGCTAGTCTCTCTCGTGATGCGTGCTCAGCGCTTCCCCCGAGAGAGAGGGAGGCGGGATTTCCGAATGTACAATGTAAAATGTAGAATGTACAATTATGATTTTTCTTATCTACAAGCCATTTTCCAGTCATTTTACATTGTAAATTGTACATTGTACATTCTTTCGATCGTTTCTCTTTCCCCCTCCACCCATGCTCATCGTCTTAAAACAGCGAAACGATGCCGCGCTCATCCATGAGATCCAGGAATTGCTTAAGAAGAAATACGGTTGCCCTTCGCACGTGATCGGCCAGAACCGCCGGGTGATCGCCGTCACGGGGGACACGTCCGGTGTAGAAATCGGTCTCATCGGGAGCATCGAAGGCGTGCGTTCGGTAGACCGCGTGGATCGTCCGTACAAACTCGCTTCCCGCGAGCAGAAGGACCGCACGGTCATCAGGGTGAGGAAGGATTGCGTCATCGGGGACCCGAAGAACGTGGTGGTGATCGCGGGTCCGTGCTCCATCGATTCGCAGTCCCGACTCGATGAAACCGCGGCAATGGCGAAGGCTCGCGGGGTGAAGATCCTCCGTGGCGGAGCATTCAAACCCCGGACGGGGCCCTACTCCTTCCAGGGTCTCGGGGAGAAGGGGCTCAGGATGATCAAGCGTTCGGGTGAGAAGTACGGCATGGCGACGATTTCCGAGATCATGAAGCCGGAGGACATCGGTCTCTTTGAGGAGTACGTCGATCTCCTGCAGATCGGCGCACGCAACATGCAGAACTACGATCTCCTCAAAGCCGTCGCAAAGTCCCGGAAACCGGTGATGCTGAAACGGGGACTCGCCGCGACACTCGAAGAATTGCTCCTCGCGGCGGAGTACATCCTCTCCGGCGGGAACCCGCACGTGATGCTCTGCGAGCGCGGGATTCGAACTTTCGAACAGGAAGTCCGTTTTACGCTGTGTCTCGGTTCGGTGTCGGCCCTTCGGGAGCTCACTCACCTGCCGATTCTCGTGGATCCCAGCCACGCCATGGGGAAGGCGCGTTGGGTGAAGGATGCGGCCTGCGGCGCGGTCGCGGTGGGAGCCGACGGCCTCATCATCGAGATCCATCCGCGTCCCAATGAATCGAGCTGTGACAGTGCGCAGCTTTTGGACCAAGAGCACTGGGACGAATGTATTGATTCGGTCACCAGGGTTGCCGAAGCCTTGGGAAAGAAAGTTTGTTAGTTTACTGGTTTACTAGTTTACTGGTTTTAAATTTCAAACTACCAAACTACCAAACCATCAAACCTTTACACCCTTGTCATCATGCCCACTCTCACCCTCACACCACCGTCCCATACACCCGCTCCCTATCCGATTGTCATCGGTAAGGGTGCCTCGAGCCTGCTGCCGTCTATCCTCAAGAAGCTGGATCCTGCGGATCAACTGGTGATCCTTTTTGACCGGCGGATGGAGGCAGCGGCGAAGGATATCGCGACGATCGTTTCCACCAGGCACCTCTTCCCCATCGAAAGCGGTGAGAAATCCAAGACGCTTTCTGAACTGGAACGTCTGGCGAAAGCACTTCTTGAGATCGGTGCGACGAAGTCCACCGTCCTGCTCATGGTCGGCGGCGGTATGGTGACAGACCTCGGCGGTTTCCTGGGGAGCATTTTCATGCGGGGGATCCGGGTCGTGCACGTTCCGACGAGCATGCTTGCCATGGTGGATGCCGCCATCGGGGGCAAGACGGCGGTGGAAGTCGGCGTGGTGAAGAATGTCCTCGGCACCATTCACCATCCGTCCGCGGTCGTCGTGGATACCGACATGCTGGAACATCTGCCCGATCTACAGCTGCATGAAGGAATCGTGGAAGTCATCAAGGAAGCCGCGATGCTGGACAACGAAACGTTCGCATGGCTTGAGAAGACGATGCCGGAAATTCTGGCCCGCGAAGAGCTTGCCCTTACCCGTTGTATTTCGGAGGGCGTCCGCATGAAAGCGTTGGTGGTTGAGGCGGATGACCGCGATACGAGCCGTCGGCACTTCCTCAATTTCGGACACACGATCGGTCATGCCGTCGAGGCGCTCTCCCGTTTCTCCATTTCCCATGGCCAGGCCGTGAGCATCGGCATGACTCTGGAAATGCGCATCGCGAAGACACAGGGAGCGGATCGCGTAATTGCGCTTCTCGAAGCCCTGAACATGCCCACTAAAATTCCGGCGGATTTAGGTCCCGGAGAACTCTGGCAGCTGATACAGAGCGACAAGAAAAAAAAGGGTGGAGTAGTCCGCCTGTTCGTCCCGCGCGTGATCGGCAAGGGCGTAATGAAGCAGCTTCACCAGGAAGATTTTTTCACTCTTTTTAAATGAACCGGATTTACAAAGTTCCGGCGCTGAATTTTCCGGTTGAATCGGTGCTGACTCTTCCGGGATCAAAATCCCAGGCCAACCGCGCGATAATCTGCGCTGCTCTCGCGGAGGGTACGACGATCATCCGCAATGCTCTGCCCTGCGACGATGTGGCGGTCATGGTCGAAAATCTGCAGAAGATGGGATTTGATTTGAGTTGGAAGGATAAAAACGCCGGAGTTCTGGAGATCAAGGGAGGACTTCCAAAAAGCTTGAAGCTTGAAGCTTTAAGCTTGAAGCTTTATTGCGGCAACGCCGGAACCACGCTCCGCTTCCTCACAGCGCTTGCCTGCATTGTCCCCGGCGACTGGACGGTCACCGGCGATGAGCACATGCGCCGGCGACCGATCGCGGATTTGACCAGAGCGCTTCGCTCGCTTGGGGTGGAGATCGAAGACACAAACGGCTGCCCGCCTGTTCGTATCAAAGGAGGGTCGCTCCGCGGAGGTCATGTGAAGCTCAGGGCGGCCATTTCAAGCCAGTATCTCACAGCGCTTCTGCTGGTCGCGCCGAGGCTGAAGGAAGGATTGCAGATCGAGCTCGATGGGCCGCTTACGTCATCGGGTTACGTCAGCCTGACGAAGTCGGTGATGGCCGATTTCGGCGTCGCTGTTCATGCGACGGGAAACTCATTCCGCGTATCTCCATCTTCCTACAAGGCGCGACCGGCTGGTTTCTTGGTCGAAGGCGACTGGAGCGCCGCGGGTGTGTGGCTTGTCTTCAGCGCGCTCACGGGGAGCAATGTGAGCTTCACGAATCTCGATCCTCATTCCGAACAATCCGACAGATGGCTCGGAAAGGCAATCGAGACGTTGCGGAAGCCGGGGGATGTCACCTTCGATGCAACGCTCATCCCCGATCAGGTGATGAACCTGGCGGTCCTTGCCGCTTTCCGGAATGGGAAAACGAGAATCACCGGTGCCAGGAATCTCCGGTACAAAGAGACCGATCGATTGAAAATTTTGACTTCGGAGTTGAGGAAAGCAGGGGTGGATGTTGTTGAAACGGAGGATGGGGTAATTGTACGAGGGAACCGAGGTGACCGAAGGGACCAAGGCAACCGAAGTACCTCGGACACCTCGGACACCTCGGTCACATCGGTCCCCTCGGCAACCTCTTGTGCTCTCGATCCGCACGACGACCATCGCATGGTGATGTGCTTCGCGCTCCTCGGGTTACTCCGCGGTGGGATCTCGGTCACAAATCCGGGATGTGTCGCCAAGAGTTACCCCGGATTTTTCGAAGATCTGGAGCGGGTACTTCGGACTCCGAAACCCATCGCGATCATCGGAATGCGCGGTGTGGGGAAGTCCCACTTCGGACGCCGTCTCGCAGCGAGACTGAAGCTCAAGCACGCGGATGCCGATCGTGCGTTCGAGAAAAAGTTCGGCCCGATCCGGCAGTTCGTGCAAACCCGGGGATGGCCGGCATTCAGGAAACATGAGGAGGAGATCGTTTCCTCCCTCCTGCAACCGGGACTCGTTCTCTCGTGCGGCGGCGGCGCGATTGAGTCGCCGAAAACGCGGGCAGCGCTCAAATCCCGTTCCATCGGGATCTGGATCGAGACATCGGAGAAGGAACTCGTGAAACGGCTCAAGAGCGGCAAGCGTCCGCCGCTCACGAAGCTTCCTCTGCATGAGGAAGTCCGGATGTTCCTGAAGAAGAGAGCGCCTCTGTATCAGGAAGTTACACAGATCCGCATCCCGGCACATTTGCCGTTTTCCCGGCAGATTCCCTTTGCCATAAAGAAACTCGAGTCTCTTGTCCGAAACCGGGACATGATAAGTTTCTCCGCAGCCGGGACATCGTGTCCCGGTTTATCCGGGTTGAAGAAAATGAACTCAAAATCATCGTAACCCCGGGGCACTATGCCCCGGCTACGAAAATATATGTTTGTCGTCACCCTGCCAAAATCGGCCGAAAGAAACCCGTTGGTTTTCGCACGGAAAGCCAAAAAGGCGGGTGCGGATATTTTAGAAATAAGAGGGGATTTGACGCCCCACGTAAGCGAGTTCAAGTCGCTGCTTCCTATACTTCTTTCTTTGCGGAGCGTTCCTTTTAGCCGCTTTTCAAAAATCGAATTTGAATACCTGGATTTGGAATTGAACGAAACGATTCCTGTCGGTCTAAAGAGGAGCGTCAAAATCATCCGGAGTTTTCACGATTACAATAAAACACCGACGCTTTCGGAATTGAAGTCGATCGAAAAGAAACTCCGGGCATTGAACCCATGGGCGGTCAAAATCGCCGTGACGATCCGGTCATATGCTGACCTGAGAATTTTGGAAAGATTTCGTGATTCAATTCATGGCAAACGATCGGTGGTGCTGGGCATGGGTCCAAAGGCTCATGTAAATCGCATGTTTTCGCCGCTAAAGGACGCTCTGACTTACACTTACCTGGAAGAAGGCGAGCAGGCCGCCGACGGGCAGGTGCCGCTTTCTTTGTACCGGTTGATGAAACACTGCAAAAAGCCGCGTCTTTTCGGATTGCTCGGCGGCCTCGATGTCCGAAGCGTGAGTCCGCTGATTCACAATACGCTTTTTAAAATTCACCGTATCGATGCCCTTTATTTTCTGGCGCTTACTGATGATCTCGATGATGCGTGGGAGAACCTCACGGAACTCGGCGTCGAAGGATTTTCCGTCACATCGCCGTGGAAGCGCGCGATTGTCGGAAAGCTCGATCGTGTGAACGAGGATCACCCCGGCACAACGTCGGTGAATACCGTGGTGAAAAAGCACGGTTCGTGGATCGGCTTTTCTCGTGATGCCGAGGGATTGCTGCATGGTTACGCTTTCCTGAAGAATGCCCGAAGCGCCTGTATCCTCGGTTCGGGTGGCGTCGTTTGGGAAATCGTTCGGGCGCTGAGACTTGCCGGGATATCCGATATTCGGATTTTCGCCCGCAATGCCTCGGCCCGCTTGGAACTGGCAACCGCTCTTAAGGTCGGGCATGGTTCGTTACAAGATGCGGCAAAAGCGCGTCCGGATGTTTTCATCTGCGCAATTAATGCCGATATCTCTGTCCACCTCGCCCGCGCGCGGAGAGGTGCGCACGCGATTGATCTTCGTTACGGCAGGCAGACAAAGTTTCTCGCGACGGCGAACAAAGCCGGGTACAAGATCCATGACGGTATAGCGATGCTCCTCTATCAGGCGCTCGCCCAGTTCCAGCTCTTCACCGGAATGAAACCTTCTATTGGGGATGTGACGGCTTTAGAAGAAGTTCTCGCTACAATTCCCGATGTGGCTGACCGCTAACCGCTATTCGCTTCCCGCTTTTTTATGGCTTCCAATTCCTTCGGTTCCCTTCTTCGCATCACCGCCTTCGGCGAATCGCACGGCTCTGCTCTCGGCGTGGTCATTGATGGCTGTCCCGCCGGCATTCCGCTCTCCGAGGCCGACTTCCTTCCGGAGCTTCAGCGCCGTCGCCCCGGCCAGAGTGTCGTGACCACTGCCCGCCTCGAGGAAGACCTTCCGAAAATCTTGTCTGGAGTATTTGAAGGAAAAACAACCGGCATGCCGATTGCCGTCATCGTTGAAAATCACGGGCAGAGGTCGCAGGACTATGAAACCCTGCGTCGGGAGTTCCGCGCGGGACATGCGGATGCCGTGTACGCTTCCAAGTACGGGCACCGCGATCACCGTGGCGGCGGCCGTTCCTCCGGTCGTGAGACGGTCGCCCGTGTCATCGCGGGAACGGTTGCGCGCAAGATTCTCCCCAAGACCGTCCGCATCATCGGTCATGCCAGACGCATCGGTGCCATCGAAGCGAAAACGTTCGATCCCAAGATCATCGGAAAGAATCCCATGCGCTGCGCCGATCCTGCCGCGGCGCGGAAGATGGAAGCGGAGGTGCTTTCCATGAAGGCGAAGGGAGACTCGGTCGGGGGGCTCATCGAAATCCTGGTCATGCACCCGCCGAAAAATCTGGGTGATCCGGTTTTCGGCAAACTCAAGGCCCGGCTGGCCGATGCGGTCATGTCTATTGGTGCGGTGACGGGCGTGAGTTACGGCGCGGGTTTCGATGTGGCGAAAATGCGCGGCAGCCGGTACGTGAAGGACACGGCGAACTTCGGGGGGATGCTCGGCGGGATCTCGACCGGCGACGACATCGTGCTCACGGTGAGCGTGAAGCCGCCGAGTTCGATCGGAGCAACCGCGAAGAAGGGGAGACACGACCCGTGCATCGTCCCGCGCGTCATCCCGGTTCTCGAGGCGATGGTGGCGCTCGTTCTGGCCGATTGTTATTTGCTGCAAAGAGCATATCAACACGCAACGAGCAACAAGTAACGCGCAACGCCCCTTTCCAACCTTTTTCAACCTCCTCCCATGGCTGACCCGAAAATCACCATCTCCGAAGTGCGCCGCGCCATTGACGAGGCGGATGACATTCTCCTCAAGGCGCTCGCGGCCCGTTTCCGCGCCACTGGGTGCCTCAAGCAGTTGAAGCGAGCGGAGAAGAAGCCCGTGGAGGATCCCGAGCGCGAACGGCAGCTCAAGGAACGCTGGAAGGAGCGCGCCCGCTCGCTCGGGCTCAAGGAAGAGCTCGCTCTCCTCATGCTCGATTTCATCCTCACGGAAGCCAAGAGGATTCAAAGGGAAATATGAAAGACATTTCACTAAATTGCATGGCTGCATGGTTGCATGGTTGGCAGGCAACAACGTGCGGTTCGCTTGCGAGCCATGTAGCCATGCATCCATGCAACCATGTAACATTAATGATTCTCTCATGAAAATCTCCCCTTCTCATTCCATCGGCATCATCGGCGGCGAGGGGAGGACCGGCCGCCAGTTTGCGCGGATTTTCCGTTCCCAGGGTTTCGATGTGAGAACGACGGGGAGCAGGACGCGACGCAGGAACCGCGAACTGCTCAGGGATTGCGATATCGTTGTGTTCGCGTTACCTCTGGCCAGTGCCGCTGCCATCATCCGGACGGAATCCCGTTTCGCCCGCCGCTTAGACCAGCTCATACTGGACTTAAGCTCGCTCAAAGTGCGCGAGGTGAAGGCGATGCTCCGCGCAAAAGGGGAGGTCATCGGCATGCACCCGCTCTTCGGACCGATGACTGAACCCAAGGGTGAGACGATAATACTTTGCCCGGTTCGAACCGGAACGGAAACGCTTGATTCCCTTCGTTCGTTGCTGAAGCGGATGGGGCTGAAGATCGTTGTCATGAGCCCAAAAGACCATGACCGGCTGATGGCGGTGGTTCAGGTGATACCGCACCTTAAGAGTTTGCTGATGGCGGAAGTTCTGAAGGGACTGAAAGTCGATTTCAAAAAAGTCCTTGCTACCTGCACGCCGACTTACGAACTGGAGTTCAACGTCATCGGGCGTTTTTTGGATGATCATCCCGGTCTCTATATGCCTATAATTTTCCGGAATCCCGATACGCTAAAAGTGCTTGCCATACTGAGAAAAACCGTTGCCCGGTTCGAAGCTATCGCCTCAAAACAAGATTTAAAAACCGCCGAAAATCGCTACGCTGCCTGCAAATCTTTCTTTACTCCCCATCTCAAGCGGGCCCGCGCCCACAGCGAAGCTTGTATCCGCACTCTTATCTCCCTCACACGATGATCATCTACACGTTGGGTCCGGCCGGTACGTTCTCCCATGAAGCAGCGGAACAACTGTTCCCCGGGAAGCCCATCCGCTTCGTGCCCAACTTCGATGCGTTGTTCGCGGTTCTGCAGAAACAGCCGAATGCCGCGGGGGTCGTGCCGATCGAGAACAGTCTGCACGGTTCCGTTGATGAGATCCTGGATCTTCTCTACGAGACGAAAGTGCGCATCGTCCGCACGAACGACCTCGCCATCAAGCATGCCTTCGGAGCACTCGGACGCAGACGCGTACAGAAGATCGCCAGCCACAGTCAGGCGCTTCGACAGTGCAGGTTGTGGCTTCGGAAACACTACCCTCAGGCGGAACATTCTTCGATGAACAGCACGGCAGCCGCCGCGAGTTTCGCAGCCAACGACCCCACGGTGGGAGCCATTGCGTCCAGGAAACTCCTCCGGAAACACGGTCTCAGGATTCTGGCTGAAGACATCGAAGGGAAGGGGAACACCACGCGGTTTGCGATTGTCGCGGTCAAAAATCCGTTTCCGAACCTCAGGCCACGGCATATGAGCATCGTCCTTCGTCCGACCGGCGATCGCCCCGGCCTCCTCCATGATCTTCTGACTCCGTTCAAAGTTTACGACGTGAACCTGACCCGCATCGAGAGCCGTCCGGCCGGGACGCGGATCGGTGAGTATGTTTTCTTTGTGGATTTGGAAGGGAATTCTTCGGATGCAAGGACGAAGAAAGTGTTTGAGGAACTGAAGCGTTTTGCCGAGATAATGGTGCTGGGGGAATGGTAGGGTTTGGTGGGTTTGGTGGTTTTGTGATTTGCTCGTTTACTGGTTTGGTTTTCTAAACCAGTAAACCACCAAACCAGTAAACTTCTAAACTTTACTGTATCTTCCTATCGAATGCCGAAAAACCCGTTCAATCTTCTTCCTCTCCCCCGGCCCGATCCCATTTTCGCGGTGACTGCGGAAGCTCTCGCGGCCGGTCCCGGTGCGATCAACGGGACGATCGGCGTCTTCATGGACGAGGAGGGGAAAACAATGCTCTTCCCGAGCGTAGCGCGCGCGATCACCGACATCGCCTCCGGTCTTCCGTCCGAACGCTACGGCTATCCGCCGCTCCTCGGTCTGCCGGAGTTCCGGTCTGCGGTTGAGCGACTCATTTTCGGCGATCGGAAAGCGAATGTCGCTTCCATCGCGACAACTGCCGGGACGGGGGCTCTGGCAGTCAATCTTCGACTCCTTTGTTTGCTTGCCGAAAGCGGGGAAATCTACCTGCCGACTCCCGCTTGGGCCAACCATCCACCGCCATGCACCGACGCCGGTTTCAGAATTTATAAAGTTCCTTATTTGATCGACGGAAAAGCCTCGGTCCAGCTTCTGATCGATGCCATGAAACGGCGCAAAGGAAAAAAGAGTTTCGCCGTACTGCTGCAAGTGGGCTGCCACAACCCGACGGGTCTCGACCTCACGCCGGACGCATGGAAGGAGCTTGCGGTCTTCCTCGCGAAAGAGCCTTGCACGGTTCTCCTCGACTTCGCATACCAGGGATTCAAGGGCGAACCGGAAGAGGATGCGCGTGCCGTCGGGGTCTTCCTCGAGGCGGGAGTTCCGACGCTCATCAGCTGGTCTGCAGCCAAGAATCACTCCATCTACTCCCTGCGTACCGGGCTTGCGTGTGCCGTGGTTCCTGATGAGGCGACGAAACGGACCGTGGAAGGCACGTACTCGATGATCACCCGCTGTCTCCATTCCGCTGCGGCGACGTTCGGGCAGCGCGTCGTCGCGCGGGTGCAGGAGCGGTATCCGGATCAGTGGCGTGAGGATCTCCGTCTTGCCCGCGAAACCATGCAGAGGAAGCGGCAGCGCATGAGAGAGCACCTGCCGGAGGCATTTTATCCGGCGCTCGCAGGCTTTGGCATGTTCGCGATGCTCCCGCTCTCCGGGGAGCAGATCACCCGTCTCAAGAAAGAACACTCTGTCTTCCTCACGCTGGACGGCCGGATCAATATTGCGGGTATTCCCCTGAAACGCATTGAGGAGTTGTGTGAGAAGATCCAAAAAGTAGTTGGTAGTTCGTAGCTGGTAGCTGGGGGGCGTTCCCAGCTACTTATTCGAAGCCCCTTTACGCTCCCTCCCGGCTTGTTCCTGGGTTACCATGGCACCATGTTTACCGGAATCATCGAGGCTACGGCGGAAGTGCTCTCCTTCGGCGGGGGAAAGATTTCTCTCCAGCGCCCGTCGGCGTTCGGTGATGTCCGGGAGGGGAGCAGCATCGCTGTAGCCGGAGTGTGTCTCACGGTCACAGCGCTCTCACCGCATGCGTTGACCTTCGATGTGGTGCCCGTCACGCTCAAGAAAACAAAGCTTTCTTCGCTTCGTGTGGGGAGCCGCGTGAATCTCGAGCGCGCGATGCGCGCGAGCGGGCGATTCGAAGGACATATCGTGCTCGGGCACTGCGAAGGGACGGGAAATGTCCAGGAGGTTGGCGAAGAACTCACGATTGAATTCCCCGGGGAACTTCAGCGCTTCATTGTCCGGCACGGATCCATCGCCATTGACGGCGTATCGCTCACCGTTGCTGAAGTTGCCCGCCGGACCCTGACGACTGCCCTCATTCCACATACGCGCAAGGAAACAACTCTGGGAGATTTGCAACACGGGGATCTCGTAAACCTTGAGACCGACGTCCTGGGGAGGTATATCCTCTCTCTGGCTTATGGCGGCGCATGAGGCTCCATCCCTCGGCCAGCCGAAAGTGAATCCGCAGTGGAAAGTGGCGATCATCCGGAGTGCCTGGTACCCCGAGTGCGCTGACGCGTTATTTCAGAGCGCCCGGGATGCGCTCATCCGGGCGGGACTCAGGGACAAGAATATCCGTTCCGTCGTGGCGCCGGGATCGTTCGAATTGCCCTTGTTCTGCAGCAGAGCCATCCGGAAGCTCAAGGTGCACGGGATCATCGCCTTCGGCATCGTCATTCAGGGCGAGACGCACCATGCGCGTTTGGTCGCCGAGCAGGCGGCGGCGGGAATCATGCAGGTGCAGCTCCTCACGAACGTTCCCATCGCATTCGAAGTGTTGTACGTCCACCGCATGGAAGACGCCCGCAAACGTTCCATCGGACTGCACTCCAAAGGGCCCATCGCGGCAGCGGCACTTCTGAGTTGTCTTGCGAAACTCAAGGAAATGCGTTGATGAAACTTGTACAACAGAAGTGTTCAATATAGGCTGCGGTTCGCAAACTTCTCACATTTTTATGAAATTATTCCGTGTTGCAGGAGTGATGATTTCTGGCCTGCTACCGTTCGTTGTCCTGGCTGCCGGGGTGTTCTCCGACATCAGTGACAGTTACCTTTTCAAGGGAGAGATCGAGTCTCTGGTGCGGTCGGGCGTCGTCCACGGAAACCCCGACGGGAAGTTCTACCCCGACCGCAACGTCAATCGCGCGGAGTTCCTGAAGATGCTCTACCTGGCGTCGGGAAGGGCGCCAAAAGCCATCTATGGAGGCTGTTTCCCGGACATTGAACGCGGGAGCTGGTACGAGCTCTTCGTCTGCGACGCAGCCGCGAAGGAGAATCGTTTCGTGCAGGGGTATCCGGACGGATCATTCAGGCCGGCTGCTCCCGTGACGCGGACGGAAGCCCTGAAGATGCTGTTCACGGTTCTCGGGCTCTCTGCGCCCGACATCACGACGGAAGATCGGGAGATCATCAAGTTCGTCGATATCTCCGTCGCCGCCTGGTACAGCAAGTACATCAGCGCCGCGTTCTTGAGTGGCGTTCTCCCCATCGCGGGGCATGACGGCGCGCGCTTCTACCCGGACAGGGAACTCGGCCGCGGGGAAGCGGCGGCCTACATCTGGAACGGACTCAGGGCGCTCGACAAGCAGCGCGCCGAAGCGGTGAAGAAATCATCGTCGGCGGATACCAAGTCGGCGGATACCGATCTCTCTGGAGTCAAGGAGGTGAAGTTCCCGTTCACGGACGCGGACCAGTTCAAGGGGAAGCGGCCGACCAGTTATATCTTCATGATCTCCGGGAAGACGGTCGCGTGGGCGCACGTCGCTATCACGGGAACATCGGCTTCCCAGGTGACCTGCCGCCTGTACCTTCTCGATGCCCAGGGATTCTCGAGCGAGTACTACCTCGGCTACCAGCAGGGGAGCGAGTGTTCCATCCGTGCCACTCTGCGTCCGGGGAAGTACCAGTTGCAGGTCCAGCCGACCGTGGCGGATACGGCGTTCAGCGTTGAGACGAAAGTGGATACGGGTGACGGAAACGACGGGTTCGTCGAGGCGGTTCCCGTCGCCTATGATTCCGCGCGCTCGGGAGTGCTGGAGCCGAACGATCTGTACGACTGGTACAGCTTCACGGTGGACAAGGAACGGACGGCGACGGTCGAGATGTCCTCCACGAGTTCCGTCGAATGCATCGTCTACATGCCCGACTCCGTCGATCAGTTCGGCTTCACCGGTCCCCAGTGCTCTGTGCCCTACGACTATGTGCCACCGGAGGATGGTGCGCCGTATGTCATCGGGATCGGCAGGCGCGGTGATCCGTCGCAGCGTGTCACGTACACCGTGAAGTGGAGGTGAAAGGTGGCCTGCAACCTCCTGCGGAGGTTGGTGTGCTAGGATGCGCGCTGCAATGGCGCTAGATTCCACAGCAATCCGGCAGGCGATCGCAGCACTCCGCAAGGGCAGGTTCATCATCATCGTGGATGACGCCGATCGCGAGAACGAGGGGGATCTGGTCTTCGCGGCGCAGTTTGCAACGACGGAAAAACTTGCGTTCATGATCCGGCATACCGGCGGCGTGGTCTGCCTTGCATTGAGCGGCAAGATCGCCGACCTGCTGGATCTCCCGGCTATGGTCGAGCGGAACACCAGCAAGCGCTCGACTCCATTCACGGTGAGCATCGAGGCGAAGGATGGGGTGGACACGGGGATCTCCGCCGCCGATCGCGCGCGGACGATCCGCGTGGCCATGAGTCCGGCGGCGAAGCCCGGCGACCTCTCGCGTCCGGGACATGTATTTCCGCTCCGTGCGCAGGACGGGGGGGTCCTCTGGCGTTCGGGGCACACCGAGGCATCCGTGGATCTCTGCCGTATCGCCGGTCTCCGGGAGGGTGCGGTCATCAGTGAACTGATGAATGACGACGGCACCATGATGCGGCTTCCGGCGATCCGCGCGTTCGGAGGCAGGCACCGCATCCCGGTTCTGACGGTTGCGGATATCATCGCGTACCGGAAGCGCACGGAGTCCCTCATCATGCCGGAAGCCAGAGCGCAGCTCGAGACGGAGCATGGCGAATGGGAACTCTCGGTGTACGTGGATCTCCTCCGCAAGAAAGAGCACGTGGCATTGAAGATGGGCGAGATTGATCCGAAGAAGCCGACGCTCGTCCGCGTCCATTCGGAATGCATCACCGGCGATGCGTTCAAGTCCCTCCACTGCGACTGCGGCGAGCAGCTCTCTCTCGCGATGCAGCGGATCGCGCAGGAGGGGAATGGGGTCCTGGTATACCTCAGGCAGGAAGGCCGGGGAATCGGCCTCGCGAACAAAATCCGTGCGTATGCGCTCCAGCATCTCGGGCTCGACACGGTGGACGCCAATCGCGCCCTCGGGCTCCCGGACGATATCCGAGAGTACGGCATCGGCGCGCAGATTCTCCGCGATCTCGGCGTCGGGAAGATGCGTCTCCTCACCAACAACCCGAAGAAAGTGATCGGGCTCAAGGGCTACGGCCTCGAGATCGTCGGGCAAATCCCCATCGAGATCTCACCCAAGAACGATCGGCAACGCCGGTACTTGAAGGCGAAGAAGGAGAAGCTGCACCACCGGCTGAAGAAGGTGTGAGGTCTGAGCTCCTTATGGGAGCTTATTGCAGAATGAGCTGGATTAATGGGTCATAATCAAATTGTGTGGAGAAAAATAATTTCGGTGAAAAAGTGAGCCTTTCCAATTGAGAGCGGGTATCTACCCGCGGTTGACGATCATGGCTTCATCTTGGTACGTCGTTCGCGAACGACGTGCCTTGCCGACCGCAGGTAGATACCTGCTCTGTATTATTTATTTTTTTCTTGTCTCATATACTTGGATGTAAGTTTCTCCACACAATTTGGCATTGATCCGAGTTTATCAGGAACTGATATATTCTATTGATATAGGTACATATATACTGTAAAGTATAGATAGTACTCTTATTCTCTCTACAATCATGGCGAAAATTATTACCACCTCACAACTTCAGAAAACCATCGGCCAGCTTCTTTCGTACGTGTCGCAGTCGTGGGTTGTCGTGACAAAAAAGGGAAGGCCGACCGCGATCATGTTGCCGTATTTTGATGATAACGAGAGTGCTGTAGCCGATTATTTGGAGGAGTACGAAATGGACAAAAACAGAGTTGTTCTTAGGACTCGGTTCAAGGAATCCTTGGACAGTGGGCTATCCGATTTGGTGATTTGAACATGGTGAATTCCTTTACATTCAGCCGATTTGCGCAGAAGAAATTCTTGAGATTAGAAAAAAAAGTGCAAGAAAGACTGCATGCAAAATTACAAGAATTCAAGGATCATGAGCGGCTCGCGGCTCTTCTGAAGCCACTGACAAATTTCGCTCCAGCGACACATCGATTGCGGGTCGGAGAGTATCGGATCATCGTGCAACGAATCTCAGAAAAAGACTTTCTCGTGCTTGATATCGGTCATCGGGCAACTGTGTACAAATGATGGTGCGCCCTGTGGGAGTTAATAACAGAGTGAGAGGTTGCAGTTGCCCGGCTTCGTCTGCGGACTTCGCCGAGGCATCCTCTTTTTTGCTTTTTCAAGCACCAATCTCGGCGTAGCTCCCACAGGAGCGAAGACGGATGGTGCCTCCTGCAGGACTCGAACCTGCAGCCTTCGGTTCCGAAGACCGACGCTCTATCCAGTTGAGCTAAGGAGGCGCTCTACTTGCCCTTCCGAAGCCCCGAGGGGGCGAAGGAGGGTCCAGCTGAGCTACGAGGGCAGTCTTGTTCAAACAAAGAATACCTCAATCAGCGCGCAGGCGCTTACAAATAAGATATAAGACGGAAGATGTAAGATGAAAGTTTAATGAAATTTTGAGCCTTTTCTTATGTCTTACATCTTATGTCTTATATCTCGCTTGGCTATTTCTCAACCTCGTAAAGAAATGCGTATTCAATGGTATAATCGCCCACATGGTTACCGATGACGAACTCGAGCTTTCTGCCTCTGATCCGGCACGGATCGAGTCGTCGGCGAAAGCCCGGCGCAAGGCGCTGGAGCGAACGTTAAAAAAAGAAGGACTTGATAATAAAATCGATACAGCTGCCGCGGATAAAAACAAATTGAAACTGGATGTTTTGAAACAGCAGCTTGAAGGGCAGAAAGACGAGGAGACCAAGAAGGATGACAAGCGCAAGGAACGCGGAAATCGGTCCTTCGGAACCAAGACCCGCGAGCAGGAGATTTCCGCTGCCAAGCTGACAGCCGATACCACATTCAATCCCGACAAACTGGTGCAGCAGGGCAAGCAGGAAGAGGCCGAGAAAAAAGAACAGCAGAAAGAGGAGATTCAGCAGGAGAGTACGAGCTGACGTTACGGGTTACTCGTTACGCGTTGTACGTTTATTTTGAAGCCCATACATAACGAGTAACCCGGAACGCGTAACGCGTAACGTTATTTTTTCACTTTCTCCCAGTCATCGAGGAATCTCTTGAGCCCGATGTCTGTCAGCGAATGTTTCGGTAGTTTCACGAAAACGTCATACGGAACGGTGCAGATGTGCGCGCCGAGGCGGGCTGCATCGACGATGTGCCGCGGGTGACGGGTGGAAGCGACCAGCACTTCGGTTGTGAATTGGTAATTCCGCCAGATTTCCATGATCTCCGCGATAAGATGCATTCCATCCTCGCCGATGTCATCCAGCCGGCCGATGAACGGGCTGATGATCGTCGCTCCGGCTTTGGCCGCAAGGATCGCCTGCGCGGCAGAAAAAACGAGCGTCGTATTCGTCCGGATGCCCTTGGATTTGAAGTGCTTCAGCGCCTGGAGCCCCTCGGTCGTCATCGGGACTTTCACAACAATGTGCTTGTGCCAGGAGGCGTATTCCTCGCCCTGTTTCTTCATTCCTTCTGCGTCCGTTGCCGTAACTTGAGCGCTCACGCTCGGCACGTGCTTGCACATTTCCAGCACCGTTTGCTTGAAATCTTTTCCCTCTTTCATGACGAGCGTTGGATTGGTGGTCACGCCGTCCAGCACTCCCCAACCGGCTATTTCGGCTACCTGTGCAACGTTTGCAGTATCGAGGAAGAGCTTCATGTGCGGCAAGGAAAATCAGCACCAGTATGCTGATGACGCCCTCCAATTGCTAGTGCGATATTCTGGGCCAGAGCGACGCCGACCGTTGTATCTCCGGAAATCCTGCTTCCATTGCATGCGCGTACATTTTCCTCAGAGTCAGATACGTTTCGTGGTCATAGTGTTCGAATGGCCTCGGTGAGGCCATCTCTTCCGCAAGTCCATTCTCTTCATCAACTCCGCGTATAGCCCTTTGAACGTGGAACCAGTCGCCAGTGAATTTTGCTTTTGTGAGGATTTCCTGCTTTGTGGGGAGCGGTTCGGGGGTAATGGCATCGGTTGCGGTCGTTGTTCCATTCATTCCTTCCCGCAGTGGGCGCTCATCGCTCAGCAAGGTATCCATGAGTTCCCTGGCAGTCGCGTTGTCGCGGAGGCCCCACATCGCAGGGAGAGTGTGAGTACAGGGGATCGGCGGGTATACCTCGTTTCCTGAACCGGAAAATGCGTTTCCATTTTGATTGAGCCGTTTAGATATGGTAGTGAGGGAAAAAGGAGGCAACGATAATCCATTTTTTAGCCGTATGCAAAGAAGCCACTCCAACAACTATTCTTCTTGCAGGGATGGGAAGTGAGTATAGAACGACTGCCAGCGAGGTGTAGCTTGGAAAGGATTTTATTGCCATGCCGCATTCGATATTTGCCCCCGGCGTTCGTTCGATTGAACAGGAAGCCCGATGCACGATTGTCGGCATCGACGAAGCCGGGCGCGGCGCGCTCGCCGGGCCGGTGGTTGCTGCGGCCTGCGTGCTCCCCGACGCGGAGCACTATCCCGTGCTCATCACCGACAGCAAGCAGATGACGCCTGCCGAGCGCGAGGAGTCCTTCACGTGGCTCATCAAACATTGCGTGTACGGTGTCGGCCTCACCGATGCGCCGACCATCGATCGCATCGGCATCGTCGCCTCGACCGAACTTGCCATGCAGCAGGCGGTGGCGGCAATTGCGAAAACGCACTCCGAGCTCTATCTGCTCGTGGACGGCAGGGACGGATTCTGGTTCGACTGGCCGCACAGCAATATCATTCGTGGTGACGAGCTGGAGCCGTGCATCGGCGCCGCTTCGATCATCGCCAAAGTCACCCGCGACCATCTCATGGTCGAAGCAGCGAAAGCATTCGCGAACTACGGTTTCGAGAAGCACAAGGGCTACGGAGCGCCGTTGCATCTCACGGCCATACGCAAACATGGCCCGAGCGAGTTTCACAGGAGGACGTTCTTAGGACGTTTTCTGGAAAAGCAGTAGGTGAATTTTGCTAATGTCGAGGCCGCAAGCGATGGAATGAGATGCTGCTGGATTTGTTTATCGTCTGTCCATCAGTGCTGATTCTTGTATATGTCATATTGACAGTGAAACCCTTGTCAGGTGTTCCTGTCCGTATGTTCCGTATGAGTGCAGAGGTTGCTTCAGGTGAGAGATCCCATCGGATTCCACTTTTCCATTGTACGATTACCCGCCCTTGACTGTAATTGATGCTCTGTATGAGACCTCTCGCCAAAACACCGTGGAGATCGATGAAGAAAGATGATGCAGCGTATTGCACATCATCAATGCTGAGGAGGCTCTGGTTATTGGATGAGAGGACAATGCGGTGTCCATTAATCATACGTTCCCCATCCAGAAGGTTTTCGGGAACCGAGATGGTTTCGGCAGGATTCGTTGCTGCTAGAGCCGGTGCAGTTCCCGAAGGCGCGGGTGTCTGAGTTTGTTGAACTGTGGGATCTACTGGTTTGTCTGCCGGCGCAGTCTGCTGAGCTGACGTCGCCGGAGCTTGCTGCTGTGCCTCCGGGTTCGGTTTCGCAGGGGCAGGAAGCACTGGTTTCTGCTGTGCTTCCGGATTCGATGGTGCGGGAGCAGGAGGCAGCGCTTCCGGTTGTTTCTTCTGCTCGGGAGCTGCGGCTGGTTTCTTCTTCCCCCAGCCGTTCCACCAGTCCATCAGCCGGTAGACGCCGTACGCGAACCAGTACTTCGGCTTGCTCCAGATATTCTCATCGTAGTTTTGCTCGGGATTCGGAGACTGCACGTCGAACCACGAGACAATTTTGTTCCATGTGCCTTCCGCCGGTGCCGGCTGGCCCCGCTGTGAGCGCACCCACTCACGGAAGCCCATGGCCGATTTCTGCGTCGCCGTGGGCACCGGGTTCTTCTCAAAAACATTCAGGCTTTCTTTCGGAGCCTGATCGGAAGCAGACGGCTGCGCCGATTCCTGTGCTCTCGGCTGCTCTGCTTTCGGTTCCGGTTGCTCCTCAGGCCTTCCGCTCCGGGTGATTCCTTCCGTGGCCTCGAGGAGGGATGAAAGGAGGATATCCCGCGTTGTATCAATCATGAGCTCGCGTAGCCTCTCGTAGGTCTTCCTCCTGTCCGGCGACGATTCCGTCGGCGCACGCGCGATGGCTGCCTCTGTTTCACGTTTGAGGGCATCGAGTTTCTCATCTTTAAGTTTGGCAAGCCTCTCCCGAATCGGCTTCTGCTGCTCGAGGTCACGTATCAGCGATTGGAACAGTTCTTCGCTCATGGATGTGTGTTTTCTTGTATATTATAGCACAAATTAAAAATACGGCAAAGTGAGCCGACACTTCAAAATCCATCAAGTGAACGATACAATGAAGGTGTGGGGCTGTAGCTCAGCTGGCTAGAGCGCTTGCATGGCATGCAAGAGGTCAGGGGTTCAATTCCCCTCAGCTCCACCATTCGATTCGCCCTCACTTCGTTCGGGCTTACTCATGGTAAACCACTCGATTGTATTGTAACGGCGAATCGAATGACCCTGAGCAAGCCGCAGCGAGTCGAAGGGCCATTCTCAGATTTCTTTGCTCGTGGTAAACCATCTCCATCCATGGGCTTTGTATTATGCTCTGCGGCGAGCTTCGCGTGGCAGGCCACATATTCTGTGTTTTCCCTTTGCCCATGCACAAGCAGACTGGTAGGATTTTTTAGCTTCCACGTGCGCCCGTAGCTCAGCTGGACAGAGCATCAGCTTGCGGAGCTGGGGGTCACAGGTTCGAATCCTGTCGGGCGCACCATCCGTCTTCGCTCCTGTGGGAGCTACGCCGAGATTGGTGCTTGAAAAAGCAAAAAAGAGGATGCCTCGGCGAAGTCCGCAGACGAAGCCGGGCAACTGCAACCTCTCATTCTGTTATTAACTCCCACAGGGCGCACCACTATTTGCTATGCTTGCATCCATGCCAGAGCTCACGCTTGACCTTCTCAAGGAGAAGCTTTCGGTCTGGAAAGGATGCGATTTGGCGAAGAACGCGAACCCAGTGCTGGGGGAGGGGAATCCTCACGCGACCGTCATGTTCATCGGCGAGGCGCCGGGGCAGAAAGAGGACGAACTCAAGCGGCCGTTCGTGGGTCCTGCAGGACAATTTTTGAACGAACTCCTGGAGTCCATCGGGTTCAAGCGCGAGGACGTGTACATCAGCAACGTCGTGAAGTTCCGCCCGCCGGGAAACCGCGATCCGGAGCCGATCGAAAAGGAACAGTGCATGCCGTGGGTGAAGCTGGAGATCGCTCTTATCCAGCCTCGCGTCATCGTTCCCCTTGGACGCCATTCACTCGGGCATTTCTTCCCGCAGAAAACGATCACCGAAGCCCACGGGAAACCCTTCAGGCTTACGGACAGGATCACGGTTTTCCCGATTTACCATCCTGCGGCGGCGCTTCACAACGCCAACCTGCGGTCCAGCCTCCTCACTGATTTCCAGGCTTTAGGACAGTTTCTGAAGACATTACAAGGTAGCGAGTAGCTAGTAGCGGGTAGCAAGGGAAAAATTCCCCTGCTACTTAACTACCTGCTACATGCTACTTTTTACTCTTGGTTCTTGGTACTTTCTCCCCATGACCCCACTCCTCCTCCGGATCGCGATCGCGGGGTTCCTCTCTCTTTCGTCGCTCGTCGTCGTCCTCTTCCGCGTGAGCCCGCTCACGTCGCCGGGGCTCGCCATCCCGTTCTTCATGCTGACGCTCTTCCTCGCGGCATCCTGCTTCTTAACTCTTGGGTTCTATTTCATCTGGAAAGGGCTCCCGATGGAAGGGATGGACGCGGGGCGGCGAGTGAGCGTCGCGCTCCGGGAGGGCCTCTTCTTCGGCTCTGCCACTATCCTGCTCTTCCTCTTCCTGATTCTCGGGATCCTCACATGGTGGATCGGCCTTTTGATCTACGCGGTGTTCGTGTTCGTCGAGATGGCGCTACATTCGTAAATCATTGCTGCATTGCTACATTGTTTCATTGTTTGCACGCAACGATCTGACGTTTCGCTTGCGAGCCATGTAGGGCTCACAGGATTCTTTGGCGGAGAAAGTAGGATGACAGGGATGAAGGCTATGGCAGAGGTGGCATGGGCATCGTGCCCATGGTTTGGCAGACTCCTTTCCACTTCCACCCAACCAATCCCGCCGATGGGGCAGGTACGCTCCTTTGCGTGCGATTGCTTTTCCCTGAAACGGTTGGCTTGATCCTTGCACTTGAGTACTCTCTCAATTTTCCACTCTCTTGTGACAACCACGGGCACGATGCCCGTGCCACACCTCCTTTCTCCAGCAAAAAATCATGTGATCCCCATGTAGCCATGCAACCATGCAACCATGCAACAAAGTTCGCCAATTGAACAAACAGACGATATTCTATGTTCACTTCTATGCCCCTTCCTTCCCCTTGGGATTCTTTCCTCGGCAAAATCCAGTCCGCACAGACGACGAGTGAAGTCGAAACCGTCCGCCATGAGCTCTTCGGCCGCAAGGCGGGCATGCTCACGGCGGCAATGCGCGAAGTAGGCACGCTCTCTCCCGAGGAACGCCGCCAAAAGGGGCAGGAACTCAATAGGGCGAAAACGGAATTGGAAGCGGCTCTGGAAGCGAGGCTTCGTGCACTGACGGCTCAGTCACTTTCGAGCCTGGCGGCATCCGACGCGCTGGATGTCACACTGGATCTCCCGTCGAAGGAGACGGGGCACCACCACCTCATCCATGAGTACATGCGGAAGGCCGAGGAGGTCTTCGGCCGCATGGGGTTCGACGTCGCTCTGGGGCCTGAGCTCGAGACGGAAGACTACAACTTCAACACGCTCAACATCCCGGAGAGCCATCCGGCGCGGGATCTGCAGGACACGTTCTGGGTTTCATCGCTCGACCGCACGGTGCTGCGCACACATACCTCTCCGGTGCAGATCCGCTACATGACCGGCCGCAAGCCTCCTTTCCGGATGATTTGCAGCGGGAAGGTCTACCGCAAGGATTCCGATGCGACCCACTCGCCGATGTTCCACCAGATCGAGGGGCTGATGATCGGCAAAACCGTGTCGCTCGCCAACATGAAGGCCGTCATGGAAGCGGCAGTGAGGGAACTGGTGGCGCAGGATATCGAGTTTCGGTGGAGGACGGGCTACTTCCCGTTCGTCGAGCCGGGACTGGAGATGGACTTACGATGGCGTGGAGACGAAAAACAAAGCCGCGAGGGTCGGTGGCTGGAGGTGGTGGGCTGTGGCATGGTGCATCCGCAGGTCCTCAGGAACGTCGGTATCGATCCGGACAAGTGGCAAGGATTTGCTTTCGGTTTCGGTGTGGAGCGCATGCTCATGATCCGCCACCAGATCCCGGATATCCGGCTCTTCTTCCAGGGGGATTTGAGGTTCCTGAGGCAGTTCTAGTGTTGCTTCTGCAAAGTTCGTTCATGTACATCGTTGACTGAAGCGCGATGAGCTTTGAGCTTTGAGCTTTGAGCGATGAGTTTCGTCGCTTCTCAAAGCTCGAAGCTCAAGTCTCAAAGCTTTCTGAACCGTGGGGATCATTGCTGGAACTTGCCACGTCAGTCTCGACCGACGTGGCTTGCCGACCGCAGGTAGAAACCTGCTCTCATTGGGAGATGTTCTGTTTTTTCTTTCGGGGTCAGTGAGCAGTTACAAATATCTGTAAGAAAAAGTCCGCTTGTGCGTTTCATGCTCTGTACACGAAATCTTCTTGAGGTTTCTTCTTTGGATCGGTTCCCTCATACTTCTCTCAATTCCCCTTCTTCTATGGACAGACCGCTCATCCGGAAGTTCCTTACGTTCCTCCTGCCACTCGGGTTTTTTCTCCTTGCCACGGTTCCCGTGCGGGCGACAGCGTTCTCGGATATCCAAGTCGCGACTCCCTACAGGACTGCAATCGAGACGCTGAAGGAGAAAGGCATCATCTCCGGCTACGGTGACGGAACGTTCCGCCCGGGTGCGCAGGTCAATCGCGCGGAGTTGCTGAAAATCGTGGTGGAGTCGAAGAATGTGCTCCTCGAACCCGTGTCTGAGCCGTGTTTCCCGGACATGGAACGCGGTGCGTGGTACTTGGAGTACATCTGTTACGCAAAGAGCAACGGAATCGTAGGTGGGTACCCCGATGGCACCTTCAAGCCGGACAAGCCTATCAGCTTCGTGGAGGCGGCGAAGATCCTCTCGCTCGCCTACAAGCAGCAAGTGCGTAACGAAGGCGGCGAATGGTACGTTCCGTATGTGGAGGCGCTGGAGTCCGGCAAGGCCATCCCGCCGTCCATCAACGCGCTCGAACGCAAGGTGCAGAGAGGAGAGATGGCCGAGATGATGTGGCGCTTGAGCGAGGAGAAGACGGACCAGCCGACGAAGGGCCTCCTCAATATTCAGTACCCCGATGCCAAGGTGAACTTCGCGTCCGACAGCGTGCAGACCGCCAAGTCGTGCGCCGATCTCCGCGCGGTCTTAAGCGATGCCGGCAGCAGCAATGTGTACCCGCGTGGCAGGATGATGCTCGAGGACGTGACGCTTGCTGCGCCAATGACGGAGTCGAAGGCGGCGGAAACAACGGCAGGAGGAGGAAGTGCCGACTACTCCGGAACGAACGTCCAGGTGGAAGGCGTGGATGAAGGGGATATCGTCAAGACGGACGGGACGTATCTCTACGTCGTGACGAACGGCAAGGTGAAGATCGTCCGTGCGCGTCCCGCGAACGACATGAACGTGGTCTCGACCATCGGGTACAAGTCCGGCGTGACGCCGAAGGATCTCTATGTCACGGGCAAGGGCATGATCGTGCTTGCAGAGAGCTGGAGGAACGAGACGCCATACCCCGTTCCCATGCTGAAGAGGTCGGAGTACGCCCCGATTCGTTCATCTTCCACGACGGAGGTCTATCTCTACTCGCTCAAGGACGGCAAGGAGACGGAGGTTCGTTCACTCTCGTTCGACGGCGACCTCGTGTCCTCGAGGCTCACGGGCGGGAAGCTCTATCTGGTGCTGAGGAGCGGCCCAAAGTGGTACAGAGTCCTGCCGCTTGGTGTGAAAGAAGAGGATATTCTCCCTCAATTCTCGGATAGCAAAACAGGAGGGAAAGCAGTGCCGTTCGGCCGCTGCGGCGATGTCACGATTCTCCCGCACATACCCTCGCCGGAGTTCCTCACGGTCGCCGTCGTGCCGGCGGAGAATCCGCAGGGTGAGGTGAAGAAGGAGACGATGCTCGGGAGCGCCGAGAACGTCTATGCCTCCGTCAAGAATCTCTACGTGGCCACGACCGGGTGGAAGTACCTCTGGAGCAAGGACGAGCAGGCGGGTTCCCAGGAGAACACAAACCTCTTCCGCTTCGCGTTCACGGATGACGGCGTGAAATTGGCCTCCCAGGGCAAGGTTCCCGGACACATCCTCAATCAGTTCGCGATGGACGAAAGCAGCGAGACGTTCCGCATCGCCACGACCGTCCAGCCATCGTGGAGCTTCGGTACGGACAGTGAAGTGAAGTCTACGAACAATCTCTACGTTCTTGGCATGGACTTGAAGACGCTGGGAAGTATCGAGGATATCGCTCCCGGTGAGTCTATCTACGCTGTCCGGTTTATCGGTGACCGCGCGTACATCGTGACATTCAAGCAGGTGGATCCGCTCTTCGTGATTGACACGTCCGATCCCAGCAGTCCGAAGATCCTCGGGAAGCTCAAGATCCCGGGTTACAGCAACTACCTGCATCCGTATGACGCAACGCATCTCATCGGTTTCGGAAAGGAGGTGGACGAGTCCATCGACAAGGACAAGGTGCACAATCCGGATGCCGTCTACTACACCGCCATTCAGGGGGTGAAGATGGCGCTCTTCGATGTTTCCGATGTCGAGAACCCGAAGGAGCTCTTCAAGGAAGTCATCGGCGACCGCGGGTCGGATAGTCCGCTCCTGACCAACCACAAGGCACTCCTCTTCGACAAGGAACGCGGCCTCCTCACCTTCCCGGTCCTCGTGACCAAGCGTCCGGGCGGCGCTGACCCTTCCGCCGAAGGAAACCCGGTCTTCCAGGGGGCGTACGTCTACAAGCTCACGCTGGAAGATGGTTTCGATCTTCAGGGGAAAATCACCCATTACGACAATAACGATGCGTTCCAGAAAGCCGGTTCGTACTGGTACGGCGGAGAGAGCGATATCCAGCGCATCCTCCGCATTGACAATTCCCTCCTCACGATCTCCTTAGACCAGATACAGAGCACCAGTTGGCCCGGGATCCAGGCGGAGGGGAAAGTGCTTTTTTGAGATATAAGAAGGAAGATGTAAGACAGAAGTAAACAATAGGCTCTAGACTAGGAGATTTTCTCCTTTAGTCTGGATATGGTGCTACCTTACGCCAAAATCTCCGCTCACAAAATCAGAAAAATTCTCCGTCACTTCTGTGTCGATGTTGATGCGACGAA
>Ga0082335_1000687_pt1 | contig 81065 bp, 57 predicted proteins | sample Subgrocontami58m_FD_72375 | JGI IMG/M metagenome (GOLD analysis project Ga0082335, IMG submission 72375) | Subsurface groundwater microbial communities from S. Glens Falls, New York, USA - GMW37 contaminated, 5.8 m (SPADES assembly) (version 2) ... | reverse complement strand
GGGCGGGGCGCGGGGGGGGGCTGCTCGCGTGTGCGCTGGAGGCGCGTCATCGGGGGGTGGCGGCCGAAACCCTCAAGCTCTGTTTCGGCCAGGAGATGCCCCGCCGTGAAATCCGCAGCATCGCCAAAGAAAATTTCCAGCGTCTCGGCGAGAACTATTGCTGCGCGATAAAGACCGCGGCCATGTCCTGGGATGAACTTCGCCCGCACGTTGATTTCGCCGGCGTTGAAGAATTTCGCCCGCTCCCTGGACAAACTCCCGCTAACCTCATTGTTGCGATCGGCCATTTCGGAAATTTCGAACTCTACGCCCGGTTCGGCGAGTTTATTCCAGGTTACCAGTGCGCCACAACGTATCGTGGCTTGGACAACCCGCGCCTCAATGAGCTCATGCAATCATTGCGGAAACGTTCTGGGGCGCTCTTCTTCGATCGCCGGACGGATGGCGCCGCGCTGCGTTCGGCCATGGCTCACCCTGGGCTGATTCTCGGCCTGCTCGCGGATCAACACGCCGGCAAAAGCGGGTTGTGGCTGCCCTTCTTTGGACATGATTGTTCGACGACGCCTTCGCCGGCGATTTTCGCGCTCCGCTACCGCTGTCGTTTGTTCACCGGCTTCTGTTACAGAACAGGAATGGCTCGCTGGCGAATTGAGCCAGGGCCGGAAATCGCGACGCACGCGAACGGCAAAGCCCGGCCCGTCTCGGATATGACTTTGGAAATCAACCAGGCCTTCGAGGCTGCCGTCCGAAGAGATCCGGCCAATTGGTTTTGGGTACACAAACGCTGGAAAACGCCGCGGTCGACGTCTGGGCTCGCCAAATCTGAGCAGGGGAAACAGCTCGACGAAAAAAGTCCTGTGGCCGGGGCGGAAGTGTGACATGACAACCGACCACCGAGGAGCACGAGCGGTCCACGCAAGTGGCTCCCTCCTTGTTCGCGGGGTCAATTGGCTCGGCGATGCGGTCATGACCACTCCGGCGCTGCTCCGGTTGCGCGAAGCGTTCCCGCAGGCGAAAATCGTCCTGCTCACCCACGAAAAGCTAGCCGAGCTTTGGCGGGAGCATCCCGCGTGCGATGCGGTCATCACATTCCGGGCCCGCGATTCTGTGTTCGCGGTCGCGCGCCGTTTGCGAACGCACGATTTTTCAACGTCTTTGATCTTGCCGAATTCCGTCCGCTCCGCCTTGGAAAGTTTTCTCGCCTCAATCCCGCGACGAGTTGGCTACGCGGCCAAATGGCGCCGCAGTTTTCTCACCGAGCCCGTCGCGCCGCGCGCGGGCTGTCCGCGGATGAAAAAGCGTTCGCCCGCAGAAGTGATAGAACTCGTTTCAACCGCAAGCTCCGCCCGCGCTGCCAGCGATCTGCTCGGAGACGCGCACCACGTTCACCAGTACCTTCACCTGGCTGCGCAGCTCGGCGCGAATCCGCAACCGCTCAGCCCGGCGCTCTTTCTGTCCGAAGGCGAAGTCAGAAAAGCAGTCGAGCGGTTCGGCTTGGTCACTCGAAGGCCGCTTTTCGCCCTGAATCCAGGGGCCGAATACGGGCCTGCCAAGCGCTGGCCGGCCGAACGCTTCGCGGAAGCCGCTGTGGAAGTTCACAAAAAGACCGGCTGCGAATGGGTGCTGCTCGGCGGGAAGAATGACATGGGCCTGACGCGTCAGATCACTCAGGCCATTCGCGACGCCGTGAGACGTCCCGCGGATGGTTTGGGCGAGGTGGTGACGGACCTGGCCGGACAGACGACTTTGCGCGAGCTGTGCGCCATTCTGAAAGCTTGCCAACTGCTCTTGGCGAACGACACCGGCCCGATGCACGTCAGCGCAGCCGTGGGCACGCCGGTGATCGTTCCATTTGGCAGCACATCCCCAGAGTTGACCGGGCCAGGTTTGCCGTCGGAACGGCGGCACAAAATCATTCGCTCCGACGCCGTTTGCTCGCCTTGTTTCTTGCGCGAGTGCCCGATCGATTTCCGCTGCATGCTCGGGATCAGCGTGGGTGGAATCGTAGCCGCAATCCTTTCCACTTGGGAATCATTGGACCGAGCCGCGCGCCGGTCGCATTGACGGGTCCTGGCTGGCAACTGGAAATGGCTTCACAATTTGCTGCGGAACTCGTGACCCGCCCAAGAAGTCTTGTTAGTGTCCGACCGTGTCCGAAATGTTAACCAAATCGCAGCGCTCGCAAGTCATGGCCGCCGTTCGAGGGCACGGGAACAGGACCACCGAGCTCAAACTGATCGCTGTGTTTCGCGCCTATGGCATCACGGGATGGAGGCGGAGCCAGCGCATCGTAGGAAAACCTGATTTTGTCTTCCGTCGCGAGCGCATTGCCCTTTTCGTGGACGGCTGTTTTTGGCACGGGTGCAAACGGCATTTGCGGATGCCCGTGGGGAACCGCGGCTACTGGCGAAAGAAACTCGCCCGGAACGTAGCGCGCGACTCAGCAACCACGCGCGAGCTCAAGAAAGCCGGGTGGCGAGTCGTCCGGGTCTGGGAACATTCTCTACGAAAACCGGGGAAGGTCGCCGAACGACTGAAATCGTTATTGAGCGATTGTTCCGAATAACGAAGCATCCAATGAGCGTGACTGTGAACCCGATGCACGAAAAAAACTTCGCGGAATTTTTCGCCGGCATTGGACTGATGCGCCTTGGTCTGGAGCGGTCAGGCTGGCGCATCGTGTTTGCGAACGATATAGACGAAAGCAAGTGGCGGATGTACCGCGATCATTTCGGAGATGACGGCGAATTTGTCCTCGGGGATATCCATGCCATCGAGGCCGCAACCATCCCTCAGATTGCTTTAGCCACCGCTTCATTTCCCTGCAATGACCTTTCACTCGCAGGAGCGCGCAAGGGTCTCGCTGGCGAACAGTCTTCGGCCCTCTGGGGATTTGTTGAAATTCTAACGAAAATGGACGATCGCCGTCCTCCCGTAGTCCTGCTGGAGAACGTGACCGGGTTCTTGACCTCGCATGAGGGCAATGATTTCAGGGATGCGCTCAATGCGTTGAACCGCCTGGGCTATGCAGTGGATGCTTTCATCATTGATGCGGTCCGATTCGTGCCACAGAGCCGCCCCAGGCTGTTCGTCGTTGGAACGAGAACTGTGCCGGGCTCGAGACGGAACGAAACCGCCCGGTTCTTCGAGAGCGACGGTAGGCCACCGGCTTTAGCTGACTTCATCAATTGGACTCCAGAAATTAATTGGAAGATCCGACGGCTGCCTCCATTGCCAAGGGGAAGCCTAAAGCTCGATGACAAGCTGGAAGACCTTCCCCTAAATTCGCCAATGTGGTGGAGCCCAGAGCGCCGTGAATACCTCTTGAATCAGATGAGTCCGAAACACCGCGCTGAAGCAGAGGCAATGATTCAGGGAAGCAGCACTACCTATGGAACAGTTTTCCGTCGCGTGCGCAACGGCAAGTCGATGGCGGAATTGCGCACAGATGGAATTGCAGGATGTCTCCGCACGCCGCGCGGTGGGAGCGGCCGCCAAATTCTGATCGCGGCTGGGCGAGGTCGATTCGCGGTGCGCTTATTGACGCCGCGGGAATGCGCCCGACTGATGGGGGCGGATGATTTTGAAATCCGGGTTTGTTTAAACCAGGCCCTTTTCGGTTTCGGGGACGCCGTCTGCGTCCCGGTAATCGAGTGGATTGGGCGCAACTACTTGAACCCACTCTGGAAGGAAGAGTTCGCAACGGCCCTTCCGAACGAAACCGGAGCCTCGACCGTCAGGGCAGACCCACGCCGCAGCAATCGACCAGGACATTGATTGGCGGCCGTCTTCGCGGCCTTGACCCCCTTACGCCAGGATGCCTTCGACCAACTCGCCGGCGATGTCGGTCAGCCGAAAATCGCGCCCTTGGAATCGATACGTCAATTGCGTGTGCTCGACGCCGAGCAAACGCAGAATGGTCGCGTGCAGATCGTGAAGGTGAACCGGATCCTTGACCGTGTTATACGAAAAATCATCCGTCTCGCCGTAAGTGATGCCAGGTTTCACGCCGCCGCCGGCCATCCAAATGCTGAAGCACCGCGGATGATGGTCGCGTCCGTAGTTGTCGGCCGTCAGCGCTCCTTGCGAATAAACGGTTCGGCCGAATTCACCGCCCCACACGACGAGCGTGTCGTCCAACAGCCCGCGCTGCTTCAAATCGGAAACCAACGCGGCGCTGGCTTGGTCGGTGTCCATGCACTGCTTTCGAATCGCGGCCGGCAAGTTGTTGTGCTGATCCCATCCCATGTGAAACAGCTGGATGAAACGAACGCCGCGTTCGGCCAGACGGCGCGCGAGCAGACAATTGTACGCGAACGTGCCGGGCTTGCGCACGTCCGGGCCGTACTGGTCGAGCACAGGGGCGGGTTCTCTCGAGACATCGACCAACTCCGGCACGGCGGATTGCATGCGGTAGGCGAGTTCATATTGCGCGATGCGCGTGCCTATTTCAGGGTCGCCGATCGCCTCCTGCTTGAGCTGGTTTAACTCGCGCAAATCGTCGAGCATCGCGCGGCGCGTTTCCGAACTGCAGCCGGCCGGGTTCGCAAGATACAGGACCGGTTCGTTTCCACCGCGCAATTTGACGCCTTGATATTTGGTCGGCAGGAATCCGCTGCCCCAGAGCCGATCGTAAAGCGGCTGGTCGTTGGGGTTGCCAGTGCCGCGCGACACCAGCACAAGGTAAGAGGGCAAATCTTCATTGGCGCTGCCCAGCCCATACGCGACCCACGACCCGATGCTTGGGCGCCCGGCGATTTGCGAACCCGTTTGGCAAAAGGTAATCGCCGGATCGTGATTGATCGCTTCCGTGCGCACCGAACGAATGAGGCAGATGTCATCGGCGATCTTCGCGGTGTGCGGCAATAATTCGCTAAGCCATGCGCCCGATTGGCCGTGCTGCGCGAACTTAAAAATGGATGGGGCAACCGGCAGCGTCTTTTGGCCGGAAGTCATCGTCGTGATTCTCTGCCCCATGCGGATCGAGTTCGGCAAATCGACGCCGCGCTGTTTCTCGAGCGCAGGTTTGTAATCGAACAAATCGAGCTGCGATGGCGCGCCGGATTGGAAAAGGTAAATGATCCGTTTGGCTTTCGGCGCGAATTGGGGAAGGGCGCCGCGCATCGAATGCGCCGCTTCGGCCTGGCTCTTCCAAAGCGATCCCAGCGCCATCGCTCCCAGGCCAAGCGTCGTGCGGGTCAGGAAATGGCGGCGGTTGAACTGTTGGGAGAATTCCAGTGCGTTCATATCCAAAAAGCGATTGTTCATTCTTTTGTGACGGTTTCGTCCAAATTCAGGATCACGCTCGCCACGGCAGTGTAAGCGGCCAGTTCCGGCGCCGGCGTGTTCGTATGCTTTGGCATGTCGCCATGCTTGATGAAATGCGCGGCGCTTTCAGGATCACTCTTGAAACGCGACAGATAACGCTCGAAGCCTTTGGCCAACACGGTTAGCTCTTCGGAGCGCGGCCAGCGCGCCGTCGCGCGGCGGAAGGTGTAACGGATTTTCTCGGCTGGGTCAGGCCCGCCTTTGGTGAGCGCGTCCTCCGCCAAGACGCGCGCCGCCTCGAGATAGGTTGTGTCGTTCAACAGCTCGAGGGCTTGCAGCGGTGTGTTTGTCCGCTGGCGTTTGACCTGGCAAATTTCGCGGCTCGGGGCGTCGAACGTGCTCATTGTCGTCGGCGGGACAGTTCGCTTCCTAAAAATGTAGAGGCTTCGACGATACAGCCCCGGGCCTTTATCCGGCCGGTACGGGCCTTCGTTCGCGCCGCCGGCGAGCTCGCTCCACAAATCGCCAGGCTGGTACGGCTTCACGGACGGACCGCCGATTTCATCAACCAGCAAGCCAGCCGTCGCGAGCGCATTGTCACGCACCATTTCGGCGGGCATGCGGAAGCGCGGCCCGCGAGCCAGCAATCGATTCTCCGGATCTTTTTCGAACAACTCGCGGGTGACCGCGGAACTTTGGCGGTAGGTCGCGCTCATCACGATGAGCTTTTGCAGCTCCTTCATATTCCAACCGCTCCGAACGAACTCCGTCGCCAGCCAATCGAGCAGTTCGCGATCGCTGGGTGGTTCGCCAAGGACGCCGAAGTTTTCGGAAGTTTTCACCAACCCAACCCCAAAGCAACGTTCCCAAAACCGGCTCACCGCGACTCGGGGCGTCAGCGGGTTCTCGGGCGAAACCAGCCACTGAGCCAAACCCAATCGGTTCCTCGGAGCGGTCGCAGGAAACGGCGCCAACACCGCTGGAACTCCAGGCTCAACTTTCTTCTCCTTGTCCGGCTGGTCGTATTGCCCGCGTTTGAGCACGAATGTTTCCCTCGGCGTTTTGCGGTCCTCCATCACCATCACGGTGGCGATTTGTTTTTCGAAATCCTTTTTCTTCTTCTCCGCCGCGCTTAGGCCGGCCGCGGCCTTCACGTAATCGCCGGCGAACTGTTGGCGATAATAGCCGGCGAGCTCTTTGTTAATGTCGGCGTTCCGCTGGCCCGGTTGCGCTTCGAGCACCGTCCGAAGCGCGCGGTCGATCAGCGCCCGCACTTCGCTCTGAGTGAGTGCTCGGCCGTAAAACCGCACGTCCGCCAGCGCCGCGTCCAGGGGAGAGTTCTCCGAGCGCAAACCGATTCGCAACGGCTGTTCGGTCGCGATCGTGCCTGTCAGCGAATCGTGGGTGGCGTCGAATTCAGCCGGCTTTCCATCAATGAAAATTTTAATTCCGCTCGCCTTGCTCGATCCATCGTAAGAAACCATCACATGCGACCACGCGGAAGAGGGAAGTGATTTCTTGGTGATGACGCGAATGGCGTTGGTCTCCCATCGATGGACTAAATGCACGGCCAGCTTCTGGTCCGGCATCAAAAGCAAATCGAACCCGCGATAATTCGCGGCCTCGTTCATTTTGCTCAGCACCGCTCCCGAACCTTTCGGTTTCACCCACGTGCCGTAGGAAAACGCGTTCGTGCGCTCGAACCGGACCGCGTCGCCGGCATCCAATGCTGAGGCCGCCTTGCCCTCGAATTGCAGCGCCTGCGAGAACGGAGCAGCCACCCAAACGGGCGCCTTTTGGCTTTTGAGTTCTATTTTGCCTCCCTCCGCCTCGAGTGAATGATCGAAGCTGAATCGAACCAATAAATCAGACGGCGCGGGCGCAAGCTCTTTGCCGAGTTCCGTCTTTTCCCATTTCGCTTGTTCCTCCGGGAGCGACCTTTCTTTTTCTGCGGCGAGTTTCTTCGCGCTTGCGATGGCGGCGTCTAAAGACTGGATCTCGCGCTCTTGTTTTGGAGTGGGCAACGAGAGCAGCGGCGGCACATTTCCGCGTGTTTCGGTGTAAACGCCTTGTTCGTTCACGTTATTGAAGAACGCGTAGAACTGGTAAAATTCCTTCTGGCTGATCGGATCGAATTTGTGGTCGTGGCAGCGGGCGCATCCCATCGTCAGCCCAAGAAAAACCTGCGAAGTCGTTTCAACGCGGTCGACCGTGTTTTCAACACGCCATTCTTCGTCAATGGAACCGGCTTCGGTGACCGTGCGATTGTTGCGGTTGAAACCTGTGGCAATGATCTGGTCTTTCGTCGGGTTCGGCAGCAAATCCCCCGCGACTTGCTCGATGACAAATTCATCGTAAGGCATGTTCCGGTTGAACGCTTGGATCACCCAATCGCGCCACGGCCACATCGACCGATGAAAATCGTTTTGATAACCGTTGCTGTCAGCGAAACGGGCTTCATCGAGCCAGACAGCGGCCATCTGTTCGCCATAGCGGGGTGAGGCGAGCAACCGGTCGACAACGCGTTCGTAAGCTTCGGGCGAATGGTCCGCGAGGAAGGCATCGACTTCTTCAATGCTCGGAGGAAGCCCCGTCAAATCGAGCGTGACACGGCGGAGGAGCGTTTCTTTTCCGGCCTCGGGCGAAGGAGCGAGCCCTTCCTTTTCCAGCCGGCGCAAAATGAAATAATCGATTCCGTTCCTGGGCCAGTTTGGTTTGGTCACTTGGGGAAGGGCAGGCGCGCGGGGCGTCTGATAAGCCCAGTGTTTTGCCGCAGGGACGTCGATCCCGTGCGCGAGGCGAAGGGCAGCTGCGCCGGTCAGAATTGCGATGCAGGCCGCGCCACTGCCAAAAAAATTTAAACGATTAAAAGATGCCATGAATCAAATCTCGGAGAACGGGAGCGGCCGCAGGAAAATGTTGCTGATGTTCGTCACGATCTCCGGGTCGGTGTAGCCCGGCGTCGCGCTCAATTTCTTCCATTCCGGATCGCTCGCAAACGCTGCCCAATTCTTCTCGCGCGCGGCCATGTTGTCGAAAACGAGCATGTACGTCAGATTGGGCAATTTCGCGCCGATCAGGGTTTCGCCAAAGAAAACCGGCTGCAGCCCCGCCCGGCGGAAAATCGCGATCTCACCCTGGTTGAACATTTCAATTTTCTTTTTGTTCGCCCGCCTGCTGTGGCTCTCGTACGTGCGCAGTTCGAACAGCCGGGGCTTCTTCTCCTTGGCCGCGGTAGGTATTTCGATTCGAGGAATGGCTTCGAATGATTTCATCAGGCTGCTTTCGGCGCGAACATACGCAGGATCGCTCGGCGGCGCATTCAGAACGTCCGCGCCGGCTTTCTTGAACTCGGCGTCGGCGAATAATTTCTCATCCATCTCGAGCAACGCCGCCGCGGTTGGCGCCGTCAGCAAAACATAAATCGAAGGACTGTCCGGTCCATAGGCGATTTGAAACACTCCGATCGGCCCAATGCCAGCGCGGCGAAAGGCGGGCACGGCTGCTTCCCGCAAAAAATCTTCGAACCGCTTTTGCTGCGGACCGCGCCGCAAATGGTAACGCCGCAGTTCATAAAACTGGGCTGTTGTCGGCTGGCCTTTGTCCGCTGCGGTCGTGTTTGCCATGGGCAAAGCCAACCCCGCCGCGCTCCCAGCCGCAAGAGAAGTTTTTAAAAAATTTCGACGGTTCATAGGAGGCCAGAGTAACCCGAGGAGTTTGGAATTCCAAGCGGATCGCTTGAGTTGCTTTCCAGGGACCTGGGAGCTTCCAGCAACCTGCGGCTTGCGAGGACCCTTGCTCCAACGAGGCGCAGAAAGCGGCGCACCAAAAAAATTGGCATTTTGCCCAAAGCGGGTCGAGTGTACGCGCGAACTCCCAGCTGAATTGAGGAGAGGCGCGCCGCCGGGATGACGGGCTGCCTCCCACGATGGGCGGTTCGAATGCGCAACTTGTCTCCGGAGGCAGAAACGGAGTCCTTATGTTTTTCCCGCACGAGATGGACGTGTTAGTCGTCGGAGCGGGGCCGGTAGGATTGTTCAGTGCCCTTTTGCTGTCGAAGCTTGGGATCCGCTGCACAATCATCGAGCAAGAGTCTCGCCCTGCGGCTAGGAGTTACGGCTGTGTTCTACACCCCTCGACACTCGACCTGTTCGACCGCATCGGCCTCGCGGAGGAAGTGATTGCGGCCGGTCGGAAGGTCGAGCGCCTGGCCGTGTACGAGGGAGCCGAACGGGTGGGCGAGGTCGCGCTGCAGAATCTCCCGATCCGTCACCCATTCTGGCTGGTCTTGCCGCAAAGCGAACTGGAATCGCTGCTCCTGTCGCACCTCCCCGGACCGGGTGTTTGCTGGAATTATCGGCTCGATGAATTAGAGCCGGGTGAAAATCGAGTGCGCGCCATCGTCGAGAGGCTCGGACAAACCGGGCAAGGATATGGCGTGGCCGATTTCGAATGGACTGTTGTCAATCGGCGCTCGATCAACGCAGTTTTTGTCATTGGCGCTGACGGAATCACTTCCCGCGTGAGGCAGTCGTTATCGACGGAATACATTCGCCTTACATCTCCCGAATTTTTCAATGTTTACGAATTCACCTCGAACCATGAGCTCGGCGCGGAAGCGCGCTTGATCCTGACGGAAGGTTCGATTGCTGCGGTTTGGCCGATGTTGGGCAAGCGGGTTAGATGGTCAGTTCCGGTGAAGCTGGCCGAGCCGTTTTTCCCGCTCAGAACCAAAGAACGAGTCGCTTGGTCCATCGCTGAAGACATGGTTGAACCGACCAGCTTGGGAATAATCAATGATTTCATCCAGCGATCTGCTCCCTGGTTTAGAGGAGCAGTCGAGGAGGTCGCATGGCATGATTTAGTGGGTTTCGAACAACATCTGGTCTCTTCCTGGGGAAATGGCCGGGTGTGGCTGGTGGGCGACGCGGCGCATCAAACCTTTCCGCTCGGGGTACAGAGTATGAACGTCGGGTTTACCGAAGCCGAGAGTCTCGTGGAAAAACTCGCAGCCGTTCTGCGCGACAACGCGCCTTTGGAACTCCTGAGTGGGTATGGAGAAAACTGCGCAGCCGAATGGGGGCATTTGCTCGGGCAGACCGCCCGCCTGATCCCCCGGGACCAAGCGGCCGCCTGGACGCATCGGTATTCGCAAGAGTTGCTGAGCAGTTTGCCTGCGGCGGGAGACCTCTTGACTGAGCTGGCGCCGCAACTCGGGTTTACGTTCGCCACCCTTGTGCCGCAGACCTCTTAAGAAAGCGCGCCATTCGGTCAACAGCGATTTCAATTTTATCAAGCGCCGTCGCAAAGCAGCATCGGACGTAGCCCTCGCCGCTTTCGCCAAACGCGCTGCCTGGAACGACCGCCACGTTTTCCCGCTTCAGCAATTCAACTGCGAACTCTTTTGAAGTGCGGCCGGTCGAGCGGATGCACGGGAACGCGTAGAAGGATCCGCGGGGCAGATGACACGGCAGCCCCATCGCGTTCAAAGCGCTCACCACAAAATTGCGGCGAACCCGGTACTGCTCCCGCATCTCTGCGGTATCGGCGTCGCCGTGGCGAATCGCTTCGAGAGCCGCTTCCTGGCTGACGATGCTGGCGCACAGAATCGAGTATTGATGGATTCGCATCATCGCCTCGACGATGTCAGCGGGGCCGCAGGCGTACCCGATCCGAAAGCCGGTCATCGCATACGCCTTTGAAAAGCCGTGCAGAAAAATCGTCCGCTCGCGCATCCCGGGCAACGCCGCAATGCTGACATGTTCGCCTTCGAAGGTGAGTTCGGAGTAAATTTCGTCGGTGATCACCAGCAAATTGTGCTTCAGCGCGAGTTCGGCAATTTCGAGCAACTGGACCCGAGACATCGTTCCCCCGGTCGGGTTGGTCGGAAAATTCAAAAGCAACACTTTGCTCCGCGGCGTGATCACTTTCGCGATCGCGTCGGCCGTGACCGCAAATCCATTTTCCGCGTGACACGGGACGGCAACCGGTCTTCCAAAAGCGAGCGCGACGCTCGGCGAATAGCTCACGTAACAGGGCTCATGATAAATCACTTCGTCGCCCGGATTGATTACGGCGCGCAAGGCGATGTCGAGCGCCTCGCTGACGCCCACCGTGATGAGGATCTCACGGTCAGGGTCATACCGGACCTGAAAATGTTTCTCGAGGCTGGCGGAGATCGCTTGGCGCAGCTTGAGCAGACCGAGGTTCGAGGTGTAGCTGGTTCGCCCTTTTTCCAGCGCATAAATGGCCGCTTCACGAATGTGCCACGGCGTAACGAAATCCGGTTCGCCCACCCCGAGCGAGATGACGTCCGGCTGGCCTTGGACCAAATCGAAGAATTCGCGAATGCCCGACCGCGGAATATCGCGGACGTGGCCGGCTACGAATCGTTCGGGTTGGAAAGGAGGAGCCATTCGAGAATTGCGGATTGACGATTGACGATTGCGGATTACCGATTTCGAACTTCGGATTGCCGGGGCCGGAATCCAATTGGAGCGCTCAGGCGGCTTCCTGGTTGGTTTTGCGGCGGACGACGGGTTTGCACTCATCCAGGACGACCGGCCTGGTGATCTTGATCGAGCTAATGTCCGGATCGCCAGGGGCCTCGTACATCACGTCCAACATAATTTTCTCGAGCAACCCTCTCAAAGCCCGGGCGCCTGTCCCTTTTTTAATCGCCTGAATGGCCAGTTCCTTGAGCGCATCGGGCATGAATTCGAGCGAAACTCCATCCATCTCGAACAGCTTCGTGTATTGCTTGGTCAGCGCATTCTTGGGCTCGGTCAGGATCGAAACGAGTTGGGATTCGGTGAGCTCGTCGAGCGGAGTGACCACCGGGAGTCGGCCAATGAATTCGGGAATGAATCCGTAGCCGAGCAAATCTTCCGGCTCAACGTTGTGCATGATGGCGCTGCGGTCGAGCGCGGCGAGAGTTCGCGCGGTTTCGGCAGCTCCAAATCCCATCACCCGATTTCCCAGCCGGCGCTGGATCAGCTTTTCCAATCCCACGAATGCGCCGCCGCAGACGAACAAAATGTTCGTCGTGTCGACCCGAATGTACTCCTGTTGCGGGTGCTTCCGTCCGCCTTGGGGAGGCACATTGCAGACGGTCCCTTCGAGGATCTTCAGCAGCGCCTGCTGCACCCCTTCGCCTGAAACATCCCGCGTGATCGAGACGTTCTCCGTTTTTCGCGCGATTTTGTCGATCTCGTCGATGTAAACGATTCCCATCTGAGCCCGCTTTACGTCGTAATCGCAATTCTGGAGCAGCCGCAAAATGATATTCTCGACGTCCTCGCCCACGTAGCCGGCTTCGGTCAGCGCCGTGGCATCCGCGATCGCAAAGGGAACATCGAGAATTTTTGCCAGCGTTCTGGCCAGGAGAGTTTTGCCCGAGCCGGTCGGTCCGATGAGCAGGATGTTGCTCTTTTCGATTTCCACTTCTCCATTGGAATCGTCGTCCGCGTTCCGATGAGCGGCCGGGGCGCTTTGCAGGCGCTTGTAATGATTGTGAACCGCCACGGCCAGCGTCTTCTTCGCGCGCTCCTGCCCGATGCAATATTGGTCCAGCTCGCGTTTGATTTCGGCCGGCTTGGCAATTTTGATCTTCGGCGAGGACTTCCGGGTTTCGGACCGGAGCTCCTTATCGAGCACGCTTTTGCAAACGATGATGCAATTGTCGCAGATGTAAACGCCCGGGCCCTGGATTAACTTTTTGACTTCAGCGTGTGATTTTCCGCAAAAGCTGCAGAGGGTCAATTGGGAGGGTCGGGCCATGGGCGAACGGCGTTAAGGTTTTTTCTCTTCGACCGTTTGCAAACCGGGGATTTCCTTCCGCGACTGCACGACTTCATCGACCAGCCCGTAAGCTTTGGCTTCATCCGCGGTCATGAAATTATCGCGATCGCAATCCTTCTCGACCTGGTCGACCGAACGGCCGGTGTGTTTGGAAATGATCGCATTCAGGCGCTGTTTCAGGCGCAACATGTATTTGACCCGAATCTCGACGTCACTAGCGGGGCCTTCCGCTCCGCCCAGCACCTGGTGAATCATGATGTTGGCGTTCGGGAGCGCATAACGCTTGCCTTTCGTCCCGCCGCACAGCAGCACCGCGCCCATGCTGGCGGCTTGCCCAATGCAGTAGGTGTTCACGTCGCAGGTCAGAAATTGCATCGTGTCATAAATCGCCAGGCCGGCCGTCACGCTTCCACCGGGGGAATTAATATAGAGGTGAATGTCCTTCTTCGGATCGGACATCTGGAGGAACAGCAACTGCGCAATCACGACGTTGGCGACCATGTCATCGACCGGCGTTCCGAGGAAAACAATACGATCGACGAGCAAACGGGAGTAAATGTCATAGCCGCGTTCGCCGCGGCCCGTCTGCTCGACCACCATCGGGACTAGAAAGTTTTGCATGATAAAAATTCTTTACCAGTTAAGACCGGAAAGTAGCCAACGCGGGGGCATGCGTCAAGTTGGCAAGCCGGTTTTTGCTCCGGAACACAGATCCTTAGATCAATCAAAGCCGAAATTCGAAGCTCGGAATTCGGATTTAGTGCTTCGGATTCAAGCATCCTCATTTCGAATTTCAAATTCCTTTGGCTAGGATTCAGCTCTGGAATTTCCGAATGGCATTAGACTAAAGCCCGCGTTCCTGTTGCTTTCTGGCCCATTGGACTTTGACACCTCTCCACGCCATTGTTAGCTTGCCCGTTCTTTAAACGTCACGATGGATTACAAGAACACGCTCAATCTTCCGAAGACGGATTTCCCGATGAAGGCGGACTTGGTCGCGCGCGAACCGCAGCGACTGCAGCATTGGGAAGCGGTCCAGCTTTATCAGCAGATCCAAGCCAGCCGGCAAGGGCGGGAAAAATTCATCCTGCATGACGGGCCCCCTTTCGCCAATGGCGATGTTCACATCGGCAATGCGCTGAACAAGATCCTCAAGGACCTGGTGATTAAGTATCGCAGCTTGCGCGGCAAATCCGCCCCGTACATCCCGGGCTGGGATTGTCATGGCCTGCCGATCGAATTCAAAGTCACCCAGGAAATGCGCCGGACCGGTTCAACCGAATCTGATCCGGTGGCCATTCGCCGCGCTTGCGAAGCGTATGCGCGAAAGTACATCGACCTTCAGCGAGCTCAGTTTAAACGCCTCGGCATTCTGGGCGATTGGGACAACCCGTACCTGACGCTGGACAAAGCGTACGAAGCGCAAGAACTGCGGTTGTTCGCGGATCTTGTGAAAAAGGGGTTTGTTTATCGCGGCAAGAAACCGGTTTATTGGAGCATTCCTTGCCGGACGGCGCTGGCCGAGGCGGAAGTCGAATACAAGGATCACGTCAGCCCGAGCATTTTCGTCAAGTTCCCGATTGTCGATCACCCGAACAGTTACGTGCTGATCTGGACGACGACGCCTTGGACGCTCCCGGCAAACCTGGCGGTGGCATATAACTCGACGTTCAGTTACACGGTCGCGCGGGTCGGGGAAGAGTCGTACGTCGTTTCGACAATGCTGCTGCCAAAGGTGGCGGCACAATGCGGCTGGGAGAGTTATGAAGTCGTGCGAAGTTTGACCGGCGAACACCTCAGCCAAATCGAATACCAACACCCGTTCATCGACCGCACCGGCCGGCTTTTCGCCGGCGACAGCTTTGTCGAGAACACGACCGGCTCCGGCTTCGTTCACATTGCGCCCGGGCATGGTCTCGATGATTACCAACTCGGATTGCAACAGGGGCTGCCGATCTACTCACCGGTGGATGACGAGGGCCGATTCGCTTACACGAACGATCTGCCGCGCGAGCGCCAGATGCCCGAGACGCTGATTGGCAAATCGATTCTCGAAAAAAACCACAAGAGCGAAGCGAATCTGGCCGTGCTCGACCTGTTACGGGAACGGCATGCGCTCGTCCACCAATCGGACTTTCTGCACAGTTACCCTTTTTGCTGGCGGAGCAAAACGCCTGTGATCTTCCGCGCCATGGACCAATGGTTCATCCGGATCGATCATGACAGCTTCCGCCAAAAGGCGCTCGAAGCGATCGACTCGGTGAATTGGATTCCAGCCTGGGGCAAAAACCGAATTGAAGGCGCGGTGAAAAGCCGGCCGGACTGGTGCATTTCGCGCCAGCGCACCTGGGGCGTGCCAATCCCGGCATTTTATGACAGCGCAGGCCGCGCCATCCTCGATGCGCAAATCATTTTAAACACGGCGGACCTGGTCGAGCAGCACGGCTCGAACGTGTGGTTCGAAAAAACCTGCCACGAACTTTGGGAGCTCGTTCGGCCCGCCAATTGGGCCGGGGAAAAGCCGGCCGCCAAATCCCCCGACACATTGGATGTCTGGATCGATTCGGGCTCGTCCTCCCGCGCTGTGCTCATGCGCCGGCCCGAATTGCAGCACGAAAAAAATCGCCCTCTGCCATGGCAAGCGGAGATGTATTTGGAAGGAAGCGATCAGCACCGCGGCTGGTTTCAATCCTCCCTTCTGCTCAGTTTGGCTGCCCATGGCGCGCCGCCGTTCCAAGAAGTGTTAACTCACGGGTTCATGGTCGACGCCGATCGCGAGAAGATTTCCAAAAGCAAACAAGGCACAGGCGGTTACGAAAAACCCGAAACCTCCGAAGCCTACATCAAAAAATACGGAGCTGATATCGTCCGGTTTTGGGTCGCGTCGCAGGACTTTCGAAATGACATCATTGTCAGCGAAGAGCGGATCAATAAGGTCGCCGAGAGTTATCGGATGATTCGAAACACGCTCCGGTACCAGCTCTCGAACCTCTACGATTTTGATCCGGCGCGTGACGCCGTCGCGGACGAGCAGATGACCGGGTTGGACCGCTGGATTGTGGCCGAGTTCGCCCAGCTCCAATCCGAGGTTGCGACGGCCTACGATGCTTCCGAATTCCACGTCGTTTATCAGCGGATCAGTCAATTCGCGGCGGTTGAGCTTTCCGCGATTTACCATGACGTGGTGAAAGACCGGCTTTACACCGACCGCGCTGACTCGCCGCGCAGGCGCTCGACCCAAACCGTGCTGCACCAGCTCGTCCGCGGACTTTGCCAAATGCTTTCGCCGATCCTTGTCTTCACGACGGACGAAGCCTGGGAATTTATCCCGGGCCGGACGGAGTCGTCCGTTCATTTAAGCGTTTGGGAACCGCCCGCTCAACCGGCGGACGCGGGGCCATGGCGAATGTTGCTCCGGTTGCGCGAGGAATTGCTGCCGTATTTGGAAAAGGCGCGCCAATCAAAAATCATTGGCAAAGCGCTCGAGGCAAAAATGGCGGTGGTCGGCGATGCCAAAGCCGAAGCCATGGCCGCGGCGCTGCGGTTTGAGGACGATTTGCGGGAATTACTGAACGTTTCGCAACTGCAGTTGACCGTCGAGGATGTCCCTGGGACGAGCGCGTTGTTGCGAGAGGTGATCGTGACGCATGCCGCCGGACAAAAATGCGACCGGTGCTGGCACTGGGAAACTGATGTGGGAGCTCAGAGTGAACATCCGACGATTTGCGGGCGCTGTGTCAAAGCGATCAGCTAATTATTGGTTGAAGCATCTCTTCGGGCTTCTCAAGCTCGCGGTGTTTGCGCCTGTTCTATTGTCCCCCAGCCAGACGGCCAGCGCTCAGCCGGCCCAGATCATTCTGATTCGCCACGCCGAGAAGCCAAAAAATCCAAGCGCGCTCCACCTCTCCTCCGCAGGCGAACGGCGAGCCCGAGAATTGGTTTATTTTTTCCAGAGTGACACGAACGTCATGCAATTTGGACGGCCGGTCGCTTTGTTTGCGACCGAGGTGACAAAAAATGGGGGCGGGCAAAGGACAAAGGAAACACTTGAACCACTTTCGAGCGAGTGGGGATTGCCAATCCAAACTCCGTACAAGTCGGAGGATTATGCGAAGTTTGCGAAATTGATTCTGCGATCCCGCGATTATGCCGGAAAGACCGTGATCGTCTGTTGGACGCGCGAGCACATTCCGCAGTTAGTCGAGGCTTTTGGAATTCACCCGCGGCCCGAGAAACTCGACGAAGACGATTACGGCCGCGTGTATGTGATCAATTTTAAGGACGGTAAAACCAGCCTGGAGGAATTGCGGCAGCCTAGGCCATCCAAACCGGCGCAAAAACGCGAGAGCCAAAAACAAGGGCGTCCTCGAAAAAAAGATCGCTAGAGAGGTGATTCACAGTCGAGCGGGACTGATTACTTCGAGAGCAGCTCGATCCGTCTCTGGGAGACGATTGATTATTCCTTGATCGAAAGTCGCCAATTTCCCCCCATTCCGTTGGATACACACCTACTCCTCGTTCAAGGCTCGGTTCACCGCTTCGGCCGTTATTCGCCTTCCTGAATGATGAACGAGAATTCCGTTTTTAAAGTACGCTCTGGGTTTCTCTTTTACCTCGCGACCAGGCTCCGGAATCGAGTTGCTCAAATCCAAATTTCCTTTAAGAGAAGCTGCCAACCTCATTTTTTTCGCGGAGTTCAGGAATTTATCGGCTGTTTTGCTGAAAGGTGAATGTTCCGCCTGGCGTGCCCCAACCTTTACGCCGCTTCCACCCGGACCTGGCGCTGTTGCGCGGCCCGTTTACGGCCGTTCTCGTCCAGGATCTTTTTCCGCAGCCGCAGATGTTTCGGCGTCGCTTCGACGTATTCGTCCGAGCCGATATATTCGAGCGCGCGTTCCAAGCTCAGCTTCAGCGGCGCGTCGAGCTGAATTCCTTTGCCGTCCCCTTGCGAGCGCATGTTGGTCAACTTTTTCGCTTTGCAAGGGTTGACCGGAATGTCGTTCTCACGCGCGTTCTCGCCGACAATCATGCCGGTATAGATCTGTTCGCCCGGATCGATCATCAAGCGGCCGCGCTCCTGAATCGCGTTCAACGCATAGGACGTGGAAATGCCGTCTTCGATGCTGACGAGCGACCCGTTTTTTCGGGCGGAAATCTCTCCACGATCCGGACCGTATTCATGGAACAAATGGCTCATCACGCCCAAGCCGCGCGTCATATTGACGAGGTCGGTTTCAAACCCGATCAAGCCCCGCATTGGAATGACAGCCTCGATGCTGATCTGGTCGCCATGATGAGTCATCGCGGCGATTTCGGCTTTCCGGCCGGCCAGGTTCTCGAGAACCGAGCCCATCGATTCTTTTGGAATTTCGAGAAAGAGCTTTTCGATCGGCTCGAGCGGGTTGCCGTGTTCGTCCCGCTTGTAAATCACTTCCGGGCGTGAAACCAAGACTTCGTACCCTTCGCGGCGCATTTGCTCGACGAGGATGGCGATCTGCATTTCGCCGCGGCCGCTCACGTCAAAAACGTTCGGCAGATCCGTGTCAGCGACTCGCAACGCCACGTTCGTCCGCGTTTCCTTGATCAGGCGTTCGCGGATATGCCGCGCCGTCACGAGTTTTCCGTCCTGACCGGCCAATGGCCCATCGTTGACGGCGAATTCCATTTGGATCGTGGGCGGATCGATCGGCACGAACGGCAGCGGTTCCCGCTCCTCCGTATCGGTGATCGTTTCGCCGATGAACACGTTTTCGAACCCGGTCACGCCGACAATGTCCCCGGCGTGCGCCTCTTCGATTTCGATCCGTTGCAGGCCTTGAAAGTGAAACACCGCGGTGATTTTCGAAACTTCCTTGCGCCGGTCGCCGTGAATGCAAACCGCCGGATCGCCCACTTTCACTTTGCCGGACAAAATTTTGCCGAAGGCAATTCGCCCGAGGTAATCGGAATAATCCAGATTGGCGACGAGCATCTTGAATTCAACCCCGGCCTGGGCGCGCGGCGGCGGAATGTGATGAATGATCGCGCCGAAGAGCGGATCCATCGTCGTGGTCGTGTCACTCATCTCGAGTTTTGAAACACCTAGTTTCGCGCTGGCGTAGACCACCGGAAAATCGAGTTGCTCGTCAGTCGCATGGAGCGACACGAACAGATCGAACACCTGGTCGAGAACCTTGTGGGGCGCGGCATTTTCGCGGTCGATCTTGTTGATGACCACAATCGGTTTGGCCCCTGATTCGAGCGCTTTGCGCAGCACAAATCTGGTTTGCGCTTGCGGGCCTTCCGCGGCGTCGACCACCAGCAGCACTCCGTCGATCATGTTCATGATCCGTTCGACTTCGCCGCCAAAATCGGCATGGCCCGGAGTGTCGACGATGTTGATGTGATAATTCTTGTATTTGAACGCCGCGTTCTTGGCCTTGATGGTGATCCCCTTCTCCTTCTCGAGGTCCATCGAATCCATGATTCGCTCCTCCGTGTGCTGATTGGCGCGAAAAGTTCCTGACTGTTTGAGCAGACAATCGACCAGCGTTGTCTTGCCGTGGTCAACGTGAGCGATTATGGCGATATTCCTGATGTGCTCCATACCTATTGTAATTTCGGAAAAAACCGAGCCTCGTAATCTGGCGGCTTTCGGCAAAAGGTCAAGCCCTGACAATTGTCTTGGGTTTGCGGCGGGTTTTGTGACTTATTTCCGCTGTGCGGGTTTATACAAAATACAAAGCCGCCAAAACCAAGCGCAAACCGCCGAATCATTGGGGTTATGCGGTCCTGGCTCTGCTCAGTCTCGCCGCCGCCGTGTGGCTCGGCCGCGCTTATTTAAGTTTTCCCGACAGCAAAATAAAATCGGCCAACACCGTCCCGCCGCCCGAACCGACCAGGCGCGCTCCGCAATCCCTGAAGACAAACAACGCGCCTTTGCCACTCGCGCAGGCGCAGCCAACCGGCGAAAATCGGCCGGCCGCGCCGCCATCCACAAATTCTCCCTCGAACGAAAAATCCGACGAGCCACCGCCCGAACTCATGCTTCCAACGCAAACGATCCTGGAAGCCCAGATCGCCCTGGCCCAGGAAGGCATCTCCCCCGGCGTCATCGATGGCCGGCTCGGTTCCCAATCCCGCGCCGCTTTGCGGGCATTCCAAAAACGCGAACGTCTTCCTTCCACCGGCATTCTCGATAAGGAAACACGCGACCGGCTCCGGTTGCACGGTCCCGCCTTCGGAAATTACGTCGTGACCGCGGCCGATTTGGGGCGGCTCCTGCCGCTCGGAAAAACCTGGCTCGCGAAATCCGAACAGGCGCGGCTCGATTACGAAAACGCCTTGGAACTCGCCGCCGAAAAAGGCCAAGCCTCGCCTGGACTCATCAAAGCTTTGAACCCTGGCCTCGATTGGACGAACCTCACCGCCGGGACCGCGCTTAAAATCCCCAACGCCGAAGCGCGGGCAATCCGGACTAAAGCCGCCTTCATCGAAATCCATCTCGGAGAAAAAGTCCTCGAGGCATTCGATGCTCAGACAAATTTGCTCGCTCACTTTCCCTGCAGCATCGCTCGCAAAGTGGAAAAACGCCCGGTAGGACAATTGTTCGTCGAAAAAATTGCGCTCAATCCAAATTATCGGTTCGACCCCGAAATCTTTCCCGAGTCTGCCGAAGCAAAAATGTTGCGCCGGCCTCTCCTCATTGCGCCGGGTCCGAACAATCCCGTGGGAACAGCGTGGATTGGCCTCAGCCGGCCGGGTTACGGCATTCATGGCACCCCCGAACCGCAGATGGTTGGCCGAACGGAATCGCACGGCTGCTTTCGGCTGGCGAATTGGAACGCGGAATACCTGGCGAAATTAGTCAGCCTTGGAACCCGCGTGCTGGTTGAGCCGTGAGAGAGTTCTCCTTGCGCAACCGCACATTGAACCGATTACTCAGGAGCCCGTGCGTTGGCAGGCCTCGGTCCGAAACAGTCGAGGAATGGATCGATTATCTTGCTCTTGATCATGATCTTGCTCTTGCTCTTGCTCCCCGGCCAAAAGGAGATCAAGAGCAAGAGCCGTGGGGCGCGGGGCTCTGGTTCGTGTTAAGCACAACGTCGCGCTCACCCAATTTGCGAAAACCTCGACCCAATCAATGCCAGCAGTAGGAAGGTGGTCGCATCGAAAAATCCGTGGGCGATCACGGCCTCCCAAATCGAGTCGTGGCGGAGCATGATCCAGCCTAAACCGAAGCCAAGAAACGCGGTCAGGACCATGCCCATCACGCCTTGCGGCAAATGGCCGGCGCCGAAGACGAGAGCGATTACAGCCATGGCCAGCGCGCTTCCCCACTTGCTCGCCGTTCTGTTTGGCAGCAATTCACGCATCGCCGCGAACATCCCAGCGCGCCAAAGTTCTTCGCGCAGTCCCGCGACCACAAAGCTGATTAACGTCAGCACGACGATCAGATAAATCGGGCTGTGCAACGCGCCGGGATCCACGATCGCTTCAAAGCGCGGGCGCATTGCTTCCACCGAATGTTTGTCGATCAACCCGAATCCCTGCAGCAGCACGACCACAATCAGCAATCCGATGCCGATCGCCAAACGAAGCGCGACCGAGTAGATCAAGCCGCGTGTGACCGGGCGAAAGCCGCCGCGCCAGCACAGCATCAGTTGGGCTGGACCCGCCCTGGAACAAAGCCAGGCCAACCCGAACACCAGCCCGAAGAGCCCCACCTCAAAGCCGGCGACCGCCAGCAGCCCGGACACATCTCCCGGCAAAATCGGTTGGACCACCTGGCTGGCTGAACGGGAGAGCCGCGAACCGATCAATGCGAGGCCTCCCAATCCGAGCGGGTAGGCCGTTAAGAGGATTAGATGAATCAACCAGCGCCAGCGCGGAACCGGCGGCGGTTCGGGCGTGATTTTGGGGGGAATTAAAATCGGTTCCACGTCAGTGTCGCGGCCATAACCGCAGCCAAATTCGCCGAGGTGATTGATAGAACAGTTCCAGAAAAAGCTGATCCGTTCGCGCTGCCGCCGGTTCTTCCAAGCGTCGGCAAGCGATCAGCAAGGCCGCAAAGCAGCAAGCCACCAATCCGAAAAAGATGCTGAAACGATTCCAATCCAATCCTCCAGCTCGAACATCGAAACCGCGCAGAGCGTCGATGACAACCCCCCAAATGATCGGCGCGATGCCCAGGGTGGCGTTTAAAATAACTGAATAGAGCGCAAAAAAATGATCTCGGCCCATCGGCGGCACAATCATCATCGCCAGCCGTGTGTTGGACATGTTGATCAGCGATGCGCCCAGCCCCATCAACAACTCGAGCACGAGCACCATAGGCCGGTTCGCAGCAAGCGCTTTGCCCGCCAGCAAAAGCCAGCCGATCGAAATGACGATCCAAAGCAAGCTGGCCAGAGTCAAAACAGGTTTGCTGCCGAAACTGTCCAGCCGCGAACCGATAAACCACAAGCTCGCAAACCCGCCCAGGAACGCCGCCGACGCAGCGATCAAAATTCCTTCCTCGATCATTCCCGTTTCGCTCTTCAAAAACGCAATCGTGAATGCGCCCAAGCCGCCATAAGCAAGCGCCCAGGCCCAACATTCCCAGAGTAATTTCCGAAACGGCGGAAACTGCGAGATTTCTTTCCAAGGAACGGGGCCGGTTCCTGTCCGCTGATGTTCCGGCACATCGACGTCCGGGATTCTTTTCAGGAAGAAGAGACTCACTCCGCCCGTGGCGGCGCTGAATGCGAAAATCACTGCGAACTGCCAGGGAGCTGGTTGTTGTCCGAGAACAAACGCGGCAAACACGAAAGTCAAAAAACTGCCCATGTTGACGCAAGCGGCGTCGCGAACCAGGTACTTCCCTCGAATTTGCGCCGGCACAAGCGAGCTGATCCAAGGAAGCCACGCGCAGCTGGAAATTCCCCGGGAAAGATTGAACGCGAACAACAACGATAACATCACGGCCAGCTGGCTTGGGCGGCCTAAAAATCGGCCGGTGAGCGGCACTAGCGACATCACGCCGATGAACATCACGCGAGTTCCCCAGCCCGCAAAAACAAATTTTTTGTACCCGTGCCGCGGGATATGGCTGGCGGCGGGGATTTGAAAGATCACCAGGAGCGGCATCATCCCGCTGATGATGCCGAGCACGGTTGCGCTCGCGCCGAGCGTTTTGGCGTAAAGGATCATCGGGCTGCTCAGGATGATCTGAAACGAAAGGGCATTGAAACTGGCGAAAAGAAAGGCGTGGTGCAGCCCACGCGGAAAATGGGGGCCCGGAGTGGCGTCGCTGGTGCCGTTTGGATTGGTCATTGCTTCGTCCCTGCCCCCATCGAGTACCGTGCTGACGCGCCGGTGTCAAACCGGGCGAGCAGTTTATTGGTGCCACTCCCCCAATGTCCGCACCCCAGTCGGGGAAGCAGCCCCAATCGCGGAAAGGTTGGCGGCATGACGCTCGGCCACCAACGACGTGCCCCTTGTCTTGCAGGTGGGGCGAGGCTACCGACGAGCCGCTCAACCAGTGCACCTTGTCCTTGCAGGTGGGGCGAGGCTACTGACGAGCCGCTCAACCAGTGCACCTTGTCCTTGCAGGTGGGGCGAGGCTACTGACGAGCCGACAAAGGGCGTGCAACACGGCTCACAACGAATGCAAGAAATCCTTTGCAACACTGAAAACACAGCGAGGAACAGCTCTATTGATCATGCTCTTGCTCGACCTTCTTGCTCGGCCTATTAGATGAAAGAAGAGCGGGATCAGGATCAAGAGCAAGAGGACACTTCGCGGTTCTAATGGATGGTGCGAGCGCATGGCTTCTCTGCATGAGCCTTGCGGCTCGCGAGTACGCTCGCCCCACCTTTTGACTTGCCCTGGCACGAGACGCGCTATGCCCCAAGGAATCTGTTCAACACGTCACCCTATGAGAACTCTCTATTGCACCACCATACTGGCTTTACTCACCTCCGCCTCGTCGATGTTGGCCGATGATGACCTCGGCAAAGCGGTCCCGGATGCGCCGCTGTTGCTGCCATCGGTCAAAATCCTCGCCAGCGATCCGGTCGCTTTGGAAGGAGCGACTTCGGGCGCATTCACAATCATTCGCGCCGGGGATGCCAGCTCGAACCTGACGGTTAATTTCACGATCAGCGGCTCCGCTTCCAACGGGGTCGATTACGTCACAATTCCCAGTTCACTCACGCTGAACGCCGGCGTTCTCGCCTCGAACCTCGTCGTCCAACCAATCGATGACGGCGCATTCGATGAAAACAAAACCGTCGTGCTCACGCTGACCACCAACGCGAATTACCGGCTGAGCTCGCGCCGCAAAGCCACCGTGACCATTATCGACAACGTCTTTAATAATTTTCCGCCGTTGGTTTCGTTGACCAAACCCGCCGATGGCACCGTGGTTGCCGCGGGAGCAAATGTCACGCTGAGCGCGGAAGCGACCGATCCGGATGATCCGATTAAGAAAGTCAGTTTCTACGCCAACGAACGTCTCCTCGGTTCCGCCACCGCCGCTCCTTACACGCTCGTTTGGTCGAATGTTCCTCCTGGCAACTTCCAATTGGAGGCCAGAGCGGTCGACCAATTCGGCGAATCCGCGGAATCGAAGCACGTCTCGCTCGTGGTCAGCAATCTTCCGCCGGTCGTGAATCTGATCTTCCCAACCAACAATACGACGCTGGCACAACCCGCGAAGATCGAAATTGTGGCGGAGGCTTCCGATCCGGACGGCACGGTCGCGCGGGTCAACTTTTACGCGAACGACCATTTGATCGGCACGGTAAAACAGAGCCCCTACAAGTTCGTTTGGGATGGGATTCCTGCAGGAAAATTCGTGATCGTGGCGAAAGCCTTCGATCAATTCGGGACCTCGAGCAAGTCCGATCCAGCCACGTTGATTGTCACCAAGCTGCCTGAACCGAAAGTGCAGCCGCTGCCCGGCGCGAAAGTCCAGCTGACATTCTCGGTCGCGACCGACGGCACTTATCAAATCGAGTTCTCGAGTGATTTGAAAACTTGGGTCGTTCTCGGCACGGTCACGAGCCAAAACGGCCAACTCGTATTTACAGGCGATAGCAGCAAGCATCGTCATCACGGTTTTTATCGCGCGGTCTTGATCAAGCCTGCAACTCCTTGATGTTGCATTTGGCCGCAGCCCGCTTCGTTCGGGCGACGGCACGGGCGGACAATTGGTTAGCAGCGTCGCCAGTTGTCCGCCAATTTTTTTGTGGACGCCGCCGTGATGAGGCGGACGAAGTCTTGGAACGGATGAATGGAAACTCCTACTCCGCCGCAGCAGGCTTTAGCCCGGCTAAAGGCCGCTAAAGGCCGCGTTCCAATCATGTGGGGTGGGCGCCTGGATAGGAACGCAGCGTTCACGCTGCAGCCAAGGCGTTGCACCCTACTCGACAACCAGTATGCACCTGCGGCGCCTTGAAGTAGCAAATGCATGGGGTGGGGCGAGGCTACTGACGAGCCGCCAAAGGGCATGCAACACGGCTCTGAAGCTCATGCTCACAACGAATCCAAGAAATCCTTTGCAACACTGAAAACACAGCGAGCTCTCTTGATCATGCTCTTGCTCGACCTTCTTGCTCGGCCTATTAGATGAAAGAAGAGCAGGATCAGGATCAAGATCAAGAGCAAGAGGACACTTCGTGGTTCTAATGGATGGTTGCGAGCGCATGGCTTCTCTGTATGAGCCCTGCGGCTCGCGAGTACGCTCGACCCACCAACCGATTCGCGTCGGCGGCTACGATGCTGAAACTCACCGGGGGAAAAGAAACGTCAGCGGCCGCCAGACTCGTGTCCGCCAATAAAACTCGTTGTGCTGGCTGGTTTGCGCCTCTTTCCATTTGTCCGGACGTAACCCGGCTTTCGCCAACTGCGATTCGTTCATCGGCGCCGCGTCGAGGTAGCACATCAAATCCCGGCCGTCCTTCCACCCAATCCTCCGAAGCTCCGCCGCGACGGCTTCCGTTTCCTTCCGCCCATCATCACCTCCGGTATAATCGACCACGCCGCTGTCCAAATAAATTCTGATCGGTTTGGCTTTTCCCTCGTGCGCGCCGAGGACGTTCCTGAGGAAATGTTTTCTTTCCACCTGGAATGCGCCCGACATGCTCGCCGCGCGGCCGAACACTTCAGGATGTTGCCAAGCCAGCGCAAGACTGCAGATCCCGCCCATCGACGAGCCGAGCACGGCGGTGTGCGCCGGATCCGGCAACGTCCGGTACTCGCGATCGATGCGCGGTTTAAGTTCCTCAATCAAGAACCGGCTGTATCGCTCGAACCGGCTGTCGTCGCCCGCCGCGATGGGCGATTTTTTTAATTCTCCCAGCTCACGTTTCGAGTATCGAGAGGCGGGACCGCGATAATCCACATACCGGTTCTGAGTGCAATCGATTCCGACGAGAATGATTTCCTGCATTTTTCCAGCGGCGGAAAGTTGATCGACGGTGGTATCGAGCTGCCAATTCCCCCAACCAAAGGCGACATTCGTGCCGGCGCTGGTGAACACGTTTTGACCGTCGTGCAGGTAAAGCACGGGAAAACGGCGCGCGCGCTCCGTTTCATACGAAGGCGGCAAATAGATTCGGACCATGCGGCTCTCGTTGAGGATTCGAGACGCAACCGGCCCTTCAAAAACAATGATTCCGGCATTTGCCCTTAGAATGGCGATGTTCATAGCGAGAAGGAGCAGCAATGTTTCAGACGCTTTTCTCGGGTCTTTCACGATGATTTCTTAAGGCTTTTCAATGAACCCATGGTAAAGCCCAAGATAGTACGGCAGCAGAAAGACAGTTCCCGAAGCCAATTCTCCCCCGTTGCCCCCGTAATCGAGCTGCCAAGGGTCGGTGTTCCAATGGTTGAAATGCCGATTCTCCACCGGCAGAACTTTGCCCTTCACACGATGACCGCGCCGGCCGTGCCGCAGCTCCATGATGTCCTCCGCGCGCTCCAGCCCGAGCAGTTGAATATCCAAACGATGACTGTTCCGATGCGGCCAATTCAAACGGTCCAAAGGAAAACCGCGCAGCGTGGCGACCGAATCTTCCAGCCAGCCCGCCCACGGTTTGATGTCAACCCGGCTGGACAGATGGCTGGCGGTCGTCTCGAGAGTTTGCGACGCGTAAGCAAAATTAAAGAACGGGTTCATCTCCGGCGCTTCATTGGCCCAGTACCGGAAAAACGAAACGCGGGCTTGGTTCCTCAACTGTTCGTCTTTCGAATAGCGCAGCAGATTGTAAAACGACATAAACGCCATCTCGTCGTCCGACTGGTTTCCCGAGCCCGCGCCGTTTTGGACTTTTGGGTACATCAAGTTTTGCGCGTAGCCGTGTTTCTCGATCAGGTCGCGGGAGGCGGCTTCATATTTGGGATCGCCGGTGACGTGCGCAGCCACCGCTAGATAACTCAATATGCTCAACGAATTCAGCCCCCGTTCGGGCCACCAGCGCGGATCGCGATTCAAAGACTCGGGGCCGAAAACTCCCCAGCGCGTTGGCTTGCCGTCGTGATCGATCAACATGAAATTGTGCTCGATCAAATGATCGGCCAAATCGCGAACGACTTCGCGCACGCGTTCCTTTTCCTCGGCGGAATCAGCGCAGAAATCGTAATAAAGCGGATAAAAAAAGAAATGGCCGTCGAGTTCGTCGCTGCTCGTGTCGCTCTTCCAATACCATTTGCCATCGGCGCTCTTTGGCCAACGCGGGTCGTACGCCTTCCAGAGCGGATCGCCTTTCTGCGCGGCGCGGTCGGATTCAAGACGGCCAGCATTGGGGTTGGGCCAGTCCGCGGGCCGGATTGTCCTGGCCACATAACCGCGCGGCGGCGAGTGCTCCCCTCCTTGCGTGACTTTTTGCAGAAACCTCAGCGCCTCGAACGCTTGTTTGGCGCGCTGTTGGGCGCCCGCTTCCTTCGTGGCTGCGAAAGCAAAACATTCCCCCGCGCCATACATCGAGGTCCACAAACCGTCGTTGTCGCTATCCTGCGGATCGGCCGTGGTTTTATCCCCCGGCTTGCGCAGCGGCGCCTCGGCCACATAGCCAAATGGAGTCCGCTTGATGAACCTCGAAATCTCCTCCTCATAAAATGCCGCCTTTTGCGCCAGCGACATTTTCTTCCGCTCGATGACCGCAACGCCTCCAGCGGTGGCAACCCAGGCCAAGCCTTCGCGGTCGATCGAGATCTGGTGAACCTCATCATTCGGCAGCCACAAAGGTCCTTGCCGATAATCCCAGTCGCGCAAGTCGAATCGAATCAGTCCTAACTTCGTGCCGAACCAGATCTCTTCGGTCGGCCCCACCGTCACAGCCGTGAAATCATTCCACGGCAAACCGTCTTTCCCCTCAAAAAACCGCCAGCCGCCCTCGAGTTGTCCAGCCACGCCTGCTTTGGTGGCGAACCAAACCCGATCGCCAGGCCCAACGCCGACGCCGAGCACTTCTTGAATTCCCCAAATTCGCCCGGCCGCATCGGGAATTCCCATTTGGCTCCAGCCTTTCTCACGCTGCTGAAAGAGCCCGGCGCTCGAGGCCAGAATCAAATTGCCGTTTTTGACGGCGGCCATTTGGTTCACGCGATAGCGGCTTGGCCAATTCATCGATTCCGCTTTGCCATTCACCAAAATGAATGGGTCAGCCGCCGTGGCGAGCCAGACCGTTTTTCCTTGGCGCAGGATTTGCCGCACTTCCGGCCACGGAATCGACACCGTCACGATCTTTTTGGCGGCGTCGATCAAGGTAAATTCGTTTTGGCTGCGCGGAACCATGGCGGGGACTTCTCGCCACGCTCCTTCCCGGAACTCGGTCCATTTTCCGCCCGCGAACGCGCGAATGATTCCGTCGGGTCCGGCATCAATCAACGCCACGCTGTTGTCGCCCAGTCCATCTGCGGCAGTGAACCGCGTCGAAATTTCTTGCTGGAACCTCTGCGGAGCCGGCGTGAACGCAGCAGGATTTTCTGCGGCGGGAGCGAGCGGGATGAAGAGAAACAAACCCAACAGGAGAAAACGATGGGACATGCCTGACGTTACGAAATCCAGTTTGGCCAAGCAACCCTCTGGGGGTCGGTCCATACAACTTCGACACAGCCGCGCTGCACGACGATTTAGTTGCGCGGCCTTGTGAGCAGTGCGCCATTTCGAGATGAACAGGTGCGTCGAAACTATACCGGAGCGCGACTGTGCTGAAAGCCAGTCGCAGCCACGTCACAAGCCAGGCGGCGTCCGAAATTTTGTAGCGCAACTCCCATTCGGGCATTGCTGCGGCTGGTCTTCGACACAGCCGCGCTCCGAACCCAGAATGACAAAAGTTCGACGCTGCGGGAAATCGGCTGTGGGAAAAAGAATTGCTCCCCGCCGGGGATTTACAAAGCCGCTCATTGTTGCCGGCTGAAAACGGCCGGGGATTCTTCCGCTTAACCCAGCCGCGTCCCTGAATTCTCGCAGACCTTTTATTTTTTCGGCTTTTGCGGCGACTTGGGTTTCATGTTCGTGACCTTGTAGACTGCGCCGGTTTTGTCGTAGGTGGTCCATTCGCCCACCTGGACGCCCTTTTCGAAATATCCAGAACGCAGCTTCGTGCCGTCTTTGCGAAACCATTCCCAATATCCCGTCGGTGTTTTTGCGATCATCTTCCCTTTCCCCCAAACAGTGCCGTCCTTGTGATAGTGGGTGTGTTGTTCCTCGGATGACGATTTGGCTGCCATAACAGAGCCTATTCGCTTTTCATGAACCCGCTTTCGCGAAGCCAATCCTGAAAGCGTTCGGGCCAGCTTCCGACTGGATGATGGTTGCTTTCGCGCAGACCGAAGCCGTGGCCACCCGTGGAATAAATGTGCAGCTCAGCGGGCACACCGGCCTTTTTGAAGGCGAGATAAACGTTGGCGAGGCCCTCGGCTATGTCAGGCCGGTCTGTGTACGAGCAGGCCAGAAAGGCTGGCGGGGAATCTTTCGTCGGCGCAATGATTCTGGAACCGCCCGGATAAATCAGCGCCTGAAAGTCCGGACGCGAACTCTGCCGGTCCAGAACGTCGCTGGCGCCGCTGTTGCCGGAGTCGAAGCGCATGCTCGCTAACGCGGCCACTTCGCCTCCCGCCGAGAAGCCCATCACGCCAACGCTCTGCGGATTGATTTTCCAGTCCTGCGCCCGGCTCCGAACGAGGCGGATCGCTCGTTGAATGTCTGCCAGCGCGTGGACTTCGACTTTGTACGTGGAGTTCGTTTCCCGCGCCAAACGGTACTTCAAGACAAACGCGGCGATCCCTCGCTCGCTCAGCCATCGGGCCACGTTGAAACCTTCGTGGTCGATCGCCAAATACCGGTGCCCTCCGCCCGGCGCGACAATCACCGCTGCGCCCGTCGCTTTTTCGGCAGCTGGCAAATACGGCGTCAGGCTCGGGTGATGAATCCCTGAAACTTTGGTTTCCCCATTCGAGCCTTTCTCGATGATCTCCTTCGAATCCTTTCCCTCAGAGCCTGGCGCGCCGTTCGGCCAAAGCGGAATGGAAGGTTCTCCAGCAGCGGCCGGGATCAGCAGCACGGCGAGAATAAGGTTTTGCAAAAGCAGAGTGCGCATAAGAAATGAAGTCGTTGTTGGTGGCAATGACGCCCAAACGCACCAAACGTTCGAGCGGTGAATTCCTCGGAGAATAAAGAAGCCAGCGTGTTTGATCAACCCGTCCTGCTGAAAGGATGTTTTCCGCGCGGTTTATTTGAACTCCATCCCGTCGGAGTCAGTTGGCTGAGCCGCCTCCTTGAATGTTCAAGAGTCGATTACCCGGGAATGGAACCGACCTCGAATTAGCGGGTTTTTTCCGCCGCTTTGACCAACTGCTCGATTGCGTCATCGAGTTGTTCGTCTCCGGGCGAGCCGAGATAGCGCTGGCGGATGACACCGTTCTGGTCGATGAGACAGAGCGTCGGCCAGCCTTGCACAGCCCATTCGGTGGCGATCGGCCCACCCGTGCTCCCCCCATCGAACCACGAGCGCCAGGTCATCTTCTCTTTCGTGATGACTTCCTTCAGGCGCTGGCGCGAATCGCTGTTGATGCCGAGCAAAACAAACGGACGGCCTTCCATTTTTTTCACGAGCGACCGCTCGTGCGGGTACATGGCCCGGCATGGTCCTCACCAATCGCCCCAAAAATCGATCAACACCACTTTCCCGCGGTATTCGCTGAGCTTGAATTGCCCTCCCTCGACATCTTGCCCGCTGATTTCGGGCACTGCCTTGCCAGGCTGTAATCGATCTGGAGTTTCGGTTTGGGAAGGAGGCGCAGGGAGCTTCAATGTTTCCCGAACTAATGTCACAACATGCGGCGTGGCAGCTGTTCCTTTCGGCCGCACGGTCAAGCTGACTTGCGTGCCTGCCGCTCCGCGGATCAGGTCAACCATTTGGGCTAGCTTTTTTCCATCGAGCGGAACGGGTGGCCGGCCCGCTTCTGCGATAGCGATTATTTCGTCGTTGACTTCGATCTGTTTGGAACGCGCGGCGGGGGAATCCGGAAGCACCTTCTTGATCACGAAGTGGCTATCTTCCACGCCCATAACGACGCCGATCCCGGACAGATTCTCGCCGCGCGCGGCTGAGCCGAGGAAAAGCGACAGGCCGACTGCGAAGCGGCTGAGCCACCCGATGAGAACTCTCGCGCTCATGGTTTCTCCTTACCCCTGGACAGTCGCTCAGTTTTTCGGGCAGGCTTTTTTCCCGGGCGAACTGGAGACCTCTTTTTTGTCGGGGACTTCACTTTTTGAATTGGCGGTTTGGCAATCTTAGGCTCCACCTGCGTCGGGCTTTCGATGTCGATTCCAAAAACATCGGCCAGTTCGGCTTCCGCAAGATGGGCTGCCGCCTCGTTGGGCGATGTTTGCGTGATCGCTTGCGACGCTTTGCTGATCAACTCGGCTGGATCAATCCCGCGAAGCAAAAACAGCAGTTCGGGATTCTGGTCCAGGCGCGCCCCAATTCCATAGAGCGAAGCTGCGACGTGCTTGCACATATCCGCCCAATCTGGGCAGGAACAATCCATCGTGATTTCGGCCGGTTTGGGAAAAAGTCCGTTCTCGCGATGGGTGACGATTTCCAGAACGCTTGGGCTGAGCCGCCCTTGCAGGAGCTCGAGCAAGGAATCGATCTTTCCGGCGCAAGCGGTCTGGACACTCTGCCAGAGCGCTTGCGGCAACGGTTTGATCGCGATTTGGATTTTATAAAGCGACGATCCGCTCACCAGCGCGGTCACTTGGCCGGCGGTGATTTGGAGATCGACCACCGCGCCGTTGCGGGCATACGTCCGTCCGCGCGGCAGACGATTGGAGAAATCGCTGTAAGCTTCCAGATTTTCGCACCAGGCTTTTCCCCAAAAGGTACTGGCCATGTTCCGGCCGGCGATCTGGACCGGGGAAAGCTGCCGGCCCTTCTTGGCTAGCTTGGACGCTTCACGCGCGGCTTTGGCCCGGCGTTGCGCGGCTGACACGTACGGTTTCCAACTCCATCCCCAGCTCATAAATCACCCGCACGTTGAATTTTCATGGATGGCTATTCTTCGACGGCTGTTTTGATATCAAGCGACACAAACTCTAACAACTCCGAATTGTTCATTTCCGTGAGCAGCCGTTCCGCCCCTTCCCCAAGAATGTTTTCCGCGAGCGAGCTTTTGCCGGCTATCAGCTCGTGGATCCGCTCCTCGAGCGTGCCCCGGCAAATGAATTTATGAACCATGACATTCCGTTTCTGCCCAATCCGAAACGCGCGGTCTGTCGCCTGATTTTCCACGGCTGGATTCCACCACCGATCGAAGTGAATCACGTGCGAGGCCGCGGTCAGATTCAGCCCAGTCCCGCCAGCCTTGAGCGAGAGCACGAAAAAAGGGGGTCCAGTTTCGTGTTGGAATTCATCGACGAGTTGCTGGCGCTTTTTCACCGCCGTTTCGCCGTGCAACACCAAGCCAGGGCGGCCAAAGATCCCGGCCAGATAACGCGCCAGCGGCTCGGTCATCTCACGATATTGGGTAAAGACCAGCAGCTTCTCTTGCCGCGCGCCAATCTCCTCGCACAATTCCCCCAGCCGCTGAAATTTCCCGCTCTGGTTCGGCTGATACATCCCATCTCCAAGCCACTGGGAAGGGTGATTGCAAATTTGTTTGAACCGCGTCAGGAACGCCAGAATCAAGCCGCGCCGCTGAATGCCCTCCGTTTCCGGAGAATCGAGTTTCGCGGCCAGTTCTTCCACCGCTTGCTGGTACAAAACTGCCTGGACGCGGCTCAACCCGCAAAAGGCATTCAACTCGGTCTTTTCCGGAAGATCAGCAATCACGCTCTTGTCCGTTTTCAACCGGCGCAAAAGGTAAGGCCTGACCAGCCGGCGCAACGCGGTGAATTGCTGGCGCTCGAAATTCGTTTGCTTTTTGACAAACCCTGCGAATTCCTTGGCCCCGCCCAGCAAACCCGGACAAATGAAATCAAAGAGCGACCAAAGGTCAGACAAACGGTTTTCAATCGGCGTCCCGCTCAGTGCAATCCGGCAACGACAACGCAGTTCCTTGGCCGCGCGGGTTTGGCGTGTGGACGGGTTTTTGATCGCTTGCGCCTCATCCAGAATCACCACGCTCCAGTTCACCTGCTTGAGCCATGGCAGCCGCAGCAATAACCCATAGCTCGTGATGACCAAGTCGTGGCTGGCGAGAGCCGCTTCCGGATCGCGCGCCACGACCGCCAGCGCCGGACCGGGCGTTTCCGATGGATGCGCGAAATAAACCTCCAACGAAGGGGCAAACTTGTTCAGTTCAGCTTTCCAATTCGCGATGAGCGAAGCCGGAACGATCAGAAGACTTGGGCCAGCTTTCGATTGCTGGCGCTTGAGCAGGAGCAGCACCGCAATGACCTGGATGGTTTTGCCCAAACCCATGTCGTCCGCCAAGCATGCGCCCAGCCCAAGCCGATTCATGAACCAGAGCCAGTGCACCCCCTCCCGTTGGTACGGGCGCAATTGGGCCCGCAATTCCGGCCCAGGCTCCGATTCCGCGGTCGCCCGCGGGTTCTGAATTTCCTCCAAAATCTGCTTCAACTGGTCCCCGGCCGCCACGCTCGACCACTCACGCGAGATCTCCTCGGCTGCATCGTCGCTGGCTTTCTTCGGGTCGAACCCGGAAAGCAAACGCAGCCCTTCCAGCAGGGAAACACCATCGGCGCCGGCTTGCGCCTGAATCTTTTTCCAGTGCTCCAGGACTTCGTCCAGTTTCTCGCGGTTCGCTTCGACCCATTTTCCTTTCAATAAAACCAGCCCATCCGTGGAATTCTGAATCGCTTTCCACTCTTCCGGACTGAGCGGCTCTCCATCCAGCGTCACCGCAACCTGGAAATTCAACAGGTCGTCCGCTCCCATGAATCCGCCGGCCTGATCCCCAATCCGAACGCTCACCCGCGGGCGCGGCGGTCGCCCGGCCTTCCACCAATCCGGAATTCGCACAATGACTCCGCTCTCTTCGAGCAATGGAATTTCTTTGAAAAATCGATACGCTTGGGCGGGTCGCCAAGCTTGCGGTTGGAAGAGCGCTCGCGATTCTAAAAATTCCCGGATCATTCCGCTCTTTTCCGCGGCTCGCTGCACCGGCGCGAGCAAGGACGACAACGCGGCGCGATTTTGGGCGCCGGCATATTCCTGCAACGCGCGACCCAGCGGCAGATGTTGCGCCTTTCCTTGGTCCGAAACGCGGTGAGTGTAAGTGGCCAGAAAAGCAAAGGGAAATTCCGGGTTGCGCTTGTTCTCCGCCAAATGGAACGTCACTCGCCCGACCGTGTTCCAGACTGGATTTTTTTGGCGAAGATAATCCACCAGGCCGCCCGGCCTGTCCGCGATCGCCAATCGAACCCGGCCCTCAATCTCGTCCCAAAGCGCCTCGAAAATCTCCGGCTTCAGATATTCCAAACCTTTGCTGGGCGGGGCGGCCTCCGCCAAACGCGCGCATTCCTCATGGGGAAGCTTCCGAACGCGCGCTCCCGCGGGAATATCCGGGGTATGGCAAAGAGCGGTGAAAAATTTGCGGGAGAATTCACGCCAGTAAACCAGCGAAACGGGCAACGGTTCGTGCAGCAGATCGGACGCGAGCAATTCCAATCCCGCGGCATTCGAGTTGCCAAACGCATCCGTGAGCTGGGCGATGACCTCTTCGGACAGCTTCAGTTCCGTTCCTGGTGAAGGCTCCAGGAGAAGCCGGCCTGAAGGGGATAACGCGAGTTCGAGCGACATCACGAAACAGGAAGGTGCATGGCAGAATTCTTCAGAGCAGGAACCGTTTTGCTTTTTTGTTCATAGCGCGGGTGCACGAAGCGTTTTCTACACAAGAAAACGGAGCCAACAAAGTTGAATTGAAGAATTTTACCCCAATGTTGCACAAATATCAGCTCGGAGGAATGAAAGGTGAGGGGTCATGCAACTTTTATGCAACCATAGCGTTTATCTTCCGCCCGCAACCCAGCATCGCTTCAGATCCCTTCAAATCCCGCGTTGAAAAACTCTGCCTGGGTGTCAGATTACCGCGCGGAGGCGGATTATGAATGAAATGAAAAATCAAAGCTCGAACCAACCAGGCCAATCACTCACCGAAATTTCCCGGCGCGATTTTGTCGGATCCATGCTCGCCGCGGGAGTGGCCGCTGGCCTTCCTGGCTCTTCACTGGCAGCGGAAACAAAACAGGGCGACATGATTTACCGGACACTTGGAAAAACCGGCGAAAAAGTCTCGGCGCTCGGACTGGGTGGATTTCACATCGGCGTGCCCAAGGACGAGAACGAAGGAATCAAAATCATCCGCACGGGCATAGATCGCGGGATTACCTTTCTGGACAACAGCTGGGATTACCACGGTGGCGGCAGCGAATTGCGCATGGGCAAGGCGTTGCGCGACGGCTACCGCGAAAAGGTTTTTCTCATGACGAAGATCGATGGCCGGACCAAGGCCAGCGCGGCCAAACAGATTGATGATTGTTTAAAGCGCTTGCAGACGGACCACGTCGATTTAATGCAGCACCACGAAGTGATCCGATTCGAGGATCCGGATAGAATTTTCGCCGAAGGCGGAGCGCAAGAGGCGATGATCGAGGCGAAGAAAGCGGGCAAGATCCGGTATATCGGTTTCACCGGCCATAAAGATCCGCTCGTCCACTTGCGCATGATCGAGATCGCGGCCGAACATCAGTTTCATTTTGATGCCGTGCAAATGCCCCTCAACGTTTTGGACGCTCATTTCCGAAGCTTTGCAAACCAAGTCGTGCCTCTCCTGGTTCAGAACCAAATCGGCGTGCTCGGAATGAAGCCGCTCGCCAGCGGCGCCGCTCTCAAGACGAATGCCGTCAGCGCGATCGAGTGTCTGCACTACGCCTTGAACCTCCCGACTTCCGTCGTCATCACTGGCATGGATACGATGGAGCGATTGGAACAAGGGCTCGAAGCGGTCCGCACTTTCAAACCGATGACCCAAACAGAAGTGGCCGCGCTGCTCAACCGCACCGCCACCTTCGCGAAAACTGGAAAGTTCGAGGGATTTAAAACCACCCCCGCCTTTGACGCCACCGCGCGCCACCCGGAATGGCTGGGCTAGACCGCATGGCCGGGTCCTCAGCGGCGTTGATTTGCCGCATCGACCGGCTAGAGTCTCTGCCATGATCAGACCAGAGCAAATTAAGGAGCTTCTTACAGCCAGGCCATTCCGGCCGTTTCGCATCTGTCTCTCTGATGGTTCCTCCTACGAAATCACTAATCACGATACCGTTCTCGTTGGCCGTAACATCGTTGAAATCGGCCTGCACCCCAACCCGAATGGGATTGCTGAACGCTTTGTTCGGTGCGCTATCGGGCACATCGTGAAACTCGAAGACCTTCAGCCGGCGTGAAAGCCCGCGAGAAACAAAGCCGCAAAAAAGCATCGCTTTGGGTCTGGTTCGCCGCGGCTGCCATTACAATTCCTCTGGTGGTTTGGGTCGCGCCAAAACGCTCTTCCACCCCCGCTCCGACGTCCACGAATGGCAGCGCGGCGTTCGAACCCGCCCCGCTTTTTCCGCCCCGCCCCACGCCGTCGACGGCCCAGGTGAATCGTTCGGCCAACCCGCCCCGCGAAACACCTTCCACCAATGGGCCAGCCGCGGTCCCCGACCTCAAAACTCAAGTGGCGACGCTGTTGAACTCCGGAAATGAGCTTCTGCGGGCCGGCCAAATCGACCAAGCAATCGCGCGCTATTCCAAAGCGCGTGAGCTGTCGCCGGATGACGAAGACGTTCATTACAATCTTGGAATTGCGCTTTCTCAAAAGGGGGATCTTGCCGGCGCCAAATCCGAATACGACGAAGCTCTCAAACTTTTCCCGGATTATGTCGAAGTCCACATCAATCTCGGAAATTTGCTGTTGAGAGAAAACAAACTCGACGAAGCGCTGCCGCATTTTGAGCAGGCGGTGAAGCTGGCCCCGGAGCAAGCCTCCGCCCACAACAATTTCGGCATCGCGCTCGGGCGCCAGGGAAAAATCACAGAAGCAATTCACGAGTTCGAGGAGGCCGTCCGGCTCGAACCTGCATACCTGGAAGCCCGCTGCAACTTGGGCAATTCTTATTTGCGCCTGGCGCAAATTGAAAAAGCCGAAGCGCAGTTCAACGAGGCGCTCCGGCTGAAGCCCGGCTTCCCAGCCGCGCTCCACGGGCTGCAACGCGCGGCTTCCCTGAAACAGTTTCCCGCTCCGCCTCCGCTCCGATAAGGAGCCAAAGGAATTTGAAATTCGAAATGAGGATACTTAAATCCGAAGAACGAAATCTGAGAGGTTTGCGACGAGAATGTCGAAAGGAGAATAAATCACCGCGATCATCTCTTTGCTTTCTTCTCGAGAAAACTTCGCAGCGCCACTGCGTTGTTGTGCTCCTCATCCCGGGCGCCAAACAGCAGCGTGACTGTCCCAGCCTGAGCTTCACGAACGAGCGGCTGCCAGCTTTCCGGATCCGCTCGCAGCTCCTTGAAATAACGCGTTTGAAACTCGGCCCATTTGGCGGCGTCATGTCCAAACCATTTCCGCAACGCTGCGCTCGGCGCGACTTCACGCAGCCAGCCAGCCAGCTCTGCCTTGTCCTTTTTAACTCCGCGCGGCCAGAGCCGATCGACTAAGAATCGTTTGCCATCGCCACGCTCCGGCGCGTCGTAAATGCGTTTCACCTTGATCATAGGCGCCTAAAAATCCCCTGCGGGAAGTTCAATCTGCAGCTCGCGAACCAGAAACGCAAATTCGTCCGCGGTTTCATCGATCAACTTCATGGTGGGTTTGCCCCCGCCATGGCCTGCTTTGGTTTCGATCCGAATGAAAATCGGTTTGTCGCCGCCTTGGGCCGCTTGCAACGCCGCTGCGAATTTGAAGCTGTGCCCAGGCACAACCCGATCATCATGATCTGCCGTTGTGATGAACGTCGCTGGATATCGCGTTCCTGGCTTAATCCGGTGGAGTGGTGAATACCGGCGCAACGTCTGAAACTGTTCGGGATTATCCGACGATCCATACTCCGAAACCCAAGCCCAGCCGATGGTGAATTTGTGAAAGCGCAGCATGTCCATCACCCCGACGGCAGGCAACGTCGCGCCAAACAACTCCGGCCGTTGCGTCAGGCACGCGCCTACCAGCAGACCGCCATTGCTCCGGCCGGAAATCGCCAGCTTCGATGGAGAGGTGTAATGCTGCGCGATCAGCCATTCCGCCGCGGCGATGAAATCATCAAAAACAGTTTGTTTCTTTTCCAGCATCCCAGCGCGATGCCACGCTTCGCCGTATTCGCCGCCGCCGCGCAGATTCGCCACTGCAAAGACACCGCCCATCTCGAGCCAGGCCACGTCAGCAGGCGAAAACCGCGGCCGCTGGCTCAATCTAAATCCGCCATACGCGTAAAGAAGGGTTGGATTTTGACCATCGAGTTTGAGCCCGCGTTGGTGGACTAAAAACATCGGCACACGCGTCCCGCCGCGAGCGGGATAAAATACCTGTTCTGTTGCGAATTGGTTGGGATCGAACGCGACTTTGGGCTGCCGGAAAATCGTGCTGCGGCGCTGGCCAAGGTCATAGTGGTAAATCGTCCCGGGCATCGTAAAGCTGCTAAACGAGAAAAACGTTTCCGGGTGGCTTCGTTCCCCTGTGAAGCCGCTGACGCTGCCCAAGCCTGGCAGCGGCAAATCTCCCGCAGTCGATCCTTCAATCGAGAAGAAACGAACCGTGCTGTGCGCGTCTTGCAGATAAATCGCGAGGAACTCGCCGCCAAACATCCGGACGCTCTCGAGTGTGTTGGTCGATTCGGGAATAATCGTTCGCCAGTTTTCCGCAGGGTTTTCAAGATCGATCGCAATGACGCGGCCTTTCGGCGCTTTCAAATCAGTCTGGAAATAAAAACGGGCGCCGTCGTTCCCAATGAAGCTGTAGGAAGCATCGAAATCTTTGAGGAGCTCGACCACTTTGCTGCCGGGTTTCGTCAGGTCTTGATAAAAAACTCCATTCTTTGTGTCGGTCCCCTTCCAGACGTGAATCACAAGAAACCTGCCGTCTTCCGTCAGGTGCGGGCTGAATCCCCATTCCTTTTGGTCGGGCCGGTGATAAATCAGTTCATCCTCGGCCTGAGCGGCGCCGAGCCGGTGAAAATAGAGTTTCTGGAATTGATTTAACGCTTGGAGCCGGGCGCCTGGCGGTGGGGCATCGTAACGACAATAAAAAAAGCCTCGGCCATCCTTGCTCCAGACCGCTCCGGAGAACTTCACCCATTGCAAATCATCCGGGCCGTCGAGGCCGGTTCTGACATCGCGAACTTTCCATTCTTGCCAATCCGAACCGGCCTTGGCGATGCCGTAGGCCAGCCAATTGCCGTCCTCGCTGATGGCCATCCCGCTCAAGGCTACCGTTCCATCCGGCGACAATGTGTTTGGATCGAGCAATGTTTTGGGGTCGGCTTCGAGTGAGTCGGCAACATAAAGCACGCTCTGATTCTGCAGCCCGTTATTCTTCGAATAAAAATAGCGGTTGCCCTGGCGAACTGGCACCCCGTAGCGCTCGTAATTCCAGAGCCGAATCAGCCGCTGATGAATCTTCGGCCGTTCCGGGATTTTATCGAGATACGCGAACGTCAATTTGTTTTCGGCGGCGATCCAGGCGCGTGTCTGGGGCGATGCTTCATCCTCCAGCCAGCGATAAGGATCCGCCACCTTCGTCCCGAAGTAATCGTCCACCTGGTTTGTCGTTGGCGTTTTGGGATATTCGAACACAGGAGCGCAAAGACCTGAATGGATACAGACCAGCGCCACGCTCGCCGCAAACAAAGACGATCTGGAGAGGAATCGTTTCATTGAGCTTCTCTTGCCAAACGCCGGCTCGCGTGCCGAGGAAAATTTCATTCCAAGATCGGTTCACCTTCTTGTTGCAGGTGGGGCGAGGCTACGGACGAGCCTGCACCGTCTCGATGCACCAACTTCATCCGGTGGGGCGAGGCTACTGACGAGCCGGCAAAGAGCATGCAACACAGCTCTGAAGCTCATGCTCACAACGAATCCAAGAAATCCTTTGCAGCGCGGAAAACACACCGAGGAACAGCTCTCTTGCTCTTGATCATACTCTTGCTCTTGCTCGACCTTCTTGCTCGACCCATTCGATGAAAGAAGAGCGGGATCAAGAGCGGGATCAAGAGCAGGATCAAGAGCAGGATCAAGAGCAAGTTCAAGAGCAAGATCAAGATCAAGGGGCGAGGCTACGGACGAGCCGGCAAGGAGCATGCACCTGCATTTCGTGAGCTTCATGGCCGGACGGTCTCCAGCAGCCCGCGCTTGCGCCAAATAAAATAGAGCGCCGGGTAAATCAATAATTCCAACAAAGCCGAAGTGACCACGCCGCCGATCATTGGGGCGGCGATTCGTTTCATCACGTCGGCGCCAGCTTGCGTCGCCGGAGACCACATGATTGGCAAAAGCCCAAACAGAATCGCGCACACCGTCATGATCTTCGGCCGAATGCGTTGCACCGCGCCCTCACTGATGGCGGCTCGAAGGTCAGGAATGCTGTTCATCTGCCCTAACCCCCGGGCTTTTTCCCAGGCCTGATCGAGATACAAAAGCATGATCACACCCGTCTCCGCATCGAGCCCGGCCAAGGCAATCAATCCGACCCACACCGCCACGCTCATGTTGTAGTGAAGCAGGTAAAGAAGCCAAAATGCGCCGACCAGCGAAAACGGCACTGCCAAAAGAACGATCGCCGTCTTGAGGGCCGACCCGGTGTTCAGGTAGATCAAAACAAAAATAACGAGCAACGTGAACGGCACGACCACGCGCAATCGTTTCTCGGCATTTTTGAGGTATTGAAATTGGCCCGCCCAATCGATCCAACACCCTTCCAGGTTCACTTGCTCTCGAATCCGCTGATCCGCCGCGCGAACGTACCCTTCGATGTCGCTCGAGGTGATGTCGACCGCCACAAAACCGACCAATTGACCGTTTTCATTCCGAATCGAGGGAGGACCCGTCTTGAACCGAATGTCCGCCAGCAATGAAAGCGGGACGTGCATTGCGCCCGGCCTTTCAGGCGCAGCTTCAGAGCCGGAATCATTCGCCATGCTCACGTTGGAACTCATCGGCAGCGGCACGAGCGTCCGCTTCAACGTCTCGATATCACTTCGAAAATCGCGCGCATACCGGACGTTGATCGGGTAGCGTTCGCGTCCTTCCACAGTGGCAGCGATGGTTTTCCCGCCGATGGCCGACTCGATGATGTCATTCACATCGCCGACGGTCAGGCCATAGCGCGCCGCCGCCTTTCGATCGGGTTCGATGTCGAGGTAGTACCCACCCGTGGTTCGTTCGGCAAACACGCTGCGCGTCTTCGGAAAATTCGCCAACGCTTGCTCGATCCGAACGGCCACGCGCTCGATCGTGGTCAAGTCCGGCCCAAAAACTTTGATCCCTAAAATCGAGCGAAAGCCCGTCGTTAACATTTCCGTGCGCGTCTGGATCGGCATCCAAAAAATATTCGCCATGCCAGGCGTTTTTAACCGCGCGTCCATTTCTTCGCGCAATTTTTCCCAAGTCATTCCCGGCCGCCATTTCGATAACGGCTTTAAGGTCACGACCGTCTCGACCATCGATAATGGGGCCGGATCCGTCGACGTCTCAGCTTGTCCCGCTTTGCCGAAGACGGTTTCCACTTCTTGGAACTGCCGCAGCATGCGGTCCTGCACTTGCAGCACTTTGGTGATCTCGCCAATGGCGATGCCAGGCACCGCAGTAGGCATATAAAGGAACGTTCCCTCATTCAGCGGCGGCATGAACTCGGTCCCAAGCCGGGAAAATGGAATGATCGTCAGCAACATCGTGAGCCCCGCCAAAAGCAAGATCAGCCAGCGGAAGCGCAGGACCACTTCAACCGCAGGGCGATAAATCCAAATCAGGAAACGGTTCAGCGGGTTGCGCGCTTCCGGAGTAATGCGGCCCCGGATCAACAGCACCATCAGCACCGGCGCCAGCGTCACCGACAACAGCGACGCGAAGAACATCGCGAATGTTTTCGTAAAGGCGAGCGGGCGAAACAACCGGCCTTCCTGCGCTTGCAACGAAAACACTGGAATGAAACTGACCGTGATGACCAGAAGCGAAAAAAACAAGGGCCGCCCAACGCTCCGCGCCGCCGCGACGATCGTCTCGATTCGCTCCGCCGGATTCGGCTCGCGCCCGTTCTCCGCGCGGAAGTGTTCCAATGACTTGTGCGCGTTCTCGACCATAATGATGGCCGCGTCGACCATGGCGCCAATGGCAATGGCGATCCCGCCGAGCGACATGATATTCGAGCTCAGCCCGAACCAGTGCATCGGCACGAAGGACAACAAAATCGCCAACGGCAGCGTGAGGATGGCGACCAAAGCCGAACGCACGTGCCAGAGGAACAGCAAGCAAACCAGCGCGACGACGATGCTTTCCTCGATCAACTTTTCGCGCAGCGTGCGGATGGCCCGCTCAATGAGCACGCTGCGATCATAAGTCGGCTCCAGCCGCACGCCTTGAGGAAAGGTCGATCGCACCTGAGCGATTTTGCGCTTCACGTCTTCGATCACCCTGAGCGCGTTTTCCCCATACCGCATGATCACGATCCCGCCGACGACCTCTCCTTGCCCATTGAGCTCGGCCACTCCGCGCCGCAGATCCGGACCGAGGTGAACCGTCGCCACGTTCCTCACATAAACCGGCGTGCCGGCCACCGTTTTGATCGGAACGTTTTCAATGTCCTCCAAACTTTTGATGTAGCCTCGTCCCCGCACGTAATATTCCGTCGAGGCAACCTCGAAAATCTTTCCGCCCACATCGTTGTTCGACCGGCGGATTTGCGAAACGACATCGCCGATCGACAGCCCGTAAGCGGCTAGCTTATTCGGATCCAAATCAACCTGGTACTGTTTGACGAAGCCGCCAACCGAAGCGACTTCCGCCACCCCTTCCACCGATTCGAGCGCGTAACGCAGATGCCAATCCTGAAACGAACGCAACTCCGCCAGAGTATTTTTTCCCGTGTCGTCGATGAGCGCGTATTCAAAAACCCAGCCGACCCCAGTCGCGTCCGGCCCGATCACAGGATTGACCCCTTCCGGAAGTTCACCGCGGACCGAATTCAAATACTCCGTCACGCGCGAACGGGCCCAGTAAATGTCCGTGCCGTCTTTAAAAATGATGTAAACGAAAGATTTCCCAAACATCGATTCGCCCCGGACGAACTTCACTCGGGGAGCAGCGATAAACCTGCTGGAAATCGGGTAAGTAATCTGATCCTCGATCAGATCAGGTGAGCGCCCCTCCCAATCGGTGTAAACGATCACCTGGACATCACTCAGGTCGGGGGTCGCGTCGAGCGGTGTTTGCAGCAAGCCCCAAATCCCTCCGGCCGCCGCCAGCATCGTCAGAACCAGCACGAGAAATTTGTTGGCCGCGCTCGCTTCAATGACGCGGTCGATGAACGAATGTCGTGGCGTCGCTGGCTGCGGTTTCGCTTTGCCTACCATGTCTTTATCGCCCCTTGAACTTTCGCTTCGGCATCGATTAGAAAATTCGCGCTGCTCACGACGCGTTCGCCGTTCTCGAGGCCGCTCCGCACCCGGTAAACATCTTCAAACTTTCCGCCCAACTCGATAAACCGCGGCTCGAGCCGGCCTTCACCGCGCTCGACGAACACCAAATTCTTTTCGCCGGTCGGCATCACTGCGGACACCGGAATGCTCAACGCCGAGCCGGCCTCGATCTCCAAAGCAACGTTCACGTACGTGCCCGACCAGATTTCTTCGTGCGGATTCGGCAGATCGATCCGGGCGCGGCCAGTCCGCGTCATTTCGTTTATAAAAGGATCGATCAATCCAATGCACCCGGGGAACGTCTTTCCCGGAATGGCAGGCGCGTTGATCGAAACGATTTGGCCTTTCTGCAGCGACGGCAATTCGTCTTCGTAAAAATCAGCCCACACCCAGAGCTCGGACAGGTCCGCTACCTCGATCAGTTCGTCACCTGGCTTAATGCTTTTTCCTTGGCTGGTATGAACGTGATGCACGCGGCCGCTCATCTGCGCGAGCAGCGTAACGTTCGGTTGCGGCTGGCCTGACTTCTCGATCTCCGCGATTTGCTCGGCGGTGATGTTCCAAAACATCAAACGCTGCCGGGCCGATTCAGTCTGACGTTCGTTCGCTTCCGTTGTGGCGGCCGAGCTGCTCTTCCTGGCAGCGTTCCGCATGCGGATGAGCTGGAGCAATTCGTTTTGCGCCGTCAGGAGATCGGGACTGTAAATGGTCAAGAGCGGCTGGCCCTTTTTAATCGACTCGCCGGGCGATGAAACGAGCAACTGCTGAATGTAGCCGTTCACTCTGGCGACGACTTGCCAGTGCCGTCCAGTTTCGTAGGTGGCGCGTCCAAGGGTTCTGATTCGACGCTTCAATGGTCGAACTTCCGCAGCCGAGTAGGTCACACCAATCTGCTGCTGGCGCTCGAGGGGAACGGTGAACAGATTCGAAGCCGATGTTGACGAATCTAATTCGGCCGCTGGCCCCTTCACGTTGGAACCGCCGAGCGCACCGCTGCGGCCGTTCCGCTTCATTACCGGCACCAAATCCATTTTGCAGATTGGGCACCTCGCTTTCGGGTCCAGCGATCGCACGGACGGATGCATGGTGCAGGTGTAATATTCGACCTGGCCGGGAAGGGCGGCTGGCCCCGACTTTTTTGGCCACCCAACAATCACCGCGAGCAGCACCATGGCCGCGACGGCGGCGAAGAGTTGCAGAATAGCTTTCGTGCTCATGTTTTATCGAAACGGGAATGGGATTCTCCGCGCTTAGCGTTAGCGGCAGGTCGCCGCCGGCGGAAACGACACTACGGGCGGGAAGTCGAAAAGAATCAGATCAGGAGGGCGCAGCACCGCTGGAAAAGCGGCACCGGAAAAATCGGGGCGAGCGTCGAAATCGGAATAGCCTCGGCAAAATCAAACAGTTTCGGAACAAGCGCCAGCTGAGGGAAGGGGCGGACAAGAAAGTCAGTGCGATCGATCGTCGGGGGCGCGGCGAGGTCACTCGAGATCGGTTTCAACGGAGTGTGTTGGGAGCGAGCGCAGCAATCACCCGGCGCACAGTGGCAGGCGCGGCATGGACGAGTTTTTCCGCTCGGCACAATCGTTCCGAAAACAATCTGCGTCAGCAAAACTCCAGAAAGCAGTAGCGCAGTCAGCCCTTTCACTCACCAGGGAGATGCCTTGAGTTTCGCCGATTGTCAAGGACGTGCCGTGGACGGCCAGAAAGACACGCTAAAGCGTGGACACCCAACAGCCCTGCATGGTGTCCCGGCTTTAACCGGAATAAAGGCGTTACACCCACAGCCACACAAGATGCATGCGATGAGGATCTGGAAAGCTCCTGGAACCCGCCGACAAGAATGGCTGCGCTACGGATTTGCGCGAACCGGGTTTCCTCAAGTATTGTGTTCCAATTCACCCAGATTTGATTTATGAGCGCGCAGACTCAAGCCCAAGCCACCCCGACTTCGAACCAAATTCCGACCGTCTCCCGTCCCGCTGACCGAAACGCAGCGGCGGAACGAGCCCGCTCATTTCCATATCGCTTTCCGCGCGATCGGCGTGCGCTCGGTGGAAACTTTTCTGTCGAAGAGAATGGGCGCCGGTTGCGGCGATTTTTTTATTTCGAGCGCCGGCTGATGCAATCGCTTGGCGCCTGGACGCTGAGCATCCCGGAATTCGAAGTGAAGCTCGAGACGGGCCGGCACATTTTTTATCACGCCGATGCCGCGCGCCAATTGCGTGAACGGCTCCACGAACAGGAACAGCGCCTGGCTGACGTCGATGCCTTTCGCGATGCGGAGATCGATCGTTTCATCGACGAGATGCTGAGCGCGGCGGATCCGGCCGAATTGTTGGTGGGCGTTCATCAAGTCGCCGGCCGCGCGTTGCAGACTGCTTACCGGCATCACATCGACAACACCGACTCAATCACCGACGCGCCGAGCATTCGCGTCCTGCGCCGAATCCTGACTGACTACGAGCCGATGTTGGAATGGGCCGAGCAGGCCATCGCGGCGTATATCGAGGGTGGCATCGAGGAGACTCGCTTGGTGGCGTGGCGCTGGCATTTGCAACGGCTGCTCGGCAGCATCGGCGGTGTGGCTGGAATTGATCCGCGAACCGCCGAACCGTCGCCGTTGCGGACGGCTACGAAACCGTTTGAACGCGGCGCCGTTCCCTTGCGCGATGGGCGTTTCGATACGTTCAAAAACACCGGCGATTACGACACGGCCGACGGCGCGGTCCGATTCCCGAAAGATTCTTACGAAAATTTGCGCCTGCGATTCATTCGGACCCAGCGTGACGAAGTCGACGCGATCGAAGCGTTCGGGACTTTTATCTGGGACATTCGGTTCAAGGATTTTCAAGCCGAGCACGACCTCGCTCGGATTACGTGGGACGAAGCGCGTCACACCGAGATCGGCCATCGCGCGTTGCAAGCGGCGGGCTACGATCCGTTCGAATTGCGCAACCGGTTGACGGGGTCGACCTGCCGCGGTCCGATGGAACCCGCCTTCGCCATGGCGGAGATTAACCTGTTCGGTGAAGTCGGCGTGTTGAAGACGATAAACGGATTGATCGACACCGCGCGCCAACGGGAGGATGCCTTGCTGGTTCATATTGCGGACTTCATTCGGTCGGACGAACGCACTCACGTTCGCAAAGGCCAAGGGATTCTGAAGTGCATGACCAAACTTGGGGCGCAGGAACTGGAATTGAGGACGCGCGAGCTGTTCACCGAATGCCTGGTGAGTCTGGGCGCAGTTAAATCGGACATGGACGTATTCACGGTCTCGCGCGAAGACATCGAGCATTTGGTGGGCGAATGAGGCTCTCCTGATCATGCTCTTGCTCGACCTATTAGATGAAAGAAGAGCGGGATCAAGATCAAGAGCAGGATCAAGAGCAAGAGGACACTTCGTGGTTCTAATGGATGGTTGCGAGCGCATAGCTTCTCTGTATGAGTCTTGCGGCTCGCGAGTACGCTCGCCCCACCTGCACCGCCTCAATGCGCCGAATCGATGCGGTGGGGCGAGGCTACTGACGAGCCGCAAACCCTTTCACCAACGGAATCGGGGTGGGGCGAGGCTACTGACGAGCCGGCAATCAGCATGCAACACGGCTCTGAAGCTCATGCACACAACGGATGCAAAAGCTCAGATCCTTCATGCGCCCCTGAAAACAGGCCGAGGAACGGTTCTCTTGCTCTTGCTCGATCTATCAAGCGTTTCAAAAGTTCAGGCACCCCTCTCCCTGCCCTCTCCCCGCGTCGGCGCATCGATTCCCTTGCATAAGCGCGGGGAGAGGGATGAAGGGCACTGCTGTTGAATTAAGCGCAAACACGCTGAAGCGTGGACACCGAACCGCGCGCGAACGTTTAGTGTCCAGCCTTTAGGCTGTCTTAACCCGGACGCTGAAGTCGCTCCTGTGCGCTTAATTCAATGGTAGTGGGGATGAAGGGTGAGGGGGTTCGCACCATGGACGTGCCAATAGTTGTGCAACGAGCACGCGCATGCGCTCAGCTCAGAAAATCATTTTGAATAAACCTGATCAGACGGTTCATTCCAGACGCTATACTGTCCCGCAGCTGCAGTCTCTTTTTGTCGATCGAGAGGTCGACTGGCTCTTTCAACATTTCGACATAGCGCGCCCGCAATGATAGCTCGTCCTGCGCGCCACTCCACGTCCGTAGCAACTCGCGAATGCGTTCGGCTAATCGCGAAGCGCGCTCGATTTTCTTTAGTGCCGCGCCAGCGGTCAGTCGCCCGCTCGCCACGTTCTTCACGAGAGCGCATTCAAAGGCGCGACATTGGCTGGGCCGATCCCGGTAAATCGTGCATAACCGCCCGCACAAGGCCGAACACGGCTGCAGAAATCGCCAGGTCGTTCCGCGTTTTTTCAGGTCCAGTCCGAGGGAAATGAGCTTCTCCAGGTCGTCGGTTTTCCCCAGCTTCACGTCCGTGAACAGGACGCCATTGCAGCAGAGGCCGCACTTTGGGCAAAGCTCTTGAACGGTCTTTGCGGTGAGGCTTGAACGCTCATCCGGCTCGCCGGGTGCGGGGGAAGCGGCCGGGCGCAGCATGATTGCGTCAGGACGTGGCCTGCTTTTGCCGAACGAGATGGTACGGCGGATTCGCGAGGTTCTCGTCAAATCCAGGTTCAAGCCAGATTCGTTCGGATGAATCGCTCACTTTAAAATAATATTGCACCGGAAATGGCGATCGCGTGTAGCTTCCCGGAATCTCGCCCCGGAATCCATCCCGTGTCCGCTCGATTGGCAATTCCTGCCAGCGTTCCGCTTGATTGACCCGCCGGTACCGAAGCCGAATCGTTCGGACCTTCGAACGGGTCTGTTCGGCTACCGCAATTGAAATCGCCTCGCCAGGTGCAAACGAAGCCGGCGGCCTGTGGGTAAGGGCCAAGCGCGGTCGCGTTGGCGGTTGCACGATCCGATCAATTAATTCTTTGATTTTGCGCTCGGAAAATTCACCTCGAGCGGTGTTCGCCGTCTCCAGCTTTTTTTCCAAGTCAGCAACGTCCGCATCGATTTCCTTGAGCCGATCGAGCCAGTGCCCGCGCAAATGTTTGTCGTAGCCAAACGTGATATCCGGGAGATAGACAGTCCGGGCGCGCTCCGCCAGCTCAGCCCACGCGGATCTTCCCGCCCGGTAAAATGCGACCGCCTGTTCGAGCGCAGACCGGCTGCCGGTCTTGTCAAAGAGCGCATTGAGCGACGCGGCTTTTATTTTCGAGGCGAAGAATTGTGCCAAGCCCGCTTCAATTGCGACATCCGCGGCCAGCCGCTGAAAGGCCGCGTTGCCTCGGCCAGCCTTACGCGCGACTCGCAATTGTTTCATCGCTCCGGACGCGAGCAACTCCTCCCAACGCGCCACTTCAGCAGGGGAATACTTTCCGCTGGGGCGATCCTGGACGAGTTCGCTGACGAACTCTTCGATGGTTGAGAACAATTCTGGATCGAGCGGACTCACGTTCGCGAAGACGCGCGGACTTGGGGTATCGCCGTACGGGTGCGGCCGCTTCGAATTCACGATCGGCATGTTGGTATAAATCTCCGGCCAAAAAGAATTGTTTGCCGCCGAGGGGAGATGAGCCGTCGTCAGCAACGGCAAAATGCGGCTCGCCTGTCCGAGAGCTCGTTCGATTTCGGAAGCGGCCGGCCCGAAGTCCGCCCGGAGATCACGCCGCCAGGTTTCCGGGTCAGCGCCGGGGTTGTAGCTCAATCGCCCCCAAAGCCGGTATGAATACAGGTGCTTTTCGAAATCGTAAGCCGGCCGAAGGGCTGCGTCCGCATAAGCGTTGCGGTCTCCCGCCAATCCAGACCCTTTCCGGCCTTTGAACGAGAGCGGTTCGCACAGTTCGAATCCAGCGCTGCCGCAAAACGAAAAGGCCCGTCCGTAACCCGACGCAAACACCGGATCGCCCCACGAGAGAAACCGCTGCGTCCCCGGCCAAATGCGATGGAGCACTCCGTGTTTCCGATTTTCCGCGAGCAGATCACCGTAGCCGTAACGGAGGAATTTCCGCGAGCCGGAGCTTTTCGCGAAAAATCCTTTGTCATTCGCGTCGCGCGGCGGCATTTCGAGTTCGCGAATGGCCGCTTGCATGTACGGCAAGCCCATGTGCTCCGCCCAAAATTTCGGCGACACATTCACCGGCATTCCGGTGGCCAGCGCGATGTCGATCATTTGCTGGTCCATGCCTTTGGCGTGCATATCGATCTCGACCTTTCGCCCGCACCGCGTGATCCCTTCGAACAACGTCTTCCAAAAATCATAACTCCCTTCCGGAACGCCGCTCTCGCCGTGGATCCGAAAGGTCACGCCGCTGATCTCGGGACAAATCCCGAGCAACGCCTGCAGCGCTTCGCGGCAGTATGGTCCGTGCGCCTCCGGAGTGAGCCCTTCAATCGTGTAATTCGCATTCGGGCTGTTCGTCCACCGATATGCATGCGTCCACAAGGCGAGTTGAAAGTGGAGCCCGCGCAGGGCCGTCTCCTTCGCAATGAAACGGAGCATCTCCAAATTTTTGTCGCGCTCTTCATCCGGCAGCGGAACGGCGCGCACCTTGAAGCCGGGAACGGAAAGGAGGAACGGGTAAGCGAAATAGAAATAACAATCCCGAAGGTTGCTCGGGAAGTCATAGCCGATTCCCAGCGTGAAGTTGAATCGATTAAACCGATTTGCCGCCAGCATCGTCAGATAACGCCGCCAGAATTCGCGGTCGTAAAACCACTTTTTGTCTTCAACATCGCTGACAAAAAAGCGCGCGATGCTGCGGATTCGATTCGCTGGCTGTTCAACGATCGGCCGCTCGACTTCGAAAGCATTCGCTGGAGCCTTGGCGTGGGAAACGCGGTCGGCCAAATCGAGTGTGGCATAGACGAGCCCGCGAACATCTGTTCCTGTCGCGAGTAGGCCAGCGCGTTTGCCGCGGCGGATCGGCATCAGACCGCATGCCTCGGGAACGCGCGGCAGATTCGCCCCAGCCGAACTCAGCCACGCCTCGGCCTGCGACGCTCCGGCAATGACTATCGCCAACTCATCACGGGCGACTTGTTGGAAATCTGCGACCGTGCGGACGGCCGATCCTTTCGCCGTCAAACAGGTTCTGAGATGGTCCAGCGCCCAACGGGCGGGCGGCGCAGCCGCGACCGCATCCTCCTGGCCAGGCTGTATGAGTGCGATCGAACGTGGCGCCGAGGCGGCCCAGTCGTGAAGAATCGTTCCCGCGCCTCCGGCAATTAAACCGCTCCGTCTGATGAATTGTCGCCGGTTCATTGGAAAGGCTTTAACTGAGTTCGATCCCTTTTCCAACGAACAATTCTCGACTTGTTGACTTCAGCCAGCAATCGATTGTTTCTTTTTGCAACGGTGGATCAATGTGCGGCCTCGGCTCCGGACAGGAACGCAGCGTTTACGCTGCAGGCCAGGCGTTGCACCAAGGCCATCTACTCCCCGCTGCAGGCTGACGCCCACATTCCGGACGAGCGTTCACGCCGTAGTTCCGTCGACCATCAGAAACTCAGCCACCGCCACTCCTGCCCTGAATTTTTTAACTTCGGCGTATTCCGTTGAATGAAAAAAAGCCTCTGCCCGCTCGAGGCTCGGAAATTCGAGAATCACAACTCGGCGCGTTTCTGTTGGGCCTTCCAGCGTCGCTGACTTCCCGCCGCGCGCCAGAAACCGGCCGCCGAACTTCGCAATCACTTCCGGCGTTCTCCTGGTGTATTCGCTGTAACCCGCGGGATTGGTCACGTCGATTCTGCCAATGATGTAAGCAGCCATAAGCGGAGCTCGTTTCAATATTGCGCTTCGATTTCGCACCGTTTTTCCCGGGGCTTCTCGATCCTGACGATTTCTTTGACAGGATCAAAATCAGCCGACGCGATCCCGTCCACCAGAACTCGGGAGATCCGTTTGCCATCAGGATGCCGGAGGCGCACCGACAGATTTTTTGGCGCGCGGCGATTAGGCATTTCCAGTCGTACGAGAATTTTTCCCTCCGCCACGCGGCTCTCGATTGTGAACGATACATCACCGAAAAACGTCGGCGCACGTTGAACTTGGATCTGTTTGCCGTTCTCGAGCCATTTTTTCGGAGTGGCCGCGAGCAAACGCAAGCCCCCGTCATCCTCTTCGTGAATGAGCATGTGCCGGTACAACTCGAACCACGCGCCGTCCGTGCTGGGGGGTCCGAAATATTGGCCCCAAGCCCAGCGATGTTCGACCGGTTCGAAGACCGAGTGACTGAAGGCGCAAGCCATCATGCTGTAAAAGGCCCGGACCACCGCTGGCACATCGTCTCGCCACAGATATGCCATCGCTTGCTGGTTGTAGACCGGTTCGTTGGCCATGCCCCAGCCGTTCAAATACAGGTTGTCCTCGTGATCGTTCAGCAAAGCCGTCGTCAGCGCGCCATTCGGATCGAGCGCCTGCAACCGCGCCAGGTGGAGCGCGCCCGTATCCACGTCGGTCGGATACCACACGTCAAGCAAACGCCGTGGAGTCAGCGCATCCGCCGGGACGTACGGACTCCAGGTGTGGTCGCGCAGCTGGACGAGCGGTGCAAGCATGCTGGCATGGGCGAAGCCGCGCTGGACCGCTTGGGCCATGGCTCGCGCCGCGGCTTGGCATTCCGGCGCCCGCTCATGCTTGATCTCCACGAGAGCCCGCCCCAACAAATGAATTCCAGCGAAGAAATAAGACTGGTTGAAGGCCCAGGCGCGCGGCTCGTGCGAAAGATCATTCAGCGGGGCCAAAATTAATCCGCGAGCTGGACCTGGCTTGTCTGCGGCTTGGTGAATTTCGTTCAAGCACCAATCCAAGCCGCGCAACGTCGCGGGCAAAAGCGCTTCGAACGCAGCGCGATCGCCCGTGAGCAAATAATGCTGCGCCACGGCGTAGAGCATGCTCGGCGTGTAGACCCCCCAATTCGCAAAGCCCTTGACGTGTCCGTTCGGCTCTTGGTTGTCGCGAAACATCGACGCCAATTCTTCCGCGGAGAAATCTGGATAACCGCGCAGATCATAAATCATGTAATCCACGTAAACCGCTTGATTGACCGGCCAGGGCGCGCCGCGTTGGTCGTAGGCAAAGTTCGAGTAGGGCAAATCAATTTTAACCCCAGGTTCATTTCCTCCATGACGGCGAGGCAATCGCAGCGCATGCCAGAGATTGGCCCGGAATAATTCATTCACCGCCGGCTCTGGCGCCTCGAACTGCGCGCCGCGGGCGAGCAGATCGGACCAAAACTTCACTGTCTCCGCGCGGCAACGATCGTAATCCAGGGCAACCAAAGTCGCACGTTCGCCAGATCCAACGGCTGGAGATGGAACCTTCAAGATTAATTCGCGGGTTCCATCGGCAGGAAGATGCACCGTCACTGTCATGGATTGGGCGCTCTTCGTTTTCCCGGCGCGAGTTTTCAGATCCGGCCCGCCCGAAAGTCGGCCTTGCAAGGTGAGCAGCGCACGGCTCGATTCTTCGATCGCAACCAACCCATCATCGAGTTCGACATACTGCTGCACGGAAGGCTTGTGCTCGCGCTCGTAGTTAAAGAGCAATGAAATCGTTTGTTCGCTTCCGGTCGTTTCGGTCAGCCTCAATTTTTCCAACAGCACCATCGCGAGATCCCCGCGACGGTTTGGAATCGGGCCGTTGAGAGGATAAGCAAATTGTTCAACTTCGCACCGCAGGCCGGGCTTTTCAAAACGTGTCGAAATAATCGGCAGCCCGTCTTGAAGTCGTTGAGTTTTCCAGCAAGCAGAGAGGTCATTGGCGAGAATCGAGCTATTTGGAAAACCAATCGAGGCCGGATTGTTCGACCACGCAGTGCTGTTCACAAAGTCGAATGACAAACTGAAATGCTCGGGATTGCCCAGGTCATTCCGAATGCCAGCGATCCGATCGACGCCGAACTTGCTCAGCGAACTGTCCCAACTCAGGCAGACGATGTGACCAGGCGGCGGAGCAGCGGAGTTGTGGTAATTCGGATTTCCCATGTCTTCCCAAAGGCGACAGAACTGTTCGTAACTTGCTTCGGGTTGCTGTCGAACCTGGTCGAGAATCCGGCGCCCGCGAAATGGCTCGATAGCCTGTTGGTGTTCCTCGAAAGAAGCCGGGGGTTCGCCTGCGCTCACGAACAGGTCCAGCTCCGGAATCCAGAAACTGCGCTGCGTCAGCAACTGGTCGATCGTGACGGTAAAACCTTTCGTCTCGTCGGCATTCAATTGCACCGTCAGTTTTCGCGGATCGGGCCGGTAAGCGGGATCGGCCCGAAGCCGTTTGGCCGTGTCATCGTCGGAATGAGAGAGGAGATACGACCAGATCGTTTGCAGATTCGTAATTGAATGAATCTCGCGCGGAGCAAAGCGCACGCGGAATGAAAGCGCGTCCGTATCGCCTCCACCGGCCTGAGCTTCGACGATTCCGTTTTGGAACCGGTCGCCCGGCTCAAAAGCTTCCGGCGTCACATCTGTGATCGAGGTTTCCTGTCCCACGAGCCTGATGAAAAATGGAGTCTTCGCTTTGGACTGATATCCCCAGCTCATCCGAAGCTTGAGTTCGGTGGCTGAGGGCGCTTGGTCAGCGGCAGCCTTTGCGGCCAGCTCAAAGGCCAACGCGAGTGCGAGCCAAACAATCGAAGCAAACATGTCCAAGGAGATTGACGCTCCGCGCTGCAGCTGGCAATCGAGAATCAGTTGGTTCTCTCCAGCAGCCACCAAGCCCGGAACGCAGCGTTCACGCTGCAGGCCAGGCATTGCATCAACGCCGTGGTGTTTACTCTCCGCTCTGCAGGCTAAAGCCCGCGTTCCGATCGTGTGCGGCTGGGTCTCTCGCCCGGAACGCAGCGTTCACGCTGCAGGCCAGGCATTGCATCAATGCCGTGGTGTTTACTCCCCGCTCTGCAGGCTAAAGCCCGCGTTCCTGACGTGATGTTACACCACTCTCATCCCACTCGGCTCGGCGGCATCAAACACATTTTCAATCGGCTTGCGGGGGTGGCAGCGGAATGATCTGCCAACCTTCCGCGCCAAACCCAATATCGCGTTCGACAAACTCCCAGATCACTACTTTTTTGTTCGTCAACAAGGCCGGCCGGCGAAACAGTTCCTGCCGCACGAGCGTGGACGCGCCGCCATCGCTGATCAGAGAAGCCACTGGCTGGCCTAATTTCTCGGCCAAATGCGACGTGAAGCCGGCGCCACCCGGTTCATCGGCTTGAAAGATTCTTAAAAAGCTATCCCCAATCACGAGCAGATCCGCATCCGATTGATCCCCGTAAACAAGCCCGCTTTCGGCGCTCAAGACTTGCGAGCACAAAATGTTTTCCGGGACCAACGCCCGTTCGAGCGGCTCGGATTGAAGCATGCGAATCAGATCGCCGGTTCGTTTTAACTCGATTGTTCTGCCCGAAAAGTGAGTTGCGCCAGGCACAATCCAGCGCAACTCCAGGAGCCGGTTGGCCACAGCTTGCGCGGCTACATCGATTCCCACGGGCGACCAATGGCTGTCCTGGCGCAGGTACAGAGCCGTTCCTGGTTGGCTTGCTTTGGCGATTCGGAACACCTCGAACAGGTTCACCAACTCCACTCCGGCGCCCCGCAATTTTTTCAGCAAGCCGGCGGTTTCATGGCTGATCACTCGGTCCGGCAGAGATTCTCTCTTTAACAATTCTTCGGGGTAGACGCTTTCCTTGTTCGGGGCCGCCAGCACGAGCAACTGAATGCGGCGCGCGGCGAGTTGATCTCGAAAATCGATGATGGCGCTGAATGGATCGGTCTTGTTTTTGCCGGCCCGGAGTTCAGGCCGGCGCGTGAGATACTCGAGCCCGGGTTTGTAAAACAGCCAGCCATCGCGGCCGAGCACTGCTTTCTCTCCCGCCTCGTGCAGCCAGACAAACTGCGCGTATTGTGTCCATGGCCTGGTCCGCTTCACCAACCAGCTTTCCTCTTCGAGCATTCGTTCGTAAGCGCGGAGATTTTTCGCCACCGGCCGTTGCCGGAAGATCTCAAACGCTTGCGGCGAATCGCCTCGTTTGATTTCGAGCGCCAGCTGAACCGCCGACGGCGTGCAGATGATCGCGAGGAACAACAGGAGGAGCGCGGACGCTGGAGAAGGCCGCCTCATGCTAAAATTGGAAATACAAAAACGGGTTGAACGCTTGGGCGAACATCGCGAAAAGCGCGAGGCAAAAAGCCGGACCGAGCGCCAACACTTTCGGCCATGTCACGCGTTCGCACCATGCGTGCGCTTGCCAGGGCGCAAAGGCGAGCGCGGCGCAAACCACCATCACGATGCATTTGCCGCGCGTGTGCAACTCCGCCCCAAGCAGCGCGGCGGCCGCATCGGAAGTTCCGCCGCCAAACATTGCGCCAAGATAACGACCAGCCTCCGTCAGATGGTCTGCTCGGAAAATCACCCATGAAATCAGCACGAGGAAAAATGTGACCCCGATGCGCAGCGGCCGCGGAAACCGCTGGCAGCAACTTTCCTTTCCTAACAGCCGTTCGGTAATCAACCAGGTTCCGTGATACGCGCCCCAAACTACGAAGGTCCAGTTGGCCCCGTGCCACAACCCTCCCAACAGCATCACGATCGCAATGTTCAGGTAGGCTCGGCCGGGACCTCGCCGGTTTCCACCCAGCGGAATGTAAAGGTAATCGCGCAAGAATGTGCTCAGCGAAATGTGCCATCGCCGCCAGAAATCCGTGATGCTGTCCGCCCGGTACGGCGCGTTGAAATTCTTCATGAATTCAAACCCAAGCATTCGTCCCAGCCCGATTGCCATGTCCGAGTAGCCGGAGAAATCGAAATAAATCTGGAAGGCATACGCCAGCGCTCCAAACCAGGCGTCTCCCAATGTCAGGGACTCCGCCCCAAAAGTTGCGTCGGCGATTTGGCCAACCGGGTTCGCGAGCAAAATCTTTTTACAGAAGCCGAGAATGAACAGCGCCACGCCGGAAGAGAATTGTTCGATCGAATGACTGCGTGCGACCAATTGTTCGGCCATCGATCGATAGCGCACGATGGGGCCGGCGACCAGTTGCGGGAACAACGCAATGTAGCAGGCGAAATCGGGAAAGGAGCGGGCCGGGGGAGCGTCCCCGCGATAGACATCAATCGTGTAACTCAGCGCTTGGAAGGTGTAAAAAGAAATTCCCATCGGCAGAAGAATTTTCCAAACGCCCAAGCCGTGCCCGCCCAAGAGCGCGATCAGCCGATTCAGATTGATCTGGAAGAAAACAAAATATTTAAAAAAGCCGAGCGTCCCCAAGCTGGCCGCCACCGCCAGCGTCACCGCGCAGAGTTGTGCGCGTTTGGTGGCGCCGGCTCGCGCGACGAGTTTTCCGCAAACGTAGTTGATCGCGGTGACGAAGAGCATCAACAGGACGAACCACGGATTCCACCAGCCGTAGAAAACATAACTGGCCAGCAACAGGAAAACATTCCGGACGCGCGAGCGCAGGTCACGCGAGGCAGGGATGAAGGCGAGGCCGTAATAAACCAGCAAAACCAGCGGGAGAAAGTAAAAGACGAAAATGTAAGTGCTGAAGACCATCAGTCATCACTTCGCGGCGTCGGTCCAAACCGCCCAATAAATCGGGCCGGTCGTTTGCCCGAAGTATTTGTTGACGATGCCGCCCATAAAATGGTCCTCGATTGGCGCCTCCAGCGACAACCGGTGGACATCGCCCGCCCGGAACTGTTTGACGTTTCCACCCACGTCAGGCACGCGCTTGTCCGCTGCCTCGGAACGCGGCTTGAAGGGATTGTACTGGCCGACGAAAATCACGTCGTTCGTCAATGCCCCGCGGTTTGCCTTCATCACTCTGTACTTCAGAACCGTCGCGTAATCGTAAAGGTCTCGCTTGAAAATTGCGCCCTCCGGAATTTCTTCGAGGCGCGCGATGACTTCGATGCTTCCCCGTTGTGGAGCTGCGCTGGCCGCGGATTCGGGGTTGGCCGGCGGCGATTTTGGACCGCAAGCAACCAGCCCGCAAAGCAACATCCCCAATAATGCGCCTGTTCGAACCGAGGTCATTTCGAGGGACTGTCTTTCAAGGTCCAGTGCGGTTCCCAACCCGGACCAAGATCGAGCCGCGGCCCGAGGTTGGCGTTTGGGAAACGCTCGCGCAAAGAAGCATCGCCGATCATCGGCGTGTCGCGCCACCGAATGATGGCCATGGTCGTTTCGGATTGATCGACTTTTCCAAGGTCCTCGACGCTGCGCGTGAACAAAACAAAGTTTCCATCGGGTGAAGCGCAGCTGCCATAAATGTGCCGGCCAGCCTCGGCATAAATCATTCGTTTGCTCTGGCCATCTGCCGTCGCGCACCAGAGTTCCGCCCGTCCGCCTTGCTTAGGAATAATTCCGCGGGAATAGACGATGTGTTTCGAGTCGGGCGTCCAATCGGGCGTGCAGTTGTAACGGTCGGTTTCGCTGATTGCGATGATTTCGCCCGTGTCGGGGTTGAGCCGGCCAATGTTCCAAAACATTCCCAGCCCATTGGCGGCGCCGACGAACGAGCTGCCATCCGGGGCCCAGACCAATTGCTGCACGATTCCTCGACGCGCGAACTGCCGGACTTGCTGGCGGCTCGCGATGTCGATGATCTGAATTCCTTTCGGACTGAGACAGGCTAATTGCCGTCCGTCCGGACTCCAGGATGCCCATGGATATCCGCGGCCCAAGAACTGCGGCCGCTTCCCATTGCTGTCCGCGATGACGAGGTCAAATAAACCGTAAGTGTTATTGTCGACCGGGTCGCTTTTCGGCTGGCGGTAGTAGAGCAATGTCGCGCCGTCTGGAGAAAAGCGCGGACCCGTTTCGCTGAACTCCGCTGTGTCAGTGATCTTCCTCCGGTCCGAACCGTCGGGACGCATCAGGAACAAATCCCAATCGCCGCGGGTCGTCTTGGCGGAATAAACGATCCAGCCTTTGTCGTGGAGTTCGCGACCGAGTTGTTGAACGGCGGCTGAATTCGAACTGGCCATGGTTGAAGCAGCGGGTTCAGCCGCGCTCATCGACCACAGACTGGCGCTGGCAAAGCCAAGTGCCAGGAGCGCTGTGGAAATGGCGCGCCGAGTCGACCCGTTTGATTCCGGAGCGGTCAATGCCGCGATTTGGCGGTCATGTTCGCGGGTCAGCAAGGACAAGCAAGTCACCGCGCCGATGAGCGCCATGAACATGTCTTCCTGCGTGTCCCAAGGATCTCCTTGAGTGCCGAGAAAGTCCGTCGCGGCCGAGCCGGTCAACAGCGCGGTCCACCATTCGATGAATTCGTAGCAGACGCTGATCGCGAGGCAAATGGCGACGACGATAAAGGCGAGCCATTTTCGGCCGCGGACAATCTGGTTGCGCAGGAGGATTTCGCGCGCCAGCAAAGCTGGAACAAAACCCTGCGCGAAATGCCCAAGACGATCGAAGTGGTTTCGCTTGAAATGAAAAATTTCTTTAAGCCAGTCGAACGCTGGCACTCGGGCGTAAGTGTAGTGGCCTCCGATGAACAGAATCGTCGCGTGCCAAAAGATCAGCAAGTAAGCCAGACGAGTGAGCGGGAACCGGCGGAACGTGGCGAGCAGAATGGGAACAGCCAGCAGAACGGGAAAGATTTCCATCCACCAGGTAAACCGGTCGTGCGGCTGGATTGCGGACCAAAAGGCGACGGGCAGAAATAAGATGAGGAGGCCAGCGGTGAACGGGAGGGTTCCCCCGCGAGGATTCGGTTTAGGTTGAGCGTTCATGCGTTCTGTGGGCCGCCTCACGCCGAGTGCAACCTTTTGTGGCAGGTGCAACAAAAGGTTGCACTAGGTCACGAGCATAAAACCCGGCCGTCTGACGCTGGAATCGGCGCAGTCCGCTCCAGGGCCAGCTCGATTGCGCTGGCTCGATCAAAAATTAAGCGCCGGCCCCGCCACAAGCGGAATTCATTCTTGAGCAGTCCTTCACAACAAATTCGCCGCCAGCTCGGCCAGTTCCGAACGCTCGCCCTTTTGCAATTCGATGTGCGCGGCGAGCGGCTTCGACCGGAATTTGCTCACGATAAAATTAAATCCGTTCGAGGACGAATCGACATACGGATTATCGATCTGGTACGGATCACCGGTGAAAATAATCTTCGTCCCTTCGCCCACGCGCGTGATGATCGTCTTGACTTCGAGCGGCGTGAGGTTTTGGGCTTCGTCAATGACGATAAATTGATTGGCGATGCTCCGGCCCCGAATGTAACTGAGCGGCTCGACCACAATTAAACCGGACCTGATCAGATCGTTGCTGCGCCGCTGTTCCTGGCCCATGTTCAAATCGCCCAGCAACTCGAGCGCGTCGTGAATCGGCTGCATCCACGGGCTCAACTTTTCTTCGAGTGTGCCTGGCAGAAAGCCAAGCTCCCGCCCCATCGAAATGGTCGGCCGGGCCACGACGACCCGTCGGAATTCGCGGTCGAGCACGGTTTGCTTGAGCCCCGCCGCCATCACGATCAAGGTTTTGCCCGTCCCCGCTTTGCCCATCAACGTGACGAGTTTAATGTTGTCGTCGAGCAGCGCATCGAAAGCAAAGCATTGCTCGCGGTTGCGCGCTTTGATGCCCCAGACTCCTTCGCGACAATCGATGATCGGAATCAACTTATCCGCGGTGGCATTGACCTTCGAGAGCGCGGTCCGCTTCGGATTGGCTTTGTCGATGAGGGTGCAATATTCGTTCGGCTGGTACTGGTCGCCGTCGCTCAGTTCGAGCTCCCCGTTCGCCCGGAAACGATTCATTTTTTCCGCGCTGATTTGTTTCTCGAAAATGCCAGTGTACAGATCCTTTAAAAAAACCCGGTCGGTTTCGTAATCCTCCGCTTCGAGTCCGAGAATGTCGGCTTTGATCCGGAGGTTGATGTCTTTTGTGACGAGGATGGTCGGGATTTTTGGATCTTCTTTTTGGATGGCGAGGGCCAACCCGACAATGCGGTTGTCCGGCGTGTTCGATCCGATGGGCGGCGCGCCGTTGTTGTGAATGACAATCCGCAAGCGGCCGCCATTGGACAAGAGAACGCCTTCGCTCAGCCGGCCTTTATTGCGAAGATCATCGAGCGCTCGGGAAACGGTTCGCGCGTTTTGGCCGAGTTCAGTGCCTTCGCGTTTGAAGCGGTCGATCTCTTCAATGACCTCAATCGGGATGAGGACATTGTTCTCTTGGAAAACGAGGAGCGCGTTGGGGTCGTGGAGGAGGACGTTGGTGTCGAGGATATAATTTTTCACGGAGGCGGCGGCAATTTTATTTTGGCCATTCGATCGTGCCAGGCGCGCAACTGGGAGTGGCGGGCGGGCAGTTCGTAATGGCCGGAGTAGAGAAAGCACCCCAGCATCCCAAAGAGATCGAAGTCAACGAACCGGGGAAGATCATCGAGGAGAAATCGGGTTTGCACGAGGCGATCCTCGAATGGGGCAAGCGCCTCCGCCAACTGTTCCAGCAGCGCGGGCTGTTCCTTCCGCCACCTCGCGAGGCAGCCCCGGCCGAACTTGCGCTCTTTGAACCGGAGGAAATCGAGTTGAGCGGCCGCAGACACGTTTTCCTGCCAATAAATATCATTCAAGCGGAACGCGGCCCCCTCGACGTGATTTTCGATGTAATTCCAGAGAATGTTCTGCAAGCCCCGCCATGCGTTGGGAAAGAGGCCGAGCTTGAGTTTCTGGTCGAGGTACTTCGCGATCACTTGGCTGTCCTCGCTCGTCTCGAAGAGCGCTTCGCCCCCGTCGCGGATCACCGGGACCTGATAATAACGCTGCCGGGTCAGACGCCAGACGAGAGAGCGGTCATTGGGGGAAACGTTCCGGATTTTGAAGCGCACGCCGCTGTATTCGAGAATCCGCCTTTGGACGATGCAAAATGGGCTCCAAGGAAATTGGATCAACTCGATCATGCCGGCAAAAAAAACTTATGGCCACGCCAAGAGGCTGACAAGGAAAACCTCAAAAATTTCCAGCCTGGCAGCGGGGCTTTACCTTCCAGAGGGGAGTTGGTGCAACGCCTTGGCTGCAGCGTGAACGCTGCGTTCCGGGCGTGGACGGGGGGCTTGACGCTCGTACCAGCGCGAATTAACGTAACGCGCCATTGTCGCCGAGCCCGCCGGCTGCCCGTCACTTTAGCGAGGCTTTTCATTCGGAGAACAACCTGACGTGAATATTACAGTAGAAAATTTGGCGCCATGCCGGAAATTGCTCCGCGTCGAAATCGAATCCGACGCGGTGGACAACACCTTCAAAGAAGTCACCACGCGGTTCCAGCGCGAAGCCCGCTTGCCCGGATTCCGCCCCGGAAAAGCGCCCCGCGAGATGGTGGCCAGGACATACGCCAAAGAAATCGAGGAAGAGGTCAAGCGCAAGCTGATTTCCGACAATTACCGAAAAGCCATCAACGAAAAGAAAATCGCGGCCGTCACTTACCCGGACATTGAAGAAATTCAGTTCGGCCGCGGACAGAATTTGCAATTTGCGGCCACGGTCGAAACGGCCCCTGAGTTCGAGCTGCCGGACTACAAGGGAATCCCCGTCAAGGTCCAGCCTGCGGTCGTCAGCGAAGCGGATCTGGAACGGGCGTTTCAAGCCCTGCGGGAGCAGCAAGCCAGTTATAACGACGTGGTCCGGCCGGTTCAGCAGGGTGATTATGTCGTGATCAATTACAAGGGCACCACCGAGGGCAAACCGCTCACGGAGCTGGCGCCGACCGCGCGCGGCTTGACTGAGCAGAATAATTTCTGGGTGCGCGTCGACACCGACTCGTTCATTCCCGGCTTTACCGAGCAGCTCATTGGCGCCTCGGCCGGCGAAAAGCGAACGATCACTGTCGAATTTCCAAAAGATTTCATCGCCCCGCAGCTCTCGGGACGCCAGGGCGTCTATGAAGTCGAAGTCGTCCAGGTCAAAGAGCGCGTGCTGCCCGAGGTCACCGACGCGTTTGCGAAGAGTTACGGCGCCGAAAATCTTGAGCAGCTCCGTGAAGGCGTTCGGGCCGACTTGCAACGCGAGCTGGACCTAAAGCGCCGCCGCGAAATCCGGAATCAAATCGCAACCCAACTGCTGCAGAAGGTCCAAATCGAGCTGCCGGAATCGGTCGTCCAAAATGAAACGCGCAATGTCATTCATGACATCATCCGTGACAACCATGAGCGCGGCATTTCCCGCGACCAAATCGAAAAACAAAAGCAGGAGATCTTCAACGTCGCGAGCAATAGCGCCAAAGACCGGCTTAAAGCGGGTTTCCTCCTGAGCCGGATCGGTGAGAAAGAACAGATCAAAGTGACGACGGAAGAAATCGCCAGCCGTGTCGCCGCCCTGGCGGAGCAGTACAAGATTCCTTTTCAGAAAATGGCCCGCCAACTCGAGGAACGCGGCGGCGTCGGCGAAATTCAGGAACAGATTTTGATCGGCAAAGTGTTCGAATTTCTGGAGAAACAAGCCGCGATCGAGGAAGCGCCTGCCACTGCTCCGTGATGGTCCGGCGCCAGGGACTGACACGCGCGATCCCGCCGCGATGGCGCGGGCTATTGAAGCCGGCCGAATTTCTTTTCCAATTCGCGGTAATTCATCTCGATCAGCGTCGGCCGCCCGTGCGGGCACGTGTACGGCATCTGGCAGAGGCGCAGGTCAGACAAAAGGTTTTCCAGCTCCGGCCCGCTCAACGGATCGTTCGCTTTTACGGCGTGACGGCAGACTGTTTTCGCAATGGTTTGTTCGCCTAAACGCCACGAGTTCACCCCGTCGCCGGAAGCCCGCAATTCATCCACGAGCTCGAGCACGAACCGCCGCGCATCAGGCGCTTTGACAAACGGCGGCAATCCATCCAACAAAAAAGTTCGTGTCCCGAACTCGCTCAAGCCGACTCCCAATCGGACCAGATCCGGTAGGTTCTCGCGCAAAAATTCCGCGTCCCGCGGCGACAGTTCGATGGTTTCCGGCAAGAGCAGACGCTGGGATGGCGCATGGCCGGACTGCAAACGGCTCAGCGTCTGCTCGAACAGAATTCGTTCGTGCGCCGCGTGCTGGTCCAGCAAGACGAGGCCGCGGTCGGATTCCAAGACCACATACAATTTGCCGATCACACCGACAATTCGAAGCGGCACTCGCAGCAACGGCACCGGTTCGCACGAAGAACTACGGGGAATCGGCTGGACGACAGAATCGACCGCCGCAGCCGGCTGAGCGCTCGCAGGAAAAGTCCCGGGCGATGCGACTGGCTCTCTCTTTTCCGGCTCGAACTCCCGCTTCAACTGCGGCAACGGCGGAGTCGCTTCGGGAATTTCCAATTTCGTGAAAACCGCCGCCCCTGCATCAGCTGGAACCGTGCAAGTTGAACTTGCCCGCGCGGGCTCGGTTTCGTCCGTGCGGGTTTGTTCGGGTTCCGGCGCTGAACGTCGCGCGATTTGTTCGTTCTGTGTGAGCTCGGCCGGGCCGTGGATTGACACCGGGCTCTGAGGCGCTGTGTGAAATCGCAATAAAGCATTCCGCACGGCCTCGCTGACCAAACGTCGCACCGCGCCTTCTTGCCGGAAACGGACTTCGCGCTTGGCTGGATGAACATTGACATCGACCTCCGCCGGGTCGATTTCGAGAAACAAACAACACACCGGGAACCGCCCTTTCATCAGCGCCGTGTGGTACCCTTCGATCAACGCATAATTCAACCCGCGGCTTTCGATCGGCCGGCGGTTCACGAAGAGGTGTTGTTCGTCCCGGGATGCCCGGGAAACTCCTGGTGCCCCAATAAAACCCCAAACGCGCGCGGGCCGTTGTGCTTCGTCTTCCCTGAATTCGGCGTCCGCGAGCGGTGGAGATTCCAGCCCGGCCTGATGATCGACCGGCAATAATTTCAAGCCGCTCCCATACAACGCGCGCAGCCGTTCTTGCAATTGCTCGAACAAGCTCGCGCCCTCCGCTTTCAACACGGGCAGTTGCCAAATCACGCGGCCGTCCTGAACGAATGTTTGAGCGATGCCCGGATGCGCCAGCGCCGCCAGCGTCAGGTAATGCTGGATGTGCGTCCGTTCCGTTTCTTCCGAGCGCAAAAATTTTCGGCGCGCAGGCAAGTTGTAAAAGAGGCTCCGCACTTCGATGACGGTTCCCGGCGCGCAGCCGGCCTCTTTGACTTCGAGGATTTTGCCGCCGTGAATAATGACTTGGGCGCCCGCCTCGACCTCTCGTTCACGCGTCGTAATCGACATTCGGCTGACGCTCGCGATGCTGGGCAAAGCTTCGCCTCTGAAACCCATCGTTGCGATCGAGTTCAAATCCGCCGCCGTTTCGATTTTGCTGGTGGCATGCCGTTCCAGACAAAGCAGCGCATCGTCACGGCTCATCCCAAGGCCATCATCCGTCACGCGAACGAGGCTGCGTCCGCCCGCCTGAATTTCAATCTTGATCCGGGCCGCTCCCGCATCGAGCGCATTTTCCACCAGCTCCTTCACGACGCTGGCGGGCCGCTCGATCACCTCGCCGGCGGCGATTTGATTCGCCACTTGTTCGGACAAAAGACGGATTCGATTCATTCCCCGGTTTTCGTGTCCGGCACGCACCAGAGCAATCCAGGTTTGTTCGATTTCTGTTCGCGCTGAAAGGCGTCGTACTGGATGAAATGGACGTGGCCGCCAAAGCCGAGTATGTCCGCCCCTTTCTTATGGCGGTGGCCAATCCCCTCCGTTTCATTGGGAAACTGGCTTGCGTCAAAACCCGGGTTCGATCCGTACGTGCCCGAGAAATTTCGGATCTCCGGTTCCCACATCACGTAAGCGGCCGGATTAAAAAGCCCGAGCTTGTAAGTTTTGCCGTTGTTAAATCGGCCGAACGCGCAGACCGCTCCATTCATGATGTAGCTCGATAACTTCGGCGTGCGCTTCGTCCACGCGACGAGATTGGTCCGGTCGAGCGGACAGTTGTACGTCCGGCGCTCTTTGATGTACGGCCAGTACAACCCCGCCTCGATATATTTCCATTCATTCGTTTTGAGCGGGTCAGGCGCGCGCCCGCCGGTCGGTTGATAAAGCCAGCCTGGGCCATAATCGTTGGCCCAGTTCGGCCACGGCATTAGGTCGCGATTGTCATCGGCGTACATGTGAACGGCCAAACCGAATTGTTTGAAGTTATTGATGCAAACCGTCCGGCTGGCTTTTTCCTTGGCCGTCGCCAGCGCCGGCAAGAGCAAGCTCGCCAAAATCGCGATAATGGCAATCACGACCAACAATTCAATCAGGGTGAAGGCCGTCCTCAACTTCGCGCCTGAGCCCGGCCGGAGCAGATAAAGGTGAGTTTTCATAAGAATTGAGTCGCGCAGTTAAATCGTTTCCCACGGAATTTCTTCATGGATGTTCAGCAAGGGCAGCTTTTCCTGAATCGCTTCGGGGTACTTCTGAGCAGCGCCCGTATTGAACACGAGAATGCGTTCGTCAGGCTTGATCTGGCCTCGCTGCAGGAGCAGTTCGAGCGCGCCAAAACAAACCGCGGATTCGGGGCAGAGAGACAACCCTTCCAGCGAACAGACCGAACGCATCCATTTGGGAATGTCCGCCTCGGGCGAAGCGAGCGCAGTTCCGCCGCTTTCCCGCACTGCGTCCAAAATCATAAAGTCTCCCACCGCCGCGGGGACGCGAATCCCGCTGGCAATCGTGGCGGCGTTTTCGAATTTCTTGGCGAAGCGCTGGCCGTTTTGAAATGCCACCGCGATCGGGGCGCACCCATCACTTTGGCAAGCGATCATGCGAGGCAATTTTGGGGTTTTCAACCAGCCAAGCGCCTCCAGTTCTCTGAAGGCTTTCCACATCCCAATCAGGCCTGTCCCTCCGCCGGTGGGATATAAAATCACATCGGGCAATTCCCAATCAAACTGTTCAGCCATTTCCAAGCCCATGGTTTTTTTGCCCTCGATCCGATATGGCTCTTTCAGTGTGGAAACGTCAAACCATTCTTTCCTGGTTCTTCCCTCCGCCACAATCCGGCCGCAATCGGTAATCAACCCATTCACCAAAAATGTTTTTGCCCCGGCCAAATAGCATTCCTTTTGGTTGATCGCGGGCGTGTCAGCCGGCATGAACACATAGCTTTCCATTCCCGCGCGGGCCGCATAAACAGCCAGCGCCCCGCCCGCATTCCCAGCGGTCGGAACCGCCACCCGCTTGATTCCAAATTCGTTCGCCTTCGAGATGGCCATCGCCATTCCACGCGATTTGAAACTGCCCGTCGGCAGCCGGCTTTCGTCTTTTAAGCACAGATTCGAAAGGCCCAGCGTCGCGGCCACACGGTCGAGTTTGAAAATAGGTGTGATCGTCTCTGTCAACGAAACGATTCTGTCCGTCTGCTCGATTGGCAACATTTCCAGGTAACGCCAAATCGTTGGCGGCCGCCCGGCCAGCGACCGTTTTGGAAAATGTTTTTTGAGAGCGGGAAGATCGTATCGAACCCAGAGCGGCCGCTGGCACGAAAGGCAGAGGTTGTGAACTTTGGCCGGATCGTATTCCTCACCGCAGTGCGCGCACTCCAAATGGGTCACAAAATTCACATTTATTCATCCACTCATCCACTCATCCACTCATCCATCGATCCGTTCCGTCGTGGCCGAGGTGGGAAATTGGATAGCGAAAAGCGTTGTTTTGATTCGCCCTCAAGGCAAGCCAAATTCACGCTGGTCGCCTCGGTGGTAAATCGCCCTCAGATATTCCAATCGGACCTTGCGCGCCATACTGGCCGAAGCGGCCTGGCCTGCCGCGAGTTGTCAATACCAAGAACCGACCCCTTCGCTGGAAGAACCGACCGCTTCGCGACGCGACCCCCTTCGCGAGAGTCAACGCCCGCGCTCAGGATACGGATCGAAAATCACGGATCGCTCGCGCTCGTGGAAGCACACGCGGAAATGCTCAAACACGTCCAACCGTCCGAGTAGATGAAATCCAATTCCCAGGTGATTGGAAAAACCCATTCGCGCCTCGATTCGGTGCGGTCCAATCTGCACCGGCACGCGATGGAGAAACACCGGAATCAAACTCCCGTCGCCCACTTTCACCAGACTTCGCTCAGCCCCTTCGAAATCGAAACCCACATCCCGCGCAAAATCGCCATGCACGATCGAATACGCCGCGCCGGAATCCACGTAGAAATCCACCCGCCGCCACGTTTCGTTGAGACACAACCCTATCGTTGCCGTGGGTGATAACCGGCCCAGCATCGGTTTGTAGCGGAAGACGACGCGCTCTCCATTCATGCGCCGCTGGGAAACACCGAGGGAAATACCGAATGGGCCTCATCGGCGGTGGGCACGCGCATCGTGAACGGTTCTGCCGTAATCCCCTTCGCCTTTGCGGCCGCGAACACATCGCGATAAGTATCGCCAACGGCAATTAGACGACCCTGAAAAACCGCAATCACTTTGCCCGGATGTTGCCGGACCATTTCGTCCAGATGTTCAGCGACCCAGGCGTCGTAAGCATCCAGTTCGGCGGGATCAATCCGGTCGGTCTTCATGGCTGGAATATGCGCTCCAGCATCTGGGGGCGCAAGCGGCAAGGACGAGCGGCGCATGCGCAACGCTCATCTCACCTCTCCACTTTCCGAAAAGACTTTGTCAATCGCCGTGGGACCGCCCCTAACAGTTCGGTTACACGTTGCGTTTTTTTGCGCCTGATCCTAAGTTCCGGTCATGTCTCCCAAAGCTGGAACGTCGAGGCGCGAGTGGCTGCTCGCAATGATGGCAAGCGGGTTGACCGTCCGGCAACTCGCGCTCAACGCTCAAACCACTTCGAAGATTTCGCCCGGTAAATTGGGAATGCCAGGGTTGGCCCCCGGCCGTGTCGTGGCCGTTTCCCATCCGGCTTGTCTTGTCAATCGCCAGTTCCAAGCCCAGCCCATCCAGCGGATGATCGCGGAAGGGATGCTCGAGTTAACCGAAGCGCCAGATCTCACCTCCGCCTGGCGGGCATTTTTCGAGCGCGGCGACGTCGTCGGAATCAAAGTCAATCCGGTCGGCGGACCGGAAGTGATGAGTTGCCCGGAGGTTCTCCGCGAAATCATCAAAGGAGTGGAATCCGCTGGGGTGCCCCGGAAGGACATTGTGGTTTACGACCGGTACCGCGCGCAGTTCTTGAAAATGGGCTTCGACAAGTGGCTGCCCGAAGGAGTGCGCTGGTCTTCCGCCGCGGAGGATTACGATGGGATTCAGCAAGACATTGCCGGGTACGATCCGGAACATTTCATGGACATGGCCGTGACGCTGCCGGGCTATGACGCCAAGGATGAGCGAGCCAGGCGGTCGTATGCGGCGAAGTTCATCACCAAAGAAGTGAACAAGCTGATTAATCTTCCGGTGTTGAAAGATCATCAATCCGCCGGAGTGACTCTGGCTCTCAAAAATCTTTCGCACGGGATGGTGAACAATGTTTGCCGGAGCCATTCGACCAGCACGTTGAACGTCTGCGGCGCCTTCATCCCGGCCGTCGTCTCGTTGCCGGTCATTCGGAACAAGGCGGTCTTGCACATTTTGGACGGCATCAAAGGGCTTTACCATGGCGGACCCTCCGCACGCCCGGAGTTCGTTTGGGAACATCGCAAGATGTATTTCGCGACGGACCCAGTCGCTTTGGATCACATCTGCTGGAAAGCAATCGATGCGCAACGGCTCGCGGTGGGGATGAAGTCAATCGGCGAAAGCAAGCCGGACAAGTTCAGCACCTTCTTGAACCGCCAACCGGAACACATCGAAATCGCCGGCGCCCTGGGCCTCGGCGTGTTCAACGAAAAGCAAATCGATCTTCGGAAACTCTCCCTCACCTAGGGCTGAGAAATGACGGAATGAACGAATGACTACATAAACCTGAATGACCTGCCGGCGCGTTGGAGAGGCCTCCTCTTGGGGATTGGTCATTGGTCCTTAATTCGTTCATTCGCCCATTGGTCCTTCGTCATTTCTTAAGATCGCTGAGTTTTATCGCTCGCTCGCGCTGGGACACCTGAGCGGTCGGTCTTCTATCTCTGGAACGGGCTGTCGCCTGCCGGCCGCCGCACGGCGCTGTCAATAATTGTGCCCTGCTTCCACTCTCTGGCCATGTTGATGTCAGCGTTCACCTTTGCTTGCAGCCCGGGAATGTCGACGTACCCGACCCGATTATAAAGCACGGGCTGGACATACTCGCGGGTGTAGGCCGCCGCATAGCTTTTCCAGTGGCCGCTCGCGATTTCGAGATGGCGCACCGCTGCTTCGCGCTGCTTTGGATCTCCTGTCCGATCGAACAAAGCGAGCTCGCACGCTCCGCGAATTTTTTCCGCATAGTACAATCCGATGTCCGCGAAAGCTTCGATATCGCCTAACGTTTGCCGAAGCTCCTTCGCTTGACCGGCGCGACTCGGCCCAAGCAGAGCACCTCCCAATTTCGCAGCTGCTCGCAACGAACCCTCCGCATCGCGCTCGAGGTTGTCTGCGACTTGCAACGGTGTCAGGCCGTTCGATGGCCGATTGTTCAATGCCACTTGCCGCCATTCCAAGATGTTCAGAATTCCGCTGGCGGGCATGGTGTTTCCTTCGATGAAATGGCGCACCGTATAAAAGCCTTTGTGCCGCGGATGGCTCAAACACGCTTCCGGAAACCAGCGCAGATCAATGTCGCCCCAAAAGAATCTCGTGATTTGCGGAAAAATCTTGGAAGCGTCCGACCACGCCCTGAACAAGGCTTCAGCGTTTATCTTCGGAAAGTGCGCCGCCAAAATCCGGATGAAATGTTCGTCGGTAAGATCCGGTTCATAACTGAGCCGGCCCCAAAGCATGAACGAATACCATTGTTTTTTGATCACCAATTGCCGCGGAGTTTCCGGTGCGCGGTCCAAAAATTCGCGGCCCCACGTGTAGCCGTCCGGGCCCATATAAAAGCCGGCCACCTTGTCAGCCCCTGGGATCGCTCGGATGAATTCGCGCGCGAACTGCGGATCGCCCCAGCGAAAACTGTAGATGTCGTCGTTCCGCACGGTCAGCCACGAGCGGAGTTCCGGCGACAAATAAGGCAGCGCCTGTTTGATGAAAGGCGGATGGGCCGATGAGTACATGTGCGCGATGGCGTATTTGAAGCTGAGATCGAGCGGTCCGGGATAATTCTTCCATTCACGGAGGATTTCGCCTTGGCCCGTCTGGTGAAAACGGTGAATGAGCCGAAACCGCCGTTCCGATTGCTGCTTGAGCGCGTCACGAATGCCTTCGCCATAAGTTTGCCAGAGCCATTTCTCTTTCGAGAATGCATCCTGCCGATTCTCCATTTGCTCTCCGGCAGTAATGCCAATGCCAGCGAGAAGCGGATAGGTCAACGCCATCTCCCGAACGCTCGCCCGGAAATACTCGATCGTTTTCGGATTTGTCTGGGACTGGGTGATGCCGTGTTTGCCATCTGCGCCAAACGTGAAAATATTCCACGTGAACCAATACACATCGATTCCTCGGTCGCGCGCCAGCCGCATCACTTCACGCCAAAACTGAATCTTCTGGTCGATAGAGATCGTTTTAACCACCTCAACATCCCGCAGCATTTCCGGGCGGACCATGTCCGAGCCGCTATGGGAAAACGAATCATCCACTTTAGTTCGAGTCCGCCAAACATCGTTCAGAGCGACCTCGGGAAATTCCGGAACCTTCACCAGGGAAGGGAACGGATGAAGATTCCAAAGCGTCAGAACATTAAACCTGTCCCGCGCCATCTCATCCAAAAACTCGCGCCAGAAATCCACACTCCACATTTCCGGGATGTTGAGCTGTGCGGCATCGGAATTGTCGGAGTAACTCGGCGTGCGCAGGTCGAGTGGGATATTGAATTTGATGCCGCGCTGGGCGATGTGAGGAGAGTGATCCGAGTCCGGAATCGCATCCAACCTGCCGAGTCGAATGGCTTCCGCAATATCCAAACCGCCATACATGGCGCCGACCGGGTCAGCCCCGAGCACGACGACCGTGCGGCGATCGCCCGCCGTCGCGCGACGTATCGCGTAACCCTGGGGAACCGAGATTTTGCTGGGGGTCAGTTTCAAATCCGAAATGAGATTCCCCGCCCCGCGCGGGTTGGCATGGATCACGATGTGGATCGCTTTTTCAGGCGACGGCTCGGTTTCGACGAAGTCCACTCCCGATTGAGCACAGGCACGGCGGATCTCGGATGCTGCGAACTTAGCCGGCTCCCCGCCGTCCGGGTCGAGTGAGAGAGCGACGCTTGGCGCGGCCGCTAATGTTTGTGGGGGCAAGCAGAGAAGCAACAGACCCAACCCGAGTGGAATTTTCATAAGTGATCGAGCCAGTTCAATTAAAGCCTATTGTTGCATAAAAGTTGCATGACCCCTCGCCTTTCATTCCTCTCCCCGTGCTGCGAATCGCACAATTTGCACCAGCACGGGATACAGGAGAGGGGCAATGCTCATTCCAAATGAAGGATGCACCTGTACGGTAGCGCTGCATTTTCTGTAATGAGCATGGTCCCATGCCTCCGAGCTGATTTTTATGCGACATTCGGGTAAACCGAGTCGTTGAATGAGACATTCTCAGTCTGACTCGCCCAATGCAACGTTGCTCCAGATGTTTGCACGAGGGAAAGAGGCGCGCCCGAATGGCATCTTGACCGCATCGGTTCGCATCATCATGGTGCCAGCGTGAGGACAACAGTGACATTGGATAAGGACGTCGAACGGATGCTGCGCGACGAAATGCATCGCTCGCGGAAGTCGTTCAAACAAACCCTCAATGCCGTTTTGCGGAGCGGTTTGAGGGGGAAGACAGGCCAGGCAAAGCCCAAACGGTTTGTCGTCAAGGGGCGTTCCATGGTCTTGCGCGCAGGCCTCGATCCCGCTGGATTTAACAAGCTGGCAGACGATCTCGAAGTAGGAGTCAGGGCGAAACAATGTTAAAGCTTGGGTCGAATGAGTCGAGCAGAGCCACCAGCTCAACAATGACCAGCACATTTCCTTGCACTTGGATTTCGCCGCTGAGCAGAAGCTGTTCGACAGTTCGCTCGCGCAGGAGCAGATCATTTAGGCTGGAGCGAGCCACCGTGATCGTGAGGTCCGCGCCGGGCAGTTGTTTGCCTTTGGTGTAATTCAACACCGAGTTCTCCAGGGTCATGAGGTACAACTCTTGAGTGTCAGTGAAATTCCAGTTGATCGTGAACTTCTTCCCCGTTGCCCGCGGGCCGTTCAAGCGGATGGCCAGGTAATCAAAGAGCAAGTCCGTCGGCATTCCGCGCAACACATCCGAGCTGCCGCTCGACGTCGGCACATTCGAAATTCCGTGGCGCAGTTCGCTTGCGCCTACCAGGTAGAAGTTGCGCCAGGGCGCGGATTCAGCCTGGTACCCGAGCTGTTCGAGGGCATCTGCCTGGAGCCGCCGAGCTGTTAAATTGAAAGGATCGGCGAAAATCACGTGGTTCACCACTTGCGCAACCCAGCGGTAATCCCCGGCAGCGTAGGATGCGCGAGCCTTCTGCAGGACGGCGTCAGCGCCGCCCATGAATTCCACATACTTCTTGCTGGCCTCGACGGGAGTCAAATCGTTCAAGTGCGCGGGATTGCCGTCATACCAGCCGATGTACCGCTGGTAAACAGCCTTCACATTGTGGCTGATCGATCCGTAATAGCCGCGGTTGTAAAACTCTTGCGACAAGCTCTGCGGCAGTTCGAACATCTCCGCGATCTCGATTGGCGTGTAACCCTGATTGAGCAACCGCAGCGTTTGGTCGTGGATGTACTTGTAAAGATCTCGCTGCTTCTTCAGGAAATCCAGAATCGCAGCCTGGCCCCACGTGGGCCAATGATGGCTGGCGAACGCCACATCCGTCTGCGCTCCGAACAATTCGATCGTTTCATTTAAATACTTGGACCAGGCCAGGCCGTCGCGCACGAGCGCGCCGCGCAAGGTGAGAAGATTGTGCAACGTGTGCGTCGCGTCCTCCGCCAAGCACAAGGCTCGAAACTGTGGAAAGTGAAACATGACCTCGGCCGGCGCTTCTGTGCCAGGCACGCTCTGAAAGACGATCTCAACCCCATCCACCACCGCGCGCTGCCCTGTGTTTGTAATGGACAAGGTGGGATTGATGAGCGTGATCGTGCCGGTCGACGTCGTTTTGCCCAATCCAGCGTCCACTTGCGCGCGGGCATTTCGGTCCAACTGGGGCGCGTACATGTATTGCGCCCGGCGCGACATCGCATTGCCGGCAAATACGTTTTCGCTGACAGCATGTTCGGTGAAGCCTTCCGGCGCGATCACTGGAATTTTTCCGCTATCCACATCTGCTTGCGAAATCACGCCTTTGACGCCGCCAAAGTGGTCGACATGCGAGTGAGTGAAAATGACCGCCACGACCGGCCGCTCGGGCAGATGCTTGCGAACCAGTGCCAGAGCGGCCGCGGCAGTCTCGGTGCAGGTCAAGGGATCGATGACAATCCAGCCGGTGTCGCCCTGGACGAAGGTGATGTTGGCCAGATCCAATCCGCGCACTTGATAAATACGGTCGGTCACTTTGAAAAGGCCGGCATTCATGTTGAGCCGGGCTTGCCGCCAAAGGCTCGGATTCACCGTCGGCGGCGCAGCGCCCTTCAAAAAGTCGTACTGATCCAGATTCCAGACGACGCCCCCGCTCGCGTTCGTAATCACGTTGCTGCTCGGGCCGCTGATCAAACCTCGTTGCGCGTCCGCGAAGTCCTGCTCGTTCCCCGGCAACTCGCGGAGGACCGCTGCGTTCGCCTCCTGTGTTTTCAGGCTCGCGTCCTTGGGTTGGCTCAGCTCCGCCTGGGTTGTTTGACGAAGGCGAAAGAACCCAGCCAGGCCGGCCGGCGTGATCTCGGTGCTGATCGCCTCGGTCGTGAGCACATCCGTCCATTGCCCTCCAGGCAGACTTTGCTTTTGTTGGAGCGTGTGCGGCCCGGCCGCGTCCCACCTCAACCGGACCAACTCGGCGTTGAGCTTCTCAATGAACAATTTGAGTTCCGGCGACGCTGGCGGTTCGCTCTGCGCGCAAGTCAGGCTTCCACAAAACGACCAAATCAAGAGAAGCCCAAGTGAGCAGACCCAACCGTGGCTAGCTTGTAGGAATTTGGAATTACGCATGAAATCGGACCATAAATTTCCAGCGCCGCCGGAACAAGAGCAAACAGCTCCCGACGGGTCGCACGCCCTCTCTTTGGAGAGGGGTTCACAGACCAAGCCTGGCGCTCGCTTCAGGGCATGATGATCCATTCAGAGTCTGGCTCGATGGCGTGGCGTGGAATTCGAGTGCAAGTTTTCGAGCGGGAGTTAGACTCCGCCCCGTTCCATGAACCGCTAGAGCCGTCGCATAAAGGCCAGCCAAAAGAATTTGAAATTCTGAAGGGGATGCCTAAATACGAAGCACGAGAACGTCGAAAAAAGAATCCATTCGTAACCCAGGCAATCCAATCCCCGTCCGGCCTGAATCGGTGGGGAGATCCCGCGCACCGAAAAACTCCCCACCGATTCAGAACAAACCCCATGAACTCTTCATCAACTTCACGCCGTCAATTCATCAAGCATTCCACTGTGGCAACGGCGGGCGCGCTGGCGTTTTCAGCCTCGACTTATTCCGCCATCAACGGCGCTAACGAGCGGATTCGTTTCGCCGTGATCGGTTGCGGAGGGATGGGCACTGGCCACCTCGGGAGCCTGGTGAAGCGCAGTGACGCCGACAATATCCAGGTGGTCTCCGCGTGCGACGTTTACCAGCGCCGGCTCACTCGTGCCAAAGGCATTTGCAATGGCGAGGGCTATCGCGATTATCGGAAACTGCTCGAACGGCAAGACATCGACGCTGTGCTCATTGCCACGCCCGACCACTGGCATGCGAAAATTTCTATGGATGCGATGGATTCGGGCAAACATGTCTACGTCGAAAAGCCGATGACACACACAGTCGAGCAAGCGATCCAGCTTCGCGATGCGGTGAAACGCACCGGAAAAGTGCTGCAAGTCGGACCGAACGGCACGGCGAACGATTCGTACTGGCAGGCGCATGAAGCGATTCGTGCTGGCCGGCTTGGAAAGGTGACTTGGGCGCACGGCAGCTACAACCGAAACGCGCGGGTGTGCTTGTTCAACGAACATCAAAAAATCGATCCAACAGCGGGGCCGGAGAAAACGGGCGAGGATCACATCGATTGGGACATGTGGCTCGGGCATCAGTGGGGTTTAGCGCCTAAGATCCCCTGGAACCCAGAACACTTTTTCCGATTCCGAAAATATTGGCCGTACAATGGGGGCGTCGCCACGGACCTGCTTTACCACAAGCTCGCGCCGTTGCTGATCGCCGTGGCGGGACCCAACGGCGAGTATCCTTGGCGGGTGAACGCAAGCGGCGGGCTGTATATCGAGAAGGACGGGCGCGACATTCCGGACACGTTTTTAATGACGGTCGATTTTCCGAGCGAATGGTCTCTCTTTCTGGTGAGCACGCTGACGAACGATGCCGGAATTTCCGATCGGATTTATGGCAAGTTCGGCACGATGGAGCTGGGCGGCGAACCGTTCCTGCGGTTTAACGGTGACTTTAAGGAAGAATTCAAAGCGCAGAACGACGGCAGAGAAGAACTGCGGCTGCCGGTGAAGCCACGGCGCGATTTGGAAGGCAATTTCATCGATGTCCTCCGCGGCAAAGACAAGCTCGCGTGCAATGCGGACCTCGGCTGTTCGACGATGGTCACGATCAAAATGGCGGTGGAATCGTTCCGCCAGCGAAAGACTTTCTTGTGGGACGCCAAGAACGAGAAGGTGGTGACCGCGTGAAAATTCTCACGCTGGCGCTCGGGTTATTGTCGGCGGCGGCGTTGCTCGCCAAGGACAACACACTCACCGCGAAAGAAGCGAACGACGGCTGGTTGCTGCTCTTCGATGGCAAGACGACGGCGGGTTGGATGAACAGCAACGGCACCGCGCCGCGCACGAAGGTCGAAAACGGGAGCCTTAACCCGCACAAGGCCGGCCACTATATGCTTGTCCACACGCAGAAGTGGGAGAATTTCGTTCTCTCGCTCGACTTCAAAATCAGCAAAGGGTGCAACAGCGGAATTTTTGTGCGGACCGATTCACTCACGCCGCGACCCGGAAAGGACGTCGGTTTCAACGGGCTGGAGATCGCGATCGATGACACGCCGGGCGCGGGTTACCACGACACGGGCGCTTTATACGATTTGGTGAAGCCTACGAGGAATGCCGTGAAACCAATTGGCGAATGGAACCACATCGAAATCACGTGCAACCAAAGCCGGATCGACGCGGTCCTGAATGGCGAGCCTGTGCTGCACGCGGACTTGAGCCGATTCACCGCACCGAATCGGCGCCCGGACGGCAGCGAGCACAAGTTTGATATTGTTTATCGAGATCATCCGAGGCGCGGCTACATCGGTTTGCAGGACCACGGCAGCCCGTGCTGGTTTAAGAACATAAAGCTGAAACCGCTGCCGTCACAGAAGTGAGCGGGATCATCAGAGGATTTAAATATTCCTGGTTGCACTCGGCTGCGACCTGCGGTCGGTCTGAATCAGCGGGGAGTGTTCGTCCAAACGCCGCCCCCACAAAAGCGCTTGAAGGGCGGAAAAAGGGTGAGCAGACTCCAGGCATGTCCACCCGCAATGCTTCACGCGAAAATTCCATGCAGCGCCGAACCTTTATCAAATTAGCGGGTGGAGGCGCAGCCGCGGCGGCTGTCTGGAAACCGTTTTCAGGGCAAGCCGCCCCGACGCTCAAGGAATGGCCTCCCGGAATCAAAATCTCGCTGCAGATTTCCGGCGAAGCCAATGACGAAGAGCTGCAGTTCGCGCGGCAGATGGGTGTCTATTACGTTAGCATTCCCACCGGCGGCGACCGCGCCACGCTCGAAAACTTTCTCCGGCTGAGAGACCGGGTCGAGCGGGCCGGGCTGAAGATTTGGAATATCGGAAACAGCAACGTCCATAACATGCAGGAGGTGACGTTGAACCTTGCCGGGCGCGATCAAAAGATCGAGGAGTACAAGCAGTACCTCCGCAATTTAGCCAAGGCCGGGGTTTATTACACGACCTACGCCCACATGGGGAATGGCATTTGGAGCAGCGAACCCGAGCTCACCCGAGGCGGAGCGAAAGCGCGCGCGTTCGATCTCAGCAAGAATCCGAAAGGGTACTGGGCCGGGAAAGTGTTCACCGGGCCGCTGACGCATGGCCGCCGCTACAGCAAAGAAGAGCTCTGGGAAAATTACACGTATTTTATCAAGCAGGTCGCGCCATTGGCGGAAGAGTTGGGCATTGGCATCGGGATTCATCCGGACGATCCGCCCGTGCCCGAACTCGGCGGCGTGCCGCGCTGCATCTTTGGAAATTTCGACGGTTACGTCCGCGCCTTGGAAATCGCGAACAGCCCGAATGTCGGGGTTTGCCTCTGCGCCGGCACCTGGATGGAAGGCGGCAAAGGCATGGGCAAGGATGTGTTCGAAGCGGCGCGCGCGTTCGCCAAAATGAACAAGCTTTGGAAGATTCATTTCCGGAATGTGAGCGCTCCCATTCCGCACTTCGTCGAAGCGTTCGTGGACGATGGCTACACTGACATGGTGAAACTGATGAGGACATTGCGGGAGGTTGATTTTCGCGGAATCGTGATTGCTGATCACGTCCCGGGGATGGTGGGCGGCCCGCGGACAGGTTGGGGCTACAGCATTGGTTATATCAAAGGACTGCTCGCCGCGGTGAATGCGGAACGGGGATAGCCAGCCGACAGGATAAGCGGGCGGAAGTTCATGGGAAGGGTCCGTTTCTTTTTGAAGCGCATTGCCACCATGAACCGGGACGGAGCGCGGCTGTGCGCGACAGGCTTTACAGCGATCTCCAAACACCGCCTGGAGCACCAGCCGCAGCTCGTCGATTGCACGAGTCAGGTCACTATTCTTTTGGCCGCTTCGACTCGGGCGTTGGAAAACCACTGAGCGTGGAACGTCACACTGTGCTGCGCCTGGTCCGATGAACACAGGCGCGCTCCGGAAACGCTCTGGTTCATTTGCAAAGATTAATATGTTTCTCAATTCGATCGCCAATCACTTTCCTGAGTCGCTCGCGAGTGAGGGCGTCGTGTGCTGCTTTTCCCACGGCTCGAAATTCCCGTCCAGCGTGGAGTGAATTTCGGAATGGCCATCGGCAAAACCATAGGCTCTTTGCCATTTGCCATTGAAATACCAAGCCTGCGGTTCCCGCACCACAATTGTGGTCGCCGGATTCGGAATGTCTTTGATTGATCCGGAGTAAAACATTTCGAATTGGTTCGTCCCGGTCAGCTTCATGTTTTCTCCCTGAGATGCGAGGGAATTGGAAATCTGCTCGTAGCTGGTCGGCAATTGCCCCTTGTGCTCTTCGGAAAAAAGCAACATGCCCAAGACCAGCAGTTTCGCGTCGTTCATCTTCGCGATCCCCATTTGTTTTACTTGCTCACGGATGGGGTCCTCCTCCGGCGCCGGGTTTCTCCCGGCATCGGCCAGAGCTCGACTGAGCCGCTCATTCGCTTCGATCAATTTGCCGATCACATTGGTTTGTTGGCGAAGCTGACCGACCTGGCTGCGCAGCCGCATCAATTCATTCAGTTGCTCGGCTGATACGCTTTGCGAACTGCTCGCCTGAGCCAGTTGATTTGAAAGCTGATCCTTTTGATGCGCGCTCCGGGCGAGCTGTTCCTGCAACGATCGATTTTCGTCGCGTAATCGGACTTGGGTTTGATGCTGCCATACGATTGGCGTGCTGACGCCGGCCAGCAACACCGCCCCGGCGATTGCAGTTTTGAGTTTTGTCATAGCGATGGCTTTGAAAATGGTTGCTGTGATCCCAGCGCCCGCGACGGAGCTGGCAATTGCGGCAGCGGTCACCGCGCCGATTAAACCCGCTGGCACCGCGGTGATCGTTTGGCCTGCCAGAGCCGTGGCCAGCGCAGCCGCCGGGATCATGACGCCGCGCCTCTTCAACAACAAATGGAGCTTTTCGATCGCGCGATTCACCCGCATCCGGGCCGCGTCCTCGTTGCTGCCCAGGGCCGTGCCGACCGCCCGAAAATCGCGCTCCTCGAAAAACCGCAGCAGAATCGCGGTGCGGTCCTCCTCTCCCAGCTGATTGATCGCGTCATCGAGCATCGGCCCAATTCGATCGAGGTTGGCCTGGGAATGGTCCTGGATTGAGCTCATAACAGCGGCTTCGCGTTCACGCGCTTGGCGCCGCCGCTCGCGCCGGGTGATTTTGCTGGCGACAAAACAGGTGTCGCGGTGGAGCCAGCCCCCCAGCTTGACGTCGAGGGGAAGTTTTCTGGCATTCTGAGCGAGGCGGATGAAGACCGTTTGCGTCACATCTTCAGCGAGTTGGAGATCCCCGCCAACGAGCCGCACCGCGGTAGAATAGACCAGCTGGATGTAACGACTGACCAATTCACGGAAGGCGGCCTCGGATCCGGTCTCCACAAAGTCGGCAAGCAGTTGTTGGACTTCTGGCATCTGTGTTCATTAGTAAAACCCCGCAGAAAAGCGAATCCGAACAAAAAAATCGGCCGAGCTGATGTGACTACGGCAGACAGTTCACCCCGCAGATTCAGAGCGACTGGGATTGCAGAGGAAAAATCTGAGGCCGGTCTGAATCCGTGGGGAGACTCAAAACCGAGCGGCTGATCCATGCGCATCCACAGTTCACCCCGCAGATTCAGAGCGACTGGGATTGCAGAGGAAAAATCTGAGGCCGGTCTGAATCCGTGGGGAGACTCAAAACCGAGCGGCTGATCCACGCGCATCCACAGTTCACCCCGCAGATTCAGAGCGACTGGGATTGCAGAGGAAAAATCTGAGGCCGGTCTGAATCCGTGGGGAGACTCAAAACCGAGCGGCTGATCCACGCGCATCCACAGT
>Ga0082335_1000686_pt1 | contig 81104 bp, 77 predicted proteins | sample Subgrocontami58m_FD_72375 | JGI IMG/M metagenome (GOLD analysis project Ga0082335, IMG submission 72375) | Subsurface groundwater microbial communities from S. Glens Falls, New York, USA - GMW37 contaminated, 5.8 m (SPADES assembly) (version 2) ... | reverse complement strand
AAAATCGAAAAAGTCTTAACGCTCACATTTGCGGAATGCGCCAATTTCTTCGGGAAAACTCAGGAAATCAGGTGGCGTGTGACCGTTGTGGGACGCCAGTGGAGCTGATCTTCCTGTGGTTGCGTCAAAGTAGAACAACCCGAGAACATTAATTCCGAAAGTCTTAGCGTCCGCGGTCGTCAGCTTGACCGCCCCAGGAGCATTGATGTTAGACTCGAACGAGACCTTGTGTTGACCTTTACTAGCCACGGCGCCTCGTGAAGTTAGCTGAATTACATCTTCCGATTCCTTCCAGCCATCATCCCAGTAATGAAAACCGTCCCTCAATTCTATGTATGTTCCTGCGGTTTGAGTGTTTTTCCAAAGCTTATGGCTCGGCCCTCGCTCGATTTCCACAAAATGTTCTGGCAAAGGAACAATGGACTGGGCGAAAACATAATTGTCATGCATTCCGAACAGGAGAAGCAGCGCAGCATTGATACTCAGGATTTTAAACATGGGATACTTCATTTTTTTTTACAACGTGATACAAAGGCAATCGCGGTTAAGGATTGGACACAAGTTGGGGTACGTAGCCCCAATCGTCCCCAATTGAACGGACCTTAATACACCAGTGACTGCGTGAACAAGGATTGCGGGCTTTCCCAGCAGAGAATATGCCAAACTACAGACCGTTGCGCATTTTTCCCACTAATCTTCATGCGGAGTTCGTTTCTGGCGCAATCTCTGTCAACAAAAATTGCGCGCTGTCTCCGTATTGAGACAACGTCAGATGAACGTCTACGTCTGGATTAATTCCACAGCGAGTGCACATTCGAGGTGCCATAGGTCGAATCAAAAACTTACCCAGCTTTTTTCTGTGTCTGAGTTCAAGTTCTTCTTTGTTGATTTAGTCATTGATGTCCCTGTCGCTGGAAACTTGAAGAGCCAGATTTTTCCCTGTTTGATGGCTTTTGTCAGCTTGCATTTTCAGGCTGAATCGCTGGACCTTTATTGTGATCTCATGGCCGCGATTTCGTTTGTGCAAGTTTCAAACGCCTTCTCTATGACAGCGCGTTTTCTCTCCTCCTCGCGCTGTTTTAATCGCGAAGAAGTCATACTCAATTTCTGGGCAATCGCATCGAGCAGGCGAGAAACGCCTGATGTCGATCCGCGGGACGGTGAATTGAAAGGCCGAGCCAGAAGCATTGGCTGTAGGTTTGGGTTCGGGCCACTGTGCCGGGCTCGCGTCGGATCCAAAGGTTTTGAGGGTTTTGAGATTCGGGCAGCGTAAGACCCAGCCAAGAATGATCAAGCTGGTTAGGATTTTCATAGAACTTGCATTTCGTTTGCCGAAAATCAGATCAACAGGCGCGGCAACACGGTTCGCTCGCTCATTTGCCCCGTTCATCGGGCAACGCGCGCAGAATAGTCGTCGGATTTTCGACGAGGCGGTTATTATTCATGTGAGATGGGCACGAAATCCGACGCGCAACTCCTCCGCGAGTTCGCCACGTGTGGCGTGGAAGCCGCGTTCACTGAGCTTGTTCACCGGCACGCCAACCTGGTGTATTCGGCGGCGTTGCGGCAGGTGTGCTCGCCGGATGGCGCTGCTGAGATTGCCCAGAATGTGTTTCTTGGCTTGGCCCATGGCGCCCAGGCACTTGTGCCTCGGCTTTCTGAGGAAGCATCACTTGCGGGCTGGCTTTGCCGTAGCACTCGCAATCTCTCGCTAAACTTCCGGCGGGACGAGTTCCGTCGCCAATCCCGCCAAAGAAAGGTTATGGAAGAACTCAGGACTCCTTCCGAGGAGGCATCCGATTGGGAACGCCTCTGCCGTGTGCTTGACGAATCCATGTCCGAACTGAACGAGGCGGATTACGACCTATTGGTGTTGCGATTTTACAAAGCCCTGGATTATCGCGCCGTCGGTGCTGCCATGGGTTTGAGCGATGACGCCGCTCAAAAGCGAGTCAGCCGAGCACTCGAACGGCTCCGCCGGCTTTTGTCGCGACGCGGCATCCGGACCAGCGCCGCCGCGCTCTCGCTCGTCATTACTGCTAATGCCGTGCAAGCCGCGCCTGCAGGATTGGCCGTCACCATCTCCTCGGCTGCGCTGGCAAGCATAGCGACGCCCACGTCAACAATCATTGCTGCAACCAAGACCATCGCCATGACGACACTTCAAAAATCCATCATCACTGCCACCGTCGCTGTTCTCGCTACAGTGGAAATCTACCAAGTCCGACAATCCTCACAATTGCGCGAGCAAGTTCAAACGCTGCGCCAACAGCAAGCACCGCTCGCTGAGCAAAACCAACAATTGCTGCAAGAGCGAGATGACCTCAAAAACAAGCTGGCGGCGGCGCGAGGGGCAAGCGGCCAACCTTCCACCAGCATGAATGAACTGGCTAAATTGCGCGGCGAAGTCACTCGTTTACGGCGGAGCGCGCAAGAATTGGCGCAGTTAAAAGCGGCGACAGCAGCCACCGGCAATGATCCAGCCATTGACGCCACACTCAAATCCTGGGCAATGCGCGCAACTCAGCTCCGAGAGCGACTGGAGCAGATGCCGGACAAGAAGATTCCTGAATTGCAGCTTCTCACTGAAAAGGACTGGTTTGATGCCATTAAAAATGCCAAGCAATTAGAAACGGACGCCGATTTTCGTGAGGCTCTGCACAATCTAAGAAACAGCTCCAAGCAGGCTTTTGGCGACATGGCAAGGGAGGCGATCAAGAAGTACGCCGAAGCGAACAGTGGTGCGTTGCCAGGGGATTTGTCACAACTTAAGCCATTTTTCGAGACACCGGTGGACGATGCCACGCTGGCACGCTACTCCCTCCTCCAAACAGGAAAACTGGCTGATATACCGCAGAACGAATATCTCGTGAGCGAGAAAGCGCCTCCCGTGGACGACCAATTCGACTCCCGCTTCGAATTCGGAATGCACGGCACCCACTCAAGCAGCTTGAACGATCCCGGGGATATAGTTTGGGATAGCCTTGTCCAATTCGCGAAAAGCCACAATGGGAATCTCCCCACAGACGTTCCTCAGTTGATGCCCTATTTGAAGCGACCGATTGATCAAGGTAAGGTGCAGGAGATCTTCGGTTCCATTCCATCAGGCATCACGACCATGGAGCAACTCAGAGCTGCCAGCCCGAAATAGGTTAAACAAGGGAGGACCTCAAATAGTGAGCTTGCCTCCGTGGCAGCGACGTCGGTTCACTCTGACCTGACCAGAACCCCCTTTGGCTGCCTGACCTCCCACTTCCGTCGCATGGGCAGTGGAACTCTTCGCCCGGAGGCGCTCGAGGCATTCTTGAAGAAACCGATTACCTTCATGAAGCCCAAAACCTGGAATCCTTCCGCAAAGAATTGACAGGGCTTGCCTATCTTTCCATTCCGCGGGTGTATCACCAATTGAGCGGTGACCGCGTCCTGACCATGTCGTTCATTGAAGGCGCATCATTCCGCGATTTGCTTTCGGCTCGCAAGTGCCTTATCGCCGCGCGCGAAAAATCCTGCCCCTTGCGGAGAGGAGCGCCGACTTCATCTTCCCGCAAGGTCCGTCCGCGAATCCTGTCGTGAATTTTGCCGATTCCGAGTTGCTGAATCTTGCCTCAAACAAGGCCAAGCGGATGTTACGCGACAGGTTAATACCAGCCGAGTTTGTATTTGTATCACGAGCGGAGGTGGGGTTGTGCCATCTCCTGCACGAACTGGGCGCGCGGATGAACATTCAAGCGGTCTGGCGCCGCGTGACCGGCGCTCCCGCAGTTGGTCAATACACAGAGAATTCCTGAATTAGTTTACACAACATAATGATTGCGCCCCTGTCAAAATTGATTGAATAGGCCTTTGTTCAATGCAATTTCAGACGAATGCCGCATCCCGATGGGCAAAAGCTCCGGCTGGACGCGGCAATTCAATTTCTAAGTGGGCCTGATTTTATGCCTGCTGAGAGCCAGCCGGCAGAACTTGTGTTTGACAACCCGCGCCAACCGCTTTATTGCCGCGTCATCCATCATCTGCTTCGCCGTCGGCCTGGCACTCTCACATCGAATTGAGCCTGGCGTCCGCGTCGAAAAAGTCACGCTCGCCGAAGACACACTTGCGCTTAAGTTCATTCCGACAGGCGCGGGACCGCATCCGGAGGCACTAGGCGGCGTGACTCGCCAAGTTCTGCGTTGTCTAACACCGCGCGCTGGAGCCAACGCCGACTGCCCTTCGATGAAGAGAATTTTGAAAACCTGCACCACTGCGATGATCAAGATTCGAGGTTTTTTGGAAAGGAATAACCGCTTGGTCGCCGGGGCATCCATCATCTGCTTCGCCGTCGGCCTGGCACTCTCACATCGGATTGAGCCTGGCATCCGCGTCGAAAAAGTCACGCTCGCCGAGGACACACCTGCGCTTAAGTTCATTCCGACAGGCGCGGGACCGCATCCGGTGACACTGCTCGCCCACGGATACGCCAGCTCGAAAGAGGCGTTCTTTCGCTACGGGGAAGCGCTCGCAGCCGCTGGATTCATTTGCTACAGCGTTGACCAACCGGGGCACGGAGCGTCGTCGCGGACGCTTACTATTATGGAAGCCGTGCATACGCTGGAGGCGGTCGCGCGCGAGGTCGGGCCGGTGGATGTTTTTGCGGGTTGGTCGATGGGTGGCTTTACGGGAGGCGAGGCGGTGCGGGAAGGGAGGATGAGACCGGCGCTTTTCATTGCCATTGGTGCCATGCCGGTTCTAGGTGAACATGCCCCGCCATTGCTAATTCTGGCAGGCCAGTTCGAGGAAGCCTTTCCGCCCGCCCTCCTCAAGACCCGAACGGATGCGCGCTTGGTGATCTCTCCGTGGTCCGATCATTTGCTTGAGGGATTTGATCCTGTGTTGGTGAATGCCGCCGTCAAAGCCGCGTGCGCTACAGTGCATAAGACGCCACCGGCGGCTCCCACTGCATGGCTTTGGCGACTCACTGGCGCAGTGCTGGCAATGCTGGCAGCGGGCGCGCTGGCAGGTTGTTTGACGGATTTGTTTCCGCAATTGGCTCGCTGCCGCGGCCTGTTTATCGGTGCCTTCATTGCTGTCGCCTTCACGCTCACCATCGGCGGCTGTTGGCTCGAAGCGACACCGCACTTGCGGTTACAGCTCATCGCCATCCCTGTCATCCTCCTCGTGGCAATCATTGCTGGCAGGTTCCGCATCCCGCGATGGAGCTTCGCAGCGCTGAGTCTCCTCGCGACGGTAATTGCGGTATGCTGGTTCCAGGCGAGCCAGAGTCGGCCCGCGCTTATCCTCATGGCTTCTACTCTGGTCCTGACGCCGGCCCTGATCGTGGGAATTGTCATCGGCTGGTTCGCGTCCCGCCGCGGGTCCCGATTGCAAGGCGACATCGCCATGGCCATCTTCCTGGGTTGCGCTCCCTTCCAATGTTTGGAACTGCCACGAACGGCTCCTCAAGCGCGGACACCTCATACAGCCATCAAGCTGGACGCAAAGCTTCTCGATGCCTGTATCGGCGAATACGAAATTGTGCCGGATAACGTGTTTGGCACTGGAACGAAGGTGACTATTCGGCGAAATGGAGATCATTTAGTCTGGCAAGCTGTTGGAGAAAGGGCCACACGGGACGTTTTGGATCTTTATCCCGAATCGGAAACAAATTTTTTCCACAACGGCAGTCGCGGGCAAGTGACATTCACATTCATTAAGAATGATAAAGGCGAAGCGATGGCGGTGATTCATCATCTGGCCGGGCTGGGGCTGCCGGATAGCGGAGGGAAGAAACTTAAAAACGAATGATCGCGCCATTGGCAAAATTCATTGATTGGTCAGCTCTTCAGATGGCCTACGCCGTTGTTGGGCTGAAACACGCGCCCAAGCCAAAATGGAAATTGGAGGAAGCGCTCGAATTTCTAAACGGGCCGGACTTTATCCCCGCCGCAAGCGATCCGGCGCGGATTGAATTTGATGGGCCGCGGCATTTCAAATTTCCCACGCCGCGCCCGTGCACAGCCGAGGAGAACAACATCGTGTATGGCCGGCTCTATCGGTGCGCGGAACGCTGGCAGGAACGACCGGTGATCATTCTCTTGGATGGCTATCCCCCCATCGGTAACAATTTTGCGTTTCCATTGCTTGCCCGGCGGGTCAATCGGGCAGGATTCAACGTGGCGACATTGGTCGCTCCCTACAATCTTCAACGCCGTCCGCGCCGACCCATTGAAGAGAATTGCTTAGAGTTTGCCAGGACTATGGCACAGAACGTCGCCGAGATTCGCGCGCTGGCTGGCTGGCTGCTTGATGAAGGTTGCTCATCCGTGGGGCTTCTGGGTGTTTCCTTTGGGACATTGTTGATTAAAGGAATCCATGATTTGTTCGGGGATCCGCAACTTATCGAGGAACTCTGGCAAAAGTGGGAACAACCTGAAATCTGGCGATTGCCGCATGGCCACATTAGCGCGCTGTTCGTGCCGGGCTTGACGGGTCGCGTGCTTCGCTGGCTGTCGCCACGATTGAATCTTCAACCCCGGTTGCAGCCTGTTCATTCCGCGTTGCCATGATCCCCTACGAGATTCTTAAAAAAATCCGGCAGATCGAGATTCGCTCGCACCGCATGAGGGACGCATGATCGCGTCTCTGACAAATCTGGTTTCGATCAAGCGCGTTGCCGCAGTCATAGTTTCCTCGGTGATTGCGCTGTGCACGGCGTCGGGGCAACAAAGAGAGCAAAAGCAAACGACTATTGCGGACTTACAGAGTGCGATCGAGGCGGTCTTGCTTGAGACGCGCACGCCCGGCGCCGGCATTGCCATTGTTTCGCGAGACGAGATTGAATGGGTGGCCGGACTCGGCGTGGCTGACGTAGCCCGAAAGAAAGCGGCAACGGCGGAGACACTTTTCCGCATTGGCTCGATTTCAAAATCCTTCGCGGTATTGGCAGCGCTTAAATCGCAAGAGGAAGGCAAACTCAAGTTGGCAGATACCGTGAGGCAATGGGTGCCCGAGGTGGCCTTTGAAAACCCGTGGGAGTCAACCGATCCTGTGCGTCTGGTCCATTTGATGGAACACACTTCTGGCTTCGACGACCTCCACCTCAAAGAGTGGGCACATAATGACCCAACGCCGGTTGCGCTGAAGGATGCTCTGGCCTATGGCGGTGCTTCTCGCGTATCACGTTGGCGTCCCGGCAGTCGAATGGCTTACTCCAGTTCCGGCCCGGCAGTCCTCGCTGCTGTGATCGAGAAAGTCTCTGGACAGCGATTTGAAGATTATGTGCAGAAACAGTTTTTCGATCCGCTGCACATGGAGAGTGCGAGCTATTTTCTCACGCCGGACGTGGAACAGCGGTTGACCAAGCTTTATCGTCCCGATGGTGTCACGCCCTATGACTACTGGCATTTTTGTTACCGAAACTCCGGCGCAGTCAACGCGTCCGCGAAGGACATGGCCAATTACGTGCGATTCTATCTGCAACGAGGCAGCCTTGATGGCGCGCAACTTCTGCAACCCGCGTCCATCGAGCGCATGGAAACCATGGAAACGCTGCCCGCCGCCAAGCTGGGCGGTTTCGCCGGCTATGGCTTGTACAATGACGCGATGCCCGAGGGCGCTTTTACTTTTCGCGGACACGGCGGCGCAATCATGGGCGCGATGAGCGAAATGGCTTACCTTTCCGACGCCGGCCGTGGCTACGCTGTGATGATCAACTCCGGAAACGGCTATGCGCTGTTGCGAATTACCAAACTGATTCGGACCTTTTTGGTTCGCAACCTGACTCCGCCATTGTTGCCTCCGCCAGTGTCTGTCCCGGCTGAGTTACAGCGCCACTACGGCGGCTATTATCAAATCATCAGCCCGGGCGCCCAGTGGCTTTATGCTTTCGATCGGCTGGCACGAATAAAAAAGCTGACATTTACCTCGGATGCCCTTTCTGCGAGCACCTACGGGTTGGGTCGCGAAAAATGGAGGCCCGTTTCGCCGCGACTTTATCGGAAAGAGAATCAATCCGCAGCGACACTGGCGTTGTTGCCGGACGAAGACGGAAAAGTCCTGGTGCAATGCGGCTGGATCACTTTCAAGAAAGTTTCCGCCCTGCGAATCTGGTCGCAAGCTGCCGGGATTGGCCTGGCCGGCAGCCTGGTGTTGAGTTCCGTCCTTTTCGCGCCCGTTTGGATTGTGAGGATGATCTTCGGAAAACTGCGCCATGCCGGACCACTTTCGGTGCGCGTCATGCCTTTGCTCGGCGCGGTTTTCCTCATTGTATTTGATGTCGCGCTCGCCATCGGATTGCGCGGAGCGATCACCCGCCATGAGATTGACGACCTTACCCCGCTTGGCACTCCATCGGCACTTTCGATCACCATCATGTTTTCGAGCATCGCGTTCGTTTTGGCAACGGTGGCGAGTCTGTATGTTCTCTACCGTGAAAGAACGGCGGCCATGAATCGGGTGGTTTACTGGCATTCCCTCGCCGTTGCCGCAGCGCTTCTCGGTGTGGCAATCTATTACGGATACTGGGGATTGATTGGCGTGCGTCTATGGGCGTAAAGCGCCAGCCACGTCGAACGTGCTCCGCAACGCGAAAAAAAAAGCCGACTCAAGAGCGGCGTCCAACTTCGCCGGAGAGCATGTCTTCCTCCTCAACGTCGAAGTGAGAATTGCGGTTCAAAACAAACGCCTGCGCTTCCCGCAGTCGAGCGATGAGTTTGTTGGCTGTCTGCCGGCTTGGCTCCTCTTTAAGCTGGCCGAGCCGCTAGGCGGAACGTCCCGCGATGGGCGCGGTAATCGTGAATCTCGATGGCGGACAGCCGGCCCATCGGAACACGTTTAATGTCCTCCGTGGCCGGAACAGGCGGAACAAGCGACGTTAGAGGCACTGCCTCGACGGAGGCGACCGGCGGCGGGACTGATGGGTCAGCGGCAGCGGGAGGATTTACTGTCCCCTCGCTCACGCGTGGCCCTTGCTCGCGCGCGCTTTCATCGGTGACGGTCAGCCAGGCTCGCCGGATTCGAGGGCGTAGAGCATCCGCCAGATGCGGTCAATCTCCCCACGTTCCACGACCTGGAGCGGAGTCGAGCCGTCGAAGGCCGGATTCGGGGACTTGAGCCACTGACCAATCTGCCCAGGTTGCATCACGCGCGAAAGGCCCTCGAGCAGGCGATCCATTTCCACCAGCGCCTTCTCCTGCTTGGGCGAGGGCGCGACGCCCTCACTCCACTTGGCCACGGAGCGCGGCGAGAAGCCGGTCAATCGCACCACCACGGGCTGCGGCATCTTGAAAGTGGCGCTGTAATGCCGGAGCAGACCGGCGTAATCCTTCGCGCCACGATGCGCGAACCGAAATCCGGTCAGCGCCGGATGGGCGAACTTGGCTTTCTTGGCACTAGTGGCCATATATTTGTGCCTGCACAATAACCTGCATTATTGCAGGTGTCAAACGTTCGTGCGGACGCCCAGTTTTTCCAGCTTCCGGCCTTCCACGACCTCCAAATGGTCGGCGGCGCACACGCCGGGGAATACCACGACGTTGACCCCGCGCTTCACGGCGGCGGAACGGGCCAACAAACCGCTGCCGCCGGCATCGGCCACCGCCCGCCCCAACACCTGAGTCAAACTCTCCCTCCCGGCGGCCAGCAACTTGCGCCAATCCTCCGCTGCGAGTTCCGCCAACGTCAGGTCCAACGCGCGGCGGATGCCCGGATGGGTCAGGTCCAGCACGCGAGTCAGTCGGGCCTCGACGGCAACCAGCAGGCGCGGGCTTTTTGTGACTACCCCGTAGTAGCGGTCGTTGGGCCTTGCCTTCCTCCAGCGCGGTTGTGTCCGTGGTGCTGCCCTAAAGCGTGGCCAGGCCGGGCGGATTCCAGCGTCCGCCGTGTTTGCGCGCGCCGCCACCGCTCAGGACATCCTTGGCGGTGGGAAAATCCACCGTGTGAAACCGGAACAACGTGCCGTTCCAGGGCGTGAACCACTCCGGATGATCACGAAACTCGTCGCGCAATTCGGCGAACCGGGGATGCCGATGGAGGCCGGCACTCATGCTTTGCCCTCGATGATGCGGATTTCCTCGATGCTATCGAGCAAAGTTCGTCCAGAACTTTTTGCGTGATGTGAACTAAAGCTTCGGGAGAATTTCTGCGGCCGATGAGCGTAAGATAGCAAAGTGGCGAGGTGTTGCTGACGATGGTCATCAGCCGCGAGCGGCACGCAATGCCGTGAGATCGCGCTCAAGGTCGTCCTCGGTATAATGCAGGTAGGCTTGAACCCGCTTTAGAAACGATTCCGTTTCCCATCGCGAACCGTGGCCGAGCAACTCACCGACCTGATGCGCTGTGAGAGCGCCGGAACGATAGGCCTCGGCAGCGACAGCTTCGAGCATACGCCGGGGAATATCCTTCCAACGCGAGCGCAACGGAGCGGAGACGTTCTCAGGGATTTCGATTGCGACGTGCATAGCAACGAAACAGTCAGGCGAACGTGATGCCGTTGCAAGATGGCGTTTGATGAGTTGCCATGCGGCGTCGCGCCGACGCCCGCGCTACCTTAAAGGAGATTGGGTCACTTGTTGCCGTTCGCGGTCTTTGCCTCGTCGAAAAGGCTGTCCACAGTTTCCCCGGCAAACAATTCATCGCGGAGTTTGAGGTAATTGCCTTGGCCGATTTCCAGGAGGACAGCAGGCGCACAACTTTGGACGCGGGCAGTCGCTCCATGAGGACTTCGACCGCCTCGGCGGTGGTCGCGGATTCGTTTTGGACTGTCACGCTCATATTCTTACGTCAGGCCCGTGGTGAACGTCACCGGAGTCTGAACAATCATCTGGCCTGAATATCGCTGAATCAGGCGGTCGTCACGGAAATGGGTCGCGCCAGCGGCTTCGGCGCAGGCGAGATGAAGCCAAATCATCACGGGGCGACGATTTGATTCAGCCCGGTGATGGCCAGTTCCACTTCTTCCGGCTTGGCTCGTCCGATTCTCCGGCTCAATCGTTCGACGGACAGCGTGCGAATCTGGCTGATTTTCACCCAGGACTTTTTCGGCAGGTTCGCTGCGTCCAGTTCCAGCGTGAGGGGAAATCCAGCGCGTTGCGGCTGGCTGGTCAGCGCCATCGCGATCACCGTGCCGGAGCGCTGGTTGAAAATGTCGTTGCTCAAAATCAACACCGGCCGTTGACCGGCTTGTTCGTGTCCCTTGGTCGGATCGAGGTCGGCCCAATGAATATCGCCTCTCAGTATTTTGGCCATGCGGAAATCTCGGTGGCGAGTCCTTCGTCGGCCATTGCCTGCTCGGATTTGCGGTCGAGCTTGGCGCACTCCCGCGCAAGCGCGCTTTTGTCCATGCGGCTGATTTTTTCGGCCACGGCTTCTTGCACCGCCTGGCTGCGGCTGCGGAACGTCCGGGTTTTGACCAGTCTATCCAATCGCTGCAAGAGGGTTTCATCCATTGAAATGGCAACTTTGGTGGCGCTCATGGTTGAACATTAACGTTGCGGATTTCTTCTGTCTATCGCGGATTGGCCGTGAGTTTCACGCCTTCGCGAAAATCTTTTGTTTTCGGCAAACTCGCGGCTCTTTTCTTCCACTTGCGCCTGGGAAAACCAAGGCGAAACGGCAATTCGCCTTGTGCGGCCGCAATCCCGTCGCCAAATTAGCAATCATGTTTCAATACGTCGCGTGTAAAGCGACTTCCATAACTCCGGCGAAGCGCGAAAATTGGTTTTGCGGAGGAGGTCGAGCGCGGCGGGAAGTTTGAGAAGTCCGGCTTGAGCGGCGTCGCACAAGACGCCCAATGTGCCGGAAACTTTCAGGCCGCGTTGAACCGCGAGGGAACGAGCGGCAGCTTCATCAAGCAACACCACATCGGAGCGGAGTTGCTCGGACAGTCGCAATGCGGCGCCCTCGCCGGGGTCAAGCGCAGCCAGTGTCTGATCGGGCTCTTGCGGACCGGGATGAATTTTAGCCAGTCGGGCGGGGTGTTTGCCCAATCACGAACTGACCGCGGTGCATCTGGATGGCGGAGTTCGTCCAAAACTTTTTGTGTGATGTGAACGGTGCCGTAAAGCCTCGGGAGAATTTCCGCGTGGCCGATGAGCGTAAGATAGCAAAGTGGCGAGGTGTTGCTGACGATGGTCATCAGCCGCGAGCGGCACGCAATGCCGTGAGATCGCGCTCAAGGTCGTCCTCGGTATAATGCAGGTAGGCTTGAACCCGCTTTAGAAACGATTCCGTTTCCCATCGCGAACCGTGGCCAACGCGAGCGCAACGGAGCGGAGACGTTCTCAGGGATTTCGATTGCGACGTGCATAGCAACGAAACGGTGAGGCGAACGTGATGCCGTTGCAACATGGCGTTTGATGAGTTGCAATGCGGCGTCGCGCCGACGCCCGCGCTACCTAAAAGGAGATTGGGTCACTTCTTGCCGTTCACGACCTTTGCCTTGTCGAAAAGGCTGTCCACAGTTTCCCCGGCAAACAATTCGTCGCGGAGTTTGAGGTAATTGCCTTGGCCGATTTGCCAGGAGGACAGCAGGCGCACAACTTTGGACGCGGGCAGCCGCTCCATCAGCACTTCGACCGCCTCGGCGGTAGTCGCGGATTCGCTTTGGATTGTCACGCGAATTGCCACGTCACGCTTTTCGGCGCTTGGTCTGAAGGTTTACAACGCGGTGGCCGGATTGTTTTTCGCGTTGGCGCAAGTCGTCAAAGAGGCGGTCAATGTCGTGCCCGCGAGCGGCGGAGAGTTCGTCCTTAATGCGCCAGATTTCCTGGAGCACCACGTCGCCTCCGGTTTCGGTTGTCTCCTTCTTCACGATTTGCGGCGTTTGGGTGGAGGATTCACCAGCGGGTGACCGGAGTGTTTTTCGCGCTTGCGCAAATCAGCAAAGAGGCGATGCACATCGTGTCCGCGCGCAGCGGAGAGTTTGTCTTTGGTGCGCCAGATTTCCTGAAGCACCAAGTCGCCGCCACTGGTGGCCGGGAGTTCTTTTGTCGTTTTCATTGCGTCATGCTCCGAGGAGTTCCTCCGGCGTGTAAATCTCCGGAAGAGTGTAGCCTTGCTTCGCGACAAGTTTGCGCAGCCGTCCGACGATGGCGGCGTTGGCGATGTGTCGGCAATTCCATGTCAGCAATATATCCATCCCATAAGCGGTGGCGAGGGCAATGTGCGCGGCGTCGCCATCAGCGGTGGCGGGAAGCAACCCGGATTGCAGCACGTCGGCGGCGAGCGATTCAACGTCCGGCGTCGAAACCAGCAGAGGGAGGCCAGCCACGAGTTCGAGCCGGCGTTCGGCCATCGCCGATTCACCGCTGGCGATTTCGTCGAGGACGACTTGCGAGGTGAAAAGTTCGTGTTGTGGGCGTTTCAAATCCCACCAATCGCGCGTGAGTTGCTGGTGGGCGGCTTGAATCAAATCTCGTGCGGGCCGGGCAACGACGTAGCTCGGATCGTGCTTTCGATGTAGATGCGCATTGGAGTTAGGTTATGTTTGTCGCTCAACCTTCACCCGGCCTTCGGCCGCCTCTCCCATCCGATGGGCGAGGACGTGTGTTCGGCGGGTCGCCGAACACGACAGGCGAGTCGCCTGTGCTGGCCATTCGCGTAAACTTCGCTGCCCTTCTCAACAAACTCTTTGCTCTTTTCTTCCATTTGCGCTCGGGAAAACCAAGGCGAAACGGCAATTCGCCTTGTCCACGCGCAATCCCGTCGCCAAATTAGGACACTGCCACATGATTTCATTCATTGTCCCAGCACACAACGAGCAAGCGTCTCTTGGCCGCACGCTGGAGGCTATTCATAAAGCCGCTCGTGCGGTCGGGCAGCCGTATGAAATTATCGTGGTGGATGACGCTTCCACCGATGCGACGGCTGAAATCTCCGCTCAAAACAACGCGCGTGTGGTCAGCGTCAATCATCGGCAGATCGCGGCGACCCGGAATTCCGGCGCGCGCGCCGCGCAAGGCGAGCGGTTGTTTTTCGTGGATGCGGACACGACAATCCATCTGCGCGCTCTGGCCTCGGCGCTTCGAGCTATGGACAACGGCGCGGCCGGCGGCGCTGCGCCAACGCGATTTGACGCCGCTGCGCCGCTTTACGCGCACCTGTTGTTATGGTGGCTTGGTTTGTTGATGAGGCTGCCCGGCATGGCCGGCGGGGCTTTCATGTTTTGCACGCGCAAAGCGTTCGCTGCGACCGGGGGTTTTGATGAAAAACTTTTCGGGGCGGAGGACGCGGCGATGTGCTGGGCATTGAAACGCCAGGGACGCTTTGTAGTGCTGTGGCAATGGGTGGTCACCTCCGGCCGCCGGATGCGCGGAGTTCGAGGCTTGCGAATGCTGGCCGGATTGGTTCGGATGGCGTTCCTCCCGGGAATGCTGCAGCGCCGTTCGCGCGTGCGAAAAATCTGGTATGAAACTAATCGCGAACAGAATGATTCAACGTCCAGCTCGCTGACGGTTCAATTGCTTCATGCGTTCATGTTGCTGCTTGTCATCGGATGGATTTTGCCATGGGGGTTAATTCCCTGGTCGCTCACGCCTCGGGAAGAATTATTGGGGCAGCTCAGGTTGGGCTTTGCCATTTTCAGTTGCCACATTGCACTGGTCGTTTGGCCTTGCGCCTATTTTCTGTTCCGTTACCTGTTTCGACAAACGCGATGGATCGAGCGCGCGAAGCTGGCCGGCCTGCTGGCCCTTTGCTTGTGGTGCGCCTGGGGCGCCACGCCGGTTGTCATCTGGTTCTGGACATCACTTTTCCATCGTTTCGCATGATCGCGGCCTTGGCCCAATTCATTGAATGGGCATTTGTTGAATTTGACCCTGTTACAGCCGGCCATTTCCAGGAAGAACATTTTTTAGTTGGAGCTTGTCCCAAAACCTCGGATTTCGGGAACTTCGTCGGAAACTTCGTCGAAACGGCCCGCTTTCGACAAAAGTCGTTCGACAAAGTTTGCGACAAAGGATGAACCATGTGCTGGGACAGGCCCTTGTTAGCGGCTTCGGGTCGGCTTCGGGGTCGGACCTGAGCAAGTAGCTCACATCTAATCATTTCAGAATTTCGATAACGATGCAGGACCTGCTTACAAGCGATTTCGATCCCCCTAATCTTGCCCGTAATCCAGCGAAACATCCTCTCGTTCCGGCAAAATTTCCTCGCTGGCGCTTAATAGATCCTGGCTGCCTCCAAATAGATGACGGATGGCGATTAACAAATTGTCGTTGTCGATGAACAGGTGGTTGTTCTCCAACAAAATTTCCTCGCTGGCGGTAAGTATTTGATGGTTGGCGACAAAAATCTGATGGCTGACGGTAAACATTTGGCGTCTGACGGCAAAAATCTGATGGCTGACAGTAAATATTTGGTGATTGACGATGAACATTCGCCAGCTGTCAGCAAATATTTGGTCGCCGGCGACAGAAATTTGGCGGCTGCCGACGGAAATCTGGTCGCTAGCCAGAAATATTTATTCGCTGCGCATCGGAATTTGGTTCCGGACACCGACCAGAGTGTGGGGTTCGCACGCCGAGGAAGAGATTCCACTCGACGGGAAAGCACGAAACTCAAATTTCGAAATTCGAAACAATATCGAAACACCAACAACCTGAAAATCGCACATGGAGTGTGATGAGCCTGCCCACTGCTTTTTCATTCGACGCCTCGATGGGATTTGAATCCCGCTAATTCAAAACGACCGCGAATTAAAGGAAAATCAAAGTGGAACGGGTCTCGGTGAAGCTTGGTGTCTCGGCGGCGATGGAACCTGTTTTCGATTCCGAGCAGGAAGCGAATTGGTTGCGGCATCGACATTCTCCGCGAAAAAATTTAACTCTTCCCCATGCACCGGCCCTTTCTTCTCGGTTTCGCCATTTGCTTGCTCGTCTGCAACCGATCCGCCGCCGAGGAACCGCCTGTGATTCCAGTCGGCCTCGATGCGTTCCGTTGGTGGGATCGCTGGGCTTATCAGCGGATTGGCGAACGGGCTTACATGCGGAGCACGTACGATCGCAGCGGGGGCAACGAAGGCGCGGACGCGAGCCATTTCCTTTACCAACTCGCGGACGACTTCAACGTCTCACTCGATGTCGAAGGCCCGGGCGTTTTGTATTTCGCCCGCTACAACCATTGGCATGGCAGCCCATGGCATTATGTCGTCGATGACGTTGACCACATCATTTCTGAAACGAGCACGGCCGACCCGCTGCATCCCGCCGCAAACTCCATCTTTCTTCCTGAAACGTTATTTCCGCGCGGCCTGACCTGGACATGGTCAACGACGCGGGGCGCGGATTTGATGTGGGTGCCTGTGCCTTTCGAAACCTCCTTCCGGATGGCTTACTCGCGAACGCGCTACGGGACCGGTTACTACATTTACAAACAATACGTGCCCGAGGCGCGTTTGTCGCAGCCGATCCGCAGCTGGAATACGCGTCATGAACCTGCGGAGGACGTGGTCAATCTTCTGGCGCGTTCAGGCCAAGACCTCCTCCCAAAACAAGGATCACCCGCCGCCGAACGGCTCGGCTTAATTGAGCGATCCGGAACTGTTTCGCTCTGGCCAAATGAAAGCGTTTCCGTGGCTGAAATTCACGACGCACCAGCAGTCGTCAGGGGATTGGAATTCGTTGTTCCCGCTGATAAAGCGGAAGAGTTCGGCCGGGCGCGCTTGCGGATTCGTTGGGATGACCGCCGGCATGAATCCGTCGATGTCCCAGTGGCTCTGTTTTTCGGAGCGGGCACCCTGCACAATCGTGACCAGCGCGAGTATCTGGTAAAGGCTTTTCCCGTTTTCGTGAGATTCACGACGCAGCAAGCGCACCTGGCCTGTTTTTTCCCAATGCCATTTTTTCGCCGCGCCGAATTTGCATTAGTAAGCGCCGCGTCGACTGAAATTCCAGAAGTGAAATGGCGGGTTCGCTATGCTCGCGATCGTGCCCCCGCCAATCACGTTGGCTACTTGCACGCAACTTACCGTGACATTCCGAAACCTGAGCCGGGCCGCGATCTCCTCCTTCTCGACACCCGCGGAGCTGAAGGGAGCGATGATTGGTCGGGACAATTCATCGGGTTGAGCTGGATTTTTTCGCATGGGGCCGTGCTGAACACCCTCGAGGGCGATCCGCGCTTTTTCTTTGATGACAGCCAAACGCCGCAAGCGCAGGGAACCGGCACGGAGGAATGGGGCGGTGGCGGGGATTATTGGGGCGGCGAAAACATGACCTTGCCGTTCGTGGGCCATCCGACCGGAGTGCGGAAACCGGAAGAAGCGAAGTCGGACGAAGACAAGATCGAATCGGCCTACCGTTATTTGCTGAGCGATCTGATGCCGTTCGGGAAAAATGCCGTCATCCGTCTCGAGCACGGCGGCCGCAACGAATCGCGCGAGCACTACGAATCGGTGGCGTATTGGTATGGGCGGCCGAGCGCCTCGCTGGTCCGCACCGACAGTTTGCAAATCGGTGACGAGGCGAGTGAGAACGCACACAGTTATCACTCACCTGAAGCATCGGACCCGACTGAGATTGTTTCCCGCTATGAATGGGGCGTCGACGCTTTCGACGGCAAACAAATTTTTCCCGCGCACTCGGACATCGGAAGAATCACGCGCGGCGCCTCGGAATTCACGGTTCAACTCGACCCCGAGAACTTGGGCATGCTGCTGCGGCGGAAACTGGATTACGGATTTCCCAATCAACGCGCCAGGGTTTTAGTCGCTGACGCAACGCGCGAGAATCCGCCTCGATGGAAAACGGCGGGCATTTGGTATCTGGCTGGATCCAATCGCTGCGTCTACTCCAATCCTAAGGACGAACTGGGAGCCGCGCAGCACGTGATTCAGACGTCGAATCGCCGATTTCGCGATGACGAATTTTTGATCGGTCGCGACTTAACACGAGGACGAAAACAGATCCGGGTCAGGATTGAATTTCTGCCGGTCTCGATTCCACTGATTCCGGGAGAATCGGCGGCGCCGTCGGCCTGGAGCGAAATTCGATACGACGCGTATTGTTTTGTAATGCCGAGGTGAGCGGCCGGAACGCAGCGTTCACGCTGCAGGCGAGGCGTTGCACCAACGCCGTGATGATTACTCTCCGCAGCAGCCTAAAGGCCGCGTTCCTGTCGTGTGCGGCTGCGGCCCTCGGCCGGAACGCAGCGTTCACGCTGCAGGCGAGGCGTTGCGCCAACGCCGTGGTGATTACTCTCCGCAGCAGCCTAAAGGCCGCGTTCCTGTCGTGTGCGGCTGCGGCCCTCGGCCGGAACGCAGCGTTTACGCTGCAGGCGAGGCGTTGCGCCAACACCGTGGTGATTACTCCTCCGCAGCAGCCTAAAGGCCGCGTACCTATGGTGTGCGGCTGCTGTTCATCGGAACACAGCGTTCATGCCTGATCCTTATGCACACTAGCCGTGGGAAATGACCAATGACGGAATGAACGAATGACTAAATAAACCCCGCTCTTGAATGACCCGCCGGCGCGTTGGATAGCTCTCTTGTTGGGGATGGGTAATTGGTCCTTAATTCGTTCATTCGTCCATTGGTCCTTCGTCATTTCTCAAGGACGGCAGCTCCTTAAATAACCGCGCAAAGTCGTCCTGGACACGCTCGATCGTGAACCGACTTTTTACTTTTTTGGCTGCGTTTTCCACAAGCCGTTGTCGCAAATCGCGGTCCCGCAGCAATTGCTCGAGTTGAGCAGCGTAAGCCTCGATATTTCCCGGCTCAGCGAGCAATCCATCGTTTCCTTCCGTGAGAATCTCGGGCACGCCGCCGGCGCGCGCGGCGAGAACCGGCACGCCCGCAGCCATGGCTTCGATCAGCACTCGCCCAAACGGCTCCGGTTTTAGGGAGGCATGGACGAGCACATCGAGGCCGCACAGCAGTTCTGCAATTTTTTCCCGAAACGGCAGAACGCTGACGCGTTTCTCCAACTGGTGTGTCTGGATAAATGCGCGCAATTCGGTTTCGTAACTTTGATCTTCATTGAACGCTTGTCCCACCAGCACGAAATGGCCGGGCCGATTTTCCGTGGTCCACTTCCTCGCCAGCTCTAGAAAGAAACGCTGCCCTTTCCACGGGTTAAACCGTCCAATCAACCCGACGATTGGTTCATCCAACGCAGCACCCAATTCCCGCCGGAGGATTCCGCGCTCGCAATTGGCATATCGCTCGACCGGAATGCCATTGTGAATTGTTCGAACTGCGCTCGATCGAATCCCGGTTGCGATCAGCGCTTCGCGCGCGAACTCGGAAACCGTGACGATTCGTGAGGCAAATTTCCGCGCGGCTCTGGCGAAAATAAAACGCACCGGCCAACTAAAAAATTCCGCGGAGATAATGTCATTGACCCACCAGATGGAAGGGATCGCCGCCGCCTGGCAGATGGGTCCGGCCGCGAGATGATCTTTGCCGGTGCAGGAAACGACGGCAGCCGGGTTGATGTCGGCGACGATCTGGGCGAGTCGGGCGCCGGCCGCTCCGAGCGCCTGTCGGCTGCGCCAAGCCTGGCCAAGAGAGAAGCCGCGTCCCGCCAAGCGGAATGTGTTCACTGCCGCGCCAAACGAATGCGGGCGTTGCGGAATTTGGAGCGTGTTTAAGGCCGCGCCGAGCCGGCTGGATGGATCACAGGCGCAAAACGAGTTCCAAAGCGGGCGATCGGAATTTGTTTCGAGGAGTTCGATCAGGTTGATTTCAGCGCCGCCCAGGATTCGGTTGACATGGTCAACGAAGAGGATTCGTTCCACAGTGGCGGTCCCTTAGGATCCTCAATGGCTTGAGGTGGAGAGCAGCACTTGTTCGAGAGTCGTGCTCCCTTCTCGCGCTTTTTCGAGCGCCACCATTCGCAATGTTTTCATTCCTTGGGCAACGGCGATCTTTCCAATTTCCATCGCGCTGCTGCGCTGAATGACCAATTTGCGAATCTCATCGGTGACGGCCATCACTTCGATGATGGCGGCGCGTCCGGCGTAGCCGGTGTTTTTGCAGCGGTCACATCCGCGGCCGCGGTAAAGCACGTGGCCTTCGAAGAAGTTGCCCGGAATATCCAGATCGGTGTACATTTTTTCCGGATAAGTGACGGGTTCTTTGCAAAGGGCACAGATCCTTCGGACGAGCCGTTGGGCGCAAGCCAAAATGACCGAAGAGGAAATCAGAAATGGGGCGATGCCCATATCGTCGAGACGCGCGATGGCGCCGGGCGCGTCGTTGCAGTGCATCGTGCTCAACACCTGATGCCCAGTGAGAGCGGCTTCCACCGCGATCTCGGCCGTTTCTTCGTCGCGGATTTCACCGATCATCACGATGTCCGGGTCTTGCCGCAGAATCGAGCGCAGCGCCGTGGCAAAAGTGAGCCCGATATCTTTGTTCACTGGCACCTGGTTAATTCCGGGTATTTGAAATTCGACCGGGTCCTCAACGGTGACAATGTTGTAGTCCGGGTTGTTCAGCTCGTTCAGCGCCGAATAAAGGGTGGTCGTTTTTCCGGAACCGGTCGGGCCGGTCACCAGCAGCAAGCCGTGCGGCGCGTCCACCGCTGCCTTGAAGCGCCGGAAAGTTTCCGTATCCATCCCGAGCTTTTCGATGCTCGCGGAAAGATTCGATTTATCCAGGACACGCAGCACGCATTTCTCGCCATGGACCGTCGGCAGAAACGAAACGCGAAGATCGATCTCTTTTCCGCCAACTCGCATGCGCATGCGACCGTCTTGCGGGAGGCGGCGCTCGGCGATGTTGAGATTGCTCATGATCTTCAGGCGTGACATGAGCGCGATCTGCAGATTTTTGGGGGGAGGCGTGGCGTCCATCAGCGCGCCGTCAATGCGATAGCGGAGCCGGACCATTTTCTCGAACGGTTCGATGTGAATATCGCTGGCGCGGTCTTTGATGGCCTGGACGAGGATCAAGTTGGCGAGCTTGATAACGGGCCCCTCTTCGGTCGAGGCAGCGAGCTTGTCGAGGTCAACGTCCTCCGCCGCTTCCTTGGAAAGTTCGAGATTTTCGGCATCCGCTTCGAGTTCAGCCTGGCGTTGGGCATCTTGAATGATGTCCTCCATGCTGCTGCCCTTGGTCTCGATATTGGCCAGTTTTTCAACGATCGCCTTCTCGGGAGCGATCATTGGAAAAACTTCGAGACGCGTCAGGCGCTTGACGTCATCGAGGGCGAGGACGTTGAGCGGATCGGCCATGGCCAGGTAAAGGCGGTTCTCGAGGCGCGAGACGGGCAGGACCTTGTGATTGTGCGCGACCTCGCGCGGGATCAATCCGGCCACTTCGTTTGGGATTCCAATCCGGCTGAGGTTGATGGGAGGCGTATTGAGCACGCGGCCCATCGACACGACCATGTCCATCTCGCTGACGTACGATTTTTCGAGGATCAGCTTGAGCAAACGAGTGCCCTCTTTTTTCTGGATCTCGAGCAACTCTTCCACCTGGCTGGTGGACATCAGGCCGTCCTCGACGAGAGCGTCGGCAATGCGTTCACCAAAACTTTTGACGGGCGGCATAGGAACTGGGGCTGGTCAGGTCAGCGGAAAATCTTTCGAACGACTTTGAACAATTCGCCTGGCGGCGCGAGATACCAGAGCAAGCGGTTCTTGGTGATGTTTTCGAGATCGCGCGCGGCTTGCTTATTGAACGGATTGCAAGTGGCCACCAGCACCGACTTGCTCATGCGATCGAACGGCAGAATGCACCAACGCTGGCAGACCTCGCGCGGAAAACTGCGGGCGAGGTCAATGTCGACGTCATACTTGTCGATGGGCAGAAAGCTAAGGCGGGATTTCTCGCAGAGCAATTTCATCGATTGGTCGAGCGGCAAAACACCCTTTTCCGAGAGCGTGAGAATGAATGGCTCGGCTGCTTGAGTGGGTGGGTCTTTCAAATTTGATTTCGGCCACCACATCTCGAAATCGGCCGCCGCGATCATCTTGCTCTCGACGAACATCCGGTGCATCGCCTGTTTGCCATCATCGATGTCATGCGCGGCGGGCCGGCCATTCGCCTGCTCGCGAGAGACGAAGCCGGTTTTTTCGGTTAACTCGGCCTCGTGCGGGGTGGGTGGCGCGGAAAAGCTGTTCGCTTTGCTCTCGATTTCGGCAAGCGCCTTTTGGACATCGGGATCATCCGGGAACTGTTGCAGGATGCTTTCGTATTCGAGGATCGCGGAGGAAAGCTGGCCAAGTTGGACGTAAGCCTCCGCAATCCGCTTGGACGTCGAGATGACTTCCTTCTGCCGGCCCAACTTGGAATACGCTTCCTTGAGGATTTCGAGGGACTGATAATCGAACGGCTGGGACTGGGTAATAACCTCAAACATCTCAATTGTCTGCAACAATTGAGCTTCTTCGTTGGCCGTCAGAGACGAAGGCATATAACCGAGATCGCTAGAACTGGTTTCGGGATGGCTCCGGGCACACTCCAGAAATAACCGCTTGCGAGCTTAGGTCGTTTATCGGCCTAAAGCAATCCCACTTTATGACTTCCAAGGTGTTTTCTGATCCTATTTGGCTTCTTGAACCGCCGCGTGCTATCACAACGCCAGATGTCGAATCGTTATTACGCGCCCGGGCCAGATCATGCCCGACGGGTTCAGCTGTTGTTCGCCCGAATCGCGCCTTGCTACGATTTGATTAACGATCTCCAAAGCTTCGGGCTGCACCGGCTTTGGAAAAGTGACCTGGCCAAATGGGCTCGAGTCAAACCAGGCGAACGCGCGCTGGACCTCTGCTGTGGCACCGGCGACATCGCGTGGAAAATCCGCCGCGCCGGCGCCACGGTGGTCGGGATCGATTTCAGCCGCGAAATGCTCGATTCGGCCAAAGCCAACCTCGGAGACGGGCCGGGTCTGAGCTGGACGTGCGGCGATGCGCTTCGATTGCCATTCTCTGATGGTTCGTTCGACCTCATCACGGTCGGGTACGGCTTGCGCAATCTGGCGAATCTCGAACGGGGCCTTGCCGAAGTTCGGCGCGTTTTAAAGCCAGCCGGGAGATTGCTGGCTCTGGACTTTGGCAAACCAGACAATCACGCCTGGCGCGCAATTTATTTCGGCTACTTGCGGCTGGCAGTGCCGCTCCTTGGAAAAATGATCGCGGGAGATGCCGCAGCCTACGGTTACATTCTTGATTCGCTCCGGGCCTATCCAGCTCAGGCCGGAATCTCGGCCCAGCTCGGGAAACTGGGCGCCACGGTTGAGTTGAAGAATTACTTGGGCGGCATCATGAGCATTCATCGGGCGCAGTTTTAAGCTTTAGTATGCTGCCTGAGAGTAACCACCATTGCATTGGTGTAATGCCTCGGCTGCAGCGTGAACGCTGCGTTCCTGGTGGGAGGCCGCAGCGGCACACGATCGGAACGACGGCTTTAGCCCGGCTTTAGCCTGCAGAGCGGGGAGTAAACACCATGGCATTGGCGCACCGCCTCGGCTGCAGCGTGAACGCTGCGGTCCTAAATGGTCATTCCGCCAGCGGATACATCCGCAAAGGCGCTCGAAAATATTCCCAGAACGCGCGAATCTCGCTCCGCGGGGGCCGATCCCATTGCCTGGGCCGGCAAAAAAGATTTTTAATCAGTGCCCGCCGCTGAGAGAGGGTGAGCGCGCCAAACTCAGCCGTGATGCATCGATCAGCGGTGATAGATTTTAGTTTGATCGGCGCGTCGTCCAATGAAAAAGCCGGCAAATAAAGAACCGCTTCGGCGGGCAGTTCTTCGAGCGCAATCTTTCCGCGCGGTTTGAAGACCACATCCCCTTCCGACAGAAAAACTGTTTCCGCGGCGAATCCGGTGTCCTCCCACAGAATCATGCACGGGAGCTCATGTTTGAATCGGACGAAGCGGTTTTCCTGCGCCACATCGCACGAAACCAAGCAGCAGAGCCAAAGCGTGCCCAGGTTCCCAACGGCAAAATAGGCGGCGATGTAAAAAGCCTCGCTCTCATCGAGCGGCTTTCCGGACCAAATCGCGAATCCAAGCCCGAGAAGATGCAGGGCGCCCAGAACCAAAAAAGGCATCGCCACTCTGCGGTTTACCGACAACGATTGGCGGCGTTGAACTTTGTCCGTCACCCGAAAGCCGGCGCCAAACGGTTTAACGAATGTCCGCAAAACGGTGGCGGCGACGCAAGGGGCGAGGAAAGCTTCGTAAATCTCCGTCCAGATCGCGGAACGAGTGCGCCGCGTGAGCCACGAGTACAACATATAAAATCCGATCGTGAAGGGCAGCCGATAGAACACGATCTCAGCCACGTTCATGCGCAGGAGATGAATGCCCCAAAAGAGATAGAGCAACGGCGCGATCAAATTGAACATCGAGCTCAAGCTGCCGACGTAATACAGAACGCCGGCGAAGTGCATGACGCGCTGCTTCCATGAGAGCCCAGGCACAGTCAGCGGATTCGTCGTGGCAAAAAGCGCCTGCAAGGTCCCCTGCGCCCAACGCGATCGTTGCTGCACGAACTCGCCGCTCCGATCCGCTGACACTCCTGCGGATAACGCTTCGTTCAAGTAATAAAGCTTGTAACCGGCCGATTGCAGTTTGATCGACGTGGCCCAATCTTCCGTGATCGTTTCCGTCGGGACACCGCCGATCTGCACGAGCGCCGTTCGCCGCACCACAAAACAACTGCCGTGACAGACGACGGCATTGACCGAGTCGCGGCCGGGCTGCAGCGTTCGGAAGAACAAGCGCTGTTCATCCTCGAGCGCGTTGTCGAGGCCGAGATTGCGCGTGATCGCGTCTTCGTTGAAGAAGTTCTGGGGCGTTTGCACCAGGGCAACTTCCGGGTTTCGGAAAAAGCCGACCGTCCGTTTCAGAAAATCGGTGGTGGGCACAAAGTCGGCGTCAAAGCAAAGGATCAATTCCCCGTTGGTTAAAGGGAGCGCATGATTCAAGTTTCCGGCTTTGGCGTGGCGGTTGTCGGGACGATCGAGATATTGACAGCCCAGTTCCCGCGCCAACTCTCGCATCGCAGCCCGGCGTTGGTCATCGAGGAGATAAACCGTCTTGCGCGGGTATTCAATTGCTTGGCAACCGATGATGGTTCGCCGCAACATTTCCACCGGCTCGGAATACGTCGGCACAAAAATATCGACGGTCGGCAGATAAGTTCCGGTCCGGACCAACCGTTCCGACTCGTCGGCTTGAGCGGAGCGATCGGTCAGCCGAAACAAGGAGAGATTGCCCAGGGCAATTCGAAAATGGATGAATGCTTCCGAAGCAAAAAACAAAACGCTCGCGAGGCCGTCCGCAGCGGTGTCGAAACTCAAGGTCCCCACCAATCGGAATGATAAATAGGCGGCTTGGAATCCGGCCAAGACCAGCCCGATCGGAAGCCGCAGCCAATCGGGCGGCTTCTCAAAAACCAGCAACACCACTCCGGCCCAGGCCGCCATCAGGACTGCCGGAGCCAAGACCAGCAAGAGCGGCGAATCCGGATTGATTTCAGGAAATGGGTTCACGGCTGCAAGTTCACAATGACACTCCGCCCGACTCCGTAAAAATCTGAAGCTCCAAACGCAATGTCATCTTGGAGTTTGATTCGAACCGCGATACGGCGGCGCGCCTGTTCGCCCGCTGCGACCGCAGCCGCTCGCTCGTCGCTTAGCAACGGGCCATTGCCGCGAATCGATTCCACCACTCCGCGCCAGTGTTGTTTCCCATCAATCGTCCGGACGGCGACGATGCTTCCACGCCGGAATTTCCTGGCTTGGCGTTCATGGAAAAACGCGTCAACCCAGATATTGCGAGGATCAATCACTTGAAGCAGGGTTTCATGCGCCGCGACCTGCAGGCCATCTTTGGCGAACACATTCCAGGCGAGCCCGGCAAATGGGGTTGTCACCACGGCTTCCTTTTGGAGTTCGAGTTGTCGCTCGATTTCGCGATAGCGTTGCTCCGCGTCCTGAGCTTGAGTCCGCTTGCTCGTCAGCGCCACCCGGCTCAAATCAACCTTGCTCTCCTCCTCGATGAAGGACAGCCGCGAAATGAGCTGGTCCTGGTAAAGCCGCTTCTGCAGTTCGTAAACCTGCTGTTGATGCCCGAACCGAACCGCGGCTTCTTCGCTTTCTGCTCGCAATCGTTCCGCCAGTTCTTTAATCCAATTCCGCTGCGCCATCGCTTCCTGGTTTCCGAAACGAGGATTTTCAATTCGAAATAATTTCGCTCCGGGTGAAATTGGACTTCCCGCGCGCAGCGGCTCCATCCGCACGACACCGTTGATGGGCGCTTTGAACGTGGTCATCTCGGCGTTGATGAAAGCGTGCTCGCTGATCGCCCCTGTGAATGTATAGCGGAGGTACGCCGCGGCGCCGTAAACGAGCGCGCCCGCTAAAACTAAGCGCCCGCAACGGAAGAACCGCTTTCTCGGTTGGACTTTCGGCTGTTCGAGGTGCGGAACTGCCACGCGACCGTTCGTTCGCGACTCTCTCGCTGGCGGGAAAGGCATCGCGACACGCGCGCTGATTTCCGAAGGAAACACCGGACAATGTGTGGTCATAAAGGATTGGCAGAGTCACTCAAGCGACACGATCAGCACCTGACGTGTTCCTGAGCGACCGCTGACAAGGGCTTTACGCCGCCGGAGCGGTGAATCTTTCAGGGGAGACTTGGAGCGGGTTATGAAACTCGCGAGACTTGGAGCACGTTCCTTGGCGGCTCGTCAGTAGCCTCGCCCCACCGGAGGAATGTGGTGCATCGAGGCGGTGCAGGCGCGCACCGGGCATGCAAAGCGCTCAACGCAACTGGACTGGCGCAACGCCTCGGCTGCAGCGTGAACGCTGCGTTCCGGTCCAGGATCGCAGCCGTACACGATTTGAACGCGGCTTTAGCCTGCAGAGCGGGTAGTAATCACCATCGCATTGGTGCATCGCCTCGGCTGCCGCGTGAACGCTGCGTTCCGATGACAAGTCCAAGACAGCCCACAACAGGAACGCGGCCTTCAGGCTGCAGAGCCTGCCACCCATCTGGAGTTCGAGAAAAGGCCCTCTTCTACTGAAGCATCATGTCTTCCATCAGCGACAGCGCGGTCGCTTCCGTGATCTCGCGGACGTCGAAACTCCGCGCCATCCGGCCGGGATCGCCACCGAGAAGATCGGCCGCAGTCGCTTGGCCGACGATTTTCGCGTCGCTCAGTCGCACCGCGGTCACTTGCAAATCGGGAACGGAATAAACTTTGTCGCCGGAGATTTCACGGGCGGTCACGTTGCGTGACGAAACCAAAATTTCCAGGACGATGTCAGCGATCTTCGAGACTGCTTCGCGATCCTTGCGCGCCGCTGCGCCTTCCGGAGAACCGATCAATTCTTCCACGGATTTTCCCGCCATCATTTGCGTGGCCGTGCGCTGATCAACCAAACTGGCGCCGGCCATGCGGAGCGGCCGTCCAAAAAGCCGTTCAATGTCGCGCATCGTCTGGCGATCGGCCAAAGAAGCCTCGGGCCGCTCCTGAACGCGATACGTGTTTTTCCCCGTGACTTTTTGAGTCTGCGTGCTCGATGCGGCGGACGGCGCCGGCGCATTCGTGGCTGCGGGCACAACCCCTTGCTGTTTGCTCCGGACGGTTTCGGTTTCCTCGCTTCGGGCCGACAATTTAACTCCGGAGGACTCATCCACGAGACTTCGGTTCACGAAAAGGAGAATTCGCGGATTACCCATTTTTTTGTACGAATCGCGGAAACGATTGATGATCCCTTGAGCTTGTTCCGGCGTTACCAGGTAGGTGCGGCTGGAAAGCGGCTTCTGGTCGTAAACAAATGGGGGCGGCGGGGCCGGCGCGACAGGTGGCGCGGGTGTTGGCGCGATAGGCGGCGCGGCTTGGACGACAGGCGGTGGATTCGGCGGCGCGGCCGCTGGCGGCGGCATGGGCGAAGCCGTCTTCTGGGCGTGAATAGCGCAAACTGTCGCAATGCAAACTGCGACAGAGAATGAGAAAGTTTTCATAACACCGGCTAAGTTGAGGTTAACGAGCTTGCCGCACGCGAATCGTGTAACGGCTCGGTTGGTTGTTCATGGCAGTGAATCGAACGGTCTTCTGTTCGTGCTCGGCCAGAATCAGCGGCTCGAACGGGGTGGAGTCCAACGCGAATCCTTGCGCGTCTTTAAATTCGCAATTGATCTGCACTTCAATCCGCCGGTTCTCCCGATTGCGCACGTTCGCCGCGACTTGCAATCGGCCTTCCGGCGTCCGGCCTTCCTGGATTCCGCTGACCGTCACCGATCGCTCCGCGCCTGAATCGAACAAGACAAAGGTCGCGCGATTCTCGACGTCATATTTGGTGGTGTTGACTGGGACTTTGGCGCCGGGGGATTCGCATCCGGCCAACAACAGCGCGCCTGAGAGGAGAGCCAGCAGAACTGGGGTTTTCATAGTTAAACGTTAAAAAGGTTAAAAAGGTTAAAAAGGTTAAAAAGGTTAAAAGGGTTAAAAGGTTTTAGGATGCTTGGTCGCTGAAAAATAAAACTGTGTCGTGTCCTGGCACGACTTGGATTTTGGCCTGCCGCACGCCATTCGGAAGCGGCCGGCCCGACGCGTCGACGAATTGGACCGTGACCGTTTGTTCTCCCGGCGGCAATTCCAACGCGGCGAAACTCAGGTACTGCGGCAGGTTATCCCACGCCCGAACGTCGGCCGCTGGGGTTGTCGCGCTTGAAATGATTTTCGTCAGCACACCCGCCGCCACCAATCCGAGCCCGATCTCCTGCGTCCGCCGATTGGAAGCCGCCACAACCCCGCCGAGCAGCGCCGCATTGCCGGCGATGTCGGTCGATGATTTGAAAACCGCTTTATTGCCCAAAATATGATCCATGACCCGGCCGCCGCGAGTGGTCGCTTGGAAACTCACGTCATCGTACGGACCGACCCGAACGTTTTGCGAGCCGGCCTGGACAACTGCCCCGCGCGTCGCGGCTGAACCTTCTCTGAACCGAAGCTGCTCGCCGTACTCGCCGGCAGCATATTTGCCAGGACCACGCCCGAATTCCAAAAACACCAGTGTGTTCGCCTTTGGATTATAAGCCGGGGGCGGGCCCAAACGCGCCTCGGTCTGCGCCCGCTTGAGCGCGTCCGACCCATCGCCGGCTAATTTGACGGTGGCGAAACCGTCGAGGTAATCGAGCAAAACGTAATCCGCGGCGTATTGTTTGTTTTCGGTATCGCTGTCGATCAGTTGGCCCGATCGAAAACAAGCGCGCGCATTGTCGGGTTCGCCATCCATCCAATAGAGAATGCCGCGATAATAATAAGCCATGACCCGTTCGTACGGCTCGCCAATGAAAGTTTTCTTTGATTCTTCGTGGAAATAACCGCGTGCTTTTTTGGCGCCGGAATCCTTGCCATTGATCCCGCCGAGCGTCAGCAGAGCGTCATCGAGCAACGATTTGGCTTCCGCGAATTGAGCCCGGCGCATGCAGACCGCTGCGGTCCGGTATTCCCACAGCACCTTATCCTGGGGCGGCCCTTGCGCGATCGCCGTCCGTCCGTCCGCCAGCGGATCACCCGTCGGCGCAAACGTGTACTTCTTGGGAGTAGCGCACCCTGCCAGGAGAATAGCGCCGGCCAAGCCCAAGCCTGTGGACAATTTCATGCGACGGTCAGCGGAGTGGTGGAATACCGGGCGGTTAGCGATACGCCGCGTCTTCCAAACCTTGTTTTTTCACTTCTGCCTTGTCCTCCCAGACGATATCGCTCGTCCTGGCGTCGATCAGTTGAAACGTGTAAAGCACATAATCGCTCGTCCCAGCGCTCGTCCGGCTCGTCAGACTATCCAATTGGCCGGTCAGGAAAAAATCCGCGCCTTTAAATTCAACCGCGCGAGGATCGCTGCTGCTGGTAACCGCGCCTGATTGCTTGAGGTCGCGCTCGTGTTCCAACGCTGCCATCCGTTCGCGCGCCAGGAAGAGGACCTTCCCACGAGCTTGGGAATTCAACTCGACGCGAATTCGGGTTAGGAACATGTCTTTGTTGATCGGAAATCTGGTGTTGTTCTTGACCGGATCCAGCACCACCCGAGGTGTCCCTTGCGCATTGGCGATTTGGGGAATGCTCAAAATGCTCCTCGCCATCTTGTCCGTGACGTTTACCAAGTCCTGCGATTCCACCCCCGTGCCGGCGACGAACCCTTGCTCGTCAGCGCCCATTCGGGTCACTGGAACACCGGAAGGATTGCGCACTCCAGCGGAGGCGCAGCCGGCGAGAATGATTCCCGCGGCAATGGTAAAAAGACTTGGGACGATCTTTTTCATGGAGTAGGTCATAAAGGTTAAAAACGTTAAAAGGGTTAAAGAGGTTAAAAGCGTTAAAAAGGTTAAAAAGGTTAAAAAGGTTAAAAAGGTTAAAGGAGGTAAGAGTCGTTAAAGCGGTTGAAATGTAAACGGGCCTGAAAGCTGAGATTGGCTGGTTGAGAATTCAAATTAACGGCCGAACAATTGATTCGCGCTGCTCATGGCACTCAATCCCGCGGGCGTGCTCGTGATGGGCTGGGCTGGCGCGGCTGCTGGGGCGACTGGAGCGGGATCTGTCACAGGGGCAGTTGGGTAACTTGCCGGGTAAGCCGGCTGCGCGAGAACATATCCATAACCGGGGTAAACCGGCACGACGTTGGGTGCGTAAACGGAATAACCGGGATAACCGTAGCCATACGAATAATAACCGTAGCCCCGATCGCGGTGCGATTCATGCGCGAGCGCCCCGAACAAAAATCCCGCGCCTGCTCCAATCCCAATTCCTTCGGCGGTGTGATGCCGGCCGGCCACTAACCCGCCAACCAAGCCGCCAAACGCCGCCCCGCCAACGGATTCGCGGCTGAACAACTGGGCTCGAGCCGGAACGATCAAGCTGGCTAAAACTGCGGCCAAAAAAATAGTTCTCATAATCCGATTTGGTTACTTAGACGCGCGTCCGGTAAGCCTATTCAGACCAGCGCATGGGCCGAACAGGACCCAACCGTTGCCATACAATATAGCGGTTCGTCCGGAACACAATCTTTTGAAAGAGCGAGGAGCAGCGGAGCGGATGAGTGGATGCGTGGATAAATGGATCAGGAGGTCGGCACACCGTAGGAACGCAGGCTTGAGCTCGGCAAAAGCCTGCAGCCACCATGGCTTGGTGTAATGCCTCGGCTGCAGCGTGAACGCTGCGTTCCGGATCGGCATTGGTGTAACGCCTCGGCTGCAGCCTGAAGGCTGCGTTCCTGGCGCCCCACATCACTCAAGACTCACCTCTTCAGCCCAGGCATTGCGCCCCAGCAATCCGACCTCTGACGAGTTCAGCTCCGATCATTATTCCCTTTTCACCCGCTCCTCATTTGTATAATTCACAACCCAATGCTGGCAAAACGCGTCATTCCCTGCCTCGACGTTCACGCGGGTCAGGTCACCCGCGGCGTCCGCTTCGGCAAAGCCGAAGCCGGCGAACTCCGCAACGTCGGCGACCCGGTCGAGCTGGCGATTCGCTACAACGACCAGGGCGCCGACGAGATGGTGTTTTTCGACATCACCGCCAGCGCCGAGGGCCGCGCCACGATGGTCGATGTCATCGAGCGCGTGGCGGCCCGATGTTTCATGCCACTCACTGTCGGTGGAGGCATTCGCACGGTGAACGACATGCAAGCGATGCTCAAGGCCGGCGCCGACAAAGTCAGCATTAACTCGTCTGCGTTAGCCCGGCCGGATTTAATCCGCGAAGGGGCGGAGAAATTCGGCAGCCAGTGCATCGTTGTTTCGATCGATGCCCGGCAAACGAGCCCGGGCCGGTGGGAAGTCTTTTCGCACGGCGGCCGCAAGCCGACCGCTTTGGAAGCGGTGGACTGGGCTCGTCGGGCGGTCGAACTCGGTTCCGGTGAAATCGTTTTGAACAGCATCGACGCCGATGGAACGCGCGAAGGCTTCGATCTGGTGATCACGCGTCGAGTCAGCGACGCGGTTAATGTGCCGGTCGTGGCCAGCGGCGGCGCGGGCAAACTCGAGCACATGGCCGAAGTGCTGTTGGAAGGGCGGGCGGACGCGGTGCTCGCCGCGAGTATTTTCCATTTTGGCGCCTACACCGTGGCGGACGTAAAAAAATGTCTGGCGGAGCGCGGCATTCCCGTCCGACTGACGTAAACGAAACCCAGCGTTTGCCCCAAATTTTGCATAAAAATCAGCTCGAAGGAATGAAAGGTGAGGGGTCGTGCAACTTTTATGCAACTAGAGGCGTTTACACCGCAGCCCAGACATTGCGCGCCGCGGTTCAGTTCTAACTTCTCCGAAACTTTATGTTTAATCGCGTTCTGCCCATTCTGCTGTTGTTCGCCTCGAATATTTTCATGACCATTGCTTGGTACGGCCACCTGAAATTCAAACACGCGACGCTGTGGCGCGTGATTTTGGCAAGCTGGGGAATCGCGTTTTTCGAATACGTGCTGATGATTCCGGCGAACCGGATCGGCTACGGAACGTATTCCGCCACTCAACTCAAGATTATCCAGGAAGTGATCACGCTGACGGTTTTCAGCGGGTTCGCCATTCTTTACCTTGGCGAAAATATTCGCTGGAATCACGTGGTGGCCTTCCTGTTCATCTTGGCGGCGGTGGCATTCACCTTTTTGCCGAAGGCGTAGCGCAGGCAGTCGTGTCTGAAAGTTCCAGGAGCTTTCCAGCGCCTCGGTGCATCGCGGCGATTGGAAAATCGCCTCCACCCGCCGGCTCGAAAGCCCGCGCTACGAGTTAATTCACGTCCAGAAGCTCCCTTGCCCCTCTCAAAACATGAAAACTTCCCACAAGAAAACGTGAAATTTCCCAGCGAGTATGTTATTGGGACCGGACGATTTGACGAAATGAGCTTTATTGAAAAACTGAAATTCAACGACGAAGGCCTGATCCCGGCCATTATTCAGGAGCAATCCACCGGGCGCGTCCTCATGATGGCTTGGATGAATCGCGATTCGTTGGCCAAAACTTTCGAGACCGGCAAAACCTGTTTCTGGAGCCGTTCCCGGAAAAAATTCTGGACGAAAGGCGAGAGCAGCGGCCACACCCAAGCCGTGAAGAGCATCTCGTTCGATTGCGATGGCGATACCCTGCTGATCCAGGTCGATCAGATCGGCGCCGCCTGTCACGAGGGTTATCACTCCTGTTTCTTTCGATCGGTTGACCCCGACGGCAACCGCGAGCGGGTGACCGAACCGCAAATCTCAGAAAAACATTAACGAATGGCTGATCTGGTCGAAGTCGGCAGTCTGGAATATTGCGCTCTGCTGGCTCTGCTCCTGTTCGCGCGGGGCATGGATTTCCTCAGCACCTGGATTGCGACTCCGAACCTGGTTCTCGAAGCCAATCCAATCGCGAAACGGTTGGGCTGGCGCGGCGGCGTCGGAATCAACCTTGTCCTCTGCTTCGTGTTCGCGGCTTGGCCGCTGCCCGCGATTGTCATCACCACCGCCAGTGTGCTCGTTGCGGCGCGCAACTTGCAATCCGCCTGGCTCATGCGATCGCTCGGCGAGCAGCGCTACCGGTGCTGGGTCGCCGAACGCGTTGGCGAAGCCCACTTCGGTTTGTATTTATTCTGTTTGTTGGGCCAAACCGCGTTGGTCGGAATGGTTGGGGGCGCATTAATGTATTTCAGCGGCCTCAACCTAATCCCGTTTGCCGTCGGCATGGGCATCGTGACGTATGCGTTGGCCGTGGCCATTTACACGCTGCTCGCGCTATGGCGGATTCGGCGGAGCATGAACTAGTTATTGGTTATTGGTTATTGGTTATTGGTTATTGGTTATTGGTTATTGGTTATTGGTTATTGGTTATTGGTTATTGGTTATTGGTTATTGGTTATTGGTTATTGGTTATTCGTTATTCGTGCGCTCATGATTGGCGATTGTTTATGACTGGTTCATGATTCGAGATTAGTAATTAGTTATTCGTGATTTCTTTTCGTCATTGGTCCTTGGTCATTCGTCATTTCATTTTATGTACTCTCCGACTCGCGAAGAATTCTTGAGCCTCTCTGCTCAAGGCAATTTGATCCCGGTCACCCGCCGCGTGCTCGCTGATGTCGAAACGCCGGTATCGGCCTACCGAAAAATCCGCGGCCAGGGCGAATCGTTTTTGTTCGAGTCGGTTGAAGGAGGCGAACACGTCGGCCGCTATTCTTTTGTCGGATGCAATCCACGCGCAGTGATTCGCCAGACCGGTTCGGCCGTTGAGTGCCTGGAGAACGGGAAAGTGGTGGAACGGTTTGGCCTCATTCTCAAATCAGCCTCCGCTCGCGCCGCCGATGAAATCCACGACGGACTTGAGATTGTCGAGCGCGTCTTGAAACGTTATCGACCCGTTTCGCTTCCTGGCCTGCCGAGATTTACCGGCGGCGCCGTCGGGTTCATCGGCTACGAATTCATTCACGATGTTGAACCGGTCGTTCCGCGGCCGCCACGGGACGAACTCGGCACCCCTACCCTTTATTTCCTGATCGCGGATGAACTGCTGATTTTCGATCGCGCCGCCCAGACATTGACCCTGCTCGTCAACGCGATCATCGACGACCGGACTTCACCAGAGGAAGCTTACGAAAACGCGATCTCCGAAATCGAGCGGTTGCTCGCATTGCTCGAACAACCCATCGAATCGCGGCCGGTCACAGTTCCGAATGAGATTCCCGATGTGCCGTTCGAGTCGAACGTCAGCCGCGAGCAATTTTTGAAGAACGTTTCGGAGTCGAAAAAATACATTGTCGGCGGGGATATCATTCAGGTGGTCGGATCGCAGCGGTTTTCCACCCGGATCCAAGCCGCGCCCCTCGACATTTACCGCGCCGCGCGCAGCATCAACCCGTCTCCGTATATGTTTCTGCTCGAACTGGACGGATTTTCGTTGGTGGGGGCTTCCCCGGAAATCCACGTGCGTTGCGAGAAACGGAAGGTGGAAATTCGGCCGATCGCGGGCACGCGTCCCCGGGGCAAAACCGCCGAGGAAGATTTAAAAAACGAACAGGAACTGTTGGCCGATCCGAAAGAGCGGGCGGAGCACGTGATGCTGGTCGACCTGGCCAGGAACGATTTGGGCAGGGTGTGCGACTACGGCACGGTGCAGGTGCGCGACCTGATGATCATCGAGCGTTACAGCCACGTCATGCACATCGTCTCGCAGGTCGAGGGACATCTCGCTCACGATAAGACGCCTTATGATCTGATGCGGGCGACGTTTCCCGCGGGCACATTGAGCGGCGCGCCGAAGATTCGCGCCATGCAACTGATTTCACAGCTCGAACAGACCACGCGCGGGCCTTACGGCGGCTGCGTCGGTTATTTTTCGTTTAACGGGAATCTCGATTGCTGCATCACCATTCGCACCGCGCTGCTCAAGGATGGGAAAGCGTACGTTCAGGCGGGTGGAGGCTGGGTCAATGATTCGGTGCCCGAAACGGAATTTCAGGAAACCGTCAACAAATCCAAAGCGATGTTGAAAGCGGTGGCGCTTGCCGAAACGTTTTCTTCACAGGCGTGAACTTTGGTAGCGCAAACATTCTTGTCTGCGGGTTGGAGGAGCTTTCCCGCTCCTCATGCAACCCGGCCACTGTCGCCATGCACGCGCAGAGCCGTCCCATCAACCTTGCAGCAGCGAACGTGGCGCCGCTGATTTTTAAAATTTGGTTGAAGAAACAAGGGAGTCTTTCCATGAAACGCCGGCAACTCATCCTTCTTTTCACACTGCTGACCGCGCTGTTGCTCGGAACTGGCTGGTTGCTGCTCCGGTCGCGCGATCCGCTCTTTCACGGAAAACCAGAAAGCGTCTGGATCGCCAACCTCGCTTACAACGACGACGAACAAACCAAGCAATGGAAGGGGTTCGGCCCGGAGGGAGTTCGCGTGCTCGTGCACGGATTCAATAAAGCGAATCGGCCGTGGGAACGAGCTTATCGTCGAGTGTATCGGAAAATCCCCCCTGCCCTTCCCAGCCGGCTTGTGTCGTTGCTGCCGGCGCCTGCGATGGATCTCTCCCGCAGCACCCGCATGCGCGTCGTCTCGCTTCTTTCTGCAATCGGCGATGATGCCGAGCTCGCCACCCCCGCGCTGGAAAACGCTTTGAAAGATGAAGATTCGGGCGTGCGACAACTCGCGATCACTTTCTTCACTCGCGGAGAAGACTCGAATGCGCCGCTGAACCGACTGCCCCACAAAATTAAAAACAGGCTCTTGCCGCGTTTCCTCGACGCGCTTCAGGGTCGGAATCAGGGTTTACGAAACAACGCGGCGCTCGCGCTCAGATATTATCCCGAGCAAGCCGAGGTTGTGGCGCCTGCCCTGATCAAGGCGCTGAGCGACCCCGACCCCAAGGTGCAACTCCTCGCCGCCCAATCGCTGCATCAAATCGCGCCCGAAAAAATTGTTCCCGCCGGCGTTGTGCCGATCACGACGCGGCTGCTGAAGAATCGGGATGATCAAATTGCTCATCGCGCCGCGCAGCTGCTGGGGTTGATGCGGAAAGAACCGGCCGTCGCTGTGCCGGCGTTGATTGAAGCCAGCGAAAGCACAAGCGTGCTCGTGGCAAGTTGCTCGTTAAGCGCGCTCGGCAATTTTCCAGAGCAATCCGATCTGATCCTCCCCGTCTTGAAGAAAGCCTCAGAAAATCCAGAGCCTGCCATCCGTCGCTCTGCTCTAGATTCGCTTAAGAAAATCGCGCCTGGCCAAAAGGACGAACATTGAGTTCTCTGAGGATTTCGCAAGGCGCAGCCGTAATACTCGTTGTGCAGCGACCTTTCGTGCGTCACAACGGGCCTTATTTCTCAGCTGCCGCCACGATGTGATAAATGCCGCCGTCCTGGGCCAGGAGAAAAAGCTCACCCTCGGTGTCCTCTGCGAAGGACATAATGTTTTTCGGCTGCTGAAGGAGAATTGCTTGATCGGTCACCCGGCCATTTTCCCAGCGCAAACCGAAGATGCTCCGGAGCGTGTAGTCGCCATAGATATAGATTCCCCGCAACGCCGGAAACTTGTTCCCGCGATAGACGTAGCCGCCGGTGATCGAGAGACCGAAGCCCTGGTGAGGGAACGCGGATTGGGCTGCGATTTGTGGGTTGTGGGGATATTCCGTGATCGGTTCGCGATACTTTGCTTCGGCCGGGCCTGGCTTGAAGGAATGGAACCCCTCACGCACGCACCATCCGTAATTGCCCCCCTTGACGATAATGTCGACCTCCTCCCAAAGATTTTGGCCAACATCCCCGGCCCAAAGGTCGCCTGTTTGCCGATCCCAGCTGAAACGCCAAACATTGCGCAATCCAAAAGCCCAAATCTCCGGCCGCACGCCATACGGCATATCGATAAATGGGTTGTCCTTCGGGATGCCATAACCGAGGCTCCTTTTATTGATCGTGGCGCGCGTGTTCACATCGATGCGAAGAATCTTTCCCAGCAAGGCGGCCGTGTTCTGACCGTTGTTGTGGGGATCATCAGCGGCTCCACCGTCGCCCAGCGTAATATAAAGGAAACCGTCCGGGCCAAAGCTGATCTGACCACCATTGTGATTGGAATATGGCTGCGGGATTTCCAGGAGCACGCGTTCGGAGGCAAGATCAGCTTTTTCCCCGGAAGCTTTGAATTCGCTAATCACGCTCCGACGGGGATTGTGTTGGGTATAGTAAACGTAAAATTGGCGATTCGTGGCGAAGCCCGGATGAAACGCGAGACCGAGTAATCCCTCTTCATTATCTCCAAAAGGTTTTCGATCGATAATATTGAAGAACTCGCTGGTTTCGCTCCCGTCGCCGTTCTTGGCTGTAGTCACGATGCGGCCCTTTTGCTCGACGACGAAAAAGCGCCCCTCGACCTCTTGCATCCACAACGGCCGATCCAACGTGAGCTGCGGGAGCACCCGCTCGAGCTGAACTTTCGGCAGCAACCGCGGCGGTGCGTCCGCCCCAAAAGAGTTACTCCCGAGTGTCAAAGCAAACAACAGAGTCCATCTCCACATTTGACGTTTCATTCAGTTCCTGATCGTGAGATTTCTTCCTCCACTTCGCGGCGCATACAGTTGCCATCGGAAGCGCCCACGCGCAAGAAGGAATTCCTCTCGGACTTGCACAAAGATTTGGACCACGGATTTCCCAGACTCGGATGGGAACACAGCGCCTCGGTCTGACTTTTGCATCGCCAAACGCCACGAGCGTGCGGTGCAGTTTTTCAAAAGAGGAGGCTAAGATGAAACCTCGATCAAAAGACCGGCGTTGGTCAGGCGAAGTGACGCGGCGCAGCAACGCGCTTGACCTCGAACCGGGAGTCTTCAAACAACGCAGCCCGCGTCGAATCGCTCTTTCGCCTGGGCTTCAATCGCCGATGATTTTCACGAGGACCCGTTTTTTCCTGCGGCCGTCGAATTCGCCGTAGAAGATCTGTTCCCAGGGGCCGAAATCGAGTTTGCCTTTGGTGACCGCGACGACCACTTCGCGGCCCATCACCTGCCGCTTTAAGTGGGCATCGGCGTTGTCTTCTCCCGTGCGGTTGTGCCAGTAATTGCCGGTGGGCTCGTGCGGCGCGAGTTTCTCCAGCCACACCTCGTAATCGTGATGCAGGCCAGGTTCATTGTCATTGATGAACACCGACGCTGTGATGTGCATCGCGTTGACGAGACACAATCCTTCCTGAACGCCGCTTTTCCTGACCAAATCTTCCACCGTGCCGGTGATGTTGATGAATCCGCGGCGGTTCGGCACTTCAAACCAGAGATGTTCCGTTAGCGATTTCATAGAAAATTTGGATTCAACTTTGGACGCAACGCAGCTGATCAACACAATTTCACTGCAATCTCGTTGACCATCGCAAAAATCTCCGCTGGATTCCGCTCGCGCAAAGCGTCCAGGGTGTGATGGCCCCACGTTACCGCGCCGAAGGCAATGCCTGCCTTGGCGGCTGCTTCCGCATCGCGAATCTCATCGCCAATGTAGATCGCTTCGCGTCGTTGGACGGAGCAGTGACGGATCGCCTGCCGGAGGTTATCGGCTTTGCCAAACATCGACACGCCGCAACCGAAATGCGCAATGAATTTTGCCGTGTCCGCTCCAAGGACGCGCTCGACATTGTCCCGTGAGTTCGAGCTGACAATCGCCAACTGGACTTCGTTTGAGAAGAGACGATGGAGTGCGTCGCTAATTCCTGGAAACAGCGAAAAGTTTTCATGATGCGCGGCCATGCGCCGGCGCATATCCCTCACCACCCGCGGCAATTTCCAGAGGGGCAACCTGAGTTCGCGCAGCAAGGCGCGCCCATGAAGATCCCGGAAGCGTTCGTCCTCCTGCGGCTCGACCCGCCTGAAATCGTGCGCATCCGCCAAATCATTGAAAATACTGCGCATCCACGGCAGCGTATCGGCCAGTGTCCCGTCGAAATCAAAAATGGCCAAGCGGTATTTCAAGCTGCTTCCCTGATGTTCTTTCCATTAATTAGCGGTCGCTTTGAATTAGCGGGATGTTATCTCCCTTGTTGCACGAAATCAAAACCCGCGAATTCAAAACGCCCCGCTAATTGAATTGGGCTGGAAACGAAGCAGGAAACTGGAGAGTCTTTCCTGCGGTGCAACCCCCAACTCCCCACGCTCGCCGCTTGGGCCGGTGCTTCGAATGCGACGGCGCGGTGAGCGTAAGCGCGGCATCTTGCCCGCATTGCGGGGCTGTGTTGAAGCCGCGGAAAGGAGTTTTCTACTACGTTTTTTGGGGAACCCTCAGCCTCATCGCAACTCTGGCCATTTTGTATGGGGCAAGTTTCATCCTTATGGCATTTGGAGTAGGTATTCTTTCAGGATTTTCTAGCTCCAATCGTTCTTCCCAAGATACTCATTCAACTTCGGCGGCTCTGGTCGAAGGTGAACAACAAGCCCCAACCATTGATCCCGATAAAGCTCTTTCACTGGTACGTTGGGAATGGGACAAACACTTTATCACCGGGGCGCTTTCCAATAAATCAGGGTCCAAAGTTCCCGGAATTTTAATTTCGTTCGATGTCTTACTGCCGAATGGAAGGCTCATTGCGAAGCCCAAAGACTTCAAAGACGAGATCGGCCCAGGTGAAATCTGGCGGTTTAAAATTCCGTTGGCGGATCGCCGTCTCGGGGAAAAAGTGGAACCCTCAGCTATTCTGGCGAACTGGAAAAGGGAATGGCTTGACCATTGACGGGCACCAAAAAGCCATTCGACGAATGGCGAAATGCCAACGTCTTCGAGTGGGTAACATCGTGTAACTCAGTTTTGGGTGGGCGCGCCCCGTGCTGCTTCGGCATCTCTTTCAAAAACTCGCCCGCCCGGCGCTCGGCTCGAAGCCAGCCGGTCCATTTGTCGTATTCTGTGGCGCTTCTTTTTGATACTTCGGTGCGACTGGAATTCCATAATCAAAAACTATGGCCGTTCCTCCGAGCACATTTGTCATGCCCGCTCTTCTCGCGACACAATTGATTTCCTGACCGGAGGAAAAATGCTCGCGCCCCGGCAGGTTGATAATTACGAATTTCGCCCCATACTCCTTTCCAATTGGCCGGTGGAAACCCGGAGACCCAACTCCCAACCCGACCCGCTGCAATCCGTTTGCCCTCGGCGCAACGTACTCGTAATTGGTTTTCACCATGGCTGCGATTACTTGCCAATCGTTCACTTGAAGGACTTCGCCCTTTATCACTTCCCAATCTGGCAGTGGCTTGACGAGTCTGGTTTTCCGATCCTCAGGAATCTTTAGATAGGCCAAAAGCGCTCGAAGATCATATCGGTTTGTTCCTGCAATCCGGAATGGATGACCGCTTGCGGGGGAGAGGTAAAACGCTTCCAGGTTTTTCGCGTAATCTGGATCAATACGGCTCGCCTCTGGTGGCGCCTTTCGCTTCTCGATTGTTTTAGGTCGGAAATCTTCCGGCAACTGCTCAACAGGGATCGAGCTCATTCCTTTGTCATGCTTGATGATTGCCCGCCCGTTGCTTACAGACCGGATTTGGGCGTTTCTAAATTCGTTTGTGCCAGCGCGGAGAAGCGGAATCGGGTTACTTTCCGCAAAGAGCGGGACCGTTGCGAACCAAAGCGACAAAGCCCGAGCGAAGAGGGACGCTTTCATGGATTGCGAGCAAACACCCCACGGGCGCATTCGGCAACGCCAAAAGCCGCCGGGTCCTCTCTTCCCCTTTTGGAACGATTCCGGAAACAATGTACAGACCTCCGCGTGGAGGGTCAGTTCTCTCGGCGGGCGGATACCTATCCACCGGATAAGTATCGCGACTGGGAAACAAAGTGGAATGAAAAGGTCAGCGGTTTGGTTCGGGTGATTGATGAAGTCGAGGAGCAGTTTCGACTGAGCCTCGGTGAAGCTGATGGTTTAATGGCCTCCACCGCGGGTATTAATTCGTAGCTGGAAAAGCGGTTGCCAAAAAACCCCCTATTGCACCCAGTTCGACCGGATTGCACCCGATTGCCGAGAGGCAAGGCGAACATGCATAGAACCGTTGATTTTATTGGGTTTTATTGAGGTTTTGAAGTGGTGGGTTGGCAGGGACTCGAACCCTGGACCAATGCCTTAAAAGGGCACTGCTCTACCAACTGAGCTACCAACCCATCCCTTTGGTTGAAGAGAATCCAACCGGATCAAGAGCGCCGAAACGTAATCGAGCTTTTTGGGTCGTGCAAGAGCATTTTGGGTAGGCACCGGGCCGGGGCGGATGGCATCTGTTGATTTCGGGCGAAGCCGCTGAGCCGCGAAGAAAAGCTCCTTTCCACCTGGCCTTCCTTGGCGGCTTGGCGGCTTGGCGCGAGACTGTCTGATCCATCTCCCAACGGTTCCCCGATCCACGAAACCGCGAAGAAACGCTCGCGTCATCTCGGCGCGGTTTCCATGAACTTCATAACCGGGAGCTGCCAAATCCAGGCGCACCTGCATCCAGATTTGGCACGACGTTCAGGGTCGCAATGCGCTTCAAATGAATTGGAGGCTTTGCCTGAACCTCGCCGGCTCGCGAGGGCGTTCCGCGCTCGTCCTGGTCCAGGCGGAGCCTGGCTCGCCCCACCGGACGTGCATCTGGTGATTCAGGTGCGCCAAGCTGAGCCAAACGTTCATGTTACGTGTGCATGCAACATTTCGTCTGAGGGCTTCCGACATTCCCGGCCGCCACGGTGTTGGCTGCACGGTGTTGGCTTGACCAGAGCCGTCCAGGAGCAATGATCGCGCCCAGCGCCACGGCGCACTCGGTTTGGGCTGAGGGATGGGTGTGTTTAACAACCAACCGTTGAAAGGAAACCTGTATGCGCGTGATCAAAGAGGAAGGCGATTTCCGGGCGAAAGGAATTGCGGGCACTCGCGCGGTGTTGATCGCTTTGGACTGCAAAGAAACCCGGCGCCAAGGCCTGCTCGGTTTTGCATTTCGGCGGGAAAAGGTGGGCGGAAGTTCAACAGATCCGAAGTGGCTGCGCTCGCTGAAAGTTTTCAAATCAATCGTGCCGAATCCAAAGGAGGCACGCGATCCCAATGATCCCACCAAGCCAATGCGTTTCAGCTCGTGGGAACATCCCATCCAGAGTTTTCTCTGGAGCGATTACACCGCCGAACCGAACACGAGCTACAAATTCACCATCGTGCCGATGTACGGCAAGCCAGGCGCGCTGAAACCGGCGCCGGGTCTTTCGTTCGAGATCCGGACGGAGAAGGAGTTCGATCAGGGGCATGGGATTTGGTTCAACCGAGGGGCTATCGCCAGCCAGGCATTCGCACAGGAATTCTCGAACAAAGCTCCCAAAGATCCGAACGATCCGAATGACCCCGAGACGAAGTGGCTTTCACGGGGGTTGCTCGAGGCCTGTCTGGACTTCATCAACAAGACACCAGCCGGTGATGGTTTGCGCGTGGCGGCGTATGAATTCACTTATCCGCCCGTGATCAACGCTCTCAAGGAAGCGCTGACCCGGGGGGTGGATGTGCGGATTGTGTATCACGACACGAGCGCGGAGAAAGAGGCGCCGAATGAAAAAGCGATCGCTTCCGCCGGACTCAAACCGAAGTTCAAGAATCGCCAGGTCCTGTTTCGCCGCACCAAACCCAAGATTCCTCACAATAAATTCATCGTGCGATTGGAAGGAGGGAGCAAGCCGTCGACGGTCTGGACCGGGTCGACCAACTTCACGCCTTCCGGTTTTCTCGGCCAGACCAATGTCGGGCACCTCGTGATGGATGAGGCGACCGCGCAACAGTACCTCCATTATTGGGAACTGTTGCGGAAGGATCCAGAATTGGATGTGGCTCGGACGGGCGCGATGAAGCTGACGCCCAATCCTCCCGCTTTGATTCCGGCCAAATCCATCGCGCAAATCTTCTCTCCACGGACCAAATCGGAATTGTTGAAGTGGTACGGCGACCGGGTGGATGATGCGGCCGGTTCGGTCATGTTCACCGCGGCATTCGGCGTCACCAAAGCGTTGCTCGGCTCGTTTTCAAAAGACCGCGATTTTCTGCGCTTCATCCTGATGGAAAAGCCACCGACAGATCCTGTCGCCAAAGAGCTGAGAAAAGATCGGGACTTGATCATCTCCTACGGCGCGGTGTTGGGTGAGATGTACACGTTCAAGAACGGCGAGCCAACCGCACGCCGGAAAATCAAAGAATTCGAGCTCGAGAAATGGCTGCTCAAAGAGGACCATTACCGAAAAGCGGGTGAGGGGTTTGTCTTCTTTCTGCACACCAAGTTCCTGCTGGTCGATCCGCTCTCGGATGATCCTTTGGTCTGCAGTGGTTCGGCCAATTTTTCTCCTGATTCGCTGCTGCAAAATGACGAGAACATGCTGTTCATTCGCGGCGACACTCGGGTGGCGGACATTTATCTGACCGAGTTCGACCGCATCTTCCGGCATTTTTATTTTCGCGATGTGGCCAACGAAATCGAAGCCAAGGGCGCCAGAGCGGAAGGGGCGTTCCTGGACGAAACCAGCTCCTGGACGGACAGCTATTTTAAACCGGCCGCTTTCAAAACACGCAGGCGAGAGATGTTCTTTGCCGATCCGACCAAAAGCTGGGTCACGGCTGCTGGAGCGCGCTAAAGCCGACTCGAAAAAATTGACTCTTCCTCGTTTTCAGCGCAAACAAGCGGCATGCATGCTCTCCGCCTTCGCTCGTTCATGATGGTTGCTGCCGTTGCTTGCGGGATCGTCGCGCCGGCGGCGGCTGAACCTGGCTACCGGCTTTCCGTCGCCGCGGGAGATCTCGATCGCGAACAGACCGTGGTTTCATTCGATCTACCCGAGGCCAGCGTCGTTTACCGGCTCGAAGAAACTGAAGGCAACAACATTCCACTCCAAGCCGATTACCTCGGCCGCGGCAGTTTTATTTTAAAGAATCTCAAACGGCAGACCACCGCGACCTTTCGATTGATTCCCCAAGCGGCGGAAGCCCCCGCGCCGGCCGCTGGCCAAGGCTCTGTGCAAGTGAGGCCGGATGGAAAAAAGCTTCGCCTCACCATCGGCGGCCAATCCGTTTTCGAGTATCAAGCTGAGAAAGGTGAGCTGCCACGGCCCGATATCAAACCGATTTTCCGGCGCGGCGGTTACTTGCATCCGGTCTGGACTCCTTCCGGCAAACTGCTCACGGACGATTATCCACCGAATCACCTCCATCATCACGGCATTTGGTTTCCGTGGACGAAGACAGAGTTCGAAGGCCGGCACCCGGATTTCTGGAACATGGGCGACGGCTCGGGCCGGGTGGAATTTGTTTCGCTCGATCAAACCTGGAGCGGCCCGGTCCATGGCGGTTTTTTGACGCGTCATCGCTTTGTGGATTTGACCGCGCCAGCGCCCAAAGTTGCCTTGCAAGAAACGTGGGAAGTGCGCGCCTACCAGGTCGCCCCCGGCGCGAAACCTTACTTCCTGTTTGATCTGATCTCGCGGCAGGAATGCGCCAGTTCGAGTCCACTCGTTCTGCCAAAATATTATTATGGCGGCCTGGGGTTCCGCGGGAATTGGGCTTGGAACGGCAAAGACAAAACCGAGTATCTCACTTCCGAAGGCGAAACCAATCGGATCAAAGGAAATGAAACCCGCGCCCGCTGGGGTCATATTTCCGGCTTGGTCAATGGCGAACGCGCTGGGATTGCTGTGCTCGGGCATCCGGATAATTTCCGCGCGCCGCAACCGATGCGGCTGCACCCGAGTGAACCGTTTTTTTGTTTTGCCCCTTCGCAACTGGGCGAATGGGAAATCAAACCGGGCGTCCCGTACGTTTCGCGGTACCGCTTCGTGCTGTCGGATGGCGCGCCCGACGCGGCCGAACTAAACCGGCTCTGGAACGATTTCGCTTCTCCTCCCAAAGTGACGCTCGAGCGGGAAAACAAGTGACGGTGGAGCGCGGCGCTGCAGCACCAGGGTCGCACCGGCAAAAATGGCAGTGGCAAATGGCAGGGCAGATGACAAATCCCAAATCGCAAATCGGCAATCCCCAATCCGCAATTCTCTGATGGAATCGCTCCACGCGCCCTGGCGCATTCAATACATTCTCGCGCCGAAACAGCCAGCCTCAGACACGTCGCTTTTCACGCGCATCGCGCAATCAAGCGACGACGAAGCGAACCTGGTGGTTTGCCGGGACCGCACTTGTTATGCGGTGCTAAACGCTTATCCTTATAACGGCGGGCATTTGCTCATCGTGCCGTACCGCCAAGCCGCGGACCTGAACGAGCTGACCGAGGACGAGCTGGGTGACTTAATGAAGCTGACGCGGCGCTGCAAAAATGTTTTAAGCGCAGTCATGAAACCGGACGGGTTCAACATTGGCATCAACTTGGGCCGCGTGGCCGGCGCGGGAATTGTCGAGCATTTGCACATTCACATCGTGCCGCGCTGGGATGGGGACACGAATTTCATGCCGATCATCGCGGGCACGACAGTCATTCCCGAGGCGTTGCGCGATCTGGGGACAAAACTTCGGGCCGCCTTTCAATCCAACTCGCCACAATAAGCCGAACGCCCAGCTAATTTCATGGCATCTGAAACTCTCCACTTCGAAAGCGAACGCCTCGCTCAGCAACTCTTCAATAACAATCCCCGCAATCTTCAGGCGCTCGAAGAACAACTCGAAGTCAAGGCCACTGCCCGAGAAGGTTGGATCAAGCTCGAAGGCTCGGCCGACGCGATCGACCGCGCCAAACAGCTGTTCCAATACTTGGAAAGCTCAGTCAAGTCCGGCGCGCAAATTCGCAACCGCGAGTTCGGCTATGCCTTGCACGTGATGAAGCAGGAAGGGGGCGAAGCCCTGCAGAGCCTCGCGGGCGAAAAGATCCAGACGTCGATCAAAAAGAGCGCGGTCACGCCAAAAACACTCGGCCAGAAGCGCTACATCGAGGCCATCCGCAAACATGACATCACTTTCGGAATTGGGCCTGCCGGCACCGGCAAGACGTACCTGGCCATGGCCATGGCCGTTTCGGCGCTCAAAGAAGAATTGGTTTCCCGCATCATTCTGACCCGGCCCGCGGTCGAGGCGGGTGAAGCGCTTGGCTTTCTCCCGGGCGACCTCTACGAAAAAATCTCACCCTACTTGCGCCCGCTCTACGACGCGCTGCATGACATGCTGCCACCGGAGGAAATTCAGAAGAACATGGAACGCGGCATTATCGAGATCGCGCCGCTCGCTTATATGCGGGGCCGGACGCTGAATTACGCCTTCATCATTTTGGATGAAGCGCAAAATTCGACAACCGAACAAATGTTCATGTTTTTGACCCGGCTTGGCCATAGCGCGAAAGCGGTCATCACCGGCGACCTTACCCAAATCGATCTCCCGCCGCACAAGCACTCCGGATTGGTCGAAGCCCATCGCGCGCTCAGCAGCGTCGAGGGGATCGCGATGATTGAATTTCAGAAGCGCGACATCGTCCGCCATCCGTTGGTGCAGCGAATCATCGCGGCATACGAAGATCTCCGGCGCAAGAAATGAGCGAAGTGTCCGTCCGCAACAGGCAGCGGACCATACGCGTCCGGACCGATCTGCTCGAGCAGTTCGCCGAGCTGATCGCGCGCGACTGGCTGCAGCGCTCGGATTTTGAACTCGGAATTTTTTTGGTGTCGGCCAGGCGCATGGCGGAAATCAACTGGCGATTCTTGAGCCATTCAGGCCCGACCGACGTGATCACGTTCGATTATTCCGAGCCGAACGGGAGTTTGCAGGGAGAGATTTTCATCTGCATCGACGTGGCTCTTGAACAGGCCAGGGATTTCCGGACAACCTGGCAGGAAGAAACAGCGCGCTATCTGATTCACGGCTTGCTGCACCTTGGCGGCTATGACGATCTTGAACCGGCAGCAAGGCGCAGTATGAAAAAGAAAGAAAATGAATTGTTGCGGCGGTTGGGCAAGCGGTTTCAGCTCGAACGCATCGGCAAGACCACGCGGTAGTGTCCTGATTTGGCAGGAGCACGGCTGTGTCCGAAGGACCAGTCGCAGCGCTGCGGCTGGTCTGCGACACAGTCCTCCGCAATCTCGAAATTCGGACGCATCGCTCCGCAAACTCGAAATTCGGACACTGCCGGCCACGAAGCCTGCTTGACCTTGTGTTGAGAAACGAAACGATGAACGGCGCGAATCCAATCAGGTCCGAACGACGCTCGCGCGTTCGTCTTTGGAGCTACGAAACGGTTCTGCTCGGAGTGCTCGTGGCGGAATGGTGCTATTTCAATGCGGTTGGCCCGCGGTTCGCCACACTCGACAACGGTTACGACATCTTGCGGCACTCGGTCGAGATCGGGCTGCTCGCGCTGGTCATGACCCCAGTGATTCTCACCGGCGGAATCGACCTCTCGGTCGGATCATTGCTCGGACTTTGCGCGATTTTGTTCGGCAAGCTTTGGCGTGATGCCCAACTGCCTCTCTTCCTCTCCGCGATCTGCGCGGTGGGAGCGGGCGCCATCGGAGGCGGCCTCAACGCGTGGCTGATCACCTGGCTACGTTTGCCGCCTTTAATCGTGACGCTTGGGACCTATTCATTATTCCGCGGTTTGGCGGAGGCTATCACTCACGGCGTCGACACGTTTACAAATTTTCCAAAGAGCTTTCTGTTTCTTGGCCAGGAACGCTGGCTCGGGTTGCCCGCCCAAGCGCCCATCTTTATCCTGGTCGCTTTGGGTGTCTGGGTCCTGGTCCATCGCACGACGTTCGGCCGTTCGTTCCGCGCGATCGGATTTTCGCCGGACGGAGCGCGTTATGCCGGTTTGCCGGTGAACCGCAGGCTCGCCTTGGTCTATGTGCTGGCCGGCGCAATTTCCGGACTGGCCGCGATCATTTACACAGCTCGGCTTGGGCAAGCCCGCGCCGACGCTGGAACTGGCTACGAATTGTTTGCCATCACCGCCGTCGTTTTGGGCGGCACGAGCATTTTCGGCGGAAGCGGTTCCGTCCACGGGACGCTGCTGGGCGTGGCCGCAATCGCAGTGCTGAACAACGGATTGGTCCATGCGCGGGCGCCTCGTGAGATGGCGGGAATGCTGACTGGCGCGCTCTTGCTCGTGGCCTTGGCGGCTGGAACGATGACAAATCAATTCGCGCAATGGCGCAGCAAACGCAAAGTCAGAGCGACGACGAATTAATTTTGAGAGACATTTCGGGCGAAATTTGCTCAATAGATCCCACGCACATGAAAAACTTCCTACGCCTCGTTCTGATTGTTGCCATCACTCTTTTGGCCGGCTGCAAAAAATCGGCTGAACCAACCGCCTCGGAGCCGAGCAAACCAGCTGGCGGAAAAAAAGTGACGATCGCGCTCATGCCGAAGAGCAAGGGCAACGCCTACTTTATCTCCTGCAAGAAAGGCTCGGACAAAGCGGCGCAGGAACTCGGCGTTGATTTGATTTTCGATGGACCGACTCAGCCGGATCCGGCCAAACAAAACGAAATCATTGAAAACTGGATTACGCTCGGAGTTGATGCGATCGCGGCCGCTTGCGAGAACAAAGAAGGGATTTCAACGGCGCTGAGGAAAGCGCGCCAAAAAGGAATCAAAGTTCTCACGTTCGATTCGGACGCCGCCCCGGACGCGCGTGAATTTTTTGTCAATCAAGCCACGCCGGAAGGAATTGGCAACGGGCTCATGGATGAAGCGGCCCGGCTGTGTGGAAGCAGCGGCGATTTCGCCATCATCACCGCGAGTCTCACGGCCGCCAACATGAACGAGTGGCAAAAATACATCGAGGCTCGGCGCGCGTCCAAATATCCGAACATGAAAATGGTCGCGTTGCGTCCGTGCGACGATCTCAAGGACAAAGCCCAAGCCGAAGCCACTGCGCTGTTGAGCGCGTATCCGAGTTTGAAGCTGATCATGGCCATTTGTTCGCCAGCGGTTCCAGGGACGGCCGAAGCTGTCAAGCAAGCTGGCAAAGCCGGACAAGTGAAAGTGATTGGGCTCGGCTTGCCCAGCGAGAACCGCCGCTATGTGAAGGAAGGGGTCACGGATAGCGTGATTCTCTGGAAGACGGAGGACCTCGGTTATTTGACTGTGCAAGCGGCTTACGCTCTGGCGAAGGGCGACCTGAAACCGGGCGCGAAAACTTTCAAAGCGGGTGCGCTGGGGGAATTCGAGATTCAAGGCGACAACATTCTGCTCGGAAAGCCATTCATCTTTAACAAAGACAACATCGACCAATTTGATTTTTGAGTTTGTTTGGTGTGTTCCCGCTTTAGCCGGCGCGGTGCAACGCCCTGGCTGCAGCGTAAACGCTGCGTTCCGGACGAGAGCCGCAACCGCACACGATCAGAACGCCGTCCTTAAGAAATGACGAAGGACCGATTACCAATCCCCAAGAGGAGGGCTCTACAACCCGCCGGTGGGTCATTCAAGATTGGGGTTTATTTAGTCATTCGTTCATTCTGTCATTCGTCATTTTCCACGACGTCTATGCACTCAAAACACTTCCTTTCCCTCTCTTTCCTGGTTTGCGCGATGGCTCTCTCGACCGCGGCTCATTCCTTAGCGGGAATCTTGCCCATCAATTTGCAAACGGAATATCGCACCAACCCGCTCGGGATCGATCGACATCAACCGCGTCTGAGCTGGGAACTCAAGCCAAGTTCGAGCTCCGACCGCGGCGCTCAACAAACTGCATTTCAGCTTTTGGTCGCCACGGATCCCAAGCGATTGTCGCCAGGCCAGGCGGATTTGTGGGACTCGGGCGAAGTTCGTTCAAGCGCGACCGCGCACATTGTTTATTCAGGCAAACCGCTCGAATCCCGACAGCAATGTTTTTGGACGGTGCGCGCGACTGATCAAACCGGCCGATGGTCCGATTGGACCCGGCCGGCGCAATGGTCGATGGGCCTTTTGCAAACGTCCGACTGGACAGGAAAGTGGATTGGCACAGGCGAAACATTCAAGCGCGGCGCCGGTTCACCGCCCCCTGACAACGCCCTGCCCGATCCGTGGTTTCGCAAATCGTTCGAGCTCGACGCGAAGCCGCGCCGGGCATTGGCATTCGTGGCCTCAGTCGGTTACCACGAACTATACGTCAATGGAAAAAAGATTGGCGACGCGGTTCTGGCGCCGAATGTGACGGACCATACGAAGCGAGCGCGCTACGAGGTCTACGATATCGGCGCTTCTCTTCGCCCGGGAAAAAACACGATTGGACTCTGGCTGGGAACTGGCTGGTCGATCTTTCCGAAATTCGAGACAACGGACAAACCACGCGCCCCAATCGTGCTCGCGGAATTCGATCTGGAATTCGACGGCGGTAAAACGATGCACGTTGCCACGGACCAGACCTGGAAAACGCACCCGAGCCCAAATCGTTTGCTCGGCGTCTGGGATTTCATGCATTTTGGCGGTGAAGAATACGACGCGAACAAAGAGGTCAAAGAATGGTCTTCGCCGAACCTGGATGATTCCAGTTGGAAACCAGTCGCAACGTTCACGCCGAAATTGATCCTCTCAGCCGATTTGGCCGAACCGAACAAGCTGATGACGCCGCTGCGCGCCGCTTCAGTGACCGAACCTAAACCGGGCATTTACCGAATTGACATGGGCAGAAACTTTTCGGGTTGGACCGAGATCGAAGTTCGCGGCCGCCCTGGCGATCGCGTTGAATTCCAGTTCTCCGAGCAGCCGGACGAGCCGATGACCCATCGGTTGCGGAGTGTTTATGTGATTGGGCGGTCTGGTCGTGGCACATTTAAAAATCGGTTCAATTATAGCGTGGGCCGCTGGATTACCGTGACCGGCCTTCATCGCAAACCATCCGCCGGCGATTTCCGCGGCTGGCTCGTTCGCTCTTCTTATGAACCAGCTTCAGGTTTTGAATGCTCGAATCGGCTGCTGAACGAAATTTATCGCACGACTTTGTGGACGTTTGAAAACCTCACGCTCGGCGCCTACGCAGTTGATTGCCCGCACCGCGAGCGAATGGGTTATGGCGGAGATGCGCACGCAACCACCACCACTGGCCTGAGCAACTATCGCATGGGGGCATTTTACACGAAATGGTCGGAGGACTGGCGCGATGTCCAAGGCCGCGGCGCGTCGTGGGGAACTGGCGCAGCTCAAGCCGACGCCAGCCGCCAACTTGAGGAAGGCAATTTGCCTTACACCGCGCCGACCTACTGGGGCGGCGGCGGCCCGGGCTGGAGCGGGTTTTGCGTGCACCTTCCTTGGGAACTGTACCAACGCTATGGCGATCGCCAGATTCTGCGGGACAATTTCCAAACAATCGGGCGATGGCTCAGCTTCCTCGAAACTAAAACGAAAGCCAATCTGCTCCGGCGCTGGGGCGGCGAATGGGATTTTTTAGGGGATTGGCTTTGGCCCGGCGCCAAAGGCGTCAACGGCGACACACGCGAGACGCTCTTCTTCAACAATTGCTATTGGATTTACAATCTGCAGACGGCGGCGCGGATTGCGCGCATTCTCGGCGAGAATGAAAAAGCCGACGGCTGGTCCCGCCGCGCGGACGAAGCGCGTCGAGCGGTCCACGAGGAATTCTTCGATCTGCGAAATCATTCTTACGTGAACGGCGGGCAGGCCTACCTGGCGATCGCGCTGCACAGCGGCGTGACGCCGGACGGGATGCGCGCGGCAGTTTTCCGTCAACTGCAAGAGCAGATCGTCACGGCGCGAAAAGGCCACATCGACGCGGGCATTACCGGCGGCGCCTTTCTGTTCAAAGCGCTCATGGCTTTGAATCACGACGATTTGATCTACACGATGGTGAACCAGAGAGATTATCCGAGCTGGGGCGCGATGCTGCGTGAAGGCGCAACCACATTTTGGGAGTCATGGGAGAACAACAAAACTCTTTCCTACCTTCACAGCTCCTATCTTTACGTGGGCGGCTGGTTGATTCATGGCGTGCTCGGGATTCAACCGGATCCAGAAAACCCGGGTTTCAAACATTTTCTTATCCGTCCAGGACCACTGGATCAGCCCGATTTGTCGTGGGCCAAAGGGTACTACGATTCGATCCACGGCCGAATCTCGAGCGAGTGGCGGCGCAAAGAAAAAGAATTCGAGCTGGCCGTTGACGTGCCGCCGAACACGAGCGCGACGATTTTTCTGCCGGGCAACGATGTGGAAATGGCGGCCGAAAGCGGGCATCCCCTCAACCGCGCGGCGGGCGTGAAACTGGAAGGAATCGAGCACGACCAGATTAAGGTTCGCGTTGATTCCGGCCAGTACCGCTTTGTCGTCCGGAATTCGCGATGAACGAAGAAGGGTGGATGGGCGTCCTGGCGGGCGCCAATGCATGCAACAGTTCAATGAACCTGAGCGCAGCGGAGAACAGCTCTCTTGCTCTTGATCATGATCTTGCTCTTGCTCGAAAAAAGAAACTGCAGAGCAAGAGCAGGATCAAGAGCAGGAAAACGTTCTTGGATGCAATGCCTGGTCAAAAAACATATGCCCCACCTGCACCGCCTGGATGCACCCAACGCATCCGGTGGGGCGAGGCTACTGACGAGCCGCCAAAGATCATGCACCACCGGCTTGCGAGTACGCTCTCCCCACCTGCACCCCCTCGATGCACCAAACACATCCGGTGGGGCGAGGCTACCGACGAGCCGCCAAAGACCATGCACCACCGGCTCGCGAGGAACATCTCTTGCAAAAAGAATATGAGAACGACCCACCTCAACCACTGGAGTTTCTTTTCCGGATTAATGTCACGCGCGGCCACAATCGCCTCTCTCATCGGCAGCGCTGCCCTCGTGCTGGCCGGGCTGGATCCGGTCGCTCTGCAATGTGAATACCGGACCAATCCGCTCGGGATCGATGCGGCGCATCCTCGGCTCACCTGGCGAGTCGAGTCTGATGAACGAGGACAACGCCAGACGGCATACCGGATCCTCGTCGCCAGCACCGAATCACTGCTCAAAAAGGAAAAGCCGGACCTATGGGATTCCGGCGAACTTTCGAGCGATCAGACAGTGAATGTTCCTTACGCAGGCCGCCCGCTGACCTCACGCGCGACCTGCTTCTGGAAAGTGAAAGTTTGGGACAAAGACGGAAAAGCCTCGGATTGGAGTAAGCCAGCCCGTTGGACGATTGGCTTGCTCGACCCGGCGGATTGGTCGGGAAAATACATCAGCTTTCGTGACAGTTCGCCGGTTTTTAAGGACAACAAAACCCTTTATCTTCCGGCCGCGCGTCAGTACCGCAAAGAATTCGCCGCCCGCAAATCGATGCGGCGCGCCACGATCTACGCGACGGCGCTTGGGATTTATGAACTGCGCCTGAACGGCCGGCGCGTGGGTGATGCCCTGTTCGCTCCCGGGTGGACTGATTATCGGCGGCGCGCGTATTACTGGACTTACGACGCCACTTCGCTCATGAAGAAAGGTCAAAACTGTTTGGGCGCGTGGGTTGCTGACGGATGGTACAGCGGTTACCTCGGATTCGGGTTGCTCACTGGCATCGGCACGGAACGGATCGGCCGTTATACGTATGGGAAAACCCCCGCGATCATGGCCCAGCTCGAAATCGAGTATTCCGACGGCTCGAAGCAAACCATCCCCACGGACGAAACCTGGAAAGTCACCGCTAACGGCCCGATCCAGCAAGCCGATTTTCTCATGGGCGAAACCTACGACGCGCGACAGGAGATGTCTGGCTGGGACGAGCCTGGCTTTACAGACGCCGGCTGGGAACCTGCCATTCTCGCTGAGGCAAATGGCAGCGCGCCGGCGACATTTTACGAATTCAAAAATCCTGCCGCGGGCGAGAATCTCGAAGTCAAAGGCCGCCCTGTCGATTTAGGGTTTCAGCGACCAGCCAGCCTGGAAGCTTTTCCGGGCGATGCGGTCCGGCCCATTCAAGAGTTAAAGCCTATCGCGATCACCTCGCCGACCGATGGCGTTTACATTTTCAATCTCGGCCAGAACTTCGCCGGATTCGTTCGGCTCAAAGTCAAAGGCCCGGCCGGAACGCAGATTCGGCTTCGGCATGGCGAAATGCTCTACCCGGATGGGCGGCTCATGACGGAAAATCTCCGCAAAGCCCGGGCAACCGATTTTTATATTCTGCGCGGCGAAAAACACGGCGAGACGTACACGCCGCGTTTTACCTTCCACGGGTTTCAATACGTCGAGCTGACCGGATTTCCCGGCGTGCCGGAACCGGACGCGATTACTGGAATTGTCATTCACTCTGACACGCCCATGACGAGCGAATTCAGCTGCTCGGACCCGACGGCCAACCAGCTTTTCAAGAACATCGTTTGGACGCAGCGCGCCAACTTCGTGGATCTCCCGACCGATTGCCCCCAGCGCGACGAACGCTTCGGCTGGACTGGCGACGCGCAAGCGTACATCCGCACCGCCACTTACAACGCGGATGTGGCGGCCTTTTACACGAAGTGGCTTCGGGAATTGATGGAATCGCAGCGCCCCAGCGGAACGTTCCCGGGCTATGCGCCCTTTCCATTCCAGCATGGCTGGGATTTCGGCACGGCCTGGTGCGATGCCGGGATCATTTGTCCCTGGACGATTTGGAAGGTTTATGGCGACACGAACATTCTCGGCCGCTGCTGGGAACCGATGACGAAATTCATCGAGTGGCGCAACCGGTCGAGTCGAGAGTTTCTCGGCGTGGCACACGGAAACGAATGGGGCGATTGGCTCAACATCAATGAACCGACCCCGCTCGAGTACATCGACACGATCTATTTCGCGTATTCGACCAAGTTGATGGAGGAAATGGCCCGAGCGCTCGGTCGCGATCAACAAGCGATGGAATACGGCGATTTGCTTCGCCACATCCGTGAAGCGTTCGCGAAAAAGCATCTCGCGGCCGACGGCAGTTTGGCGGTGGACACGCAAACCGCGTATGCGCTCGCGTTGTTTGTGGATTTAATTCCCGAAGAATTGCGGCTGAAGACGGGCCAGCGCCTCGCGGACAAAATCAAAAAGAACGGCACGCGAATGGCCACGGGATTCTTGGGGACGCGTCCATTGCTGCCTGTCCTTTCTTCGGTGGGCCAGCATGATTTGGCGGTCCGTCTCTTTCAAAGCCATCAGTTTCCTTCCTGGGGTTACGAAGTTGATCAGGGCGCCACCACGATTTGGGAGCGCTGGAACAGCTATACTCGGGACAAAGGGTTTGGCGGGGAACAGAACGCGTCGATGAATTCGTTCGACCATTACGCTTTTGGCGCGGTCTGCGAATGGATGTTCCGGACGCTGGCGGGAATCGACACGGAAGGACCGGGCTTTCAGCACATCGTCATCAAGCCAGGCCCGCCCGATCCGCGCAGCAACCCGGACCAGAAGCCGATCAGCTGGGTCAAGTCGACCTACGATTCCATTCGCGGCCGAGTTGAAAGCAATTGGAACCGGACGGAAACAGCGTTCGAGTTGCGAACGCGGATCCCGCCGAACACCACCGCGACCATTTATTTGCCGGGGCGTGATCCGGACCAAATCACTGAGGGTGGCAAGCCGCTTTATCGCGCCAAAGGAGTCAAGTTTCTCCGGATGGACGGTGACTTGTCGGTGATTGCCGTTGGCTCCGGGAAATATGATTTCGCGGCTAAGCTTGGAACCGTGAAGTAGGCGCTCAAAATATTTGCATTCGAGGCAGGAGAAGGTATCTTTCGTGGCTTGTTAGCGCAAACGGGTGAGAGTTTTTTTGATGGGCTGCGAGGCGAGTGTTTGTTCCTAGTGAGGCGCGCCTCAGACTGGGCGAGTTCACCAAAAAATCGTCCCGTCTGATTCCAAACGGTGTTTTCCGCCCGCGCCTCACTCATAGATTCCTTGAGGCGGAATGCTCCGAAATCGGAGAGGTTGAAAAGTTGACTCAGATGCAATAACTTTTGAGGTTCAAGGAATCTAGAGGTGTGGAATCTTTCAGCGCGCTGATTCACCAGTGAATCCGATCGGAAAAGTTTCCCAAAAACAGCGGTAGGCCATTCGTCGGTTAACTATTTATTTCTATTCATGTCCTCTCTTCCTTTGAAATCCATTCGATGGCGGAACACTCTGTTCTTGGGCGGCACATTGCTGGGAGCGCTCCTTGGCGTGCCGGCGTACATCTGGCAATTCGGGCTGAGCGGTTGGCAAGTCGCATTGTTCTTTGTCTTCTTCGCGCTCACCGGATTGAGCATCACCCTCGGGTATCACCGGTTGTTTGCCCATCTGAGTTTCCAAGCCAGCTCGCCCGTCCGTTTCCTGACCTTGCTCTTCGGCGCGGCCGCCTTTGAGAATTCCGCGCTCTCCTGGGCGGCGGATCATCGCCAGCACCATAAATTTGTCGATCACGAGGAAGATCCTTACGATATCTCGAGGGGGTTTTTGCACGCGCACGTGGGCTGGCTGCTCTTCCGGGTCAAGCCGGACAGCCCGCTGGATTGCGCGAAGGATCTGCAAGCGGACAGCCTGGTCGCATGGCAGCATCGGCATTACGTGCCGATTGCCATCCTGATGAGCTTCGTTTTGCCGACTTTGATCGGCTGGTGCTTTGGGGGTTGGACCGCGGCGCTAGGGAGCTTCTTAATGGCGGGCGTGGCTCGGATCGTCTGCGTCCATCACATGACGTTTTTCATCAACTCGCTTTGCCACACTTTGGGCCGCCGTCCCTACTCGAGCCGGTGCACCGCGCGCGACAGCATGCTGATGGCGCTCTTTACGTTTGGCGAAGGGTACCACAATTTCCATCACGAGTTTCAACACGACTACCGGAATGGCGTGAACTGGTGGCAGTTCGATCCCACCAAATGGTCGATCTGGATTCTGCACCAGTTCGGACTGGTCCGCCAACTCCGCAGAGTTCCCCATGAGGAGATCGTTCTCGCGCGTGTCGCGGAACAACAACGAAGAATTTCGGAAAAGCTCGAATCGGCCCGGGCTCACATTCCGGAATCGATTCAGCGGATGCTCGAAAACGTTCAGCACCGGCTGCAGCAAGCTTCCAAAGAGTGGCAAGATCGCAAAGCGGAATACCGCCGAACCGCGAACTTGAAGATGGAAGCTTCGCGGGAAAAGGTCGAACAACTTCGGCGTGAACTCCGCCTAGCCTCGGCTCGGTTGCGAGCGACCATTAAAGAATGGCGCCAAACCAGGCGGCAAGTCCTCTCGACCCTGCGTCGCGTGACCACCAGTTAAATCACGCCGCCAGCACGAAATCGCGGCCTTCCTGGCGTTTGGCTTTTTCCAGACAGCCGCAAATGTAATCGCGCGCCCCGCGCGATCCTACTCCAGCCACAATGAAGGATCGTCTGGCCGGCGGCATATCGCTCGGCAACACCACCGCGCGTTTATCCGGCAGCGTGCCGATTTTCTTATCGTCGACATCGATGAAGCCGCTGATGTCAATCCCTTCACATTCCAGCGTGCGAAAGCGTTTCCGAGTGATCCGGCCGGCGCCCCAAAGCCAAATCTCCCGACTCAGCTCCACGTGGTCTCTGATCCAGCGCGCGAGGTAATGGCATTTGATCCGGTAAAACGCATCCAGGCAGTAGCGCAGGTCCGCTCGGGAAAGCCGGTCGGGCAGGTCATTCCACACCAACAATTCCTCGTCAAGCTTCGCGAACCTCACGCCCTGATCCATCCAATGCAGCCATAGTTCGTAATCCTCCGGAAAATCGCCTTCTTGATACCCCCCAAACCGCTGCAGCAAACTCCGGCGGAACATGACCGAAGGATGCGCGACGGGCGATTCGACAAACCGCCGCAGCTCCATGCTCTCTGGTGCGAGCAGCGAATTCACCCATTCCACGTGCAACGCGTAACCGTTCTGCAAACTCACGTCCCCACCGTATTTCACCCGGCTCGACACGACCGAAAAACCCGGGTGCTCCTCCAGGAAACGAAACTGCTTTTCCAGCCGCTCCGGGAGCATCAAATCATCCGCATCCATGCGCGCCACGCAGGCTCCGCGCGCTTGGGCACAGCCGAGCTTCAAGGCGCGCACGATCCCAAGCGGCGGCTGGATCAGCACGCGAATGCGCGGCTCAGCCGCCGCGAACTTGTTCAAAATCGCTGCCGTTTCATCCGAGGCGCCGTCGTTCACCACGATCAGTTCCCAATCCGCGAACGTCTGGGCGCGGACACTCTCGAGGGCGGCGCCGAGACTGGCCGCGGCATTGCGAACGGGCAGCACCACGGAAATTTTCGGGCGGGCATCCATAATGTTTTCTCTTTGGTCCGGCAGTAACTTAGGAAGCGGGAAACAACTCCGCGACAACGCTTCGGTGGCCAGCCACCGGGCGAACGATCAATTCACGACGAGTCGAACCTTCCCCGCTCTTGGACGGATTGCCTTTCCGTTCACAAAAACGGTCCCATCCTCGACTTCAATCGCATCCCCAGGCGTCAATGGGCCGTAAGTCTCGTTGTTCACGATCAACTCCTCATTGACGATCATCACGCAACTGGTCCCCACTGAAAATTCGGCGCCGACCAGCGGCTCATTCGCCGTGAATGTCCGCCGGACCCCATTCGACGAAAACGTCATCTGTTTCCCGCCGCGAAAATTGTGCGTCATCCGGACCCCATTGGCTGGACGAATGGAAACCGAATGGCCAGCAATGTTCTTTTCCGCCGCCGGACCGGTTCGCTTCCGAGCCGCCTCGCGAGTCCCGGCCCCCGCCTCACTCGCCTTTAATGGAGAAGTTTCCGTCGCTGGAGTAATCAAGGGAACGAGGAACAGCCCAGCCGCGCTCAACAAACTTGCCGTGGCAATCGCTTTCAATCGGCGATCCTCCAGAATTCCATAAACAAAATAGACGGCATACAGCGGGACGAAAACCGAAAGCAGCCCTTGAAGTGAACTCACCTGAAACGCGGCGACCAGGACAAAGATTCCCACGATCACGCCGAAGAGAATCGCTCCCCCCGTGTAGATCATCCCGAAGACGCCATGGAAATGCGCCAGCACGAGCAGAACCGCAAATGGCGCGACGAGCAGAACCGCGAGCGCGCCGTGCGACTCGCTCCCGCCTAGACTTGGGCGTGAAGTTCGTCGCCCGAGGCGAGGCGCGACTGCGGGTTGAGTTGGGAAAGGGCTGACTGCTGCGGCCGGACTGGGCTCGGAGTGCAAATGCAAGCCTTGGGCGGGGGCCGCTTGTTTTTCCGGCTGCGCCTGTAGCTTTAGATAGCAGGACTCGCAATAATAATTTCCGGAAGGATCTTTATAGCGGGTTTGACTCGAACAATCCGTTCCACAGACAGCGCAAATTTTTGAAACCGATGGCATAGAGTCGTTCGCTTGTCATCTGATGGACGGGAATCGAAAAAGCTCGCGCGGCGCGCCCGGTTGCCGAGTCCGGTGACGGCCAGCCTGGAACAGGAGGGAAACGCCGTCGAAAAGGCTTATGACTGATTCGGCTGACGCCACGGTGGAAAAATTAAGAGCTTCCGCGGGGAACCAGCTGCGGCCTTTTTGGTTTTAGTTGTCCGTTTTTTGCTCGCAGACACGAATGTCTGCGCTACCTGGCGCGGGCTGCCACGCCGGCGCGTTAAGGCGATTCCAACCGCCCAGTTGCAAGAGGAGCTGGAAAGCTCCCTCAACCCGCAGACACGAATGTCTGTGCTACAGGATCAATCCCGCAGCAACCGCCGCATTCCCCCGAGCAGGACGCTCTCAACTTCGGGCGCGACGTTCGATGAGCTTGGGCTGGTTTCGTAACCACCCTCTTCATACGCCACCGCGGTGCCGATGTACCATGGGCCGTAATCGCCATAGGCCGCCATTGTCACGAATAAATCCGGCCGCTCCGCCTTGGCGGCAAGCTGATACTCGACAAAAAGTTCCCCCGGAAAGTGCAGAACGCGCGCGCGGCCCAACCGCAGACAGGCCAGTTCAATTTGATGACCCGAATCGCAGCGGCGCACCCACGCCAACCGGCTCGCCCCGCTGTGAAGGAGGAATTCCGGTTCATGCGCTTTCATTTGGGCTTCGAGCTTTTCGGCTGATAGTTGTTTCGCCGGCGGGAGCGCGACCCGCTCGATTCTCCAACCGACCTCAGCGGGAGTGATTGGTTCACGTTTCGTGCTCTCCCAGGCGCGGCGCATCGCCTCGGCCACGCGTTTCGCCAACACCAGCCGGTTCTCGGGCGAACCGTCGTTATACTTGCCGGCGCCGATGTTTCCTCCCGCGCCGTTGAAGTGAACGTGCAATGCGGCCGGAATGGCCAATTGCCGGAAGAACCGCGCCACGCCAGGGAAATCCGGGTTCGGGATGCCCGTGCGATAATAGCTTTGCGGATGGGTTGCGTAATAGGTCAACACCGCCAGAGGCCGTTCTCCGTTCCAGAAACTCACCATCGTCAACATCGGGTCGATCGTCCCTTCCGGCTCAGCGCGCAATCCTGCGTCCGGACACGACGTGTAACGCACCGCGCGCACTTTTCCATTTGGGCCGAAGATCCGCCGATTCGAGGCGACCTGGTCCACGCGCGCCTGGCCCAACCCGATCTGCGTGACTGTTTGGGCGCGGGCGAGCGATTGAGCCACGGCCGTCTCCAACCGGCGCAAAACTTCCCGCTGGAAGCCCCCTTCGAACTGCCGCGGGTCCAGGCCCGCGCCGCGCAGAATCTGCTCCGCCGAAAAATCGCAATCCGGCGCGTCGTGCTGGTGCAACGTATGGACAGCCACTCGTTCGCGCGTTGTGCCAGCCGCTTTCGCCAACCCGTCGCGAAAAGCCTCGTTGCTTTCATTGGCGATGCCGAGCCAATCGACCGCACAGAGCACGATCGGTTGTCCCGCGCCCAGCAGGACAATGCCGCGCGCGCGCAAGCCAAGGTCCCATTTATTCGTCACCGGATCGTAGGCCATCATGCTGCCGATGGGCGGCGTGGCATCGACATCGAACGTGCTCAGCCGAAGCGGCGGCGGCGGCTGGCTGGGTTCAGCAGGAGATTCGGCCGCAAAGAAACAGCTGCCTGTTAAGAAACAAAAAGCCGCGAGGAAATGCGCTCTTGGAAACATAAGCGGAGAGTACCTCCGGAGGCCAATTTTACAACCACTCAGGAGAGGAACGCGGCAGGATCGAAAGTTCGAGCCAATACGTTTTGATCAACGAAACCAACCGCGCCAGCGAAGCGGTGTCCGATGGTTTGCTAAAATAGGAATTGGCGCCGCGGCTGAACGCGGCTTGGACATCGCGCTCATCTTGCGAGGAGGTGAAGATGATGACTGGCAGCGTGCGATAATCGGGCTGCTCGCGAATCCATTTTAAGACTTCCAAGCCGGGCAGCCTCGGCAGTTTGAGATCCAAAATAACCAGGCAAGGCGGCGGCCGTTGCGCCGGTGAGCCGCGGGCCTCGTGGAGTAGCTCGACCGCCCGCTCGCCGTCTTCAGCGATATAAACGGGGTTTGCAATTTCCGCCTTTTTAAACGCGCTTTTCATGAAGAAGACATCGTCCTCGCTGTCTTCGACGAGCAGGATGGGGAGAGAAGTCATCAGTCAACGGCCGGTTAAATCACCCGGGGGCAACTCAATCCAAAACGTGCTCCCTTGCCCCAATGCAGAATCGACCCCGATGCTGCCACCCATCCGTTCGACGGCTTTGCGGACGATGCTCAAGCCGATGCCTGTCCCGTCGAATTCTTTTGGGCTGTAGATGCGCTCGAACAGGCCGAAAATTCGGCGATGATCTTTCGGGTCAATGCCAATGCCATTGTCGCGAAAGCAGACGCGAACATTCGAACCGGCTGCTTCATGCCAGATCTCGATGCGCGGAGTCGTTCCGGGGGCAACAAACTTGGCGGCGTTCCCAATGAGATTCGTGATGCACTGCGAGAGCAACGGTTCATTGCCCAGCACGCGCGGCAGCTTGTCGCGAATTTTTATTTCCACGCGCGGGCTCCGCCATTCGGGATAATTCGCGACCGTTTCATGAAACAACATGTCCAAGTCGACCGGGCCAATGTCAAAATCCGAGCGCACAAACCGGCTGTACGTGAGCACATCTTGAATCAGCCGATCCAAACGAATGGCCGAACGGCTGACGCGCTCGAGCATCTGGATCGCATCAGGCGCGAGGCTGGTCGCGTGCTCCTCCCGAATCGCGGCGGCGTAACCTTGAATCGCGCGCAGCGGAGCGCGCAGATCGTGGGAGACTGTGTAGGAGAACGCTTCGAGGTCATTGATCGTTTCGCGCAGTTTGGCCGTGCGCTCTTGCACGCGCATTTCGAGCTCGGCGTTCGCTCGGGCCAGCTCTTCCTTCGCGTCGTGCAACGCTTTCTCCGCCCGCTTGCGGTCGGAAATATCGCGGGCAATTTTCGACGCCCCAACGATCCGGCCCTTCTGATCCCGCACTGGGGAAACAGTCAGCGAAACGTGGATGAGCTCCCCGTTCTTTCGGCGCCGGAGCGTTTCGAAATGATCGATCCGCAGGCCGTGGCGAATCCGATCCAGGATGGTCGCTTCTTCATCCAAACGCTCCGGAGGCAGCAGCACGGTCACTGACCGTCCGACAATCTCGTGCGTTTCATAGCCGAACAGACGCTGCGCTCCCCGGTTCCAACTGGTGATGACCCCGTTTAAATCTTTGCTGACGATGGCGTCGTCGGACGATTCGACAATGGCCGCGAGGAGGCGGCTCATGTAATCCGCGCGCGCCTGCTTGGTGATGTCCTGGAACACTGAAATCGAGCCGAAGCGATGCCCCGTCAGATCGAGCAATGGCTCGATTTCAATGCTGATGACCATTTTCTCGCCGTTCCCGCGCACAATCACCAACTCCTCGTCGCGCACCGAACGGCCCAACAACATCGATTGCGCCATCGGCGTTTCGTGCGGCAGCACCCGCGTCCCGTCGACCCGCCAGAGCTGCAGCTTGCGCCAGAATGCTTCCTCCGTTTCCCCTGGACTCGGCTCGGCGCCCCACAATTCTGCAGCGCGGCGGTTGAAAAAATTAATGCAGCCGCTCGCGTCACACGTGTAGACTCCGATCGGCATCAGCGACATCATCTGCTGCATCCGCCGTTCGCTCGCCAGCAGCCCTTCCTCAGCCCGTTTACGCAGGAGATACTGCGCGATCTGCGCTCCCACCGCGGAAATGATTTTTACAAATTCATCATTCTCCGGGCGAACCTCGCGGCTGAACAACTCGAGCACCGCCACGATTTCCTCCTCGAGAAAAATCGGGAAAGCGCAGGCCGCGCGCAAACCGTCGCTTTCGGCCGCGGAAGCGCGCGGAAAATTTCCGTCGTTGCGAAGATCCGGAATCCAAGCGGGCCTGCGGCACGCCCAAACCCGGCCGATCAACCCGACGCCTTCATCGAAGGTGAGCTTCCGGCAGAGCGCCTCGAAATTTGGAAATTTCACGGCGGGAGCGTTCCAATATTCCAGGCAGCGCAACTGCTTGATTTCCCTGTCGAGGATCCAGAGAACCCCAACATCCCACCCTGAATTCTCGCCGATGATTCTGAGGGTTTTCACGGCAGCCTCGGAGACCGGACCCGCCTGGGCCAGGGCTTCCGCCACCGAATATTGCAGGGCCAACCGTTGTTCCGCCAATTCCCGGCCGGTAATGTCGCGGCTGAAACATTGCGAAAGCACAAACCGGCCGTTTTCCCAAAAAGCGCTGGAATCGATCAGAACTGTTTTGATCGCGCCGTCGCGACAGCGAAGTTGCGCTTTGCGCTGTTCGAGAGGCTCGCCCCGGGCCAAGCGCTGCAAGATTTCCGAGGCTAGAATGTGGTCAACATGGAAGTCCGAGATCTTCCGGCCGATATATTCGTCTTGAGAGTAGCCCAGTAAATCGAGCTCGGCTTTGTTCGCCCATAGAATGGTTCCCTCCGGCCCAACCCAGTGCAACGGAATGGCGGCCGTTTCAAAAAAAGCCCGCAGCTCAGCGCAACGAGCCGGAGGCTCATCACTTGAATGCTGCCGCGCGGGGCTCGAGTTGCCGCTGTAAATAGGAGAGGACAATCCTCTGGAATTGCTTACTGAGTTCAAAGAATCCCTCAAGATTACTGCGCCAAAATCCCCGCGGTATCAGGGCGGTCCCTGATTTTTAGAAGAAATCCACCACGCCGCAGAGCCGTGATTGTTTGTGCAGCGTTCGCGGCCGCAGCGTTGCGCTCCAAGAAGCCGGTGTAGCCGTTTCCCCGCGCGTGTCAGTCGTGCACCCGGATGAACGTTTTGACCGCCCGGTTTCCTTTCGCCATGTTCTGCAGGAGTTCCGGCAAACGGCTCAACGGGCAATCGCCATCCACGAAATCATCCGCCAGGATCACTTTCGCTTCGATCAATTCCAAGGCGCGCCGAATCGTCCGGGGTGTGTGGTGGAAACTGGCGATCAGCGTCAAGCCGGAGTAATGGAGCAGGCCAGCGTCCAGGTTGACCGCCGTGCCGGTGGGACATCCGCCAAAGAAATTCACCAGCCCCCCTTTCCGCACCAGCCTCGCGGCTGCTTCCCATGTTTCGGGCTTGCCCACCGCTTCAATGACGACGTCCCAGCTCCCTGCGGCGCGGTTCAATTCCTCCGAAACGCCGCTGTCCGGCGCCGCGATGATCTTCTCTGCCCCGAGCCGTTTGGCCTTTTCCAATCGTTCGAGGCCGCGGCCCGCGACCGTGACCTTGCAACCGAGATGATGCGCCAACCGCACGAACATTAACCCGATCGGTCCGGAACCAATCACCAGAACCCGCTGTCCAGAGCGCAATCGGCTTTGTTCGACCCCGAGCACGACGCAGCTTAACGGTTCGGTCAGCGCGGCTTCGCGAAAACTGGTGGCCGGCCGGAGCCGGCAAAGATTTTTTGCAACGATTCGCGCAGGAATCACGATCGACTCGGCGTATGCGCCGTTCAGGAAAAGAAGATCGTCGCACAAATTCTCCTGGCCTTCGCGGCAATGAAAACATTCGCCACAGGGAGCCGAGTTGGCCGCGACCACCCGCTCACCGATCGCCCACCCGGTCACGTTCGGGCCAACTTCGCTGATGACTCCGGAAAGTTCGTGGCCAAAGACTGCGGGAGGAACAATCATCCGGGCGTGGTAGCCGCGTTTGAAGACCTTCAAATCGGTGCCGCAAGTGAGCGCAGCTTCGATCGCGAGGCGGACCTCACCGGCTTTTAATCCCGGCACTGGCACGTCTTCGATCCGCACGGATTCTTTGCCATACAGAATGGCTGCTTTCATTGTTTTAAAAAGCTGCCCAAGCCAACTCGCTGTGCAAAGCCTAAACGTTAACAGAGACAACGGAGGTCGAGAGCGGAGGATCCCATTCGTCGTGCCGGTGGAATGATGATTGGTGCTTTTCATGCGCCGCGATCGCGCTCCTCGTCACGGCTCACCGTAGCGCTCGGCAGCGTCGACTATGACCTGTCTGAGTAAAACTCTCTTCCAAACACGCGTCTAGAGGCACCATTCATGCTTTTATTCGATCTCAGCGTGAGTGGTTTTGTTCGTCCGATGGCGAACGGCTGGCACTCGCGTGCATACGAATGGCAAAAGAGATAGATTACCGATCTGACATCGATGGGCTGCGCGGGGTGGCGATTCTACTCGTGCTTCTATTTCACGGTTTCTCCCGGTTTTTGCCCGGCGGTTTTGTGGGTGTGGACGTGTTCTTTGTCATCTCTGGCTACCTGATCACTTCCCTTTTGCTCAAGGATATCCACCAAGGGCGGTTTTCCATTGCTCGGTTCTACTCGCGGCGCATCCGGCGCATTTTCCCGGCTCTGATTACCGTGCTAGCCGCTGCCTGTGCGCTCGGCTGGTTACTCCAATTTCCCAACGAGTTCACGAAGTTGGGCAAGGCAGTGGCGGGCGGGGCGGGTTTCATCGCCAACCTTCAACTCTGCAACGAAGTGAGTGGATACTTTGCTGAGGGGGCGGAATCCAAGCCCTTGCTCCACTTGTGGTCTTTAGGCATTGAAGAGCAGTTTTATATCTTCTTCCCCGTGCTGCTCTTGGTGGTCAGCCGGAAGAACTCACCCGCGCCGCGCTTGTTAATGATCGGGATTCTGCTGGCTCTTTCCTTTGAGCTGTGCCTGTACGGCACCCGGGTAGATACCCAGTTCACCTTTTATCTGCCGGTCACGCGACTGTGGGAACTCTTGATTGGCTGCGCCCTCGCCGCGATCGAAAAGGAAGGTCAGTGGCTGTCTAAAGGGCACTGCAACGGGCTGGATCACACTTCGAGAGCTCGCATGAGCCAACCGGCTGTCATTAGAAATGCGGCTTCGGGTTTAGGCCTGGCTCTAATCATCGCCAGCGCCGTTTTTCTTAGCCGGGCCTACGCCTTTCCGGGAGGTTGGGCATTATTGCCAACGCTCGGGACGGCCTTAGTTGTTTTCGCCGGCCGGGAAGCAGTCCTCAATCGGCGGGTACTGAGCCATCGGACGCTCGTAGGCATCGGTCTGATCAGTTACCCGCTCTACCTTTGGCATTGGCCGCTCCTTTATTTTGCGCGGCTCAACTCCTCCGGGCCGCTGTCTAATGGGGCAATTGGCGGCTGTATGTTGGCCGCGGGTCTGTTAGCCTGGCTGACCTTCCGGTGGGTTGAGCGCCCCATCCGGTTCGGCGGGCGGCCAGGGGGTGCACGAGTCTTTTTACTGTGCAGTGGCATGGCTGGGGTTTTGCTCATGGGAATCCTCATGACCAAGGGGATGATCTCCTCGCGGGCCGGTTTGACTTCGCTGGGCAAGCAAGTTTCCCAGGCGAGGAAAGATTGGGACTATCCTTTTCCCAGTCGTTTCGGCGGCGCGCACGGCTTCCAGTTGGACGCGAAAATTGTGCGGGGTAAGACCGGGTCTGCCGTCCTGTTCATCGGGGACTCCCACATGGAGCAATACTGGCCGCGCATTAATTGGGTGCTTCACAATTTACAGGGTAAGGCCAGGCCGGTGTTACTCCTCACTTACGGGGGCATCCCAGCTTTGCCTCACGTGAACCGGGTGGATGGCTCTACGCCCGCTGGCTTCTTTGACTTTGCCATGCAGGAGGCGCTCAAGAGCAATGTCACGACGGTGGTCTGCACCTGTTTTTGGGAAGCCTACTTTATGGGAGGCTTCCCCGGAGAGGAACCGGCTAATATTTACCGCGTCTCCGACCCGCAGCACACCCCGGTGCGGCCAGGCAGTCCGGCCGCCCAAGCGGTCTTTACCGATTTGGGCCAAGCGATCGCTCAACTAGTGGGCAGGGGCAAGGAAGTTGTGGTCATCCTTTCCAGCCCGGCCGCCTGGGCTTTTTCTCCGCGAGCCACCTCGCGCCTTTGGCAGCAGAGGACCGCGAGGAGCCAAATGCGGGTTGAGCGAAGAACATTGGAAGCGTTCGTCTATCCGGTTAAGAAAAAGCTCATTGAGGTCGTGGTCGCTAATGGAGGCAAAGTGATCGACCCGTATGATTACTTTGAAGAGAACGGTTTCTTTAACGGGATAACTGCGGACGGCGAGTTTCGTTACCGGGATCACGACCATCTGCGTCCGTTTTATGTGAAAGAGAAAGCCAGCTTTCTGGATGCACTCCTCGAGGCCAGATAGCTCTGATTAAGCTCCTCTGCCGTCGCTTCGGTTTGGAACCGGCGCCGATGGCTGCCCGCTCTTGCCCAACCGCAGAGATCTCACCCGCACACGTGATAATAATTCTCTCGCCCTCTTCCGCGCCGTTTTATGCGAAGAGTTTCGTTTGCAGGCGATCAGAGTTCATCGCCGGGGAGCGGCGGCACGTCCGGCACGGCGGCCAGATACTTCTCGAAATCCTCTCGGCGTCCGGCGGCCGCTTCGCGACGCAAATAGTCCATGGTCAACACCACCGCCAGCTTTTCACGGCGGCACTGGCAAGGAACTGGCTGACCGAGTAGCCCTCCCGAGCGGCGAGCTTCTCGATCGTGTTCTTCAGTGATTCCGGTAATTTTATCGTCAGCGTACTCATGATTTCGTTCGTATCAGGTTTAGGAATTCTCGGGGAGTGATGCCAGTAATGCCAAGCTGCTCCGAGCCACAAAAGCCCTAAGGGACAGACAGCATCGGGTAGCCCGGAGTCTCTATGCCAGTGGTGTTGGTGATTGAGTTGCCGGTGGAAGGATGATTGGTGCTTTTCAGGCACCGCGATCATAGTATCTTCCCTTGATGCTGCCCGTTCTGATTCGGCCCGACACTAAGACGCACGACCTCTCTTCGCCGCGCCGAGGCTTAGTTCAACCAGCCGGTCGAGCCGAACCTCGGCGACCTGTCCAGTTTCGGAGTGAACGATGAATAGTAGTATTGATCGTGTCCAAGGGAGATTTTACCTGACCGATGCCCCTGGACAGCGGGCGGACGTTTACTACAAACCTGGCCGCGTTTCCAATTCGCCGACCAGGAGGATGGCGCCCGCATACCAAGCGATATCATCGTACCGCTTCGGATCGTCTATCTTCTCCCCGCGTTGGGCGAGGATCTTGGTTTTATCCGGCTGGTCCGGATGAATCCTGATAACAACGCGATGAAATCCCTGCGGCAGATCCTCGGCAACCGAAAGCGAAGCGAGCCTGTGATACGTGCAGAACGCGTCAAAGCGCGGCCGCAACACAGCCGGTTGCTCGTCGACGCTGACCGTCACCTGGCCGCAGTCCGGCCCGAGCAAATCATAAATGCGCGCGGTCGTTCCTCTGAACTGGAATGCGATCGATTCGCCAGCACGGTTCGCTTTCCACAGTTCGGGCAGCCGATTGCCAAACGCTTTGGCGCGCGAATCCGTTTGCGGATCCAATTTTCGCCAGCCCGAACTGAGCAGGGCCTGGCTGATCGGAATCATCTTCGCCGCTTCCCAGTTGTCCGCGACGAACGGCTGCCGTAGCGCATGGGGTCCGACAGTCCCAGCCCGGCGGATTTTCGCCATCGAACGAACGATTGCGTCGAGATAAAGCTGATGTCCTGTGTCGGGGTAAGGGTGGACCGCGTCGGGCGAGAAAAGGATTTTTTCTCCAAGCGCAGCGCGCTCTGCTTCGCTCTTCGGTTTGTCCCCTTTGAAGATTAATTTGCCGGCTTTCTCCAGCCTCGCGACTTCGATGGCCAGGTGGACCGACGGAATGGCATAATGTTCCGCGATTTTTTCCATCGCAGCGGCGGACCGAGGAAATTTTCCCTCCTGCAATGTTTGCAGCATGTTTCCGGCGACCGTGTAGACGAAGCAAATGTCAGTCGCCGGATTTGCTTTCCAGGTTTGCCGCACGATCCCTTCCATACTGCGGTAAATTTGCGCCGGCGACGCGCCCCCGTCGTTCACGGCGAACTCGACAAATAAAAGGTCCGGCTTCTGATCCAACACATCGTGCTGCAAACGGAAAACGCCAAGGTCCGAGCCGGTGCCGCCAATCGCGGCGTTGATTTCGGCAAGCCGCGCGTTCGGGAATTGTTGGCGGAACCAATCGAAACTTTTCGGGCGCCAGCCAGCTTGGGCTGTGATGCTTCCGCCGAGGTAAGCGATTCGGACGTTGTCGTTGCGGTTCAGCTTTGCGAAGAAATTCGGCAAGCCGCCGCGTTCGCGGCATTCGACGGCGGGGGTTAACTGATCGGCCGGGGGAGCAGGGATGATCATTGGCACGCACGCCAGAATCGAGGCGAACAACAGGCCAAATCGGAAACTCTGGTTGGAATGATTCATAAGGGGAGTTATACCCGCAGTTGTGAAAATGAAAAATCCCGAAGGGCATCCCAGGAAACGTTTCGTTTTGACGTGACCGGTAAACCCACGTTGATTTCTGCCGATTTGAGTCTGAATGGACTGTTCGCAAATATGAAGGACTATCTCCTGGAACGCCCCGGCCTGGTGATCGGCTTTATCCTCGCGGTCATTTTTCTCGCGATTGCTGAGCCTTGGAAAAAGTTCGGTTCATCCAAAGAGGCCGCGACGGAAACTCTTCCCAAGAGCTCCCCGCGCATCGAGCAGGCGAACAAACTTCGTTACCAGCAGCCCGACGCAGCGCTCGCTCTAGTGCAGGAAATCCTGGCCGCTCCACAGGATTCCAAAGAAACCGAAGCCGCTCGAGCTTTGCTGCCGGAATTATGGGAAAGCGCTTTTTTCAAATTCGCGCGAGCCAATCAAATTGACGAAGGGCGCCCGATCATGGACCGGTTATTGAAGGAATTCCCCGGGCACCGCGCCACTCTCAGTGTTCGTTCGGAATTCGGGCGCAAGCTGGGGGAACAAATTCAGGCGGCCGCCCGAGCGGGCGAATCCACGCGCGTCCAGAAGCTGTTTCAAGATTACACGCAGAACGGTTTTCATCTTCCGCGGAAAGGTCCCAATGGCGAAACACAGCCGGGAGAATCTTCGGTCCTCGAAACGTACGCCCGTTTTCAATTAGGCCGCTGGAAAGCTTTGGCCGCTGCCGACCGCAACAGCGGCGGAGGCTTGGAGGTGGCGGCGGAAGGTTTTGGGCCGATCCTGGAGCACAACAGTGCCTTTCAAATGCTGCGTTTATTGCAGGAGGAACAAACCGTTACCGGAGAGCAGTTGCTCGGTTTATCCCAGACCTTTCAGCAGCAAGGATTGCTTCCTCAAGCCTTCAACACGCTTTTCCTGGCGAACGCTTTTCTGGCTTCCGGAAAGAATTGGCAAGCCCCTGGCCAACGCGAACTCGATTATCAACGACGGAAGGAACTCTCTCAAAAGAACAGCGCCCGCCTGGCCGAACTCGCCCTCGCTCTTTCCTCGCAACTGGAAACCAATCCCTCGCGGGTGCTCACGTCGATGACGACCGATGCCTTTTTAAAGGTGGCTACTGGGTATCTCGATGCTCACGAACAACGCGCCGCCCTGATCCAGGAGCGGCTCCGGCTTGCTTTGAACGAGTATCTCGCCGCGAGCGAGCCTCTCCTGAAACGCGATATCGCGCTGTTGGCGCAAGGCGGCTTGGCTTACGAAACAGAAGTGACCCTCGCCGAAACTCTCCACCAGGCCCAAAGAAGGAAATCCCGCATCGAGGATGAGCTCCGTCCGCAGCTGTTCGACACCCTGTGTCAATCGACCAATGCGGCGCTCTGGTCGAACGTGCCTCTCACTGTATATGCTGAAATCCAAGCTGCGCTCCCGCGCAGCATTCCTCCCGCACAAGCGGAGCAGTTCAAGCGGGACCAGCTTCGCAAGATGGTGGGTGAAGGGCGGGCGGCCAATCCGGTGGAAACATCCCCGGCTTATGAAACCCGCCGAATTCAGGTCGCCGCGGTTCAGGGAGTTCACCTGCTCCAGAGCAACCGCGAGGAAGCATTCCGGGAACTGCGCTTCGTTCGTCATCAAGGCGGGGATGACACGCTCAAAAACAAGCTCAAAACAGCGGTCGAAACCGCGTTGCGCCGAAGCCGGAAGGAGGAAAAGTTTGACGCCTTAATCGAGTTGGCCGGATTTTACGCCGCGGAGTTTGGCGAAGCCATGGGGGCGTTTCGGGATGAGTTCCGCGCCGCGCTGGAATCGAGCGCTGGCACATTCAAATCGCGCCAGAATATGCGTTACGTCTTCGTGCAGGCCTTGCTGAGCTCCGCGTTTGCAGGGGAAGAGATCGGGCGCAAAGCGCAGGAGGAAACCATCCAGCAAGCCTTTGCGATAGTCGAAAACGTGCCGGTGGAAAGGAACTTTAGCGCCGTAAAAGCGCGGTCGCAAATCCCTGGCTGGTCTACCGTCGCCGTCAACAATTCCACCGAACACCATATCTTGCTCGTTTATGACGGGTCGGAAAAGTTCGCCGTGCTTTGCAATCCGCAGCGGAAAGGAAGTTTTCCGTTGAAGAATGGCGCCTATCGCCTGGCGGTTATGACACCGCTGGGGAATATTCGTCCTTACCGGGCGGAACGAAATTTAATCGACGAGCACGCCCCAGCGGATTACCGCATCGAAATCAGCGGCAAATCCCAAGCGCCAGCCGGGAATCCAATGTCCGGGAACGCCTACGGCGATTACACCCTCTTGCGCGCCCACGCCGAGTTATCCAATGCCCAGGTCGACCCAAGAACTGGGATCATCGCCCTCAGATAATCGCGTTGCGTCAGGACCAAAGCGGTTTCCTCAGAATTTACCGACGTTGCGCAGCCGAAAGAATCTCCGAGGAAATCGCGCGGACGCAGGTTGAGATATTCGGGCCTGACCGTTCGTCAGAAAAACCGTGGTTGGATTGAGCCAATTGATGAGATCGCTGGAATCCTCGAGCAAGGCCGAACCATCGAATGGGCCCGTGATCTCCAGTTGCCAGGCGCCCGACACGAGCTGGGGGCTGATTGGAAAGCGCAGCGGCGGGTCGGGCGGGACCGCGCTCAGTTGCAGGTCGAAACTCAAACCTTTTTCCGTCGGAGAATATCTGTGGACTTCGACCGCGAGACAATTCGCTCCCGGACGCAAGGCCGCAGCCGGGATCATGAACGTTTGCCAAATGTCCTCGAGCTTTGAATAGGAACTGCTGGCCGGTTCAGCAAAACCCGCCCCTGCGGGCAAGTTAACTCGGAGAACTTCAATCCCGTTCAGATAAACAGCGATTCCATCGTCGAACACCGCTTTCAATAACAGCTGAGCTGTCCCACCCGGAGTTGGCCCTGGAAATTTTTTGCGAAAGTAAGTGGTGACATATTTATGATCGGCACTCGGCCCAAAACTGATGACGGTCTGTTCGTCGCCTTCGCCGTAGCCGAGTTGGGCAAGTCCGGGCTTCCAGTTGGAATCGTCGAAGTCAGGTTGTTGCCAAGCCGTGCTGAGGTCCATCCCTTTGTCAGAATACCGCCATTCACTGGCCGGAGAAACGAGCGGAACCTGGCCTGCGGGCGCAGGGCTCGTGCGTTGAAAAAAATGAAGTGGCTGGTCCACTCCTTCGCCGACCGTGAAGTAATTGACGCCGGCTTGATCGAACGAAATTCCTTCCCCGTTCGGTTCCAGCGGCGGTCCGATCACTGGCACGGGCGCGGGCGCCCCATTCAAAGCGTCAGCGATGCTTTGTCCGGGAAATCGTTTGAATAGCACCGCCGCGTCTTCTCGCCGCAGAATGATTTCGTTGCCTTTGGGGGAAATGTCGCTGCCCGACACATTCTGGAATGGCAGGGTCGCGATCCGGGTGAGGTCGATTTTCGCGGCGCTTTCAAGCTGCGCTTTGGTCGCCCGATAAACCCGCGTCTGGTCCGGCTCTTTGGTCGCGATGAACAGATCGCCCGTTTGTGGATCGACAAAGAGGGCTTCCGCGTTGTGCGGGCCATCTGGGTAAACAAGATTGATTTCGAGGATCTCCTTGAATGGGCCGACGCTCGAGAGCGCCCCAAAGTACGGATAAACCGCCGGCTCGGGCATTCGAAAGATCTGGACCCAACCGCGAGTCTCAAAATTGTCACCGATATCACCCGCGTAGATGTAATCGAGCTCGGGTTTCGGTCCGGGGCCGATGGCGATGTCTTCAAAATCCAAATCGCTGACCGGAAAAGCGAAGTCGGCCAGGAGAGTTCCATTGGTGCTGATCGCGTAGAGATGCTGAGTGGGCCCATCGTTATGTGTCCAGAGAACGCTTGGATTATTTCGGCTTGCGATCAGGCCGGAAGCTTCTTTGAGGTTTTTATCGGAAAGTTTCCCGAGGGCCACGCCTGGCTGGAACGTGACGATTTGGGCCGGCATCACCCAAACAGCCGCGCCCGAGAGCAGCAGGAGGAAAATCCGAGCGAGAACTGCGTAGGACGTCATTCGAAATTTAATCGCGGGCAACCGTGCCATGCCGGAACGGCGGCGAGTTCCATGCCAAAAATTTTTGAATTATCGGAATAATTCCACGGGCCGGAACGTCAGAACAAAAGATGAAACGAAAAAGCAGCGTCAATAATTTCTGGCTGAGTTTCCCGCTGGGCGCATTGGCTCTGGGTGGGTTTGTCTTCTCCTTTTTCTCTGGCACAGAGCAGACGCTGCCGGCCGCGCAGGCGATGATCAGCCCTGCGTGGGAGCTCAAGGACTTGCAAGGCCAAACCGTTCGTTCCTCCGATTTCAAAGGCCAGGTGTTGGTCCTGGATTTTTGGGCGACCTGGTGTCCGCCTTGCCGGGCGGAGGTGCCCAATCTCATTGCCTTGGAGAAGAAATTCGGCAGCCAAGGACTGAAAGTGGTCAGCATCTCCCTTGATGAGGCTGGTCCTGAGGCGGTGAAGAAATTCGTGAAAAAACTTGGCATTTCATATCGCGTGCTGATGTCGAACGACAAAGTTCTCGAATCGTTCGGTGGCATCTCAGCCATTCCAGCTGCATTTATCATTGATCGGACCGGGCGAATCGTCCAACAGCACATCGGCTTTGTTACTGAAGCTGAACTCGAGGAAGAAATCAAACCGTTGCTGGGAATTTAAGGACTTTGTCTCCTTACAGGAATACGAGAACGCTCTTGCGGCCGGCTTTCCGAACCTTTGTCGCCTCCGGTCCCTTTGTCGATTTCCGGACCTTTATCGAGGTTTGCTGGTGCGCCGCCTCGCCGACAAAGGTGGAGCGACAAAGGTAAGAACGACAAAGATGGAAAGAAAACACCAAGCCGGTCTTTGTCGAAGTCTGGAACCTTTGTCGATTTCCGGACCTTTGTCGAGGTTTGCTGGTTGCGCCGCCTCGCCGACAAAGGCAAGGGCGACGAAGGTGGGGGAGGAGAGAACTGAAAGGAAAGTCACATCCGAGATAACATAGCTACGATTCGCAGTAGAATTTCCTTCGGCATAGCACAGGATTCCGCCCGCAAACGGTGAGATGCCGCCGCTAAATCGAGGTAAGCAGCCAATTTGACTGCCGCGGTTTCTGCCATGTCGAGGAACCGTCGATGGTCCATTTCCGAATATCGGCCATTGCCTTCTGCGATCGTCAAAACGATCCGAGTGGCATACTCGTCAATCTGCTTGAACACGCGCCTTGAGAGGTGACTGGCCTCAGGAAGCTGGACAAACCAGGCGATGAGGTGGAGAGCCGCCGCATAAACTTCCAAACTCTCGTGATGGAAAAATACGGAAGTTACGTTCTGGCGGGTTCCCACAGAGTAACCCGACTGATCCTCCTGCATAGCCCAATCCCTCCAAGCTTTTCTGAGCCCGATGAGCATTCTTGCGATTTCGCTGAGCTGCTCCTTCTGTTCGCGAGCAGATTTGCTCGGCAACAGTGCTTTGATTTCGGCGACATCGAGGCAGCCGGCACATTCCAGGCATGAGCCCAGCGAATAATCCAGAGCCACTAATTTAGCCTGCCCCGCTGGGAGTCTTGCACCGTGGGCTAAATTGAGCACGAGGCTCTCGCCAGCCCGATCGAATTGATCCACGACAGCGTGACGTTTATTCCATTGTGCTGTGTACGTGGCCGCCAATGACGTGAACGTCAGAGCCTTGTGATACACGGCTAATTTTTCGTGTGGGAACACTCCTTGGAGGAAGGATTCTCACTCAATGCGAAACCAAATAGAAGAGATTTTTTCGCTTCCTGCCGTAGGTGGGGAATACCTTTGTCGAGGTTGCTGGTGCGCCGCCTCGCCGACAAAGATGGAGCGACAAAGATGGAGCGACAAAGGTACGAGACAAAGATGGAAACAAAACAAGCAGCCGGTCTTTGTCGAAGTCTGGAACCTTTGTCGATTTCCGGACCTTTATCGAGGTTTGCTGGTTGCGCCGCCTCGCCGACAAAGGTGGAGCGACAAAGGAAAGAACGACAAAGGAAAGAACGACAAAGGTACGAGACAAAGGTAAGAGACAAAGATGGAAACAAAACAAGCAGCCGGTCTTTGTCGAAGTCTGGAACCTTTGTCGATTTCCGGACCTTTGTCGAGGTTTGCTGGTGCGCCGCCTCGCCGACAAAGGTGGAGAGACAAAGGTAAGAGACAAAGATGGAAACAAAACACGAAGCCGGTCTTTGTCGAAGTCTGGAACCTTTGTCGATTTCCGGACCTTTGTCGAGGTTGCTGGTTGCGTCGCCTCGCCGACAAAGGTGGAGCGACAAAGGAAAGAACGACAAAGGTCAGCGACAAAGATGGAAACAAAACACGAAACCGGTCTTTGTCGAAGTCTGGAACCTTTGTCGATTTCCGGACCTTTATCGAGGTTTGCTGGTTGCGCCGCCTCGCCGACAAAGGTGGAGAGACAAAGATGGAACGACAAAGGTAAGAACTTACTCCGGCACATTGGCGCGCAATTCTTCCAACCAGACGGTCGGTTCCGAATCGCTGGGCGCGCGCCAATCGCCCCGAGGAGAAAGCGACCCGCCTGAGCCGACTTTCGGGCCATTGGGCATGGCCGTTCGTTTGAACTGGCTGATCTTGAAAAATCGATAAACGAACACCTCGAGCCAGCGCTTGATCGTGCTCAGTTCATACTCATGCCGCTGATCGCCGCCCAGGAGATCAGGCCAAGGCCCGCGATTTTTGTCGGCCCAAGCATGGTGACAGAGAAACGCCACTTTGCTCGGACGAAAACCGTAACGGCTGATGTAATACAAATTAAAATCCTGCAGCTCGTAGGGCCCCACCGTTTCGGCCGTCCGCTGCGCTGGCTCAGTGGCATCGCCTGCCCGGTGCGGCACGAGCTCAGGTGAAATTTCCGTGGACAGAATCGAGCGCAAAATTTCGTTCGCCTCCGCATCGAATTGTCCGGAAACCACCACCCAGCGGATCAGATGCTGAATCAATGTCTTCGGAACCGAGACATTCACGTTGTAATGCGACATGTGATCGCCGACTCCGTACGTCATCCAACCGAGAGCCAGTTCGCTCAGATCGCCCGTGCCGAGCACGATGCCATGGCGCAGATTCGCCAGCCGGAACAGATGCGACGTTCGCTCGCCGGCCTGGACATTTTCGAAGGTCAAATCGTAAACCGGTTCGCCCCGGCTGTAGGGATGCTCGATGTCCCGGAACATCTGCAGGCAAGATGGCTTAATGTCGATCTCACCGGCCGAAACTCCCAGAACGCGCATGAGCCGGCGGGCATTGTTGAGCGTGAGCTCGCTCGTGGCAAAGCCCGGCATCGTGTAAGCCAGGATTTGCTCCCGGCCCAGCCCCATGCGATCCATTGTTTTCGCCGCAACGATTAATGCCTGCGTCGAGTCGAGCCCGCCCGATACTCCAATCACGACACGCTGCAAGCCCGCGCTCGTTAGCCGCTTCATCAAGCCATGAACTTGGATGTTGTAAGCCTCGTAGCACCGTTGGTCCCGCTCCGCCGCGTCGCTAGGCACGAACGGAAATCGCGCCACCGTCCGCTGCAACGGCACGCTTCCCTCCGGCACGTGGAATTCGAAAGAAATCCGCCGGATCCGTTCCACGCGCTCCCGGCAGTCAGCCGCGGCGTCGTTGAAACTGGTCAGCCGCATCCGATCTTGCTGCAAGCGGTCGAGGTCAATGTCTGCCGTAATCAACTGCTCTTGGTTTGCGAATCGTTCCGCCTCCGCCAGCAGTTCGCTGTTTTCATAAATCAGCGCGTGACCGTCCCAGGCGAGATCGGTCGTTGATTCGCCCGGGCCGGCGGCGGAATAGAGGTAAGCCGCCACGCATTTGCCCGATTGCGACGCGCACAAGCTCCGCCGGTATTCCGCTTTGCCAATGATGATGTTGCTCGCGGAGAGATTCGTTAAAACCGTCGCGCCGGCGAGCGCCGCATACGTGCTCGGAGGGATTGGCGTCCAAACATCTTCGCAAATTTCCACGTGCAGCTTAAAGTTCCCCAACGTTTCCGCTGCAAAGACGAGATCATTGCCGAACGGCACGATGCCGCCGAGAAAGCTGACTTCACGGAAACAGGCGTCTCGTCCCGAGGTGAACTGGCGCTTCTCGTAAAACTCCCGGTAATTCGGCAAGAAAGTTTTCGGCACGATGCCGAGCACCCGGCCGTGGTAAAGGACCACCGCGCAGTTGAAGAGCTTTCCTTCCAGACGGAGCGGCGCGCCGACAATCAACACAGAGGTCAGATCGAGGCTTTCTTGGGCCAGATTGGCCAACGCCCTCAGCGTCGCCTCGAGCAAGGCATCCTGATGAAAGAGATCTTCGTTGCTGTAAGCCGAAATTCCCAACTCCGGAAACAGCGCCACGGCGGCTTTCATCGCGGACGCTTTATCAGCGAGCGCCAAGGTGCGTTCGGCATTGAACGCCGGGTCAGCGACTTTCACCGCGGGCACGCCGACTGCCGCTCGAATAAAGCCGTGCGAATAGATGGAATAAAACGGGTGCGCCATATAGGACTCAAACGCCGCGGCCAGTCTTTGCTTTTTGCTCGTATGGCGCAACGATTTTTCCGGCGCACAGTGAGCTATGGATCGCTTCATATAGATCGTTGCACAACTCTTGGCACGTCCATGGCGCAAGCCCCCTCACGCTTCATCCCCCTTCATCCCTCTCCCCGCGCTGTTCAAGGCAACCGATGCACCGACGGGGGGAGGGCAGGCTTTCAACGGTATCTGAGAAAACGCACCGAGGAACGGCTCGCTTGCTCTTGCTCTTGCTCTTGCTCTTGCTCTTGCTCCGGAAGAGGTCAATCCGAACTGAAGAGTTGGCAAGATTGGCCGAGAGGAAGATCATGGCCTGTCCGATTTCTCAACCGACAGCCCCATCGCGTTGATTTCGATGAATGGCCTCGAAATGAGCGACCCAACTGAAAATGCGAGCTCGCCAGTTCCGGAAGAACCGGTTCGCCCCAAGAGTAAAACGAAGCTGACCGGCTGGCCGCGTTTGCCGGGCGCGGAACAATTGGGCGGCCGCCGCGGGCAATCGCCGCTTGCGCCGCATCACATCCAATTAAATCTTCGCGAAATCGATCAATTGTTTAACACGATGGATCCTTCGCCATTTCACGAGAAGGATCTCGATCACGATGCTGAGGAATTCATCCTGAGTTGGGCGCAGGAATTCCATCGGACTGAGCCGGTCGATCTGGTCATCCATCTCGAGAAGGTCATTGATCAAAAGGAAATGGAAACCCGCGTGGCCGAGGCGGTGCACAATTATTTCGCTTACCGGGCCCGCCTGAACCAGCTGGAATTTAAACGGCTGATGAAACAGGGGCGTTTGAGCCTGCTGGTCGGCATGGCATTTTTGTTGATCTGTTTCATTTCCATTGAACTGCTCGCGCTCGATCGCTCCGGTCCATCATCCAGCTTTATCAAGGAAGGATTGACGATTGCCGGCTGGGTGGCGATGTGGCGGCCGCTGCAAATTTACCTTTACGAATGGTGGCCGCTGCTCCGGCGCGGGCACATTTTCGAAAAGCTGAGCCGAATGCCGGTTCACCTCAGAAGCCGAGCTGTTGGAAAATCGTAGAAAAGAAAGGTTTAATTCGTTCCGTGAAATCGATCCTGTTGTTTTCAATTTGGGCTTTAACCGTCGGACCGCTGGCGTCGGCCGAACCTGCCGCCTTCTTGCGCGAGCCAACCAAAGTTCCTCCTGAACTGCTGAGTTTTTTTAGCCCGCCAGAAGCGTATCGCACGAACCTGGGGAGCTTCCGTTCACCGTTGGTTTTTCACGACGGGTCAGTGGTCCGAACTAAGGCGGATTGGGCGCGCCGGCGCGCTGAAATTCTTTCGTTCTGGCAGAAAACGATGGGGCCATGGCCTCCCCTCATTTCGAGTCCGGTGATCGAAATCGTGAGCACAAGCCGCCGAGAAAATATCATTCAGCAACAGGTCCGCCTCGGAGTGGCGCTCGGCGGCGAAATGGTTGACGCGCTTTTGCTCCGTCCAGACGGCGGCTCCACCACGCGCAGGTTGCCAGCTGTGCTGGTTCTATTTTACGACGCGGATACCGGCGCAGGTTTGGGAACGCCCATGCTCGATTATGGCTGGCAACTCGCGAAGCGCGGGTTCGTGACGCTCGCGCTGGGCAAACCGAATGTGAAAATCGATTTGGCAAATCCAGGAAAAAATCGAGGCGAACCGTATCTCGGCCCGGTCGGAAAGCCAGTCGAAGTGCAACCGTTGTCCGCGCTCGCTTATGCCGCCGCCAATGCTCACACCTTTTTGGCCCAGCGCGAGGACGTTCGCGCTGATCGAATCGGAGTTGTCGGCCATTCCTTCGGCGGCAAATGGGGCATGTTCGCCTCGTGTCTGTATGACAAGTTCGCCTGCGCGGTTTGGTCCGATCCAGGAATTGTTTTTGACGAACGCGACCGCCGCAAACAAAACCCAAGTGGCAGCGTCAATTATTGGGATGTCTGGTATCTCGGATTCAATCTGGGAGACATCGCTGATCCGAAAAACACGGGTGGATTTCGAAAACTACCGAGCGAAGGCCAAGCGCGAACGGGCGCTTACAAGACGCTCGTGGAAGGGGGACACGATTTGGTCGAGTTGCACGCCTTAATGGCGCCGCGGCCATTTTTGGTTTCAGGCGGCAGCGCGGATTTGCCCGAAAGGTGGGCGGCGCTGAATCACTCGATCGCGGTGAACAAACTGCTCGGCTGTGATGATCGGGTCGGCATGACAAACCGGGAAAAGCACACGCCCACAGCGGAAGCGAACGAACAAGTGTATCGATTTTTCGAGTGGTGGTTGCGCGACCGAGAGTGAACGCAATCGAAATCAATCGAGTAATGGATGGTTGGATGGTTGGATGGTTGGATGGTTGGATGGTTGGATGGTTGGATGACTGGATGATTGGATGACTGGATGATTGGATGACTGGATGATTGGATGACTGGATGATTGGATGACTGGATGGTTGGATGATTGGATGGTTGGAGGTCACCGTCGCACCGTCGCACCGTCGCACCGTCGCACCGTCCCACCGTCGCACCGTCCCACCGTCGCACCGTCCCACCGTCGCACCGTCGCACCGTCGCACCGTCGCACCGTCCCTCAGCCGGCACGGCCAACACC
>Ga0082335_1000685_pt1 | contig 81116 bp, 73 predicted proteins | sample Subgrocontami58m_FD_72375 | JGI IMG/M metagenome (GOLD analysis project Ga0082335, IMG submission 72375) | Subsurface groundwater microbial communities from S. Glens Falls, New York, USA - GMW37 contaminated, 5.8 m (SPADES assembly) (version 2) ... | reverse complement strand
TTCGATTTTTTATGCGGGAGAGCGCGCATTCGGATCTGAGTTGTTAATAGCCCTACCTGCCATTGATGGCAGAGCTGCACCGGTTGTTTCATTGAAGAATTTGTTTCTGTTTACTGGTAGCGGGTTAAGGAAGTTGACTGCACTTGGAATCGAGTTGGCCAGCATCATTTGATCGCGGACCTGCTCGTCGATACCGAAGCGAAGTTCAACGCGATTAGGGTATGGCGTTCGGACCGGGTCGCTCGCCTGATTCCAATTATCGTTACGAACCAGGACCAGGGCTTCTTTGGTGTTTGATGCAATCTTGTATGGACCCGTGGCCTGTGGACTGAGATCGTATTGATCTCCGTTGTCCCTAGCCTTCTGGATCGGCGAGATGGCACCATAGGTGGCGAAGTAGTTGAAGTCTGCGACAGACGTGTTGAGGTTGAAGGTGATGGTCCGATTCGTCGGGTCGCAAGTTACCGCTTTGTCATAGGCCGCAACCCCCGCTGGGGTGTTCTTGTAGGGACCCGTGTAGATGGAGTTTCCGTTTGAATCCTTCGGTATATCGAGCCACTGAATAGCGTACGACGGGCCATCGGTGATCAAGTCGGTAGCAAACGAACGTGAAGTACCGTACTTCACATCCTGACAGGTAATGGCGTTGCCATCATCAAACTTCGTGTCGGGGCGCAGAGTAAACGTCCAAGTCTTAGCTTGGTTGGCCGGTACACCAGTATCGGTCGCAAGATCAGGGACAAGAAGTGTTCCAGCGGCACCGGGGACCGGGTTATATGCCACGAGCGTGCGAGTAACGAAAGAGTTCATAAAGGCTAAATCGCGGCCCGTGTAGATACGGTTCGGGTCTAGATGATCCAACTTAGGCGAATGCTCAAGGAAAATGAGTGTGCCACCCTTAACGGCACCTGTGCCGTTGGCCACCGAGTTTGAGGAAGAACCACAACCCGCTACAAGAAGCGCAGTGGCGATCAACACTGGAGGGATAGTCTTAAACTTATTCATGATCGCTCCCGATATGGTTTTAGATCCTCGAATTTAGAAGATCCGACATCTCCATTACAGCCCTCAATCCTCTTGCTGAACACCAAATATGGACATTCGTAGAAACCTCACCGGCAACTACGTGCTGGGTCCTAACTTTCAAAGACTATGGCTTCTAGTTGAGCGACGTAAGACGCTAATTAAAATCGCGAAGGTTCCCTCCACATGGGCCAACGTTTGCGTAACACGTTGCAAATCTCACCGAGAGAGGCTTCAGCACGCGCGGCACCAAGCAGCGGCGGAATAAGGTTTTCGGTTGTTCCTGCGCATCTAGATATCTCGTCCAATGCTTCCTTAACCGCCTCCTCATTCCGTGCAGCACGTCGCGCCTTCAACTTCTCTACCTGATCGCGTTCTACATCGGCCGAGATGCGAAGAATTTCAAGTGGGGCAGCCAGCGATGACGTATGACGAGTAACACCCACAATAGACCGTTCACCACTTTCTACGGCTTGGCTCTGGTCGAAAGAAGATTCAGCAATCCTAGAAATAAACCAGCCATCTTCAATTCCGCGGAGAATTCCGCTTGTCATCGAAGTCCCATCGCCTAAATTCCTGATGCTCCGAAGAAGAGATTCGACATCGGTATCAATTCGATCAGTAAGAGACTCAACAAACCAAGAGCCACCGAGCGGATCAATAACATCTGCGACCCCGGTTTCTTCCAGGATGACTTGCTGCGTTCGAAGTGCCAACTGAGCCGCCTGCGCCGTAGGCAGGGCCAACACTTCGTCAAGAGCATTGGTATGCAGCGATTGGGTACCGCCTAGCACAGCCGCTAACGCCTCGATAGCCGTCCGCACCACATTGTTCTGTGGCTGAGCGGCGGTGAGTGAGACACCTGCAGTCTGGGTGTGAAAGCGCAATTGCTGTGAACGCGGAGACGTGGCGCCGTAGACATCGCGCATCCAGCGTGCCCAGATCCGACGCGCGGCACGAAGTTTGGCAATTTCTTCGAAGAAATCAATGTGCGCGTCGAAAAAGAAACTCAACTGATCTGCAACGGTATCAATTGACAAGCCGCGCGCAAGCCCGAGTTCAACGTATCCAAAGCCGTCGGCCAGAGTAAAGGCAAGTTCTTCCGCCGCCGTCGAGCCCGCTTCGCGAATGTGATAGCCAGATACCGAAAGGGGTTTGTACTTCGGAATATTTTTACTACACCACTCCATCAAGTCACCGATTAGCCGCAGGTGCGGCTCGGGAGCGAAGAGCCACTCTTTCTGCGCGATGTACTCCTTAAAAATATCTGTCTGTAGCGTCCCGTTTAGGGCGCTCGGCAACCTACCCTGTCTCTCGGCTGCAACCACATAAAATACAAAGATCGGTATGGCGGGACCGTTAATCGTCATTGATGTGGTTACTTGATCCAACGGAATTCCAGCAAAGAGCTCGTCCATATCCGCGACGGAGTCGATCGCGACACCACAGTGGCCTACCTCGCCCAGAGAAATTGGGTCGTCACTGTCCCGACCCATCAGGGTGGGAAGGTCAAAAGCAACGCTCAAGCCTCCCCCGCCGGCATTCAAGAGCTCGCGATATCGTGCATTGGTTGCTGTGGCGTCACCAAAGCCGGCAAATTGACGCATCGTCCAGGGACGACCCCGATAACCAGTCGTGTGGATACCGCGAGTGAAGGGGAATTCGCCTGGCCACCCAATAGATTCGAAGCGTGAATCATCCTGGTCAGGTCCATAAATCGCTTCCAGCTCAATCCCGGAAAGGGTTTTGGCATCGGTCTTGACTGGCGTAGCTCTCTCATAGCGAGATCGCCAACGCGCATGACCCTGCTGAATTTCTTCACGCTCCATCGAAATCACCACCCGTCAGCAAAGGTAGCCTGTCGATGAGCGCTGCGAAAGACGAGTTCTGCGATGATGAGATCTTCCCAGGCCATTCCAGAACTTTTGAACAGTGATGGTCCGGTCAAATCGGCGAACTTGGCAGGTGTGTTAACCAGTTCAGCCATAGAAATAAGCGATGTCGAATCGAGTAACTCTTCATCAATTGCCATAACGATGTCTCCACACTCGCGCAACGCCGTCGATCTATCCTCAACGACAACCCTTGATCGGCCAACCAGACCACCATCAACCTCACGCACATCTGGCTCATGGGAACCGACGGCAATGACGCAGGCACTATTTGAAACGTAACGCCCGTCAAATACTGGCGTGGAGCTGGTGGTTGCACAGACGATTAGATCGGCACTCGTAACTGCAGCGACCACGCCGGCTTCGTCCCCGGAGAGAATGACTCGGCCTGCCATGCCCAGACCCATCACGTACTTGGAAAGTGCCTCGGCCGCCGGTTGCGTCCTCGCAACTATCGAGACGGTCTCCAAGGGGCGAATAGAACGCATTGAATCAATATGAGCGCGCGCCTGGGGTCCTGACCCGAATAGAAGCAAATTTGCCGAATCTTTCCGCGAGAGATGCTTGGCGGCTACAGCCGACACCGCAGAGGTTCTGAGCAAAGTAAGTGAGGCCCCATCCATCAACGCCTGCGGAGTCAACGTTTGACTGTCCATCAAGAGATAGATTGCTTGGATTCTGGACAACCCCAGCGTTGGATTCTTTGGTGAAACACTGGCAATTTTTACTCCGAGAGAATTTTCTAGCTCTGCGGGCATGAGTAGCAACTGACCATGTCTAGTGTCGACGACACTGCGCACCGGATCGCTCTCGGGATCATGCCCACTCTTTAGAGCGGCTTCGATGGCGGCGATCGCACCAGAGACGGATACGAGAGAGGCGATGTCTTGGGCGGAGAACCACGGCGGCTGCCCCGGAGCTCTTTCAAGAATCATGAGCGAAGCCACCGCTGGAGGTGAGCGAAGCCACCGCTCGGCCGTAGGGACTAGACCAGCTTGCCCTTGACTTCAACATTGGTGGTGCCATCGGTTGTCAGGGCGATCGTAAGGAGATCGCCAGCCTTGCCGGGGCAAGAGAGCGCCCACTTGAAGGTTGTGGTTCCGCCAACCGCAACGGGGTCGGCTGGAGCACCTTGAAGCCCCACCTGTCCGTCGAAGATATCAACACAACCCGCGGCGGCGACCGTCGTCGAGGTCAGAATCAGAGTCCCAAGATCCAGAGGTGTCGATGTTCCGTTCTTCACAGTAATTTCAAAGGAATTAAATCTCTGCCCGTCAATTTGACCAGATGAAAACTTTGTTGGTGTGAAGACCGCTTGGTTATTCAATGTGAAGGCAATGCCACTTGGGAGCGTGACGACCGAGCCGAAGTCGCCGCTCGCTTGCACGGCTGTTGGAGCAGAGGTGGCAAGTGCGCTGGAATTCGCGGAGGACTTTCCATTAGTTTGGCCACCCCCACAAGAGGCCAGAGCCAGAGCCAGACCTGATGTCGCGATCGCTACCAGAGCCAAGCGAGAACGATTCTTCATGACACTCCTTCATTCACAGAGAAAACTTAGGCAAACCATTGGACGCGTATTACTTTACCGCTAGGCTAACGGACGCTTACCAATCGGCTATTGTCAACCGCCCAGGTGTCTTAGCTCGGAGTTGGTCAGGGGGAGTGCAGTGAGCAATGTTGCTCAGGTAGAGACCGAGGATTTTGCTACCCCAAATGCCGAGATCAAGGGCCGGAGTCCCCGCCAGATCGCCTGGGCTCGCTTCCGCAGGAATAAGGTCGGCGTCGTTGCCTCCATTTTCAGTCTGACCATCATTCTCTTATCAGCGCTGGCCCCCATCGTCTCCCGGATCCTTAGGATCAACCCGAATACCCTCAACCTGGACCGTCTGGATCCATCGTCAATCCCTGTCGGGACATGGGGCGGTGCGAGTTGGAGTCACCCGCTCGGATTGATCCCGGGAACTGGTCGAGACTTATTGGCCCAGTTGCTATATGGCTCTCGAATCTCGTTCATGGTCGCCGCAGTCACTACTTTCATGACGATCGCGATCGGACTTCTGGTTGGCGTTACCGGCGGTTATTTTGGCGGGCGAGTCGACTACTGGCTAATGCGGACTGCTGATTTCCTCCTTGCCTTCCCAGCCTTCTTCATGATCGTTGCACTAAGCGAACCGATGGTTCAGCGGTTCCAATCACTTGGTATTGCTAAGGACAACGGCGCCCGCATAATGGTTCTAATATTGATTCTCTCGTTCTTTGGATGGGCCTACTTTTCGCGTCTGATGCGCTCTCAAGTGCTGAGTTTGCGCGAACGAGAGTTCGTCACCGCCGCTCAAGCGCTCGGGGCAAGTCGCTCGCGAATTATTTTCCACGAGTTGCTCCCCAACCTCTGGGCACCGGTGATCGTGGTTGTTTCGCTCTCTCTGCCGGGGTATCTCGCAATAGAGTCGACCTTCTCCTTCCTTGGAATCGGCGTCCAACCACCCGCTTTTACCTGGGGCCTTCTACTATCCAATTCAACCAACTACGTCACTGCAATGCCCTCCTTCTTCTTCACGACCGCAATGTCGCTCGTCGTTGTCGTTCTAGCGTTCAACCTAGTCGGGGACGCACTTCGGGATGCCTTGGACCCAAGGAGCGAGCGGTGACATCCAGAGATTTCCACTCGAAATTAAGTGGAGCACGTTTCGTCGTAGGCCAGATCAACTCTGGCTTGGCCAGAACCCCACGACGAGAAACTGTTTCGCGGCCGCGAAATAGTTCACCCTTAAGGAGATATGAATGAGCTCATCCACCCTTACCAAGAGGGGCACGTTTCGCCGACGTATGTTGGCGACGGCGGCGGCTACCGCACTCGTTGCCGGTGTCGTAACTGCGGCTGTTGGCACCAGCGCCACTGCGGCCTCCCCGCAGCCACAGACTGGCGGCACGCTGTTCTTCCTTGAACATTCGCCTAAGTTGGACCACCTAGACCCGAACCGTATCTACACGGGCCGCGATTTAGCCTTCATGAACTCTTTCGTTACTCGCACGCTCGTGGCATACAACCCGGTCCCCGGAGCAGCAGGAACACTTCTTGTTCCTGATCTTGCAACGAATACTGGAATTCCAAGTAATTCAGCCAAGACTTGGAAGTTCACTCTCCGCCCCAAGACAACCTTCGAAGATGGCAAGGCCATCACCTGTGCCGACGTGAAGTACGGGACCTCTCGTTCATTCGCGACCGACATCATCACCGACGGTCCCGCGTACGCTATTCAGTGGCTGGACATCCCTGTGGACTCAAACGGAAACTCCATCTACACGGGTCCTTACAAGAACACCCCGGCGGGGGTAGCGGCCTTCAACAAAGCCGTCACCTGCGATAAGACAAACCGGACCATCACCTTCAACCTCAACACCTCGGTAGCGGACTTCAACTACTTCGCCACCTATGGCGCGATCTCGCCAGTCCAGAAGGCCAAGGACAACGGGGACCAGTACGATCTCCGCCCACAGGCCACCGGCCCATACAAGATCAAATCGAACACCAAGGAAGCCCTAGTCCTGGTCCGCAACTCGAAGTGGAATAGAGCGAGCGATAAAGTACGCACTCCTTACCCGGATCGCGTTGAGCTTCGCTTCGGTATCGACGAGCAGGTCCGCGATCAAATGATGCTGGCCAACTCGATTCCAAGTGCAGTCAACTTCGACAACCCACTGCCAGTGAACCGAAATAAGTTCTTCGATGAGACAACTGGAACTGCCTTACCGTCAATGGCAGGTAGGGCTATCAACAACTCGGATCCGTATGCCCGCTACCTCGCATTCAATATCGCAAAGATGCCTTGTCTTGAAGTCCGTGAAGCGATGTACTACGCACGTGATGCCAAGGCACTTCTTGATTACGCCGGTGGGCCTGCATTTGCCGGAAGTTATGCAACCGGTGTCATTAGTCCGTTGCTGGCAACTGACTTTGCGCCGACTGGGGTAGCTGGACCTGGAAGCCCAGACTTCCTTCCTTCAGGAAACATTCCAAAGGCCAAAGCACTTCTCGCGACAGCCAAGACTAAGTGCCCAACCGAATATAGACATGCGACGGCGGATGGCATCGTTATCGATGTACTGCAGTCTGCCACCCTCCAGGACACCATCCCGATCAACGTCGCGGCATGGGCGCGTGCTGGAATCAAGGTCTCGTACAACATCATCAAGACCGGTTACTACCCAACAGTGATGAACCCAACAAAGCAGAACGATCTGAGCACCGCAGGTTGGGGCGCGGACTGGGCGAATGCCTCGACCGTGATTCCGCAGTTGTATATCACCAATGGTGGCTTTGATCTATCGCAGAATGCGGGTGACCCGAACTATGCGGCTTTCGCGGCAAAGGTTGCTACCGCAATGCAGACGACGGATCGTCAAGCTCAAGCCGCTATCTGGAAGGCGCTGGACAGAGAGGCAATGTCGTACTTCTGGGTTCTGCCAACCCAATTCGGCAAGGCTCAGTTCGTCTGGGGCTCCGGTGTTGGCGGAGGCTTCTTCTGGGTGCCTCAAGGCAACCCGGCGTTCGGCAAGATGTGGGTCAAGTAGGAGCCGTGCGACGCTGCTAATGGGATGTTAAAACAGTAGAGAATGTGCGGGCCAGAAATCGGCTCGCACATTCTCTACTTATCAGATGGAGATTTCAAGAATTAGGCCTGAAGAGCTGCCTGAATCTCTAGGTTGAGCGTTACATCGTCGCCAACTAAGAAGCCGCCAGCTTCGAGTGGAGCGTTAAACTCAACACCGAAATCCTTCCGGTTGATTTTGGTGCTCGCGGAGAATCCAGCCTTGGTATTGCCCCAAGGGTCTTTGCTAACGCCATTGACCTCAAGAGCGAGAGCAACTGGCTTGGTGACGCCTTTAATGGTGAGGTCGCCGGCAAGTGTGTAGTCGCTGCCCTTGCTGGTGAGGCCGGTTGAGACGAAACTCCAAGTTGGGTGTTCTTCAACGCCAAAGAACTCGTTAGTGCGGAGGTGGTTATCGCGATTCTCATCACGTGTATTGACGCTTGCCGCATCAATCGTCGCCTCTACCTTGGAGGCCGTGAAGTCATCGGCGACGGTGAGGGTGCCCGAAAACTTTTCAAATGAGCCACGCACCTTGCTTACCATTAGGTGGCGGGCGGTGAAGCCCACCTCTGAGTGGCTTGGGTCGATAACCCAAGTGCCTGCGGGTACTGCTGTCGTCATGGTTCCTCTTTAGGCTAGTGGTTGAACTTTCAACTAGAGAGTATCTAAAAGTAATCAAAGTTTCAACTTCCACCCTATCCGAGGTAGGCTATATATATGTCCAAATGGCTAAACCCCGACGAAATGCGCGCCTGGCGGGCGTACATTGTGGCAAGTCGGCGCCTATATGAGGCTTTTGAGCGAGACCTGGCCCCGCATGGACTCTCAATGGCCGACTATGAAGTGATCTCCTATCTCTCGGAAAGTCCTGGTCGCCGGGCGCGTATGAACGAATTGGCGGAGGCTTCGCTTCTCTCTCGTTCGCGCCTCTCACACCGGATGAAAGTCCTAGAGGAGGCCGGGATCGTGCGGCGGGAGAGTTGCAACGACGATCGTCGGGGCGCTTTCGCTGTCCTAACTGAGAAAGGCTGGCAGACAATCGTCGCAGCTGCTCCAGATCACGTGACTAGCGTACGCGAGCGTTTCATTGATCTACTGCAAGGTGATGAGCCTGCGTCGCTTGCCACAGTTTTCGAGCGCGTGGGCGCAAAGCTGCAAGATAGCGTCGAGAGCGTTGAGGGCGACTGCCCCGAAGGTTAATTTTATGGAAGCGTGAGTATTTCTGCGCCGCTCTCATTTACTACAAGAGTATGTTCGAACTGTGCTGAGCGTCTGCCGTCGGCTGTCACAACGGTCCACCCATCAGGCCAAATCTCATACTCGAAAGTCCCCAACGTAAGCATGGGTTCAATGGTGAATGTCATACCTACTTCCATGAGTTGATTGTGGAGGGCCGAGTCGTAGTGTGGAATTACCAATCCACTATGGAATGACGAATTGATTCCATGACCCGTAAAGTCTCTAACGACGCCATACCCGAAGCGGGCAGCAAATCTTTCAATCACCCGACCTATGACATTGATCTCGCGCCCTGGAGCAACGGCAGCGATGCCACGCATAAGGGCTTCGCGAGTTCTCTCTACTAGTAATCGCGATTCTTCACCAACGTCTCCAACTAGGTAGGTGGCATCAGTGTCACCGTGCACTCCGTCGAAGTAGGCGGTGATATCAATGTTGATGATGTCGCCATCCCGAAGAACCGTCGAGTCAGGTATTCCGTGGCAGATGACCTCGTTGATCGATGTGCAGAGAGATTTGGGGAACCCTCGATATCCGAGGGTCGAGGGGTAGGCACCCTGATCGCATAAATACTGATGTCCAATGCGGTCGAGTTCGTCAGTCGAGACACCGGGAGCGATTGCTCGGGCAACTTCATCCATCGCTCTTGCCGCCAGACGACCCGCGATTCTCATTTTAGCAATCGTCTCCTCACTCTGGATTTCAGAGCCAAGGTAAGGAGATGGCATCCTCCTGCCGACGTATTCGGGGCGAGTGATATCTGACGGAACGTCTCGAATCGGGGAGATCGCTCCTGGGGTAAGAACCATGGATGGAGTAAAGCAGAAAGCCCCGTCGCAAATGCGACGGGGCTTTCCTACTAGAACGATCAGGCTGCAGGTACGGCGACCTTCTTAGGCGCACGCTTCTTGGCGACCCTCTTCGCAGCAGCCTTCTTGGCTGGGCGCTTCTTGGCAACCTTCTTCACAGTGCGCTTCTTCGCAGCAGCCTTCTTGGCTGGGCGCTTCTTGGCAACCTTTTTCACAGTGCGCTTCTTCGCGGCAGCCTTCTTGGCTGGGCGCTTCTTGGCGACCTTCTTCGCAGCAGCCTTCTTGGCTGGGCGCTTCTTGGCAACCTTTTTCACAGTGCGCTTCTTCGCGGCAGCCTTCTTGGCTGGGCGCTTCTTAGCAACCGCCTTTTTAGCAGTGCGCTTCTTAGCTACCTTTTTGACTGTTGCTTTCTTGGCACCGGCCTTCTTGGCAGTGCGCTTCTTAGCTACGGTCTTACGAGCCGTGGTGCTAGCAGCCACGTGCATCTCCTGTCTGCAGGGTCCGATCCGTCATCGGACTCTTTCAAAAACTTAGTTTGTCAGTCAGAAGGCACCAAAGCAATTATTTAGCACATTTCATATCGTGTCGTGTCGCAATTTTTTTCATTTTTCCGGTAGCACTTTCAAATTGAATCATGGTTGAGCCCGACGAATTCGAGCCGCTAGTGCAAATTCGTTGGTGCGATCGTCGTAACGTCGGAACTTTGGAAGCACTGTTGAAAGAATTCCGACCGCACCAACACAGAGTGCTCCGCCACCCATGATCGATGCACGTAATCCACTCCATGAGGCCATCAACCCTGCGCGAGTTTGACCACCTAACGGACCGAGTGAGTAAGAAAGAAGCTCGATTCCGGCCAATCTTCCGCGTAATTCATCGGGAATCGTCTGATTCCAAATCGTCGAACGGAAGATTCCGCTTATCTGATCGGCACCGCCAGCGACTGCTAAACCGAGTAGAACCACAACTAGTGAGTTGGTTGCGCCAGCGATAACAATCGCAATTCCCCACGATAGGGCAGCAATAATCACGGCACGTCCGTGATGGTGGTAGCGAGAAACCCAACCGCTAGTAAGCGTCGCAACGATCGATCCGACCATTCCGGCGGAGTAGAGCAGCCCAAGTGACCAAGGAGCACCGAGCCGGTCGGCAAGAAAGGGGAAGAGGGCGTTTGGCATGGCAAAGAACATGGCGGCTAAGTCGATCGCATACGTTCCAACCAGGTCCTGACGGCTAAAGGCGTACTTCAATCCGGATGTGAGCGCGCCCCAAGTTGGCGCAGTTGCGTCTGCGCTACTAGGGATTCGAGACAAGCGAGCAAGGAAAATCAGTGACAAGACGTACGTACCAATGTCGAATGCATAGCCGCTAGGTACTCCGACGGTGGCAATCAGGACTCCACCTAAGGCGGGTCCGAATATCGCGCCAAATTGGAATCGGACACTTCGAAGTGCAGCGGCGGCGCCCAACTGCTTGTGGGGCACGATTTGCGGGGTCATTGCTTCAAGGCTTGGTCGCTGCAATCCATCGACCGCAGCGAAGAGGGCCGCCACCAAGTAAATAACCCAGATCTTTGGATGGTGGAGGAGCGAGTTCGTCAAGAGAATTGTGCTTAGCCCCATCGCGGCGATTTCGGTTGAGATCACCATGACTTTTCGGTCAACAGAATCAGCCAGTGCCCCACCATAGAGGCCAAAGATGATGAGGGGGACCAATTCGGCGGCACCGGCCAGACCCACAGCGATGTAACTGCCAGTCAACTGCTTTATCTGGAATGGCAAGGTCACGTACGTGACCATCGACCCGAGCATCGTCACGAGCCCGGAACCCATTACCAATCTAAAGTCGCGACTCACGCGCAGTGGCGAGATGTCAATGGCTAGGCTGCGCGCCTTTGCTCTGACCCGCACGAACCGCTCGGACATGAACGAAGGTTACTCAAAGCTCTCCGCCGCACTCGGGAAATTACCTTCAGCGACATCGTCGGCCCATTCACGAATAGCACGTGTCATCGCGCCCCGTAGATCCGCATACTTTCGCGAAAGCCGCGGTGGCTTCTCGTTTAAGCCAAGCAAGTCGGTATAAACCAATACTTGCGCATCGCACCCGGCGCCCGCGCCGATTCCAATGGTTGGAATTTGGAGTGAGGCAGTGATTTCAGTGGCGAGTTCGGCTGGGACCAGTTCGAGAACCAAGCAGAATGCGCCGGCCTCCTGAAGTGCCGCCGCTTCCTCAAGAATTCTTGCGCCGGAGCCTCCTCGACCTTGCACGCGATATCCGCCGAGCGCGTGGAGCGATTGCGGGGTCAATCCAAGATGCCCCATGACTGGTATTCCGGTATTTGTTAGTGCTCTCACCTGAGGCAAGACGCGAGTTCCGCCTTCTAGTTTCACGGCCTGGACGCCACATTCTTTAAAGAAACGGATCGAGGTAGCCAGCGCCTGTTCCGGGCTTGCCTCGTATGAGCCGAAGGGCAAATCGGCTACGACCATGGCAGATCGAGATCCATGAACAACGGCACGGGCAAGTGGGATCAACTCGTCGACACTAACGCCGATTGTATTTTCATATCCAAGGATATTGTTTGCGGCACTATCACCGACGAGAAGAACCGGAATGCCCGCAGAATCAAAAATTTCTGCCGTGAGAGCGTCATATGAGGTGAGCATCGGCCATTTCTCGCCGCGCTTTTTTGCAGCTTGAATATCAAGGACCGTAACTCGATGACGACGGATAGAACCATAAAGGGATGGGATGTCTGAGCCTTGCTCTTTCATTTTCTCCTCCAGCCTCAAGGCCGATCTCGGTCCCTGGGTCTAGTCAAGAGTACCTGCTCGATGGGTAGGCTGGCGATATGAGTGTGTTGCCAATTCGCCTGGCCTTGGCGCAAGTCAACCCGACACTCGGCGATCTAATCGGCAATTCCGAAATGATCCGTAACTACGCAGGGCGCGCCCGCGAGGCGGGAGCCCATCTGCTTGCCTTTCCCGAAATGGTTCTGACTGGCTACCCAGTCGAGGATTTGGCGCTTCGCCAATCATTTCGAAGCGCGAGTGCGCGGAGGTTGTCCGCGCTGGCCGTCGAGTTGGCTGAGGATGGCTGTGGAGATCTGCTGACAATCGTCGGCTACTTGGACCAAGACACTGAACTTGTCGACCGACTCGGTCGGCCAAGTGGGGCGCCAGTCAACGCAGCCGCCGTGATCTATCAAGGGAAGGTTCTAGGCCGGTACATAAAGCATCACCTTCCTAATTACGGGGTGTTCGACGAGTTTAGGAATTTCGTCCCTGGTAATGATCCGCTGGTTCTGCGATTTCGCGGCATCGACATCGCATTGGCAATCTGCGAAGACCTGTGGCAGGACGGCGGCCCAGTCTCACAGGTGAGAGATGCCAACGTTGATCTACTCGTGGTAATAAATGGGAGCCCTTATGAGATCCAGAAGGATGATGTCCGCCTAGCGCTCTGCCAACGGAGAGCCGTCGAGGCTGGATGCGCACTTGCCTATGTGAACATGACTGGCGGTCAAGACGAATTGGTTTTTGACGGCGACAGCATGGTGGTTGATCATTGGGGAACTCTGATTGCCCGAGCTCCTCAATTCTCTGATGGATTGATGGTTGTGGACCTTAGCTTGCCTATTCGTGACAAAAATCGTGAACCCGAGCTATTGATAAGTTCAGAGCCGTTGGCGCCATACACACCCATTGCTTCTGGAATCGCGACCCCACTCGAACCACTCGCCGAGATCTGGAACGCTCTTGTCGTTGGTCTGCGGGATTACGTTGAAAAGAATAATTTTGCTTCCGTCATGTTCGGTTTATCCGGTGGCATCGATTCCGCGGTTGTCGCGGCCATCGCTCTAGATGCTCTTGGCGAAGAGCGTGTGCACGCCGTCTCTATGCCGAGTGCTTACTCATCGCAACATTCACGCGACGATGCCGCGTTGCTCGCATTGAACACCGGCATACACTATCGAGTTGTGCCGATCGAACCCATGGTGGACGCCTTCGTTGGCAATCTTGGTTTAAGGGGTATCGCGGAAGAGAACGTGCAAGCCCGAGTTCGCGGAACTATTCTTATGGCCCTTTCTAATCAAGAAGGTCACCTGATTCTGGCGCCGGGCAATAAGAGCGAACTAGCAGTGGGCTATTCAACTATCTATGGCGATGCGGTTGGCGGTTTTGCACCGATCAAAGATGTTACGAAGACCATCGTCTGGGAGTTGGCTCGCTGGCGCAATGCGCAGGCTTCAGCTGCTGGTGACCCCGAACCAATTCCGCAAAGTTCGATCGAGAAGGAGCCGAGTGCCGAACTTCGTCCTGGACAATTCGACACCGATTCACTTCCTCCGTATCAAGTTTTGGATCAGATCTTGGACGCGTACGTTGAAGGCGATCGCAGTGCGAAGCAGGTCGCCGACTCCGGTTTTGACCCAGCACTTGTTGAGCGCATTTACCGGATGGTCGATGCTGCTGAGTACAAGCGGCGCCAATACCCCCCTGGCACGAAGATTTCGACGCGAGCCTTTGGACGCGACCGACGTCTCCCAATAACTAGTGCCTGGCGAGAAGAAGGATAGATTCACCCGCATTTTGTTACGTGCCCGTAACCTTGAGGCGAGTGGATGCCAGATAATAAGAGGGTGGAAAAACAAGAGGAATTTGTCCTGCGCACACTTGAAGAGCGAGACGTCCGGTTTGTGCGCCTCTGGTTCACCGATGTTCTCGGGTTTCTGAAGTCCGTGGCCGTCGCCCCGGCCGAATTAGAAGGCGCCTTCGCCGAGGGCATCGGCTTCGATGGCTCTGCGATCGAGGGCTTCGCCCGCGTCTACGAATCGGACATGCTGGCCAAGCCCGACCCTTCTACTTTTACGATCTTGCCGTGGCGGGCAGAGGCACCAGGAACAGCTCGGATGTTCTGCGACATTCTGCTGCCCGACGGCTCACCCTCATACGCCGATCCACGATATGTACTTAAGAGAACCCTGAGCCGGGCAGCTGATATGGGCTTCACTTTCTACACTCACCCAGAAATTGAGTTTTTCTTATTCGAAAAGCGGCCGAAACCAGGCAAGGCCCCGATCCCAGTTGACGCTGGAGGTTTCTTCGATCACACACCAAATGTGGTCGGCCACGATTTTCGTCGGCAGGCAATCACGATGCTTGAGGCGATGGGTATCAGTGTGGAATTTAGTCACCACGAAGGCGCCCCAGGTCAGCAGGAGATCGACCTTCGTTATGCGGACGCCCTTAGCACTGCAGATAACATCATGACGTTCCGGTTGGTCGTGAAAGAAGTTGCCCTTGAACAGGGGGTCTACGCCTCTTTCATGCCAAAGCCTTTTGCCGAGCACCCGGGGTCGGGCATGCATACTCACCTGTCTCTTTTTGAAGGCGATCGGAATGCGTTTCACGAGGCTGGTGCGCCATATCAACTCTCCAAAGTCGGGCGCTCATTCATCGCCGGGCTTCTGCACCACGCGCCTGAGTTCACAGCAATTACGAACCAATGGGTGAACTCTTACAAGCGACTCCACGGCGGCGGAGAGGCCCCTGCGTATGTCTGTTGGGGGCATAACAATAGAAGTGCCTTGGTGCGCGTTCCCATGTATAAGCCTGGCAAGGGAAACTCCACACGAATCGAACTCCGATCACCCGACCCCGCCTGCAACCCCTATCTTGCTTATGCGGTCATGCTTGCGGCCGGCCTCAAGGGGATTGAAGAGGGATACGAATTACCAGATAACGCCGAAGACGATGTCTGGTCATTGACTCCGGCCGAACGTCGAGCCCTTGGAATCATGCCGCTCCCCACTGATCTTGCCGAGGCCATCGCCGCAATGGAGCAGAGCGAACTTGTTGCCGAGACCCTGGGTGAACACGTATTTGACCACTTCTTGCGCAATAAGAGGGCCGAATGGACCGAATATCGCCGTCAAGTCACCCCTTACGAACTTGATCGCTACCTACCGGTGCTCTAACCTAAAGATATGTCGCGCTCGCTACTCCTTAGTAGCCGCAGTGGGGTCCTCTAAGAGGTCGGTCCCCTCGCTGCGGCGTATTGGCGTGCCGGCCCTAAGACGCGACTAAAGGACCCAAAGTGAGCAAAGCAACTAGACCATTCTCAGCAGTACAACACGTAACTGGCATGCCAATCCATAAGTACTCTGCCTTTCCCAGCATCGGCCTGGCCGATCGCACCTGGCCGTCGCGGGTGATCACTAAGGCGCCACAGTGGTGCTCAGTGGATTTGCGCGATGGCAATCAAGCGTTGATCGATCCAATGAACATTCCGCGTAAACGGGCGATGTTCGAACTGCTTGTGCGTCTTGGCTACAAGGAGATCGAAGTCGGTTTTCCAAGCGCCAGCCAGACGGATTTTGATTTTGTGCGACTCTTGATCGAAGAGGATCTCATTCCTGACGATGTCGTGATTCAAGTCCTGACCCAGGCGCGGGAGCATTTGATTGAGCGAACTTATGATTCGATACGTGGGGCTAAACAGGCAATCGTCCATCTCTACAATTCCACGTCAACGCTACAACGCCGCGTCGTCTTTGGCCTTGATAAAGATGGCATTCGTGACATCGCTGTTCAGGGAGCTCGTCTGTGCCAGAAGTTGACCGACACGGTGACTGGCACGGACGTATTTTTTGAGTATTCGCCCGAATCATTTACAGGTACTGAACTGGAATTCGCACTCGAAGTTTCGAATGCAGTTAATGATGTCTGGCAACCATCGCCTGATTGGAAATCTATTATCAATCTGCCCGCAACCATCGAGATGGCCTCGCCAAATGTTTACGCCGATTCGATCGAGTGGATGCACCGCAATCTTGACTACCGAGACTCGGTGGTTCTGAGTCTCCACCCGCACAATGATCGAGGAACGGCGGTTGCGGCTGCCGAACTTGGGTATTTGGCTGGGGCTGACCGGATCGAAGGAACTCTCTTCGGCAATGGGGAGCGCACAGGAAACGTCTGTCTGGTCACCCTTGGGCTCAATCTATTTAGCCAAGGCATCGACCCCATGATCGATTTCTCGTCGATTGACGAGATTCGTCGTACCGTTGAATATGCCAACCAACTCCGGGTGCCTGAACGTCACCCCTATGGCGGAGACTTGGTATTCACCGCCTTCTCTGGCTCGCATCAAGATGCCATCAAGAAGGGACTAGAGCATCTCCAGCGCGATGCCGACGCAGTCGGCAAGACCGTTGACGAGATTCTCTGGGCCGTGCCTTATCTGCCGATCGATCCGCGCGACGTAGGTAGAACATACGAAGCAGTAATTCGAGTCAACAGTCAATCGGGCAAGGGTGGCGTTGCTTACATTATGAAAAGCGACCACCACTTGGATCTGCCCCGTCGTCTTCAGATCGAATTTAGCCACGTGATCCAGACGAAAACTGATACGCAGGGCGGAGAAATCACCCCTGAGGCCATGTGGTCAGTATTTGAGGATGAGTACCTGCCGAATCCGAAGGCACCTTGGGGCCGGTATGCGCTGCGCAATATTTCGGAGAGTTCGTCGGAAGACTCTGGCGACTCCATCGTTGTCGAAATGATCGATAACGGCGAAGTGGTTATCCTCAAGGGAGAGGGCAATGGACCCATTGCCGCATTCTGTTCCGCGCTTGGCAGCCATGGCATTGATGTACGGGTCCTTGATTATGCTGAACATGCGCTCTCTGCCGGTGGTGACGCACGGGCGGCGGCCTATCTCGAGTGCGCCGTTGACGATCGCGTCCTATGGGGCGTTGGGATAGATCCGAACATTGTTCGCGCATCGCTAAAGGCCGTCGTGTCGGCGGTAAATCGTGCCACTCGGTAGGTAAGACTGCTCACGTGGGACTTTATCGTGACGAGGCGATCGTGCTTCGCACCCAGAAACTGGGCGAGGCCGACCGCATCGTCACGTTATTAACAAGGGATCACGGACAAATTCGTGCGGTGGCCAAAGGGGTGCGCCGTACAACGAGTCGCTTTGGCTCACGCCTGGAGCCAGCGACGCACGTCGATTTGCAGTTGCATACTGGTAAGTCTTTAGAAATCGTTACCCAAGCCGAAACCCTCAATCCTTTTGGTGAAATCATCTCGCGTGACTACCGACAGTGGACCGTCGCTAGTGCGATGTTAGAGACAGCTGAACGATTTACATCGATGGAGCACGAGCCGGCAATTCAGCAATTCCTACTGCTCTTCTCCGCATTGCGTTCGTTGAGCACCACTTCGCATGACCCCTCACTGATCCTTGATGCTTTCATTCTCCGTTCCCTGGCTGTTGGCGGCTATGCGCCTTCGTTCTCGCAGTGTTCACGGTGCGGAGCGAGCGGACCTCATCGCTGGTTCTCACTTGTAGGTGGTGGCTCGGTCTGTGTGGATTGTCGACCAACCGGATCGGCAACCCCAGAGGTTGACACCCTTGAATTACTGACGGCACTCCTAACCGGTGACTGGGAGAGTGCGGAGATGAGTTCGCCACGGTCTCGTCGAGAAGGGAGCGGTTTGATCGCTGCCTATCTCTCTTGGCACTTGGAACGAAATCTTCGCAGTCTGCCTTTGGTGGAAAGAGTATGAAGCCAAGAAAGCCATCGCAGCATGCCAGCGGCGAGCGCCCCCCCAAGTTTCTGGCAAGCGCAATTCCAAACCATGTTGCAGTTGTTATGGATGGAAATGGCCGTTGGGCCAAAGCGCGTGGTCTGTCGCGTACAGCCGGACATGAGGCTGGCGAGGCAGCGCTCTTCGACTTGGTCGAAGGGGCGATCGAACTTGGTATCAAACACGTAAGCGCGTACGCATTCTCAACGGAGAATTGGAAACGCTCGCCTGAAGAAGTGCGTTTTCTGATGGGTTTCAATCGAGATGTTATCCGTCGTCGGCGTGATGAGATGAATGGACTCGGGGTCAAGGTGCGTTGGTCTGGTCGCGCGCCAAGACTCTGGCGAAGCGTAATCAATGAACTCGAAGCTGCCGAAGAGCTCACGCGTAAGAATGAAGTCTTAACTTTGACGATGTGTGTCAATTACGGCGGACGGAACGAGATCGCCGATGCTGCCGCGCGTCTGGCCCGCGACGCAGTTGATGGGAAGGTTGATCCGGATCGGATAACGCCGCGAACATTTGCACGTTATTTAGATGAACCTGATATGCCCGATGTCGATTTATTCTTACGAACGTCGGGGGAGCAGCGGACTAGCAACTTCTTGATCTGGCAATCTGTGTATGCAGAGTTGGTCTTCTTGGATGTGCTCTGGCCTGACGTCGATCGCCGAACGCTCTGGCGTGCTGTTGAGATTTACGCCGCCCGTCAGCGACGCTTCGGATCCGCCTGAGCGTAGCAAGCTGCGCAAGTTCCATAGATTTCGGCGCTGTGGTGGATATCTTCAAATCCATGGCGAGTGGCGAGCGAGTGGGCCCACTCCTCGACCCCTGCGCCTTCCACCTCGACCGTCTTGCCACACTCAGTGCAGATGAGGTGGTGGTGGTGCTCTTCTCCGCACTTCCGGTAGAGCGCTTCGCCGTCCTTGCGTCGCAGCACATCCACCTCCCCTGATGCTGTGAGCGTCTGCAGCGCCCGATAAATTGTTGCCAGACCAAAATTCTTACCTTTGGCACGGAGCCCTAAGAATATTTCCTGCGCCGAGGTGAATGATTTGCTTTCATCGAGAAATTTGGCAATCTCAACTTCCGATTTGGTCATAGATTCGCCACGACCAACCACATCCCGCCGATGCCAATGAGAGTCGCGAGGAAAGTGAAACGACTTGGGTGGCGAGAGTGGGCCTCAGGCAAAATATGTGAGGTTGCCAGATAGATGATGAAGCCCGCGAAGATCGCCAGATAGATTGAGACAAAACCGTTATTCAGGTTGAAGTAAGTGCCGATCACGGCGCCAGAAACCCGAGCGAACGCATCAAAGAGAATTAAGAACACTGAATATTTGTTCCATTTTTTGGCCCGAACCAGAAAACTGACAGTGTTCACACCATCGCTGAAGGCATGAGAGAAGAGTGCGATTATGACGGGCGTCGCAAACGCAACTCCTAGATGTATCGAGACTCCGAGTGCCATACCGTCTAAGAAGACGTGGCCACCCATCGCGAGAGCGCCGAAGAGTCCGCCGAGACTGGATTGGTGAGTGTGCCCGTGTTGGTACTCCGAATCCGTTGGCTCGTGTGAGCCAAAAAATCGCTCGACGAAGTGGAGCAGGAGAAAACCAAGAACCAGGGCTAGGGAGATAGTGCGGATTCCGCCAATTTTTGAGGTATTCGATTGAAAAATCTCAGGTAGCAAGTCGAACGTGACTAGACCAAGTAGGAGTCCAGCAGAGAGACCGAGCACGAGGTGGAGGCGGTCTTTGGTACGGAAAGCGAGGACCCCACCGAGTGCGGTGCCCACGCCCGTGAACAGGGCCAGTGCTATCGCGGTAAGCATGGAGACACGGTACCAGAAATGAGAATGAGTCTCAATATCATGGTAACGCCACAGGTTAGACTTCCTTGTCGCGCACCGCCGACCGCCAGCCGGATGGAGATGGATCAGAAGATGGCCCAAGATCGGTTAGAGACAATTGTCGGGCTGGCCAAGCGCCGGGGTTTTGTCTATCCATCAAGTGAGATCTATGGCGGATTGCGGGCATCATGGGATTACGGCCCCCTTGGCGTCGAACTCAAGAACAACGTCAAACGACAGTGGTGGAAGTCGATGGTGACTGGGCGCGATGATGTCGTCGGTCTGGATTCCTGTGTCATCTTGGCTCGCGAGGTCTGGGAGGCCTCTGGGCACGTCTCGACTTTTAGCGATCCGCTTACGGAGTGCCTCTCCTGTCATAAGCGTTACCGAGCCGATCACCTGGAAGAGGCGTACGAGGCAAAACATAAGCGTCGTGCAGAGTCCCTTGCTGAGATCAACTGTCCAAACTGCGGTGCCAAGGGCCAGTTCACGACGCCTAAACAATTTTCAGGACTGCTAAAAACGTACTTGGGTCCAGTCGAGGATGAGAGCGGCCTTGCGTATCTGCGACCAGAGACTGCTCAGGGCATTTTTATCAATTTTGCGAATGTGGCGACTACTTCAAGGAAGAAACCCCCATTCGGCATTGGCCAAATCGGTAAATCATTTAGAAACGAGATTACGCCAGGGAACTTTATCTTCCGCACTCGTGAGTTTGAGCAGATGGAGATGGAATTCTTTGTTGCACCAGGAAGTGATGAAGAGTGGCACCAGTACTGGATCGATACTCGACTTGCTTGGTACAAGGAACTCGGCATCAATCCCGAACGCCTTCGAATTTTCGAACACCCCAAGGAGAAACTCTCACACTATTCAAAGCGGACCGCGGATATTGAATACAAGTTCGAGTTTGCTGGCACCGAGTGGGGCGAGTTAGAGGGCATAGCCAACCGGACCGATTTTGACCTCAAGGCGCACTCCAGCGCTTCTGGCACAGATCTGTCTTGGTTTGATCAAGAATCTGGCGATCGGTGGTTTCCTTATGTAGTCGAACCTGCCGCTGGTGTTGACCGATGCACTCTCACCTTTCTTCTCGACGCCTATTCCGAGGATGAAGCGCCAAATTCCAAAGGTGGGGTTGATAAACGCGTCGTTCTCCGACTTGATCATCGGCTCGCCCCCGTCAAGGTGGCGGTTCTGCCCCTGAGTCGCAATGCAGATCTTTCGCCCAAGGCGCGTGACCTTGCTGCCGTATTGCGTCGCTGTTGGTCCGTCGAATTTGATGACGCTGGCGCAATCGGGCGTCGATATCGACGACAGGATGAGATTGGCACGCCATATTGCATCACGATCGACTTTGAGACTCTTGTCGATCATGCAGTCACAATCCGCGAACGGGACACCATGACGCAGGAACGGATTTCGATCGATCAGGTTGAGGCATGGCTGGCGCCGCGCCTGTTGGGTTGTTGACCCCTAAGCCATTGAGGCTTGGCAAATTCACTATCGAAACGCCGGTCGTCCTGGCGCCGATGGCCGGTATAACAAACTCATCCTTTAGAAGGCTCTGCCGGGAACAAGGTGCAGGCCTCTTCGTATCCGAAATGGTGACGGCTCGAGCGCTTATCGAACGACATCCAGAGACGCTCCGCATGATTGCGCCAGGGCCCGGTGAGTCACCTCGTTCAGTGCAGTTGTACGCGGTTGATGCCAGGATTGCGGGAGTTGCTGCACGCATGCTTGCTAGCGAAGGGCTTGTCGATCACATAGACCTCAATTTCGGGTGCCCCGTTCCCAAAGTTACAAGGAAGGGCGGTGGCTCCGCGCTCCCGTTCAAACATCGCCTTTTTGGCTCGATTGTGGAATCGGTGGTCAAGGAGGCCGCGCCCTATGACGTGCCGGTAACGGTCAAGATGCGTAAAGGCATCGATGATGATCACCTTACTTTTCTCAGGGCCGGACGGATCGCTGCCGAAGCTGGCGTCGCCTGGGTTGCGCTTCATGCGCGCACCGCAGCACAGATGTACGGGGGGAGAGCGGATTGGCAGGCGATCGGCCAACTAGTTGCTGAGCTTGCGCCACTTGGGGTTCCAGTCCTTGGCAATGGTGATATCTGGAGCGCAGCAGATGCGCAAGCCATGATGGTCGAGACGAACTGTGCTGGGGTCGTTGTCGGTCGTGGGTGTCTGGGTAGGCCGTGGCTTTTCCGCGAACTTGCCGCAGCTCTCAATGGACGCGAAATTCCACGTGCTCCTGACCTATCGGGTGTCTCTGAAACCATGTACAGACACGCCGAGCTTCTTGTCGAATATTTTGACGATGAATTCCGTGCCTGCCGTGATTTTCGTAAGCATGTCGCGTGGTATCTGAAGGGTTTCTCGGTTCGAAATCCAATTCGGGTGGGCTTAGCGCAGGTTTCCTCACTAGTTGAAATGCGAGAACTGCTCAGCCAACTGGATGGAGACCAACCATTTCCTACTCTGATCGGCGATAGCCCACGCGGAAGGAGCACAACCACTAGAGCGGTTTCACTGCCCCAAGGTTGGCTGCTCGATCCTGATGAAGTGCCTATCGTTTCGTCGGACGAGGCGTTCTCAGGTGGTTAGGCGCATATTCAGGATCTTCCTCATTCTTCTAATTGTTTTTCCGCTCTGGTGTACAACTCGCATCTGGTGGACCGGGACTCATGCCAGAGCCGAACAGAGCGATGCCATTGTCGTCCTTGGCGCGGCCCAATTCGACGGTCGGCCGAGTGCGGTGCTCGAGGCGCGCCTCCAACAGGCGTTAAAGGTTTACCAGGCGCACTACTCGGCCCGCATCATCACGGTCGGTGCAGGCGCCCCCGGAGACCACACGACCGAAGCAGATTCGAGTAAACGTTGGCTGAAAAGTGCTGGCATCCCCGCTGGCTCCATAGCCGCACTTCCTCAGGGCAGGGACACCTTGCAGAGCATCCAGGCGATTCAACGCTACTCGGAGGAAAATAGAGTACGTAGCGTTCTGATCGTGACGGACCCCTGGCACTGTTTACGGGCAGAGACGATGGCCCGCGATCACGGATTAAAGGCATCGTGTGCGCCGACGAAGATTGGTTCAACTAACGGAAGCATCCGCTATTTGATCAGGGAGACCGGGGCGTATTTGACCTATGTAACGCTTGGCCGGGTTGGAATTCATCTGAGCGACCGGGGCAGTAGCGTTGCATTATGAACGGCTTACACGGATGAGCGGGTACAGCGATTTCGATCGTGAGCGTTTCATCGCCGAGCCAGCCAAGCGCGCCGGTCGAACCGAGTTCGCCCGTGATCGTGCCAGAATCCTCCACTCAGCGGCATTACGTCGGCTTGCCGCAAAAACTCAAGTCGTAGTGCCTTGGGAGAGTGATTTTCCGCGAACCAGGCTCTCCCACTCTCTTGAATGTGGGCAAGTCGGCCGCGAATTGGGAGCAGCGTTGGGCGCCGATCCCGATCTAGTCGAATGTGCCTGTCTGGCCCATGATCTCGGCCACCCGCCATTTGGACATAATGGGGAGACGGCACTTGCTGAAGCCTCTGCAGAGTGCGGCGGGTTCGAGGGAAATGCGCAGAGTTTCCGCATACTCGTTCGGCTTGAGGCCAAGAGTCTGGCAAGCGACGGGCGTTCGGTTGGTTTAAATTTAACCCGCGCATCACTCGATGCAGCGACGAAGTACCCATGGGATCATGGAGTCAATGCTCGCAAATTCGGTGTTTATCAAGACGATCGGGAGATCTTCGACTGGGTTAGAGAGGGTGCACCTGGAGTCCATCGGTGCTTGGAAGCGCAGATCATGGATTGGTCCGACGACATTGCTTACTCGGTGCACGATTTCGAAGACGCACTCTTCGCCAGAAGCGTGACTTTTGCCCAATTGCGCGATCCGCGTGAGGTCGATGGAATTGCAAACATTGCTGCAACCGAATTTCTGGACGATGGTCAGGTCGAAGAAGTGCGGGAGGCAATTCAGCGGTTGCTCGAATTGCCTTTCTGGCCTCGAGAATTCGATGGCACACATCAGAGCCTGGCCAGGCTAAAAGATCTGACCAGCCAGTTGATCGGCAGATTCGCTGAATCGGCAGAACGTGCCACGCGTTCTGCTTTTGGACGTGAGCCCATGTCTCGATACGCCGCCGATCTCCTAGTGCCTCGCGCACAGCGCGTTGAGTGCGCTGCCCTTAAAGCGATCGCTTCGTTTTACGTGATGCGGAGTGAGCGCGCTCGGATCCGCTATGAACGGCAACGCAATGTCATCCACGACCTGGTCGAGGCTGTTACGGCAGGCGCCCCAGAGACTTTGGATTCGATCTCGCTAGAGGAATGGAATAAGGCCGAGTCTGGCTCCGCTCGGATGCGGGTAGTCATCGATCAAATCGCTTCATTAACTGACCCCGGCGCACTGGCTCTCCATGCTCGCCTGCTTGGCTCTTAGGATCAGAGACGTGACCGGCCGAATTCGCGATGAAGATGTAGCGCATGTGCGTGAACACACCCCGATCGATGAAGTCATCGGCGACTACGTTCAATTGCGAAATGCCGGTGGGGGCCAGAAGAAGGGGCTCTGTCCTTTTCACGACGAGAAGTCACCTTCTTTCCACGTGACGCCAGCAAAGGGCTACTTCCACTGCTTCGGTTGCCAAGTTGGAGGTGACGTCATTTCTTTCCTCATGAAAATAGATCACCTCACTTTCACCGAAACGGTCGAGCGGTTGGCAGATCGGATCGGTTACACCCTTAGATATGAGGACGGCGGGGGTGCCTCAAAGCAGGTTCCCGGAATGCGTGCGCGCTTGGTCGAGGCAAATAGATTAGCGGCGCTCTTCTACCAAGAGCAGCTTGGCACCTCATCAACTGCCCAGGTAGGTAGGGAGTTCTTGCTCGCCAGGAAATTCGACGAAGATGTTGCCAAGCACTTTGGTGTCGGTTACGCACCTGATGAATGGGATGCACTAACAAAACATCTGCGTGGCAAAGGGTTTTCGATTGATGAGTTGACGCTCGCCGGTCTTGGCCAAGAAGGTCAACGTGGACCGATTGATCGTTTTCGCCATCGTTTGATGTGGCCAATCAAGGATATAAGCGGAGATGTTGTCGGATTCGGAGCAAGGAAACTTACGACCGACGCCGCTGATAACAGCCCAAAATATCTCAACAGCCCAGAGACCTCTATTTATAAGAAGAGTTCTGTTCTCTATGGTCTTGATCTGGCAAAGAAAGAGATTGCCAGGAAGCGCCAAGTGGTAGTGGTCGAGGGGTACACAGATGTTATGGCTGCGCATTCGGCTGGCATAACCACCGCGGTGGCGACATGTGGCACCGCCTTCGGTGACGATCACATCCGCATTCTTCGCCGACTCCTCATGGACGATGACGCATTCAGGGGTGAGGTCATCTTCACTTTCGACGGTGATGCTGCCGGTCGGAAAGCGGCATTAAGAGCTTTCGCCGACGATCAGAAATTTGTCTCACAGACCTTTGTCGCAGTTGAACCCGGGGGGCTTGACCCATGCGAACTGCGCCAACAGCAAGGAGATGCTGCAGTACGCGACTTGATTGCCCGACGGGTTCCGCTCTTCGAATTCGCGATTAAATCGACAATCGCCAGTTATAACTTGGAGACCCCAGAAGGCCGAGTTACCGCTTTAGGAGTTGCCGCTCCACTCGTGGCGCAGATCCGAGATCGCTCGCTCCGGCCTGAATACGCGCGACTTCTCGCTGGATGGCTGGGGATGGAGGTCGATGCCGTCACCGGTGCAATAGGGCGCAGTCATAAGCAGAGCGCACCAGCGAATCCAAGAGTCCATAACGAGGCCGATTGGCGACCTGATCCAAGCGATCCACGGTTGGCCCTAGAGCGTGAAGCCTTGAAGATCGCCATTCAAGCGCCAGGGCTTCTACCTATGTTCTTGGAAATTGAACCGGCCGCCTTCACCCATCCGGCCTATATCGCGATGCGGAACATCATCGATGCATCGTCTGGGGCGCTTAGTGATTTCAAGGACTGGATTGAGACGATTCTGCGCAATTGTAAGGAAGAACAATTGCAGGCGTTGGTCCGCGAGTTGGCCGTTGAGCCAATTAGAGCCAATGGCGCGATCGACGAGCGTTACGCGGGGAGCGTCTGTGCACGACTACGCGAACTTGCTGCTAGCCGCACCATTGCAGAATTGAAATCTAGATTGCAGCGAATCAATCCGATCGACGATGCGGATCTGTATAACCAAGCGTTCATGGATCTCGTTCAACTGGAAGCTCGTCGCCGTGACTTGCACGAACAAGCGATTGGTGACCTCTGATGCGATTCTTTAGACGGGTTGACCAATCCGGATTTATTCTGGGACCGCGCGAGCGGGCGCTTATTCGTGCTGAGGCTGTCGGTAGTGCTCTTCTTGCCACCGATGTGGCTCTGCACATACACGGCGAGATCGATGAGCGAATCGAGTGGTGGCAGATCAACCACGTCTCTTTTGATCCTGAAGAGAGGAAACTAAGCATCACTTTTGAAAACGGCCTGATAGAAATCGACTTGGCCTCGCCATCCCTCCTACCAGAGACCGTGCGCGAGCGGGTCACTGCGACGATCTTGACCTCTATTAGGTTTGCGACGTCAGGACAGGCCAGTGCCGTGATCTCGCTCCGACGACGGCCAGCCGCCAATGACGAAGAGGCGTTCGTCCAGATTGACTGGGAGGGTTCGCCGACCCCAGTTGCCATGGCGGAGGCCGAGAGACGGGGCCGCTTGCTCGTCGAGTCTCTGGTTTTCTCATCGCCCCTTCGCCTGCGCTAGAGTTCTGCCACCTTCCCGCGTAGCTCAATTGGCAGAGCAGCCGGCTGTTAACCGGCAGGTTCTTGGTTCGAGTCCAAGCGCGGGAGCCTTCTTCTTTGTGAGGATTCGGATAACCTTCGCACAACTCCCTGAAGTGGGTCTTTCAGCGGCTATCTTTGTTCTCAGGAGGTTCTAATGACCACCCCGAACCCAACGCAAGCTCTGGTCCTCGTCGTCGATGACGAGGACTCCGTCGCTGACCTCTTGGTCGATGCACTACACCTTGGCGGTTACCGGTCGCTCCGAGCAAAGGATGGGATGGATGCTCTTCGAATCTTGCGCGACGAAGTCCCCGACCTGCTCCTACTCGATGTGAATATGCCAGTGATGGATGGTTTTGAACTCCTTGAGCGAATTCGCAGCAAAGGCGATCAGACTCCGGCCCTTTTTCTGACTGCACGCCAAGATCGTCAGGACACAACCCGGGGATTTGTCCTTGGTGCCGATGATTACATAACTAAGCCATTTGGGCTCGAGGAACTCCTGCTCAGAGTCGCTGCTGTCCTTCGACGGACCATGAAGGCCGAAGACCCAACCGATGTTCTACGTTGCGGCCCGGTTGAACTTCGCGTTTTGACGCACGAAGTTTTTGTTGATTCAGAACTTGTGACACTTTCTCCTACCGAATTTCGTCTTCTTGAATATTTGATTCAAAATCAACGCCGAGTGCTCACCAAAACCCAATTGTTAAGTTCGGTCTGGGACATCGATTTTGAGGCAGAGACGAGCGTCGTAGACACCTACATCTCATACCTACGCAAGAAGATCGACCCAGAAGGTACTGGACTGATTCGGACCGTTCGAGGTGTCGGATTCCAACTGCGCGACCCCAAGGTGAATAAGTCAGGTCAAACCAAGTCTTAGGTATGAAACTTCGAACCCGTCTTACCTTGATCGCAACGCTAGTAATTGTTGTTGCCTCCCTGATAATTGGTGCTTATAGCGTCGCGGCAACGCGTGCTAATGGGATAACCCAAATCGATACCAGTCTTGCCCAGGTACTAGCGGCAACGCGAGGCACCACTTCGACCGAGACGACCAAGGTGACGACGCGGGCAGATGATTTAGTTGTCGCAGTTGCGCTTGGGATCGCTCTTCCAGACGGTTCGATCACAGTCATTCGCCAATCTGGAAGCGTTTACAATCCGCTGCCATTTCCTAAAATCAGCAAGAAGCAGACGGCAGCAGCGCTCCGCGGTTTTATCAATATCGGTGGTGCTACGCCTTACCGAGTGCGCGCTCACGATTTAGGCGATGGCCTTTCGGTTATTGCCGCAATGCCGCTGAGCGGGCTCAACCAGCAGATGAATACGTTGGTCACTTCATCCGTGATCGTGGTCATGCTGGTAATCATCGCTGGAGGCACATTGATTTGGTGGGTAGTTCGCAGGAATCTCAGAAGTGTTGATCAGATGATTGACACAGCGACTGCGATTGCTGCCGGTGATTTGGCCAAGGTCGTTCCGAGCGCGCATGAAGGAACGGAGTTGGGGAAGTTGGGGAGTGCCTTGAATGAGATGATCACCTCTCTGCGGGCCTCGCTTCAGACCCGAGCAGGCTCCGAGGCGCGGATGCGCAAGTTTCTTGGCGATGCCTCTCACGAACTGCGCACACCGCTGACGGTAATAAAGGGATATGCCGAAATCCTCAAGGGGAGCGACGCCTTGACAACGGAACAGCGAACCCGCGCGGTGGCCCGGCTGAATGCGGAGAGTGCCAGGATGGAAGCGCTCATCGCTGGATTGCTCCGCCTGACTCGTCTTGATGAGAAACCTGAAATTTCACACTCACTCGTCGATTTTTCTGCGGTAGTCCATGATTTTGCCCAAGATTTGAAGGACCAAGAACCTGCGCGCCATGTCCTTATCGACGTTGAAGAAGATGTCTTCGTAGACGGAGATGAATCGCTGCTCTCACAAGTTGTAGCCAATCTAATGGCGAATATTAGACAACACACAGCGTCGGATGTGGCGGTTTCGGTTGCGCTAAAGACCGACGGAGACCAGGCGATACTCATCGTCGATGATGCGGGGCCTGGCATACCCGCCGAACAGCGGAAACTTGCACTCAGTCGGTTTGGCCGACTCGAGGAGTCGAGATCACGCGCTGGCGGCGGATTTGGACTCGGACTAAATATCGTGGCGCAAGTCGTCTCACTACATCAGGGCGCGATCGTGCTGGATCAAAGCCCTCTCGGAGGTCTACGTACCTTGATCTCAATTCCGATCGCGGGTGAGCTTCCGCAGTGAGAAAGACACTGATAGCACTTCTTGTCTCACTTCTGATTCCAGTGCTGGGTGTGCAGTCTGCTTCTGCGGACGAATCCAAAGCGAAAAAATCGGCCGTTTCCTGGAGCCAGTTGACTGCTGACGCCCAAGTTTGGAAATTCGGTGATCAAATCCGCGTCTACGAGTGTCTGGCCAAACCGACCAAGGGCGCGCTCTCCCTTAAATCGTCGAACGGCTGGATTGAGGTGGCGCGTACAGTTGCCGTACTCGATCCAAAATTGTGCTCAACGAGTTCCGCTCCATATGCAGCAAAGTATGGATTCGTCCTAATCGTCGATGGTCAGCAAGATTTCCCGGGTACTCAAGCAAAACTTTTGATTTATAAGATCGCCTATACACAAGGTCCGAGTCACTCGAATCTGCTTGCCGCAGTTTATGAGAGCTCTGATGAGCTAAGCGGAGATCAACGCGATGGAAAGTTGCCAGGCTCTCACTCCACCGATGCACCAGAACAGCAGGCGCAGACCTTGGCCAGCCCGAAACCGGTCCAGTCCAAGTCCAGTGCAACGCCACTGCCCTCGGCGACGAGCAGCGCTCAAACCAGCGTGGGATGGAGCGGTTGCTCCTTTAACGGTGTACCAATGTTCGGTCGAGTTAAATTTGTCTCGGTAGGCGCTCAATTTAAAATCCGTCTCATCGGTAACAAGGCCGCACTTAAGGTCAAAGGAGTCACTCGGTCGGCAAAATCCTGCGGCGAGTGGCAATTTGTCTCTGCAGCGCCAGCTTTTACGGTTGAGATTGTGCGGACCGGAGAGGATTTCACGGTCTCACTCGGGGGCAGCCGACCTGGTCGGAATTGACTAGTCGCGTATTGAGCCCATCCCTTTTGGCACGGAAAGCCGCTAGAACTCTCCCCGAACGAGCGGGGTAGTTTTTCCCGCTTCGCGAATCTCGACGGTACGGATATCCGCAATAGGAATCCCTGACGAGGCGGCTAGACCCTTCGCGCCTGCACCGGTTGCACTCCAGGTCGCGATCGTGGTCTGAACACCTGAGGTGTCGGTGATGACCAGGTCATATGCCTTTGGTGCGGAGCTGGGCGTCCAGGTACTGCCGTAGTTGCAACTCCAGTCAAACCGGGTACCCCAGGATTTGCTCGTTACGCGTAATTCTGCCGTCATGGCATTCGGCTGGATCTGGGACATCGCCACAACGGTACCCAAGGGAGCGTTCGTGGAGGGGCCACCGGCAAGATTGCCTGCCGGGCGAATCGCATTTCCGGCAAGGATGCCGACGACGAGTATGAGTGTCGCTGCGGCCGCCATCCCCGCTACCAACCCGCGCCGTAGACGGCGCCGACGACTAATTTCCGATTCTGCCAGTTTCTGGATGGTTGGGTAGGCAGGGACGGAGAGGTGTTCTTCGTTTGTCGCGCTCGCGAGCGCGACTGCGGTATCTGCGTCGATTTTGGCGAGGATGCCGGGGATGCCGGCTAGGTCCGCAACCGCGGCAGTGCACGCTGGGCAGCCCGCAATGTGACGCTCGAAGGCACGTCGATCATCCGAGCTCAATGCGCCGAGCACGTATGCAGCATCCCACTCTCGGAACGGGTCAACAGTCTCAATCATTGGGTCACACCTCGTTCCTGAAGAGAGAGTCGAAGCGCCCGAAGGGCGTAATGGAGGCGCGACTTGACGGTACCCTCCGGCACATCCTCTTGGCGGGCAATCTCGGCGATCGAATGCCCGAGGTAGTAAGCGTCGATGATGGCGGTGCGATGTGGGACAGAAAGTGATGACAGAGCATCTGAGAGAAGCCAGACGTCGAGAACTGATTCCGTCTCATCGAGACGGCTATTCTCCGGTAGTTCTTCCGTTGAAATCTCGCGCCGATTACGCGCGCTTCGGCGGTCGTCGATTACGAGGTTTCGGGCGACAGTGAAGAGCCAGGCGCGGGCGGACTCATCACTCTGCTCGAGAATCTCAGGATGCTTCCATGCCCGCAGAAGCGACTCCTGCACCACATCTTGAGCGAAGGTGTAGTCACCTGTGAGCCTCGCTACGTAACGGAAGAGCGCAGCGCCATGTGCATCATGGAGAGCACGAAGAAGCTCGTCCTGCTCGCTTGACATGGTTACCTCCAAAGCGAACAACGAGGCGCACGGTCAGATGGTTCATTTCTACCGCACTTGAACCGATCAGAGACCCATGTCGTTCTGACATTAGCGGTCCCTTTCCGCCCGGACGAGTCATATATCGGCCGCACCACCACAAAGCGGAGGAGAACATCGTGAAGAGAAGACTTACTCTCACCCTCGTAGGCGCGGCACTGATTGGTCTGGCGCTCGCCGGGTGTGCGACGTCGGCGCCGAGCGCACCATCCGCGTCGGCACCAGCAGCAGGGACGGATGCCACCGTTGCGACCACCACTCTCGGCCGGGTGGTCGTCGATGGTAAGGGCATGACGGCCTATTTTTTCGATAATGACCAGGCGAATTCCGGCTCTAGTACGTGCACCGGCCAGTGTGAAACGATCTGGCCAGCGATCACCTCGAAGTCATCCACTCCAACCGTTACCGGAATCACCGGAATCGTTGGAACCATCACGGGGGTCGCCGGAGGCAAGCAAGTGACGATCAATGGGCGGCCTATCTATACCTACGCGGGCGATAAGGCACCCGGCGATACGAATGGCCAGGGTGTCTCAGGCATCTGGTACGTCGTAGCCCCTTCGGGCAATGAGATCAAGTCGGCTGCCACCAAGTCAGGCTACTGATCGGGGTGGGTCCAGTTACATTAAGCATTAGGCCAATTCTCAACTATGGAGGGTTTAAGACCCCAATGAACTCGCTTGCCGATTCTTACCGCCACCAATCTGCGACGCAGCGGGTTCTCCGCGTCTGGCTTGGAGTCACGTTTATCTACGCGGGTTGGAATAAGGCAAGCGATGCCACCTTCTTCACCCGTGGCTCGTCACATTTCATTGGGACTCAACTTGCTGGCTTTGCCCACGGATCGCCCATTGGCCCGCTCCTCCACTTGGCTGCACATCAACCAGTTTTAGTCGGCTGGCTTACCCTTCTCAGCGAGATGGCAATCGGAATCGCGATCTTGCTCGATGTTGCCAGTCTGCCTGTTTCGATCGCCGGTGCGTTCCTCTCCCTAACGCTCTGGCTTTCAGCCTCGTGGCACGTCCGCCCATATTTTCTCGCGTCTGATCCTGTCTACTTCGTCATGTGGATCGCCTACGCATCAACTCTGTTGTCAAGAAAAACGTCTACGGTCAGCGCGCGCGGGCACAAAGAGTCAGTCGCGAAAGGAGTTGCATCAGACCTACAGCGACGCGAAGTGGTACGGATTGGAGCAGTCGGAGTTCTAGCACTCTTCGGTGGGGTGCTCGGGCGCTTATTCGCATCATCACCGACAGGTCGGAGTAAAGCGATGAACACTTCCAGTAGCAGCGGCGAGAGCGGAACCGGTGGGAAGGTATTGGCGGCTCTCTCGAGCCTGGCGGTCGGCTCGGCCGTCAACTTCACCGCCACCAATGGTGACCCCGCGGTTCTCATTCGTACGGAAATTTCCAAAGTCAGCGCCTTCGATGCGATCTGCACGCACAAAGGATGTACGGTCGCATTCGACCCTGCGTCTCAGACGCTCCTCTGTCCTTGCCACGCATCACAGTTTGATCCGCGCTCGCACGCTGCGGTTCTAGCAGGTCCCGCGCCCGCTCCGCTGGCTGAGATCCCAGTAAAGATTGATGGAGCCAATATCGTTCTGGCTTAGTTGAGTTGGCGTTTTACCGGACTTGGTTGCATAAATCGTGGTCGAATCAAGAGAGCCTCTGCTTCGAGAGTTGCCAGACCGATCTTGGGCAGGTCGGCCTGGCGTGGGTAAACCAGGAATCGAGGCTCCCAAATCGGTCGAAACTTTGCGTTAAAACGGTAGAGGCTGTCGATTTGGAGCCATCGAGAGACGAAGATCAGAACGTTGCGCATCAGTCGAGTGATGGGCCCAGCCCCAAGCCGTTCACCACGCTCGATAATTGATCGAAAAGCTGCAAAATTGAGTGAGATGCGAGTTATTCCTCTCTCCGGAGCCTGCCGAAGGGCGCTGACAATCATCAATTCATTTAGCCCAGGATCGGCGTGTTTGTCGCGACGCATCAGGTCAAGAGAGAGTCCGTCACTGCCCCAAGGAACGAAGTGCAAGATCCCCTTGAGGACACCGTCTGCATGTGCTGTGACGATGTAGCATTCGTCGTCGCTTGGATCGGTTAGCCTGCCAAGCGCCATTGAGAAGCCACGCTCGACCTCACCCTTACGCCAGGCATTCGAAGCATTGAAAACCTGCACTCGTTCATCATCGGAAAGTTGACTTATTTTTCGCAAGGTGGCGCTATAGCCGTTACGTTCGATACGGGTGATCATCTGACGAACATTTCGCATCGCGCGTCCCTCTAGCGTGAACTCTTCGACATCGATGAGCGCCTCATCGCCCATCTCGAGAGCGAGTAGGCCTGATTCCCTAACCCAAATTTCGCCACCTTGTTCACTACACCCCATGACAGCCGGAAGCCAAGCATGCCGTTTTGCTTCCAGTAGGAAAGCGTTAATCGCGAGTGGCCAAGCCTCTGGATCGCCTAACGGATCGCCGCTGGCAAGCATGACACCTGAAATAACCCGGTAAGCGATGCAGGATTTCTTAGTCGGCGACCACATCACACTTTTTTCGCGTCGTAGCGCAAAATAAGCCAATGAATCATTTTTACAGTTGTTGATAATTAGTTTTCGCATCTCTTGCTCGTCCTCAACGGTCATCTTTGGTGCTGCTGACGCCGGACGGAAGAAGAGCAGCGTCGGGACCAAAACTGTGAGAAGTCCAAGAGCGCCAAGCGTGAAATCAATGAAGTCCTTGGTGCGATCTCTCTTAAACATGACTGGTCCAGTGAGACCAACCAATGCACGGAGAACCGTTTTGAGAATATCCAGTTCCGATGGATGACCGACCATCAATTTGGAGCGAAGAGCGGTCAGAACCACGCCAATGATCAGTGAGATCGAGATGAGTTGAACGAAAACCCAGAGTGCTCTCCAGCGTGTTCGGGGATCGGAGAGGGCGTAGAACTCATGTCGGTAGATAATCAGTCCGACCAGAAACACAGCCGCGACTAATCTTTCTTCACGCCCAAGAAGAACGATAAGGACCAAGAGAATTACGGCAAATTGAAAGGCCCGTCTCTTCCGTCTGCCTAGCGCACGGCCAAGCAGGAGCAGGAGAACTCCAATCACGATCGTCGCCGCCCGAGTGACGGATGAAAATGGGTCAAAGAGTTCCAGAGGGAGCCTTTGGATTAGGCGGTTATGCGGACGGAGGGCGCCCGTCGCTATGCTTCCCAACCCGACCACGGTGGCGAGCAGCCGACCCGCAATTGGAACCCAAGCCCGCTCCGAGGCAGCCTCTCTTGCTGATGATCTGGATCGGCTGGACATGGAGCGAACTCTACTTTGCCTGGCCGTTTGGTTTTGAAGGCGACCACTAGCCTTACCGATATGTCGGTCCCGCTCTCACTTGCGATCGCTCTGGGCCAGATCGTCGCGTCTGCCTCTCGAGCTCTTCGATTGGGAGCGGGCGCAACCGCTTCAGGTCGGGTGATTCTGGCTCTAAGGCCCGATGCGCTTAGCCAATTGAGTCGTGCTCGGCGAATCATCCTGGTCTCTGGCACTAACGGCAAGACATCTACCGCTGCGCTACTGCGAGAGCTCCTCGAGGCAGTTGGCGGGGTCGGTGGCAATCGCACTGGCGCAAATTTGGATTCGGGAATGGCTGCAGCTCTTGCCACAGAACCTCGTCACAGAATGATCGTGCTAGAAGTTGACGAAATGTTCCTACCGCAGGCTCTAGATCAATTACACCCAGAACGATTGTTGCTGCTGAATTTGAGTCGCGATCAACTTCATCGGACGTCAGAGGTTCGGATGGTAGCAAGGTCTTGGCGCGACGTGATCGACCGTCATCCAGAGATTGATGTCGTGATTGATTACGAGGACCCTTTCCTGGCCTATGTAACGCGTCATCATGCGAGAACCACGCGAGTTGGTTTTGGCAAGCGTGCCCACATCGATGCCGCCAGTTGCCCCGAATGCGGCGCCCTCTTGGACTGGAGTGGAGCTCGGTATTGCTGTCCGCGTTGTGCATTGGGCACCCAGCCAGAAACTCTCCACGCCTTTGGCACGACTGCCATCGACCGCAATCTTGAACTTGCCCGATTAGTCGCACGTCACTATGGCGTCAGCAAAGATTCGGTGGAACCGAAGGATCGTCTGGTGGAGATCGCACTCGGGCAGGTGGTGCTCAATGTCCGCCTAGTGAAGAACCCGGCGAGTTGGATTGAAGCTCTTAGTGCACTACCTGAGGGCCCGGTGATTCTCATTGTCAACGCCCGCGGAGTGGATGGTTTGGATACCTCGTGGTTATGGGATGTCGACTACTCATCTTTGCGTGGTCACGAGGTGGTAGTAACTGGTGAGCGACGGCTGGATGCGTCATATCGACTCCATGTAGCTGGAATCGAGCATCGCGTCTGCGAAAACCTGGTTGAAGCCGCATCCATGTTCAGCGGTCCGGTGTCCGTGCTCGCCTCATATACGGCTTTCACAGCGCTAACCACAAAATCACGCCGAAAGGCCTCCAGATGAACGAGTCGAGGTTACGAATTATTGCGGTGCACCAGGAACTGCTTGGCACGTACGGCGACATCGGGAATGCTGCGGTTTTGGCGCACAGAGCGAAAGCCAGGGGAGTAAGCGTCGAAGTGGTTCTAGCCCGGAGCGATGCGCCATTGCCTGCTGGTGGTGATATCTATCTATTCGGTGGGGGTGAGGACAGCGCTCAGATCGCCAGTGTCGATTCACTACATAATTACGACAGTTCTGCCGCGCTTGCCGACGCGCTGAGTAACGGCGCCGCACTCTTGGCAATCTGTGCTGGTCTCCAGATTCTTGGCGAATACTTTCCCGGGCGCGATGGTGAGCGCGTGAGCGGGCTCGGTTTGTTACCGCTGCACACGATTTCGGGAAGTAGGCGTCTGGTTGGGGAGTTGGCTCTCCGTTCAACCAGATTTGCCATCCCGCTAACTGGATTTGAGAACCATCGTGGTCGCACGATCTTGGCTGAGGGAGTGGAACCACTTGGTGAGGTTTTCCTCGGTACTGGTAATGGCGCTGAAGGGACGCGGGTAGATGGAATTCTTTCTGGCAAAGTGGTCGGCACCTATATGCATGGGCCTGTGCTCGCCCGCAACCCAGAACTAGCAGACCATCTCTTGACTTCCGTCCTTGGCGTACTGGCTCCTTATGATGATTTACCCGCGATTGCGTTGGCGGCAGAGAGGCGAAGTGCAGCAAACTCCTTGGCTTCTCATTAGCATCGCGCCATGAGCAGCGATCGCCACCAAGATTCACGGCTCCTTCGTTCCGCACCCGCAATTCTCACTTCGTTGATCGCGTTGGCCGCGACGCTCGTCGTCGTCGGGAACGTGACTGTCCGCAAAGCACCCGGGCTGCCGTACTCTCCCGAGCTAACGCTCTGGCTCTTACCCTTATCACGCCTTGTTGCCGATCTTTCAGGTGTGGCAATGGTGGGTGTTCTATTTACGATGGTATTTCTGCTTCCACGCGTTGGGTCAAAGTTGAACGATCAATCGCGGAAGATTGCCGAAGTTGCTAGTTACTTCGCTTTTGTGTATGCAGCGGCCAACGTCTCGCTGGTTGTTTTTGCTATCAGCGACGTTCTCGGCATTTCACCATCTCAGGCGTTGGATAGAAATATCTTACGTTCATATTTGACGCAATTATTGGGGGGTAGGGTCTCCCTCTTTCAGATAACCTCTGCCTTGCTTATCAGTTTGTTAGCGATTCGGCTTCGAAGTTCGGTGGCAGGCTTCTTTCTGCTGCTATTGGCATTGTTCTCGGTTGGAGCACCAACGCTAACTGGCCATAGCGGACTGACCGCAGACCATGAAATTGCCACCTCGAGCCTGGCGCTGCATATCATCGCATTATCAATATGGGTGGGTGGTTTGTTTGCGCTTACCATCATTGTGGCGAGTAATCCGCCCAATTTTGCAGCGGTAGTTCAACGTTTTAGTCGAGTTGCCCTCTGTTGCTACATCGTCGTGGCACTAAGCGGAGCAGTGAATGCCTGGGTGCGTCTGCGCTCCGTACACAATCTCGTAGATTCGCATTTTGGGAGATTGGTTCTGCTCAAACTTGCATTGACACTCGTGCTTACCTACCTGGGTTGGTTGAATCGAACACGAGCACTTGCCCACATCCGATCCGGACGCAACGCCTTCTTCTATCGGATTGCCGCGATAGAGGTGGCAATCATGTTCGCAATCGTGGGGGTCGCAGTGACTCTGAGTCGCACTGGCTTCCCGCCAGGACGCCTCAACGAAGCAATAAAACCTTCTGCTAGCGAGCTCATCTACGGCTTCAGGCTTCCACCAACTCCATCTTTCATTTCACTTTTAACGATTTTCCGCGTGGATGCCCTCTGGTTGGCTTTTGCCTTGCTCTTATTGACTTTCTACCTACTCTCTCTGAGTCGTGTCAGAGGTGCAGGGACCACCTGGCCAGTCCGGCGCCCTATTTTATTTGGAAGTGGCATCGTGCTATTGATTTACTCAACCAGCGGCGGTCTTGCCGCCTATGCACACGTGCTTTTTAGCGCCCATATGGTTCAACACATCCTCTTACTCTTGGTGATCCCCGAGCTCTTGGTACTCGGGCAGCCGTTTCGCTTGGCAGTACTTGCGCACTCGAGTTACGACGTGCAGGCACCCTCGTTAGCAAGAGATCTACTTGATTCCAAACTGATTCAGAACTTATCGAGACTGCCCGTTGTAGCAGTTTTGTTTGCCTCCAGTTTCTATTTCATTTACTTCACCCCGCTTTTCTCTGCCTGGATTCCTTCTCATTGGGGTCATGTCGGTATGGAAATGATCATCTTCGTCGTCGGTTACCTTTTCATCTGGAACATCTTTGGTAACGATCTAACGTCCGTCGCGCATTCATCTTGGTCTCGATTTAGATTCCTATTGATCTCAGAACCATTCCATATTCTCTTTAGCGTCTTATTGATTTGGTCGACCAAGACTTTGGCCTCCGGTTTTTACACCTCTCTCCAGCGCCCATATGGTGCAGATTTGCACCATGATCAAATCTTGGGGGGCGTTCTCGGCTGGCTCTTGGGTGAGGTACCTATGTTTCTCGCGGGTGCCCTGTTGATCCGCACGCTAACCAAGCGAAGGGCCGGAATTTCAAAAAGTGCATAGATCTCTCTAAGTTTTTTCCCAGGTACTAATGGGAGGGTTTGCTCATACCTTTCTCTTTTCTTTACGCTCGGTAAGACGGACGGAGTAACGATGAAACTTGGCATCAATCCCTTGGTAAAAATGGGTGCTGCTTTCACTGCTGGCCTAGTCCTGGCTGGCACAGGCGCTTATGCGGTTGGCTCCTTGGGCTCCAATCAGGTCGGTGCCTGTGTGAGCAAGACCACCCGGGTAATGACCCTGGCGCCGTCCAGCGGTACCTGTCCAAAGGGCAGCACGTTGGTCCTTTGGAACAAGACTGGCCCCCAAGGTCTGCCGGGACTTCAAGGACCCAAGGGCCAACCAGGTGCCACAGGTTCAATAATCAACGCGACGAATGGTTCAACCGGCCTCACGGTTCCAGCCATTGCCGCCAAGCTACTTCCGACCGTAGTCTCCGTCAGCGTTAATTCAGCGAGTGGCACGAGCACCGGATCTGGCTCGATCATTAGAAGTGATTCAACTATGAGCTACATCCTCACCAATAACCACGTCATCGCCGACGCGTTGACTGGTGGCGCGATAACTGTCGAATTTGAAGATGGCTCGACGATCGCAGGAACAGTTGTTGGCCATGACAATGCCTATGATCTCGCGGTGGTGAAAGTGTTAAAGGGCAATCTTCCCACTGTCACTATCGGCGACTCGGCAAACATCGAGATCGGCGATTCCGTCGTGGCTTTTGGTTCGCCGCTGGGTCTATCTGGCACGGTAACAAGTGGAATCATTTCCGCACTCAATCGACCCGTGACAACTACAGGTGGAGGCGGCGTTGAGGCTTACATCGATGCACTACAGACTGATGCCGCAGTTAATCCAGGCAACTCTGGGGGTCCGCTTGTCAATGACCAGGGTCAAGTCATCGGGGTCAATAGCGCAATCGCCACGTTGAGCGGTGGTGCCAGCCAGAGTGGGAGCATTGGGCTGGGTTTTGCGATCCCGATAAACCAAGCCAAGCGCGTGAGTGACGAGATTATTAGCACCGGTGCATCGACGCGTCCAATTCTCGGAGTTGCCTTCAACCCGACTTACGCAGGCGTTGGCGCCAAGATCGCCTCAGTGACGTTTGGGGGCGTTGCCGCAGTTGCTGGGATTTCCGTTGGCAGTGTGATTCGGGCCATCGACGGCCACGTGGTCCACGACAGCATTGAGGCGATTGTGCGGATCCGTTCCCATGCGCCAGGAGATTCGTTGAGTATCACCGTCGACCTGCCAGGCGGCGGGAGCCAGTCGTTTACGGTCCTACTGGGCTCGTCCCCCTCCAACTGACCCATCCTCCCTTTTCGCCGAGGGGTGGCTTCGCTCACGCCGAGTGGTGGCTTCGCTCACCTCGAGTGGTGGCTCTTGTCGTCGGTGGTAGTAACCGCGATGATGGCCACACTTGGGAAGAGGAGCTGAGATGAAGGTCACTCATTTGATCACTGGAAAGACAGTTTTCACAATTTCTGCCGATTCCACCCTTCAAGATCTAGTTGCGGCTCTTGCGAGCAATCGTGTGGGCGCGCTCGTTGTCTCTAACGATGGTCGGAATATCGAGGGGATCGTCTCGGAACGTGATGTTGTTCGGGCGATGCCGGAGCAGCTTTCAAAGCTTTCCGAACTACGCGTTCGAGATCTGATGACAGTTGATGTGGTGACTGCCACGCCAGAGACAAGAATTGATGAACTTATGGCGATTATGACCGAACGGCGTGTCCGTCATATTCCAATCATTGATGGAGATGGGTTGCTGATCTCAATTGTCAGCATTGGCGATATCGTCAAATCAAAGATCAGCGAGTTAGACGATGAACGTCGATCCCTCATCGGATATATCAACCGCTAAAAAGCCGCTCGAGGTGAGCGAAGCCACCGCTCGGGGTGAGCGAAGCCACCGCTGGGCATGAGCGAAGCCACCGCTGGGCATGAGCGAAGCCACCGCTCGCGGAAGGGGTCAGCAGCCCTTCTTGCAGGGCGGCAGGTCACCCAACGTCTTGTGAAGTTTCACGACGGCCGATGCCGGACTTAGCGAAATGCCCTTGCGCCAAGCATCGAGGTAGCGCCAGGGGTAGAGCTCACCGCGGCGGATCCACCACGCTCCAGCCGATGTTGGCCATGAGATTCCAAAGTGAAGGTGGGTTGCCAATCCGCGAGCGTCGCCACTATTGCCGACGATGCCAAGGCGATCACCGGCCATCACGCGAACCCCTGGTGTTAGTTTGGATTCGATTAGTTTCAAGTGCGATCCGTAGTAACGGACTCCATCATCGCCAATCAGTGAAATCGACAGGCCACCTCGATCGGCGCCCTTGTCTGTTTTCCAGGTGAAGCGATCAATTCGATTCACCTCATCAATGACGCCTGAGGTCGGCGTGACGAAATAACAAGATGATGGATGTGGCTTAACCAAGAGAATGTCGGTTGCCGGATAGTCGTGATGAGAATGCGCATATGTCGTGGTGCACCCTTGCACAGGAAAGACATAGCTCGCTCCCGTTGCGCTTGCGCCGGGGTTGGGAATGACAATTTGCAGGACGACAATCGCCACCAGCGTCGAGACTCTTCGGTTCACTTCACTAACTCCAATTCGCATGAAGCATATATTGCTCTCAGGTGCAGTTGCACCATTTGATCATGCTTTTCTGGTGTTCATAGTGTGAAATTTGTCAGTAGCAGCGGTGTCATGATCTCATCCGAGCAACCATTTAAAACTCGTCAACTTGCTTTCAATGACGTTGGACTATTCATGAGCGACGCCACCGTTCGGGGTGAGCGTAGCCACCGTTCGGGGTGAGCATGCTATTTGATCATGCGAACCTGAGAATTTCGTCGAGGGCTCGCTCCAAGCCCGAATCGCCAACAAGACGCATCTCTAATGCAAGATCCAAGGCTGCGGCTGCTTCGCCTGCTGCACTCTGCAATTCATCGGTCGGCGCGGTGGCAAGCCAGACGATTCTCCGGTAGTTGCCGAAATAATCAGGGAGCAACTCTGGGTGACGATCTAAACCGAGTTCGGTGATCACGCTCCGATGGAATGAACGGACCAAGAAATCGGTCAGAAAATAAGTTCCGGGCTCTTCGTTCGTGAGTCGCTCGATTTCCTTCTGCCCAGCAAAGATGTCGTAGCAGTGATTGCCGGCCAACCGTGAAACGTGATGTTTGGCGATCACCCCATCAAGTGCCCCATATGTTCCGCAATCTGCATACGCCACCGCCAACGAGTCAAACTGTCCGACTAGTTCTGTCAGTAGTCGGTCAACCTCACCCGCAATCTTCTCTGGGTGGTTGTGCAATAGCGGTGGCAGCGGATAGATAGTGATGGGCCAGTCACGACGTTCCGCGATCTGCGCGATATGAGTCGCGATTGCACCGCACGCGACCACTCCCACCTTCATCGTTATGGCTCTCTCATCAACCCGGGAAGGCGAGTTTCTCGACGAAGAGATCATTGAAGTCTGCGCGATCCGAAAGTTCGACGTATTTCACTTCGTCAAGCAGTGCAGTCGCGCCATGTCGCTCTTGTATGGAGAGTAGGGCCATCTTTGCGCCCTCACCCGCGACGTTTCCTGCCGAGATGATTCGTAAAACGGAGAGTTTTGGCACGAGTCCGATTTTAACGGCAGAGGCTGGCGATAGATAGGAACCAAACGAGCCAGCGAGCAACACCTGCTGCACATCTGTCGGCTTCATTCCGAACTCCTCAAGGAGGAGTGCCCACCCCGTAGCGATTGCGGCCTTGGCGAACTGCAGTTCTCTCACGTCACGTTGGGATAGGAAGATTGAATCACTCGGATCTCCAATGTCCCCGCCCCAGGTGAGCACGAAGACTCGCTCGCCATTACGATCCAACAATCGATCAGCAAGAGTCGGGGCGACTTCGCGTGCCAATTCGTCTGTGACGAAGCGACCTGAATGGTCGAGCAGTCCACAGGTAACAAGCCAAGCGCAGGCATCAACTAGACCTGAACCACATATGCCGATTGCGGGGGCATCGTCGATAGTCCCGATTAGAAGTTCGCCATTCTCTATCTTGACCGTCTCTATTGCACCAGGCGCAGCGCGGACACCACATTTGATCGAGGCTGCTTCGAATGCCGGGCCCGCTGGCGCCGCAGTAGCCAAGATTTTCTCGCCATCACCCAAGATGATCTCGCAGTTGGTCCCGACGTCGATGAAGAGACGAAGCCGTTTATCGCGGTCCATTCCACTGGCTAAGGCACCTGCGACGATATCCCCGCCGACGTAAGCGCCGAGCGCAGGCATGATTACTGCTCGAGCACGAGGATGAACTGCAAGCCCCAATTCGCTCGCCATTACCTCCGGATACTCGGCGCTGGCCATGATGAATGGCGCAACACCTAGTGGCTCCGGGTCGATGCCGAGAATAAGTTGAGTCATGGTCGCATTTCCAGCAAGCGCAACTTCATAAATATTGTTCGGGTCGATGCCACCGGCCTCGCATACTTCAGCCGTCAACTCAGCGAGAGTCTGTTGGGCAAGTAATCGCAGCCGATCAAGCGCCTTTGGGTCAAGCATGGTTGCACTGATTCGGGTTATGACGTCGGCACCGAATGGTTGTTGTTTGTTGAGCATGGAACGGACCGCAACTGGTGTTCCAGTATTTAGATCAAGAAGAGTTGCGACGACGGTGGTTGTACCCAAATCGTAGGCGACGCCGTATCTAAGTTCGCTCGTGTCCCCAGGCTCTATATCGATCAGTTCTTGGTCGACGAGGACTGCGGTGACCTTGAAATTTGCTTTACGCAGAATCGTTGGCAAGAAACGCAGGACATCGAGACCTATGTGAGGATCAATGTCATCCAGAGCATCAAGAAGACGTACTACATCTGTGCGTTGATCATGCAATGACGGTTCGGTCAGCTCGACGTAACGTTTTTGGACTGCTGGCCGGAGAATAACCTGTCGTCCGACGCCGACCGTTGCAGCCTTTGGGCGCGTGGTTAGCGGAGGGACATCGATCGAGATGTCCTGCGCGGTTCGCACCATGCAAGCAAGGCGCCATCCATCGCGGATCTCGTCTGGGGTGAATGCCCTTATATCAAGGCGAGAGACAGGTACGTTTCCAGCGGTGACTTTGATCCGACATTTCTTGCAGGTTCCATGTCCGCCACAAGTTGAATCGATCGCAATACCATTCCACGATGCGGCATCGAAAGCGCTGACGCCGGTTGGTACAGTGACAGTTCGATCTGAGGCGCTGCCGCCGTCGAGAATATGGAAGGCAAGCCTGACACGACCTGTGCCATCGTGATCGATAACCGGCTCTTCTTCACGTTCTTTTCGCGCGATTTTGTGCTCCTCAGAACTTATGGGCTTATTGAATATCAGTTGGCAGCGAGAGCCTGTTCCTTGCGGAAACGGGTAATCCAATTTGCGCCCCAAAGATCGCTGCCAAGCAGGAGATCACTTGCGCGAACGCTGGTGACGATCTCTGGAGTTCTTGCGTCCATGACGGCGCTGGTCAAACCCATCGCCATTGCCATCGGCAAGAACGCCGCGTTGACTGCGTGACGGTTTGGCAGTCCGAATGAGACATTCGAAGCGCCCATAGTCATATTCAGCCCGTGGCGCTCCCGAATTTGGTAGACCGCCTCCAGTGTGATCTTGACAGCTTCAGGGTCGGCACCGACTGTCATTGCCAACGGATCGATAACCAGATCGTTGAGAGAGATTCCATGTCTTTCTACGCTACGCATGATCTTTTCGACGATGTCCAGGCGTTCCTTAGCCGTCGCCGGAATGCCAATCTCGTCATTAGGCAGTGCGATGATCGCCGCACCATGTTGCTTGATGAGTGGGAGGACGATGTCCAGACGCTCATCCTCTCCGGTAACGCTATTGACGAGTGCTTTGCCTTGGTAGGCGGAGAGTCCTGCAGAAAGCGCCTCGATGATCGATGAGTCGATGCAGATCGGTAAGTCTGTATGTGCTTGGATCATCTTGATTGCACGTGAAAGCAGATCTGGTTCATCCGTTAGCGGCACGCCCATATTGACGTCAAGTACGTCTGCGCCACCAGCGACTTGCTGTTCGATATCAATTTCGATTTGAGAGAGATCACCGGCTCGTAACTGCTCTTGAAACTTCTTCCGGCCGGTCGGATTGATGCGCTCTCCGATGATGCAGAAAGGTTGATCATGACCGATGGTCAGCGTTTTCGTAGCTGACGATAGAATGGTATGCATTTCTCTCCTTAGCGTCTTACTCTGCCGAGATCCGTCATGAGCCGATCGATGGTTTCGTCGTGACGGAAATCTGTGATGTGCAGTCCGCGCACGCCCGGTTGCGCGAGTGCATGCTGAGCCTGCTCTAACGCGAGTTGATACACGGTTTCGGCTTGATCAGCGCTAGCTTCGACGCGCCTGAGAATTTCATCTGGAATGTCTATCCCAGGAACCTTCTCATTCATGAAGTGCAATGGGCGGGCACCCTTCACGAGAACGATCGTGGGCAGCAGTGCTAATGAGGGATGCGCCGCGTGGGCCGCTGCGCAGAAAACCTCGAGCCGATCTGGGTGATAACCGATTTGAAGTTGCAGAAATCTTGCTCCTGCGGCCGTTTTCTTGCTCACGCGGTCGATTCGATATTCGAAGGGTGGGGCTGCAGGGTTCTCGACCGCGCCGATGAAAAGCGTTGGTGCAGGCTCGAGTTTGCGACCAGAGAGGTATTTGCCTCCGGCGAGCACGCTAGCCAGACGTATGGCTTGAGGTCCGTCGATATCAAAGACGCGCTTGGTCTCTGGCTCGTCACCAGCAGTGACATCGTCACCTGTGAGCAGGCAGATGTTTTCGATGCCATGGAGTGAAGCTCCGACGATGTCGGCTTGAATTGCCAATCGATTCTTATCACGACAGACAACCTGCATGATTGGCTCAAGCCCATATGCTTTCATCGCAATTGAAACTGAGAGACTTGAAGCGTGTGCGTGGGCTGCGGGGTTGTCAGTGGCGTTGACCGCATCGAACCAGGGAAGCAGACGAGCGGAGTGTTTGGCGACGGCCGTCATCCCACCACCGTCCATCGGCGGGAATTCGGCGGTGAAAATCCGTGAGTGCCCGTCTGCCACGAGATCACTAAGTCTTGACACTATTTCCACCCGAGAGGCACTTGACGGTCTCTCTTCGTAACGAAGTTGATCCACGAAGAGGTGCCTTTGAGTTGCGTGTCGACCGGTGGTCGCAGGTGGTTTAACTCGTCTTTCCATGCTTGCGGCAGCGGCAAAGTCTGTGATCGCTCGTACGCTTTAACCCAAACACATTGCATCTCAGGAACTACTTCGCAGTGACCGTCCTCTCGAACCCCGCCGCAAGGTCCATTACGCAGAGTCTTCGGGCAAGTCATCGGGCAGGTCATGCCGGTTGAGTGCAGAACGCATTGGCCGCACATCCGACAATCCCAGATGGGACCTTTGATGGCGTGCTCGATCAGCGGCAATAGTTTGGCCATCGCGCGCTATTACGCCGGTTGTAGAGCGCTGCGACGCTTGGCGATCAATTCTTTCGCCTTCCGTACCGCAGTCGATGCATCGGCTGCGAAGCCATCAGCGCCGACAACATCAGCATATTCCTGTGTGACGGGTGCGCCACCAACCATGATGGCCACCTTGTCGCGCAGGCCGGCCTTCTCGATTTCATGGATAGTCACTTTAAACATTGGCATGGTGGTGGTGAGGAAGGCCGACAGACCCACGATATCTGGCTGATGTTCGATGATCGCGGCGATAAATTTCTCCGGTGGGGTCTGCACACCCAGATCAATGACAGTGAATCCGGCGCCTTCGAGCATGATGTTGACGAGATTCTTACCGATGTCGTGGACATCTCCCTTGACGGTTCCCATCACGAAAGTTCCGATTGACTCTGCACCGGTATCAGCAAGAAGTGGGCGTAGAACGGTAAGAGCGCCAGACATCGCCTTGCCTGCGATCAGCATCTCGGGGACAAAGAAGTCCCCACGTTCGAACCTGGCGCCAACCTCTTCAAGTGATGGAATTAGCGCATCAAAGAGAATCGTGTCGGGCCCCATTCCCTCAGCGAGTGCTTTCATGGTCAATTCCAGGACGGCGGGCGCGTTTCCCGCAAGAGTCTCGTCATAGAGGGCTTTAATGATCTCTTCGTGGCTCATGCTGCGCCTTCCTTCTTTCTCGTTGGTATCTCTGCTGCGATTTCCGCTATCAGAAGCGCCCCAAATTTTTCGATGCGCTCTTTTGTGATTCGAGTGGATGGTCCAGAGAGGGAGATTGCACCAATAACCGTCCCATCGATCTCTCGTACTGGAACTGCAATTGCGACGAGCCCGTCTTCCAACTCGTCATAGATGGAGGCGAAGCCGTCGCTCTTTACGCGAGTTAGTTCTTCTTCAAGTTGTATCTTCGATGTAATCGTGGAACTGGTGCGACGGATCAATCTCCCCTTTGGGGTCGTGGCCGCTCCAAAAGCAAGTAGTACTTTTCCAAGTGCCGAACAGTGCAATGGAACGTTCGTTCCTATCCAGTTCTTTGCGCCCAACAAGTAATGGCCATCCACTTGATCTATTAGATCGACTGCCCCGTGCCCAGCCACCGCCAGGTTTGCCGTTTCGCCAGTGCGCTGCGATATCCGTTCGAGCACGGGATGAAAGCGCGCAGCAAGATCAGCCTCTCCACCTCGAGTTCGCGCGAACTTGGTCAATACCGATCCCGGTTGGAATGCGCCATTGCGATCGCGCTGGACCAGACCGGATCTCTCTAGTGCCCCAAGCAGCCTCGAGGTTGTCGATTTCGCAAGCCCATGGGCGAGCGCGAGCTCGGTAAGAAGTGGGGAGCGCTCCGCTTCCAACACATGCACTAGAAGCGCACTAGCCCGATTGACGGCCTGAGTACCGGTTATTGCCTGCGTGGACTTCTCCATGCGGCTCCTTCGTTATCAGGCGGAAGTTCCATAATATGGAACCCGTGTTCCAAGTTGCTAGCGTATAGTCCACCTAGACTGGGGTCGACGTCAAGAAGGAGCTCAAGTGTTTAACAATCGGATGCCTCGCTACGAAATTTTGAGTGCGGATGCGCTGGCTACTTTGGACCGCGGTTGGAAAAGGATCGTCTCTGAAATTGGGATCGAATTCCTAAGTCCATGGGCTCTTGACCTGCTCCGCGAAGCGGGGCAGGAGGTCAATGGCGACAACGTGAAATTTGACCCAGAGTGGATTCTGGCTCAGGTAGCCAAGGCGCCTCACGAATTTGATTTACGCGCTCGCAATCCCAAGAACAGTGTTCATATTGGTGGCGACGCCATGGTGTTCGGGGCCGTTTATGGCCCGCCCTTCGTTCGAGAGGGATCTGTCCGGCGCGATGCAACTTTTGAAGATTTCAAGAATTTCTGCAAATTGACTCAATCATTTGATTCGCTCGACAGCGTCGGTGGTGTCGTCTGCGAACCAAATGACCTCTCTCTGGATTCTCGCCATTTAGATATGGCTTACGCCGCAGCCACGCTCACCGATAAATTCTTCATGGGCAATGTCGTGACTGCCGAGAATGCGCGTGATGTCATTCGGATGGCCGAGATCATTCACGGCGGTCGTAGCGTTATTGAAGAAGTCCCAGCCTTGATTTCCTTGATCAACTGCAACTCTCCGCTGCGCTGGGACGACCGGATGCTCGATTCAATGCGCGAATATGTTCTCGCGGCTCAGCCAGTTGTCCTTACGCCTTTCCTGCTTATGGGTGCGATGAGCCCCGTCACGATTCCGGCGTCTCTGGCTCAACAGATGGCCGAAGCTCTCTCTGGCATTGCATTGGCGCAGACGATTCGGCCAGGCGCTCCGATCGTATTTGGGTCATTCCTCTCCAATATCGATATGCAATCTGGATCACCGCAATTCGGCACTCCGGAGTCAGCGATCGGACTTCTTTGCACCGGACAGATAGCCCGTCACTTTGGTCTGCCATTCCGCGCTGGTGGCGGATTGAACTCAGCCCAAATTCCCGATGCCCAGGCTGCGTATCAGACGATGATGACGATGTTGCCAACCTTTCTCGCTGGCACCAACTGGGTGATGCATACTACAGGCTGGCTTGAAGGCGGACTAGTTGCCGGTTACGAGAAATTCATCATCGACGTTGAAATTCTTCAGAATCTAATGGTGGAATTTACGCCTTTGGAAATCACCGATGAGTCGATGGCCTTTGACGCCCATCTCGAAGTTGGACATGGTGGTCATTTCCTCGGGGCGGCACACACGATGGATCGTTTCCGTGATTGTTTCTATCGACCGTTCTTGTCCAATAGCGATAATCACGAGCGTTGGACTCGGCTTGGTTCGAAGGATGCGGTTGCCCGCTCATCTGAGATTTATCAGAAACGACTTGCCGAATACGTACAGCCGGAAATGGATGCTGCAGTCGTGGCCGAGTTGGAAGATTTCATCTCGATGCGCAAAAGCGTTCTTGATCGCTAGTCCCAACCTCTTGTCTTAGGCCTCTGATAGGGCTACTTTTCCTGACATGGTAGTTGCGCAGTGAGGAACGCTGTTTCAAATGGCGGTGCGTCGGCCGTTCAATCAGTGGATCGTGCCCTAGCTGTCTTAGAGATTCTCGCTCGCTCTGGTGAGCATGGAGTTACTGAGATTGCAGTCGAGTTGGGAGTGCACAAGTCCACCGCTTTCCGACTAGTTAGCGCTCTTGAATCGCGTGGCATGGTCGAGCAGGTTGCTGAGCGCGGAAAGTATCGCCTTGGCTACGGAGTGCTCCGGCTCGCAGGTGTGGCTAGCGCGCGCCTCGACGTAATTCGGCTATCTAGGCCATTTGCCGAACAACTTGCAAGTGATTTTGGTGAGACGGCTAACCTCACGGTGCTCTGGCGGCATGAGGCGCTATATGTCGATCAGGTCGCGAGCACGGGTTCCGCGCTACAAATGCACAATTGGGTTGGACAGCACATCCCGGTCCATTGCACAGCAAATGGGAAAGCCCTCGTATCGTGGCTGCCAGAAGCGGCGCGACTAGAGATGGTCGGCCCCTCGCCAGAGCGTTTCACGTCGCAGACGATCACGGACTTCCACGAACTGGAGAACCAATTTGCTGCGATTCGCGAGCGCGGGTGGGCAGAGGCGGTAGAAGAACTCGAAGAAGGATTAGCAGCAGTTGCCGCACCAATTTGGGATCGAAACGCCGGTGTATGCGCCGCACTCTCTCTATCTGGTCCGGCGTTCAGATTAAATGGCGATCGACTTGAATCAGCTGGTGAAGCCGTCCATGCCGCGGCGTTGGAAATTTCGCAACGACTTGGTTACAACCTCGAAGTCCTGGGGCAGAAGCCTTGACTTGCCGTAAAACGCGTACAGACTATGTTGCGCGAGATGATGTTGCGCGAAGCGATAGACAGTTGCAGATTACGCAACAAAAATTGATAGAGAGAGTAGAGGGGGTCGAGTAATGACCGATCCGCAACAGCTTCTTTTCATCGCAGGCGCTTGGTGTCAAGCAGCTGGTGGTGCGGTTCGAGAAATTAGAAGTCCACACGATGGTTCGCTGGTGGCTCTCGTTCCAGAAGCAACATTCGGAGACGCGCTCAAGGCCATCGAATCTGCACGTCTCTCTTTCGACTCCGGAGTCTTCACCTCCTGGACCTTCGACGATAGAGCAGCGCTAGTTGCTAAGGTTGCAGATCTTCTGGAACGAGATTCTGAAGAAATTGCCGCTGCCGAGAGCAAGGACACCGGGAAGCGCTTGGTCGAAGCACGCTATGACATCGGCGATGTTATTGCGGTCTTCCGTTACTACGCGGAACTTGGCGCGAGTATTCATAGTCGACGCGTCGATGTTGGTCGTGAAGATATTGCAAGTGAAATTATTCATGAGCCTGTTGGCGTGGTGAGCCTCATTGGCCCTTGGAACTACCCACTCTTACAAGCGTCATGGAAAGTCGCTCCGGCGCTTGTGGCTGGTTGTAGTTTCATTCTCAAGCCAAGCGAACTCACACCTTCAAGTGCAATTCATCTGGTTCGTCTACTCGATGAAGCAGGGCTGCCCAGCGGGGTTGCAAATCTAATTCTTGGCTCTGGTGCAGTGGTGGGCTCGGCGCTAACCAGTGATTCCCGAGTCGATATGGTCTCTTTTACCGGAGGGCTCATCACGGGTAAGAAGATCATGAGTGCCGCGTCCGCGACAGTAAAGAAGATCGCGTTGGAATTAGGTGGAAAGAATCCGAATATTATTTTTGCTGACGCTAATCTCGAAGCGGCGATCGACAACGCAGTGACTGCAGCTTTTCTCCACTCCGGCCAAGTCTGCTCGGCCGGCACGCGGCTCTTGGTTCAGCGCGAAATTCACGACCGGGTAGTCGCGACAATCGTCGATCGTGCGCGAACAATAAAGTTGGGCGGCCCGGATGATCCTGCCGCGCAGACCGGCCCACTGATTAGCCAAGAGCACCGAGCCAAGGTTGAGCATTACATTTCCAGCGCCATCGCCGAAGGTGCGAAACTGCTCGTTGGGGGAGGGCGCCCCGTTGCCAGGAACTTGAGTAAAGGCTGGTACTTAGAACCTGCAGTGCTTGACGAGTGCGACACGTCGATGGCATGCGTACAGGATGAATCCTTCGGACCAGTGATTACGGTCGAGGTATTCGACGACGAAGCCGAAGCGATTCGCCTTGGTAACGATACGATTTACGGTCTCTCTGGTGCGGTGTGGACGGGTGATGCAGTTCGTGCCCAGCGAGTAGCGCGAGCATTACGCCATGGGACGATTTGGATAAATGATTACGGTCCTTATCGACCGGAGGCAGAGTGGGGTGGATTCAAAGCCTCGGGCGTTGGTCGCGAACTTGGTCCTTCAGGCCTCCACGAGTATTTAGAGACAAAACACATCTGGACCAATCTCAGACCAGCAAGGTCTGGCTGGTTTCCCGAATCGGCAGTTAGAGCAGGCGCATGAGTTCGCAGAGCAATCCAACTATCGCGGTACGTGGACTTTGGAAGGTATACGGTCCGAACGCAGAGAAAATCATCGGCTCAGATGATGCTCTCTTGCCACGTGCTGAACTTCGCGAGAAGACTGGTTGCACCACCGCCGTGCGTGATGTCTCCTTTGATGTCTCTGATGGTGAAGTTTTCGTTGTAATGGGGCTTTCTGGCTCCGGTAAATCCACACTCGTACGATGTCTGACTCGGCTCGTGGAACCCACGGCTGGTGAAATTCAGCTTGAAGGCGAAGACATTTTGGCGGCTAACACACAGCGCCTGCGCGAATTGCGCCGTACCCGATTCTCCATGGTTTTCCAACATTTTGGTCTACTGCCACACCGTCGGGTTACCGACAACGTCGCCTACGGCCTGGAAATCAACGGGATTAGCAAGAGTGCTCGTTACGAGCGGGCGATGGAAGTCATCTCACTTGTAGGACTCCAGGGTTATGAGAACAACTATCCCTCAGAACTTTCCGGCGGCATGCAGCAACGCGTCGGTCTGGCACGCGCCCTCGCATCAGACCCCGATGTCATGTTTTTCGACGAACCGTTTAGCGCCCTCGATCCTTTGATCCGTAGGGATATGCAGCAGGAAGTGATTCGCCTGCATCATGAAGTCAAGAAAACGATGGTTTTCATCACTCACGATCTCGCAGAGGCGCTCAAACTAGGAGATCGAATCGCAATCATGAGGGATGGCGCCTTGGTCCAAGTCGGAACTCCGGAAGAGTTGGTAGCAGCGCCAGCTGACGAGTATGTGGCCAATTTCGTGCGCGATTTTCCCAAGTCACATATCCTCACCATGCGTTGGATCGCGCGTGCTCCACTCTCGGGCGAGGATCTCGGTGGGCCAATTTTGGCACCTAACGTCATAGTGCGTGATGCCGCCCGTCAAGTGCTTGAAGCAGGACGTCCAGTAAGAGTTATGGATGGTGATCACCTGATAGGTGTCGTTACCGCAGATGAGATCCTCAGCATCATCGCCGGGCGGCAAGATGGCTAACGCAACTCTCATTCGCGAAAAGGTACTTACTCCCAAGTCTCCGAAATCACTTCTGGGTCGAAAGTTTGCAGCGCTCGGTTTCGCGTGGCTGGCGCTAGCCATTGCCCTTAGAGGCAGATCCACTCTTCAGCTAGATCGTTCGAGTTTGACTAGCGTTCACACCTGGTTGTCGAGCCTTAGTGACACGATTGATCGAAATCGAACTTCAAATCCATTTTTTTTGAACGTAGTTAATAAGATTCGCTCATCGATCAACACCTTTGTGAATCTGCTACAAGATGCTATAAGCCAGGGAAGTGCGACGCGCTCAGTTCCACAGATTGGTTGGCTTGGTGTAGTCGCGATAATCGGATTAGCGGTGCTCGTCTTTGCAAGCTCCCGAACTGCTCTGCTCGCCGTCGTTGGTTTCGTCACACTCGGATTGCTTGGCCTCTGGCAAGAGTCGATGGACACTCTGGCACTAACGCTCGCAGCTGTGCTTCTCTCGCTTCTTATTGGTATTCCGCTGGGGGTTCTCGCGGGTCTTTTCCCCAAATTCGAGAGACTACTTACGCCGATACTTGATTTTGCACAAGTGATGCCGACCTTCGTGTACTTGACGCCAGTCACTCTCTTCTTCTTGATTGGCCCAGCATCTGCGACAATCGTCACGCTCATTTACTCCATACCACCTGCCTTGCGAATAACGGCGGTGGCAATTCGCGAAGTGCCTTGGAGCACCGTTGAAGCCTCGATTTCGATGGGCTCCACCCGTTGGCAAGCACTTCGAAAAGTCCAACTTCCGCAGGCTAAACGGACCATCGTCGTTGGCATCAATCAGACGATTATGGCGGCCCTTTCGATGGTCACTATCGCAGCACTGATAGACGCACCAGGGCTTGGCCGCGTCGTACTCAAAGCATTGGAGACTCTTGACGTAGGCCGTTCCTTTCAAGCCGGGCTCGGCATTGTGATCATGGCTGTCGTCCTAGATCGTTCAACAACCGCCGCTGCGGCCAGGGTGCAGATTGCCTCCGATCCAAAGAACGCAAAGACGCGACGAATGACGCGGGGCGCAAAGTGGCTCGCGGTTACAGTGGCGCTCATCGCAATATATGTTTCGAACGTATACGTATGGGCTTCTCAGTTCCCGGGAGCGGGAGTATTAGGCACAAAAGTCGCTGCATTTGCCGATTCCACAACAGGGTGGATCCAATTCCATCTAGTAAGCGTTACAAATGGGCTGACTGACATCGTTAGCTATGGTTTGATCAATCCGATCCAATCGCTTCTCGTTAATGCACCTTGGTATGTAACGGGTGCTGCAGTCGTCATCGCCGGCTATTTACTCAAGGGCTTTCATTTAGCGGGAATCGTCGTTGTTTGTATCGTCACGCTCCTAGTCTCGGGTCTCTGGTCGGATTCTATGGTGACTCTGGCAGCGACTCTTGTCGCGGCATTAATCACCATCGTTCTGGGTATCGCGGTCGGAACGTGGGTTGGGCGAAGTAGGCGCGTCGATCGGATTCTTCGCCCGATTCTCGACGCCGGTCAGGTCATGCCCGCATTCGTTTATCTCGTGCCTTTCCTCGGTCTCTTTGGAGCCACCAGATTCACCGCGATCATGGCGGCGGTCGTGTATGCAGCACCGGTTTCGATCAAATTGGTCGCCGATGGGATTCGCGGAGTGCCAGAAACGATTACCGAGGCGGCCATATCCGCAGGTTCCAACACCTGGCAGTTGATCACCAAAGTGCAACTGCCTACGGCACGCCGGGCAATTGCCCTGGCAATCAACCAAGGTTTGATCTACGTCTTGGCCATGGTTGTCGTCGGCGGTCTAGTCGGTGCCGGTGGACTTGGCTACCTGGTGGTCGCCGGGTTCGTTCAAGAAAATCTCAAGGGCAAAGGCCTGGCGGCAGGTGTGGCCATCGTGGTGCTTGGCATATTGATCGACCGGCTTACCCAAGCTGTTGCGGATCGCCGGGACGTCCATGCGAAGGCGGCTGGTTCGTGAACCTCTTTATCGAGATGCGGCTTAAGAAGATGAATGGCATAGATGCGATACCAATAAGCTCCATCACTCAATTGAGCGATGGGAGGAGCGTCCGGAAATCGGTCGCCAGAACAGAAGGTAGGTTCCCGTGGTAAGTAAAGGCGCAAAGCGCGGCACCGTGCTGCTCTTGATCGCTGCCGCCTCGCTCGTTCTCGCCGCTTGCGGCGGGGCGAAGGTCAGCACTTCAAGTAGTGCAGCACCATCCGGTTCAACATCTGCAAAGGCATGCGGCACGTTTAATCTCGCAATCAATGCATGGGTCGGTTATGAGGCTGATGCTGCCGTAGTGGCCTACATTGCCCAAAACAAACTCGGCTGCAATGTAGTGAAGAAGAATCTGAGCGAACAAGTTTCCTGGCAAGGCTTTGCCACTGGCGAAGTTGATGTTGTGCTTGAAAACTGGGGTCACGAAGAACTTGTCAAGAAGTACATAACTGACCAGAAAGTTGCCCAAGACGCTGGTCTCACTGGCAACGAAGGGGTCATCGGTTGGTACGTACCTCCGTTCCTATCTGCCAAATACCCGGACATCCTCGACTACAAGAACTTGAACAAGTATGCAAATCTATTCAAGACTACTGAGTCAGGCAGTCAGGGTGCGTTCCTCGATGGTGACCCGTCCTATGTCACTAACGACGAAGCACTCATGAAGAATCTCAAACTCAACTACAAGGTGGTCTATACCGGAAGTGAAGCGGCTCTCATCACCGCCTTCCGCACTGCCGAGGCGCAGAAGAAGCCGGTTATTGGCTACTTCTATGAACCACAGTGGTTCCTCGCAGAGGTAGCTCTTAAGCACGTTGCACTTCCTGCCTACACGCCAGGATGCGATGCGGATCCAAAGAAGGTTGCATGTGACTACCCGCCGTACCACCTCAACAAGGTGGTCAGCACGAAGTTCGCGACTTCTGGTTCACCAGCTTGGAACCTCGTTAAGAACTTCAACTGGACAAATGACGACCAGAACTTGGTTGCCAAGTACATCGCTCAGGACAAGATGACCGATGACCAGGCTGCCAAGAAATGGGTGGACGCAAATCCAGACAAGGTAAAGGCCTGGTTAGCTGGCTGATTTCGACACCTGCTGCCTGAGGGTAACCTTGGGCAGCAGGGCTCTATGTCTGAAGTTATTCCGAGCGGAGATGTGAAATGTCAACAATTTTGGATGCGATCGGAAATACTCCGCTGATCAAGATCGATGGAATTTGGGTCAAGATGGAGTTCCTCAACCCTTCAGGCTCCATCAAGGCGCGCATCGCGAAGTACATGATCGAGCGAGCCGAGAAAGAAGGGTTGCTCAAGAGCGGCGACACGATCGTCGAGGCTTCGAGTGGCAACACAGGCAACGCGATGAGCATGGTGGCCGCGGTCAAGGGCTACCGAATGTTGGTTGTGATGCCGAATGGCATGAGTCCTGAGCGCACTGCGATCTCCCGCGCATTCGGCGCGGAGGTTCACACCATCGGAGACTTTCACGTCAATGATGCACTTGCCGAAGTACGTAGGCTCGGCACGCTTCCCGGCTATTTCGCACCGCAGCAATTCGATAACGAATGGAATGTCGACGAGAATCGAACTTGGTTAGGTCAAGAGATTCTTAGCCAACTCCCAAAGGGCGTCCTGCCAGACCTGGTGGTTGGTGGAGTCGGCACAGGCGGCACCATCGTCGGAGTCGGGCAAGCTTTCAAGGCCGTGAATCCGGCTTGCAAGGTAATCGCCCTCGAACCCAACGAATCGTGCACCATCCTTTGTGGTGAAGTTGCTAAGCATCTGATTGAAGGTATCGCCGATGGATTTGTTCCTGGAATCATCGAGCGACACAGACATGAACTTGATGGCTATGTCGCCATCGATTCTGACGCAGCGATCGAAGAAATGCGTCAACTCGCGGGCCGTCACGGAATCTTTGTTGGCCCATCATCTGGAGCTCACTTGATGGCCGCTCGGGATCTTCGCGAGCAATATCAAGTAGAAAACGTCGTAACTTTCTTCTGCGATGAGGGCGAGAAATACATCAACGATTACTGGCTTTAAAACCAGATTAGATACGGAGCAATCGTGAGCGCAAGACTTCTTGACGGCAAGGCGACCGCACGCGCGATCAAGTCAGAGTTGGCAGAGCGGGTCGTCGCGTTAAAGGCCAAAGGTATAACGCCAGGCCTTGGAACGGTGCTGATCGGCGACGATCCAGGATCGCACTCCTACGTTGCTGGAAAGCACCGTGATTGTGCGGAGGTTGGCATTGCCTCGATCCGTGCCGATCTGCCGGCAAGTGCGACGCAGGCAGAGGTCATGTCGATGATCGCTGCGTTGAATGCGAATCCGGCTTGCACCGGTTACATAGTTCAATTGCCACTACCAAAGGGGTTGGACTCCTTAGCTGCGCTTGAAGCCATGAACCCCGACAAAGACGCCGATGGTCTCCACCCGACCAACCTCGGGCGCCTCGTGCTCGGCAAGGCTGCACCACTGCCCTGCACACCGCGTGGGATAGTTGAGTTGCTGCGACGTTATGGTGTGCCGCTTGATGGCGCAGAGGTAGTCGTGGTCGGACGAGGGGTCACTGTTGGTCGACCCCTTGGCCTCCTGCTGACTCGAAAGAGCGAGAACTCGACAGTCACGCTTACTCACACTGGTACTAAAGACCTGGCATCCCATCTGAAGCGCGCCGACATCATCGTCGCGGCGGCAGGAGTGCCCCACATGATCAGGGGTGACATGATCCGCGAAGGCGCGGTCGTCCTCGACGTTGGAATTACGCGCACTCCCGAGGGTCTGCTCGGCGATGTTCACCCATCAGTTAACGAGGTAGCAAGTTTCATAGCGCCAATGCCAGGAGGAGTTGGCCCCATGACGCGCGCGATGCTGATCATGAATGTAGTTGAAGCCGCAGAAGCTAGAGCGCGATGACGCAATACGATTACATCGTCGTCGGTGGCGGTTCTGCAGGTTCTGCATTAGCGAATCGGTTGAGCGCCAATCCAGCCAATAGCGTCCTGGTTCTTGAAGCCGGCCGCCGAGATTTCAAATGGGACGTTTTTATTCACATGCCAGCTGCGCTTGCATTTCCCATCGGCAGTCGGTTCTACGACTGGAAGTACGAATCAGAACCCGAGCCATTCATGGGCAATCGTCGGATCTATCATGCCCGCGGAAAAGTACTCGGCGGTTCTAGCAGTATCAACGGCATGATCTTTCAGCGTGGAAACCCCATGGATTATGAAAGGTGGGCCAGAGAGCCGGGAATGGAGAATTGGGACTACGCACACTGTCTCCCATACTTCAAGAAAATGGAGAACTGCCTGGCCGATCCCCAGACGCCATTTCGGGGACATGATGGACCACTCGTTCTGGAGCGCGGCCCGGCCAAAACCCCGCTCTTTCAAGCCTTCTTCAAATCGGTGCAAGAGGCTGGGTATCCATTGACTGATGACGTTAATGGATACCGGCAAGAAGGATTTGCCGCATTTGATCGGAACATTCACAGAGGTCGACGGCTAAGTGCGGCCCGAGCGTATCTGTATCCGGCGATGAAGCGGAAAAACTTGACCGCCAAGACTCGGGCGTTCGTTCGGCGGGTGGTTTTTGAAGGAAAACGAGCCGTCGGCGTTGAGGTTGAGATCCATGGAAAGACCCAGATGATTCGCGGTCATGAAATCATCCTCTGCGGTGGTGCGATAAACACACCGCAGATACTCCAACTGTCGGGGGTCGGTAGAGCGAGCGAACTTTCCAAGTTTGGCATCCCAATAGTTCACGACTTGCCGGGCGTTGGTGAGAACCTTCAAGATCATCTCGAGGTCTACGTCCAGTACTCGTGTAAAGAGCCAGTTTCGATGCAGCCGATGCTCAAAAAGTGGCGTCGGCCCTTCATAGGCGCGTCCTGGCTCTTCTTCCGCAGGGGACCGGGGGCAACCAACCACTTCGAAGCGGGAGGCTTTGCTCGGAGCAATGAAGAGGTTGAATATCCGAATCTGATGTTCCACTTCCTACCAATTGCTATCCGATACGACGGCACCGCACCCTCCGGCGGACATGGTTACCAAGTGCATATTGGACCAATGTATTCAGATGCTCGCGGTTCGGTGAAGATCACCTCGAATGATCCCAAGGTTCACCCGGCGCTGAGATTCAATTATCTCTCGACGAACCAAGACCGTCGCGAATGGGTGGAAGCGATTCGTGTTGCGCGACGGCTCTTGAACCAGCCCGCCATGGCCCCTTACAACGGTGGTGAAACATCACCAGGACCATCAGTAGATACCGATGATGAGATTCTTGATTGGGTCAGGAAGGATGGTGAGACCGCACTCCACCCTTCCTGTACAGCAAAGATGGGCACCGATCCCATGTCCGTGGTTGACCCAAATACGATGCAGGTACATGGCGTCCAGGGGCTTCGAGTTGCAGATGCCTCGGTATTCCCTTTCGTGACAAACGGCAATATCTACGCCCCAGTAATGATGGTCGCCGAACGCGCCGCCGATCTGATCCTTGGCCAAGAACCGCTGCCTCCGATCAATGAACCGTTCTATCGACACCAGAAGAGGCAGTGAGGCCAGTGCATGAGGTGGTTAGCTTCGAAGTAGGAATAGATTGCCGTGATTTGGAAGTGGCCGCCAAGTTCTGGATGGCTGCCCTCGGGTACCTGCCAGGGGTCGCCGATATCGAACGGTATAAAGACGCGGCTGCGATCTACTACTCGCTGGTCGACCCATCGGGTGCCAGGCCGAAGATAATCCTGCAGCGGGTACCTGAAGGAAAGGTGGTCAAGAATCGGCTCCACCTGGATCTTCATGTTCCAGATATTGAGACAGAGGCAGTAAGACTGGTGGGCCTTGGCGCACTCAGGACCGACCAGAACCCCTTCCATGAGGCTGGCGCGGTCTGGATCAGGATGAGCGATCCAGAGGGGAATGAGTTTTGTCTCGTTCAGAAGTGAATATTCGTTAATCAGAAGTTACCGTTTTGCGAATAGGATGGACCGTGTTTCAAGTGCGGATTCATGGACGTGGCGGCCAGGGCGTAGTCACTGCCGCCGAACTGCTTAGCGTGGCCGTTTTCCACGACGGGTTGTACGCACAGGCATTTCCTAGTTTTGGATCAGAGCGAATGGGCGCCCCGGTTGTCGCCTACTGCCGGATCAGCGAGCATCCAATTAGGTCGCGCGAACCAGTCATGGAGCCAGACGCACTGATCATCCAAGATTCGACATTGCTTAATTCGGTTGATGTTTTCGCGGGCGCGTCCGCTGCTGCTTACATACTTATTAATACGAGCAGGTCATTTGCTGATTTGGGTCTTGCTGAATTCCTGGCTGATCGTCAAAGCGATCGAAATCTAATCGTTCCTGCTTCGGAGATTGCGTTGAGGCACGTAGGCAGACCGATGCCAAATGCGGCTCTGCTTGGTGGCTTCGCTGCGGCCACCGGTCTAGTTACCCTCAAGAGCGTCCTTGAGGCGATAAGCGAACGCTTCCCCGAACGAATTGCCACCGCGAATATCGCTGCAGCGCAAGAGGCCCATGATTTTGTTTTGAACGCGCGCAGAGAGGTCGAGCATGCTTAGACAGATTGAGGGATCACGCGCGGTAGCCGAAACCGTGGCTGCCTGCCGCCCCGCGGTTATTTGCGCGTATCCGATTTCGCCACAGACTCACATTGTCGAGGCACTGGACGAGCTCGTCCGTCTTGGAAAAATTGAAGACTGCGAATTTGTAAACGTTGAATCCGAATTCTCAGCCATGTCAGTGGCGATCGGTGCTTCAGCCACTGGTGCTCGCGCCTATACCGCGACCGCAAGCCAAGGCCTCCTTTTCATGGTTGAACCTTTATATAACGCGTCAGGGCTTGGACTGCCAATAGTCATGACGGTGGCCAATCGGGCGATCGGCGCGCCAATCAACATCTGGAACGACCATAGCGATGCAATGAGCCAACGTGATTCCGGCTGGATTCAACTTTATGCCCAAGATAATCAATCAGCATCTGATCTCCACATTCTCGCCTTCAGGATTGCCGAAGCGGTATCGCTGCCAGTGATGGTCTGTATGGATGGCTTCGTGTTGACCCACGCGATGGAGCGGATCGAGCTGCCCGAACAGAGCCAGGTCGATGAGTTCTTACCCCCTTTTGTACCACGCCAATTACTTGATCCAAACGATCCGATGTCAATCGGTGCAATGGTCGGACCTGAGGCTTTCACCGAGGTGCGCTATCTAGGACACATGAAACAACTCCAGGCACTTGAACTGATTCCTGTTATTGCCAAGGAGTTTGAAAGTGTCTTTGCCAGGCGTGCTGCTGGTGAGCATGACTCAGATGGCCTAGTTACCACTTATCGAATTGAAGGCGCCGAAATCGTTCTGGTGGCTCTTGGATCTGTGATTGGAACGATCAAAGATGTCGTCGACGAGATGCGCGAGGCAGGTTCATTGGTTGGAGTACTCGGAATCACTTCATTTAGGCCTTTCCCTCTTGATGTGGTCCGTGCTGCTCTCAAGAGTGCGCGGAAAGTCGTCGTTGTAGAACGAGCCTTTGCGTCAGGGATCGGGGGGATTGTTTCTTCGAATGTGCGTACCGCACTGAGCGAGATCCCAGTAAAAATTATGACCGCTGTCGCAGGTCTGGGTGGAAGGCCGATCACGGGCGATTCAATTCGCGGAGTCGTTGAACGGGCAATTGACGGCACTTTGCCAGAGTTGACGTTCGTTGACCTCGATGATGAATTGATCAGCAGAGAACTCGAACGGACTCGCCAACACCGCCGCTCTGGACCGATGGCAGAAAATCTCTTACGAGACCTGGGGTCACGATGAGCACACAATTGAAGTTTTATCAGGTTGGATCATTCGCAGTCGGCAATCGACTCCTCGATGAGGAGAACTTATCGGAGCAGTCACGGACTTCGAGAGCCAACTCCATCACGTCTGGCCATCGCGCCTGCCAGGGTTGTGGGGAAGCGCTGGGTGCACGCTACGCCATCGATGCAGCAATGGCAGCAACAGATGGAAAATTGGTGGCCGTAAACGCAACTGGCTGTTTGGAAGTGTTCTCGACGCCGTATCCAGAAACTTCCTGGCGCCTCCCTTGGCTCCATTCGCTCTTTGGTAATGCAGCAGCAGTGGCTACCGGTGTGGCTGCCGCACTTCGCGCTCAGGGAAAGAGTGAAATTCGAGTCGTTGCGCAGGGTGGCGATGGCGGCACCGTTGATATTGGTTTTGGTCCACTTTCTGGGATGTTCGAACGGAACGATGACGTCCTGTACATCTGTTATGACAATGAGGCGTACATGAACACTGGCGTTCAACGTTCAGGTGCCACGCCACCGGCAGCGCGAACAAATACCACTCATGCGGTGGGCAGCAATCCAGGCGCCTCTTTTACGCAAGGAAAGAACCTGCCTCTGATAGCGATGGCGCATGGAATTCCCTATGTTGCTACCGCCACCGTTGCCGACTTGCACGACCTAGAGGCAAAAGTTAAGAAGGCAATGGAAATCAGGGGAGCGCGCTACCTACACGTGCTCGTCCCCTGCCCGCTTGGGTGGGGATCAAGATCTGAAGAGACGATCAAGTTGGCTCGCCTGGCGACCGAATCTGGTCTCTTTCCCGTTTTCGAAGCCGAACATGGCGAAGTGACCAGAACGAAGAAAATCCGAAGACTGGTTCGTGTTGAAGAATACTTAAAGCCGCAGAAGCGGTTTGCACACCTGTTCGGAACTAACGGACACCCGGAAATGCTCAAAGCAATCCAGGCAATCGCTGATAAGAACATCGCGAAGTTCAAACTTTGGGATACGTCGGATGAAGAGGTTGAACATGACTAAGCCCTTTGCAATCACCCTCGACATTGGTTCTTCGCTTGCCAATCACACCGGATCCTGGCGGAGTGAGCGCCCGGTCTACGTCCATCGACTACCACCATGCAATGACGCTTGCCCAGCTGGCGAAGACGTCCAAGGTTGGCTCTACGACGGCGAAGCAGGCAATTACGAATCGGCTTGGCGCCATCTCACTAGGGATAACCCGCTTCCGGCAATCATGGGCCGAATCTGCTATCACCCTTGTCAGACCGCTTGCAATCGCGGCGAATTGGATGAAGCAGTTGGGATCAATTCCGTTGAACGATTCTTAGGCGATCATGCGATAGCGCAAGGGTGGCAGTTCTCAATCGATGTTCCGCCTACCGGCAAGAAAGTACTGGTCATTGGATCTGGTCCATCTGGACTCTCGGCCGCCTATCAACTGGCTCTCAAGGGCCACAGTGTCACGATCAGAGAGGGGGCGCCCAGTCCCGGCGGCATGATGAGATACGGAATTCCGGCTTACCGCCTACCTCGTGAAGTGCTTGATGCGGAGATCCTGCGAATAACCAATATCGGCGTGACGATCGAATGTAATTCAAAAGTCGAAGATGCCGGTGCGGCGCTCAAAGAAGGATTTGACGCGGTATTTCTCGCGATCGGCGCGCATTTAGGCAGACGTGCCTACATCCCAGCAGGGGATAGTGCACACATACTCGACGCTGTCTCGATGCTGCACATGACTGCAGAAGGGGAACCACCTCTGCTCGGCCGGAGAGTGGTTGTCTATGGCGGTGGGAATACTGCTCTGGACGCTGCCCGGACGGCTCGTCGCCTTGGCGCGTATGAAGCAGTTGTCGTATATCGACGTAACCGTGAGAAAATGCCTGCCCACGAAGTCGAAGTAAATGAAGCCCTGGATGAGGGAATCATCATGCGTTGGCTCTCGACGATCTCTTGGGTAAACGAGGGCCTGGTAACCGTTGAGAAAATGCAATTGGATGACAAAGGCTTTCCGCAACCAACGGGTGAGTTTGAGACGCTAGAAGCGGACTCGGTGATTCTTGCACTCGGACAGGAAGTCGACCTCTCGTTAGTTGAAGACGTTAAAGGAGTCGTCATCGATGATGGCGTGATCCAAGTCGATGAATTTTTGATGACCGGACAAAACGGGCTCTTCGCAGGCGGCGATGCTGTTCCAGGAGAAAGAACAGCTACAAACGCCATTGGCCACGGAAAACATGCGGCTCGTGCTATTGATGCCTGGTTGCGAGCTGAGACTTTTGTGCATGCCCCACGCCCGGAGATGGCAACGTTCGATCGACTTAACACCTGGTATTACTCTGATGCGCCTAAAACGGTACGCGCGAAATTGGATGCTGCCAGACGTGCCACAAATTTTGCAGAAGTAGTTCAGGGCCTGGATGAAGAGACAGCGCTTTTCGAAGCCAGGCGTTGTCTTTCTTGCGGCAATTGCTTTTCTTGCGACAATTGTTTCGGTGTTTGTCCCGATAATGCCGTCATTAAATTTGGCGAAGGAAATTATGAGTTCAATCTTGACTACTGTAAAGGTTGCGGGATATGTGCTGCTGAGTGTCCGAGCGGCGCCATAGATATGGAACCCGAACTGTCTTAGGAGGAGAATTCTTGGCGCAGGTCGGAAACACGCGTCGTTCTTGGCATTTGCGCGCCAATGCTCTTGTTTTTGGGTATGCAGCACTTGGGTTGATCACTCTTCTAGCTCCTTTGAATTTTGACAAACATCGTTGGTTGGTTGTCCACCTCTTTCTTCTCGGGTCGGTGACTAATGCCATTGTGACGTGGACAGAACACTTCACCGTAACGCTCCTTAGGGTCCCGCAGCCAAGCCGGGGTGGTTCCGCCTGGCGCCTAGTGGTACTGAATTTGGCCGTGGTCGCTCTGCTGGTGGGGGTTTCGATCAGCAATAGTCCATTGGTTATCGCTGGTGCAATTTTGCTTGTGATCGTAATCGGGACCCATTCGGTCAACCTCTACCGACTGTCAAATAAGGCGCTCCAAAATCGCTTTGCGGGGACTGTCCGGTTTTATCTCGCCGCGGCTACCTGTCTGGTCCTCGGCATAGTGCTTGGCACTCTCGCAGCCTTTCAAAAAGAGGGAAGCGTCCATCTCGATTCATTTCATGTCAGCCACGTCCACGCAAATCTCCTCGGCTGGATTGGCTTGACAGTATTGGGAACTTTCTTCACCTTCTGGCCAACTATCCTGCGGACCAAGATGGTTGATGGGGTGATGAAGGCGGCAAGACGTGCCTTACCTTTTCTCTTCAGTGGCGTATTCGTTTCCTCCATCGCGCTAGCGATGGATCAGCGGCTCCTGACGATTCTCGGCATGGTTATCTATGCAATCGGTCTAGCTATTGCCTCTGTGCCATTCATACGCACTTGGATGCAGAAACCGCCACGTGACTTTGCAGCTCTCTCGGTCTCTTTCTCCGCCACCTGGCTCGTACTCGGTGTCCTTGCCGACATCCTGGCGCTGTCCTTCGCCAAGGACCTGCCAGCCTACGCAGGCTTGCTGGATCACTTTGTCCCAGCATTTCTCTTCGGGTTCGTCGGGCAACTTCTTCTTGGAGCGCTGACATTTCTGGTCCCGGTGATTCTTGGTGGAGGACCTTCATCGGTGCGCAGACATATTGTGCAACTCTCGCTCTTCTGGAAGACACGATTCCTGTTCTTCAATCTTGGCGCCCTGCTCTTGGCTCTGGGCGACGGTCTTACCCAGGTCGGGTACGCCCTCCTCGCCTTATCGCTCGGCACTTTTATTGGACTGGTCATCTACACTGTTCGCGCAGGTGCTCGCGTATCGAACGATTCTGGCCAGCTTCCTCGTTGAATCAATCTGATTGCGCGGGGAAGGGCTAGGGCGGCTCTACCTTTTCTTCTTGAGTATGGTTGGCCCATGTCGGATTCGGAGAACGCGCTCACCGCGATTGCTCGGGTCCAGACCCAGCGCAGCGACGGCTCTGGCGTGCGACGAGAGAGCGTCGTCGTCGAAGAGCCACTTGAGATACGGATAAGCCGAGAGACGATCGACACCACCCTCGCTGTCACGATGCGAACTCCGGGCTCAGACCTAGAACTCGCCGCAGGTTTTCTCTGGGGTGAAGGAGTTGTACGAAGTGCGGATCAACTCATTGGTGTCAAAGCCTGTGGTGATCGCACTCTCACGCCGCGACAACGAGCAAATGTTGTGATTGCTTCGCTCGCACCAGATGCCGCTGAGGTTGCCCGCAACTTGGAACGCCGGTTCATGATCTCTTCTGCTTGCGGAGTTTGTGGCAGCACCTCGTTGAGTGATTTGCATGATAGAGGCATCACTCGGGTTGCTCCCACGCCGCATAAGTCTTCGACACTTGCTGGGATGACAGCACTTCTTGACGGTCGTCAGAAAATATTCGCAAGTACCGGTGGATTACACGCGGCCGCACTCGTCGATCCAAATGGGGCTTTACAGTTCTTACGTGAAGATGTCGGCCGCCACAATGCGGTCGACAAGGTCGTCGGTGCGGCTCTGATCGCGGGCAAGTTGCCACTGTCTCGGTGGACTCTGGTCGTCTCTGGTCGCATTGGTTATGAAATCGCACAGAAAGCAGTGACGGCCGGGATTTCGGCTCTCGTCGGAGTTTCCGCTCCGACCTCGCTGGCGGTCGAGTTAGCACGAGAATTTGGCTTAACTATGCTTGCCTTCGCTCGTGACGGCGTAGCCAATCAATATGCCCCACTTGACGACGGCTTGAATGATGACAGAGAAGGAGATGAAGTTAGCCAATGATGACGCGAATAGCGATTGGCAGCGATCACGCAGGCTTCCTACTTAAAGAGTTGATTGGTAAGCACCTGCGCGACCACGATTACACCGTCATAGATGTAGGCACCCACAGCCAAGACCGGACCGACTACCCAGAATTCGGAGCGGCGGTTGGACGTTTGGTTGCCGACGGTCAAGCAGAATTCGGTGCTCTGGTATGTGGCAGTGGGATTGGGATGTGCATGGCTGCAAATAAAATCCCTGGAGTAAGGGCGGGCGTGGCTCACGATGTGGAATCGGCGCGCTTGATGCGGGCACATAATGATGCCCAAGTTATCTGTTTCGGAGAACGAAACACCGCACCTGAACTCGCCATTTCCTACCTGGATATCTTTTTGGCAACCGAGTTTGAAGGCGGTCGACACACTCCTCGAGTCCAACAATTAAATGCACTCGATGAAGTACGTGAAGGCAAGCCATAACAGGTCTAATGTAGGCGCGTGCCCATAACTTGGCCTGTCGCCCTCTCTGAAGATATCCGTGATCTGATATCCAATTTTTCTGGCGTTGAAGGATCGGTCTTACGAGCGCTTCAAACTATCCAAGGAACTTTTGGTTATGTTCCTGATGATGCGCTCGATACGGTTGCCGAAGTCTGCAATGTCTCGCGCGCTGAGGTCTATGGCGTCTTCACTTACTACAGTGATTTTCGTTCGACGGTGCCAGCTCCAAATGTCGTGAGAGTCTGCATAGCCGAGGCTTGCCAAGCCGCTGGTTCAGCCGAGTTGGTTTCAGCACTTAAGAGTGAGTTGGGGCTGGACGTCCACGCCAGAACACGGAGTGGCGAGGTAGAAGTGTCGCCAGTTTTCTGCCTTGGAAATTGCGCGCTGGGTCCCGCTGCGCTGGTGAATGATCGACTTCTCGGTCGTACGACGGTGGCCAAGATTCGCGCGGAGCTTGGAAGCCAAGCATGAGTGACGCCACGCTCGTATTCGTGCCACGCGATGCTGCCGCAATTTCCGTTGGCGCGGATGAGGTTGCGCAAAGAATCAAAGACGAAGCGAGCAGACGCGGTTTGTCTGTAAGGGTCATTAGGAACGGCTCGCGTGGCGCGCTCTGGCTTGAACCCTTGGTTGAAGTCGCGACCATGGACGGACGGGTCGGTTATGGCCCTGTTACTCCAGCTGATGTTGATTCACTCTTCGATTCGGGATTTCTCGCTGGCACAGATCATGCGCTCTCAATAGGAGTGGTTGAAAATCATTCTTGGTTTTCCAGGCAGAGCCGTTTGACTTTCGCCCGCGTCGGAATCATAGATCCGCTCTCTGTCGATGATTATCAATCACATGGCGGTTTAGCAGCCTTACGCAAGGCTCTCTCCATGTCTCCTGAAGCGGTTGTTGATGAAGTTACTTCATCGGGATTGCGAGGTCGAGGTGGGGCAGGATTTCCTGCGGGAATCAAATGGAAGACCGCACTGCAGACTTCCGCTACGCAGAAGTACATCTGTTGCAACGCAGACGAAGGCGATAGCGGTACCTTCGCAGATCGAATGCTTATGGAGGGCGACCCGTTCACCCTGATCGAAGGGATGATCATCGCAGGGCTCGCAGTCGGAGCAACTCAAGGACTCATCTACATCCGATCCGAGTACCCGAACGCCATCGCCACTATGCGCGCTGCCATCTTGCTCGCGACTGAATTCAAGATCCTTGGCCGCGACGTGCTAGGTAGCGGTCGCGCCTTCGAGATAGAAGTTCGCGTTGGTGCCGGCTCCTATGTTTGCGGAGAGGAGACCGCGATGCTCGAGAGCATCGAAGGCAATCGCGGCGTCGTACGGGCAAAGCCGCCGCTGCCCGCGATAGAGGGTCTTTTCGGTAAGCCGACGGTCATCAACAACGTCATGACTCTTGCTTCGGTGCCTTGGATCCTCAATGCGGGTGCGGCCGCGTATCGGGACTTTGGCACTGGACGCTCAAGAGGAACTCAGGTCTTTCAACTTGCGGGAAATATTGCTCGAGGCGGAATCGTTGAACTGGCGCTTGGCGTCTCACTGCTGGAACTTATCGAAGGTTTCGGCGGCGGAACACGTTCTGGAAGGCCCGTGAAGACGGCACAAGTCGGTGGGCCGCTTGGGTCATATCTTCCAACATCCGCCTTCGATGTTTCGATGGATTACGAATCGCTCATCGCGATTGGCGGAATGCTGGGACATGGAGGTGTCGTCGTATTCGACGACACTGTAAATATGGCCAATCAAGCACGCTTTGCGATGGAATTCTGCGTCGAGGAATCTTGCGGCAAGTGCACACCGTGTCGGATCGGTTCGGTCCGTGGGGTTGAAACTATCGACAAGATCGTCGCGGGGGAGCGACGCCAAGAAAATGTCGAACTGCTACTCGATCTATGCGAGGTCATGACTGATGGCTCATTGTGCGCGATGGGTGGATTGACACCATTGCCGGTAAAGAGTGCGCTTGATCATTTTCCAGCCGACTTCGGCATAGAAAAAGTCCTAGGAGGCGCTCATGGCATTACTAGTTGAGACAGATTTCGGGACGCCGGCGAGCACCTCGACGGATGTCGTCGAGGTTGTTATAGACGGAATCAATGTGAAGGTCCCGGCCGGCACATCCGTTATGCGCGCCGCGACTGAAGTTGGTCTGCCGGTCCCAAAACTCTGTGCCACTGATTCACTCAAAGTTTTTGGTTCGTGTCGGCTCTGCGTTGTCGAAATCGATGGCAGAAAGGGCACCCCAGCGTCCTGCACCACGCCCTGTGAAGAGGGCATGGTTGTGCATACTCAGACCCCGAAGGTCGAGAAGATCCGTCGTGGGGTCATGGAACTTTACATTTCGGACCACCCACTGGATTGCCTAACCTGCCCGGCTAACGGTGATTGCGAATTGCAGGACATGGCGGGTGTGGTTGGGCTACGAGATGTGCGCTATGGGTATGCCGGAGAAGGCCATCTTGATGCGGAGACAGACGATTCAAACCCCTATTTTGAGTTCGATGGAAGTAAATGCATTGTCTGCAATCGCTGCGTACGTGCCTGTGATGAAGTCCAAGGAACTCTTGCACTAACGATCGAGGGTAGAGGTTTCGCTTCGAAGGTCTCACCCGGGGGTCTCAACTTCTTACAGAGCGAGTGTGTCTCGTGCGGTGCCTGCGTTCAAGCGTGCCCGACTTCCTCACTCCAGGAGAAGAGTGTTATCCAACTCGGGGTCCCTACTCGCACGGTGCTTACCACCTGCGGTTATTGCGGAGTTGGTTGCACATTTAAAGCTGAACTTCGGGGCGACCAACTCGTCAGAATGGTCCCGGCCAAGAGCGGACAGGCAAATGAAGGCCACTCCTGCGTCAAGGGACGCTTTGCTTTTGGCTACGCCTCTCATCCCGACCGTATAACCAAGCCCATGATTCGCGAATCCACCAAGGATGATTGGCGCGAGGTTTCTTGGGAAGAGGCGATTGCCTATTCAGCAACTCGGCTAAAGGAGGTGCAAGTAAAATACGGTGATAACAGCATTGGCGGAATCACCTCCTCACGCTGTACCAATGAAGAAGTCTTCACAGTTCAGAAAATGATCCGCGCAGCGTTTGGGAACAACAACGTAGATACGTGTGCGCGGGTCTGTCATTCACCCACCGGCTATGGCTTAAGCCAGACTTTTGGCACCTCTGCGGGAACTCAGGATTTTAAATCTGTTGGTAGTGCCGACGTCATCTTGTTGATCGGTGCGAATCCCACCGATGCGCATCCTGTCTTCGCCTCTCGAATGAAGCGTCGGCTCCGTGAGGGTGCACAGCTGATCGTTGTCGATCCTCGCCGGATCGGCCTTGTTAAGGCGCCCCACATCAGAGCTGCTCATCATCTCCAACTTCAACCTGGCACCAATGTCGCAGTGATGAATGCAATTGCCAACGTGATCATGACCGAAGGTCTCTACGACGAGACTTTTGTTGCGCAACGCTGCGAAGACGACTCGTTCAAGCGTTGGTTTGATTTCATTATTCGTCCTGAGAACAGCCCAGAGGTTGTCGAGACCCTCTCCGGAGTTTCGGCTGAGGAGATTCGCGGCGCGGCTCGCCTTTACGGTTCGGCGAAGAATGGCGCTATCTACTACGGGCTTGGGGTAACCGAGCATAGCCAGGGCTCGACGATGGTCATGGGAATGGCAAACCTGGCCATGGCTACTGGAAATCTGGGCCGAGACGGAGTCGGAGTCAACCCGCTCCGCGGACAGAACAATGTCCAAGGTTCCTGTGACATGGGCTCGTTCCCACATGAATTCTCGGGCTATCGCCATGTTTCCGACGACGTGGTTCGCGAACAATTTGAAAGAGTGTGGGAGACCAAACTCGATGCGGAGCCAGGTCTTCGCATCCCGAACATGTTTGATGCCGCAATTGCCGGACGCTTCAAGGCGATCTTCATCCAGGGTGAAGACATCGCCCAGTCCGATCCCAACGTAAAACATGTCAAACACGCGCTTTCATCAATGGAGTTTGTGATCATCCAGGATCTCTTCATCAATGAGACAGCCGCTTTCGCGCACGTTTTCTTGCCTGGGACCTCCTTCTTGGAGAAAGACGGAACCTTCACTAATGCCGAGCGGCGAATCAACCGGGTCCGTCCGGTCATGGCACCAAAGAACGGCAAGCAGGAATGGCAGATTGTCTCTGAACTCGCGCAGGCATTGGGATACCCGATGCACTACGACAACGCGGCACAGATCATGGATGAAATCGCCGAGCTGACGCCTACTTTCAAGGGTGTCAGCTTTGATCTGCTAGATAGGGTTGGCAGCGTTCAATGGCCATGCAATGATGCTCAGCCGCTCGGTACTCCCACGATGCACGTCGACAAGTTCGTCCGAGGTCTTGGTCGATTCATCGAGACTCCATACGTGCCAACGGATGAGCGAACGACGCGTAAGTTCCCGTTACTGCTAACCACCGGCCGAGTCCTGACTCAGTACAACGTGGGAGCGCAGACACGTCGAACCGAAAACTCAGTCTGGCACCCCGAGGACGTTCTCGAGATCCACGAAGCGGATGCTGCCTTACGGGGGATTGCGGATGGGTCACAAGTAAATATTGCAAGCCGAGTTGGGCAGACTCTGTTGCGCGCAAAGATCTCGGACCGAGTCCCTGCTGGGGTTGTTTATACAACGTTCCATCATCCGATCAGCGGAGCCAACATAATCACTACGGACTTCTCCGATTGGGCAACGAATTGCCCCGAATATAAGGTAACGGCAGTCGAAGTGCGACCGGCGAGCGAGAATACCCGAATCGAATCTGAAGAGGTCGTGCCGGCCCTAATTCGCATGGCAAACCAAATTGCAGAGAGCATTCCTACGTCTGGCGACGCTACTGGTGCGATTGCTGGCCACCTGCAGAAGTTTTGGACAGCGCAGATGCGTGCCGAACTGAGTACCTATGTCGATAGCCACGGCACGGAATTTTCTGCTGAATTGATTGCAGCACTCGAGCGAGTGCACTAAATGCGGAGAGCCTTTCGCGGAAGGATTATGCTTTTTACGACCGCGCTGGCTATGACCTCGCTTCTGGTTAGCAGTTGTGCAAAGGCTAAACCAGATTGCATCTCTTTTGGCAGGGACTTTGATCGGTTGCAAGCAGCGACAGCTGCGTCGGCTGCCCTCATCATTGACCGGGGCGTCTGTCACAGCCAAGTAGACGCCGAGCGGAAGGCGCAGTGTCCTGAGTACTACACCTGGTTGACGGCAGCAAAGACATTCTCAGCATTTGCCGCCATCGAGAAGGCGGGCTGTATGACCGATGCAGGGCGGGCCAAGGCTCGGCAGGATTTCGTAGACCTTCAGAAGCCGGACGCATTTCCAGTCAAGTAGTCAGAACTCGGTGATCCACTATGACTCGGGAACCCTCCGCCCGTGCCTGCTCGAGCCTACAGATTTATAACGAAATATTTTGCCAGTAGAAACCCAGGCCTCTATGCTGGTGGCCCCCGTCACAACCCCATTTTTTTCGTCGAAGGAGCAATCTTGAAGAATTCGTTTCGCTCTACGGTCGGCGTCCTAGCCGCCTCCGCCCTCGCTCTTGGTGGCCTGGTCGCGCTCGGCGCTCCTGCCCAGGCAGCAATGCCTAAAGGTTGCAAGGCTCTAACTCTCGGCTTCTTTGGCGCTCTTACCGGAGATGCTGGAAACCTCGGCAAGAACATCTCGCAGGGCGCTGAACTCGCGGTCGCCCAATATGGCCTAGGTGCCAACAAGGTCAAAGTTGACTTCGTAAGTTTTGATAGTCAGGGCGATCCTGCCCAGGCGCCGGCATTGGCCCAGAGCGCGATCAAGAACAAGTGCCTGGTTGGCATCATTGGACCGGCTTTCTCTGGTGAGTCCAAAGCCGCCAACCCAATCTTCCAACGCGGTGGTCTCTCGCTCATCACGCCATCGGCGACCAACCCGACGCTCTCACAGCAGAATTGGACGATTTTCCACCGTGCTCTCGGCACTGACGCAATTCAAGGTTCCATGGGCGCCAAGTACATCAAGAGCATTTTTAAGCCGTCCAAGGTAGCCGTCATTGATGACGCCTCGGAGTATGGCAAGGGCTTGGCTGATGTAGTGGCGAAGAGTCTCGGGTCACTTGTCGTAACCCGTACCTCGCTCGATCCGAAATCGCCTGACTTCAGTAGCACCGTCAGCCAAATCAAGGCTGGCGCCGCAACGGTTGTCTACTACGGCGGTTACTACGCAGAGGCCGGTCGTCTGGTCAAGCAACTCAGGGACGCCGGCGCTACTGCCTCGTTCGTATCTGGGGACGGCACCCTCGATCCTGGATTCGTCACCGCCGGCGGCTCGGCAACTGATGGCGCCGTAGTCACGTGTGCTTGTGCGCCAATCGACACCACGGTGCCCGGTCGGGCGTTCAAGGCCGCCTACAAGGCTCGTTTTGGAGTCAAAGACGGTACTTACTCACCTGAGGCGTTTGACGCTGCGAACTTCTTCCTAGCTGCGATCAAGGCGGGAAACACTACACGCGCATCTATCAACAAGTACGTCTCGACGAAGTCTTCGGTGGGCATCACCAAGACCCTGAAGTTCGACAAGACCGGTGAAGTTTCCGGCGGTGCGATCTTCGCCTACGTATACAAGGGTGGCCAGAACAAGGCTTCGCTAATCAAGTAGTTCCTGTTCCGACTCGCTTAGTGAGGGGCGCCCGAAAGGCGCCCCTCACTAAGGTTGGCGGCTAGCGCCTAAGTGGTTACTCCAGCCAAGGAGGGTCCTTGAATTTTTCAACCTTGACCAGTCAATTTGGCGCCTTGACTTTTGATGGACTCGTCCTTGGGGCGATTTACGCGCTCGTGGCTCTGGGTTACACCCTCGTTTATGGCGTACTGCGACTGATCAATTTTGCACACTCTGAAATCTTTATGCTTGGCACTTTCGCAGCTCTACTCTCAGCTCGCGCTATTGGTCTTAATACTGACAGCAAACCGCGAACGGGTTTAGCCCTAGTCGGAACTTTTCTCCTAGTTACCATCGTGGCGATGGCGGTCTCGGGAGTTGCCGCAGTCCTACTTGAAAGAATCGCCTACCGAGGCCTTCGTCGGCGCGGTGCAGGCCGGCTCACCGTGCTGATCAGCGCTATCGGAGCCTCACTCTTCTTGCAGGAAGCTGTTGCACTCTGGCGCGGTCGAAACTACGAAACTTTTCCGCGTTTCTTGAAGAAGGATGTTTGGTTCACCGTTTTCGGAGCTGAAATCAGGTCGGACAAGGTATTGATCTTGGTTTCTGCGGTGATCATGATGATCGCCCTTGAGCGGTTCGTCTCGCTGACACGCCTAGGTCGCGGTATTCGCGCGGTGGCGCAGAATCAAGACACCTCGGTCCTGATGGGAGTTAATATAGATCGAGTAGTCACCTTGACTTTCCTAATCGGCGGTCTGATGGCTGGATTCGCTGGTTCACTCAATGAAGTTTATTTTGAACAGACACGCTTTAGCATCGGAATCGTGCTTGGAGTCAAGGCATTTACGGCCGCAGTGCTTGGCGGAATCGGCAATCTGCGCGGTGCTCTCCTCGGCGGTTTGGTCCTTGGCGTGGTCGAGTCTTACGGCGCTGCGGTATTTGGTGGCTCATGGAAGGACGTGGTGGCATTTGTCGTCCTCGTCCTCGTCCTAATGTTCCGGCCTTCAGGACTCCTTGGCGAGACGCTTCAGAAGGCGAGGGCGTGAGCATGAAATTCTTATCATCTGCCACTGACGTCGTCGGAGATCGCTGGCGGGCGCTGCCTAAGGCGACTAGGGGGCTATTGACAGTAGTTCTCGTTGCGGGCCTAGCGGTTCTGCCTATGGTGCAAATTCCATTGCTTAATACTCCTCAGACTGATTTCCCATCATTGTTGTTCGACAAGATCGGGCTCTACGTCCTGATGGGGATCGGACTCAATGTTGTCGTTGGCAAAGCTGGCCTGCTCGACCTTGGGTATGTCGCCTTCTTTGCAATCGGCGGCTACACGATGGCTCAGATGGGTACCTTGCTCCATTGGAGCTTCTGGGTGATCCTGCCGCTTGGAGTGGCTATCGCGATGTCAGCGGGGGCCATCCTCGGACTGCCGACGTTGCGACTTCGAGGTGATTACTTGGCGATTGTCACCCTCGGATTTGGTGAGATCATCCGCATCACCGCAGTTAACGTCGGATGGTTAGGGGCAAATCGCGGCGTTTCAAATATCCCGTGGCCATCGGCGATTGGACCGTTGAATTTTGAAGACATTCTCAACCCAAAGCCGTTTTATTGGGTGTTGCTTGCGCTGATTATCCTGGTCATCTGGCTGCTCAAGCGGATTGATCGTTCGCGAGTCGGGCGTGCTTGGGAGGCAATAAGAGAAGATGAAGATGCTGCGGAATTGATGGGTGTCCAGACGCTGAAGTTCAAACTCTGGGCCTTTAGCATCGGAGCAGGGATCGGTGGCATGGGTGGGGTTCTCTTTGCCAGCAAAGTCGGATTCATCTCGCCCGATAATTTTCCGCTGACCCTTTCTGTCCTGTTCTTAGCAATCGTGGTGCTCGGTGGGAGCGGCAACATCCCAGGCGTTGTCATAGGAGCATTGGCAATTTCATATATTCCGGAACGACTTCGCGGCTTTAGTGAGTACCGAGTTTTGATGTTCGGCGCTGCGCTAGTCATCATGATGAATCTGCGACCCCAAGGTCTGTTGCCTAGACGTGTCCGTGGAAAGGTGTCCACCGATGTCTAGCCAGTCGTCTCTTCTTGAGTTTCGAAATGTGACGATGCGCTTTGGGGGCGTAACTGCGCTTAGCGCCGTCGACATCTCGGTGCATAAAGGCGAGATTGCTGCGCTGATCGGCCCAAATGGTGCCGGTAAAACCACGGTCTTCAATATCGTTACTGGCGTCTATCAGCCCACTCAAGGTGATGTCCTTTTTAAGGGGGAGAGCATCGCCGGGCGGAAACGATCTGAGATCACTCGCCTTGGACTTGCTCGCACGTTTCAGAATATTCGGCTCTTTGCAGAGATGACCGCGCTTGAGAATGTTCTCGTTGGTGCCGATGCACATTCTAAATCCTCTGTGCCAGGCGCGATTTTGACGTTGCCACGTAAGCGCCGTGAGGAACGCGAAGCGCATGAGCGTGCCAACGAGCTCATGTCATTCATGGGCATTTCTAGGCAGGCACATTTGCTGGCAAAGGGCTTGCCTTATGGGGATCAACGTAGGCTTGAGATCTGTCGAGCGCTGGCAACCAACCCTGAAGTTCTCTTGCTCGACGAGCCGGCGGCAGGCTTCAATCCCGTCGAGAAAGAAATCTTGGGTCAGCAGATAAAACAGATCCGCGATCGTGGTTTCACAGTGTTATTGATTGAGCACGATATGAGCCTGGTGATGGGTATCTCTGACCGAGTGATGGTGCTTGACTTTGGTACGAAGATTGCTGATGCAGTTCCGAGTGAAGTCCAACGCGACCCGCGGGTTATTGCGGCCTATTTAGGGGCGCCAGCCGATGCTTCTTGATGTTAAGGACCTTCACGTCCACTACGGCAAGATCGAAGCACTACGCGGGGTCTCATTCCATGTTGACGAGGGCGAGATCATTTCGATCATCGGCGCCAACGGCGCGGGTAAGACCACGACATTGAAGACGATTAGCGGAATACTCAAACCAACCTCTGGGAGCATCCACTTCAATGGAGTAGACGTTGCAACCGTCGCACCTTATGCGCGAGTTGAACTAGGAATCTCCCAAGTGCCAGAGGGCAGAGGCATCTTCCCAGGTATGAGCGTCTTAGAAAATCTTGAGATGGGCAAGTACCATCGTAAAAATAGCCGCGCCGAGATGAGTGAAGATCTGGAGAAGGTCTATGACCTCTTCCCGCGAATCAAGGAACGGGCAACCCAATCGGCAGGCACACTCTCTGGCGGGGAGCAGCAGATGGTTGCCATCGGGCGTGCGCTTATGTCTAGGCCCACACTTCTGCTTCTCGACGAGCCCTCAATGGGCTTGGCGCCGATGATCGTCACCCAAATTTTCGAGATCATTACAAAAATTAATCAAGATGGGATAACGATCGTTCTCGTCGAGCAGAATGCTCAACAAGCGTTACTGCGCTCAGAACGAGCCTATGTCATGGAGACCGGAACTGTAGTGAAGACCGCTCCCTCTAAAGAACTGTTGACCGATGATGCCGTCAAGCGCGCCTATCTTGGTATCGGGGCTTGAACCAAGGGTGGCGAGAGTGGTCAAGGGAGAGGCTTGAGCACGAGTATTCGCCGAGCGAATGGGCCAAGCGGCCTTATGTCGAGTACACACCGTTCTTTCAAGACAGAAGCGATCTAACTCGTTTCACGCTCGGTTCAAAACTCGTGGTCGACTCATATGGACCTCGCCCACGAAATGTTATTGCCTGGACACCGCCAACCTCTCGTAATGAGATCTTCGTCTGGATTCATGGAGGGTATTGGCAGGGTTCTTCGATTGACGAGGCTCTGGTTGGCGCTGAAGATCTCGTGTTGCAAGGTTTTGGTTTTGCCGCGATCGAGTACACGTTGGCACCGGAAGCATCCGTTGCTGAAATTATCATTGAATGTGGAGCTGCGCTTTCCTGGCTTCGAGAGCGGAACAAGGGTAAGTCGGTAATTCTTGGCGGGCACTCCGCTGGAGCACATCTTGCCTTAGCGGTTGCGACACGGACTCAGGTTGACGGGCTTGTATTGGTATCTGGCGTCTATGACCTTCGACCGATCGTCTTGACCACAATCAACGAGCCATTGGGTCTAGATGAGGTTGAAGCGTTAGAACTCTCGCCCATTTCTGCTGAATTCCGTTATATATGCGCCTCAGAAGTGCTCGTTGGCGGCGACGAGTCGCCCTCTTTCAAAGCGCAGAGCGAGGTTGGATTCGACTACTTGACAGATAGCGGATCGGTGGCGGAATTAATTACCATTGCGGGTCTTGATCATTTTGACATCATCCTGAACGGTGAACACTTTAAAAGTTTTCTGCGATTGGCCAACCGCTAGACAACTGCCGCTTCAGTTGCGAATCTGGGGTCAAGGTAGAACCCGGTATCTACGACATCGATGCATCCGTTGATAAGCTGAACGACATCGGCGAAAGTGTTGTAGAGCGGTGCGAAACCGAAACGGAGAATGTTTGGTCGGCGGAAGTCGCCAATGACACCGCGTTCGATTAACGCGCGAACGATCGAATACCCACTCGAGTGCGAGAGTGCGACGTGACTGCCTCGCTTGGCTGGGTCGCGTTCAGATACCACGGCGAATCCACGTGAGACAAGGTGTTCGTCGGCCAACTCGTAGAATAGTGTTGAAAGCGCGAGGCTCTTGGCCCGCAATTCGGACATCGACACGCCATCGAAGGCATCAAGAGCAGCTGAAAGCGCGGTCATGGACAGCACGGGTGGCGTGCCCACCAGCATTCGGTCAACTCCAGCAGCAGGTTCGTATGAACGAGTGAATTCAAAAGGATGAGCGTGCCCATGCCAACCTTGGATAGGTTGCGTTGTCGAATCCGCGATACGCGGTGCGACATAGATAAAGGCAGGCGCGCCCGGTCCACCATTTAGGTATTTATAACCGCACCCAATTGCGAAATCCGCATCGGCCTTAATTACATCCACAGGTACTGCTCCTGCAGAGTGTGCAAGATCCCAAATTGTGAGAGCACCGACAGCGTGTGCCGCCGCAGTGAGTTCCTCCATGTCATACATCTCGGCCGTTCGGTAATCGACGTGAGTTAATTCAACGACCGCCACATCACTAGTGATGGCCGTGACAATTTGGGTTCGAGGAAGCGCTCGCACCTCCAAACTGAGTTCGTTGGCTACTGAGTCGATCAGGTAGAGGTCGGTGGGGAAATTATCTATGTCGGTGAGAATTATCCGGCGATCTGGACGGAGTGCGCAGGCGGCATGTAGCGCTTTGTAAAGGTTCACCGAAGTGCTATCGCAGGCAACTACGGAATCGCCTGGCGCTCCGATCAGGGCCGCAATCTTGACGCCGACCCGCGCGGATAGATCGACCCAGCCTGCGGAATTCCACGAACGGATGAGTCCATCACCCCACTCGTGTCGAACCGCCTGGTCAATTGCTCCGATAGCAGACCGAGGCAAGGCGCCGAGGGAATTGCCGTCGAAGTAGACCACGCCTTTCGGAAGCGCAAAGAGGGCACGCTTTCCGCGGAGCGGGTCTGTGCTATCGAGCTTGGCTGCCTCTGTCTCAAACATGGATACAGGGTAGCGACGATCAGGGCACGAGTACGGCGCGACCTTCGATCTTGCCTGCAGCCAGGTCCTTATAGACCTGTGGCCCTTCTTCGAGTGTGAAAGTTGACACTTTCGGTGTTAGCAAGCCCCTGCCAGCAAGGGCCAGGACCTCTGCCAATTCAGGGCGACTGCCCCAGTAGATGGTTTGCAGGCTTACCTCGTAAGGGATAGCGAAGAAGGAGAATTGCATCGATCCGCCTGCGATGCCAACAACGGTGAAATCTCCAAGCATTCTGCTGACTGACGCCCCGAGGGATAGCGTCGCGTCGGCGCCGACAAAGTCAAGGACAACTTCGGCGCCATGGCCGCCAGTGAGTTCTTTGATCTGAGTTGCTGTGTCGGCATCGGATTTTATTGCGTAGTCCGCTCCGAATGATTTTGCCAGTGCCAGCGCTTCATCTCGGCTGTCAACTGCGATAATTCTTGCAGCCGTGGTCGCTTTGATGATTTGAACCGCCATATGTCCAAGACCGCCGACCCCGATGACTACCGCAAAACTTTCTGGCGTTAACTTTGGCCACGATCTACGCACGGCGTGGTACGGCGTAAGACCGGCGTCCGTTAGCGGTGCGGCATGCTTAGGATCCAAACCCTTGGGCAGGATGAGTAATTGGCGCTCGTCTGGAACGAGCATGTACTCCGCCATGCCACCATCTAGACCGAGTCCACCGCCTCCACCAGGTATTGGCGCTGCGGCTGGATTGTCGCAGTATGTTTCGATTCCCATCCGGCACTTGGCGCACTTTCCACAGCCCCATGGGCCATAAACAGCGACTGCGTCGCCTTCCTTGACAGTTGTCACGCCAGCCCCGACGGATTCAACCCAACCCGCGTTTTCATGGCCAAGAGTAAAGGGTGGGTTCCAGGGCACCACGCCTGCTTCAAAATCATGCATCAGATGTAGATCGGAATGACACGCCCCAGCCCCGCCGATTTTGATCACAACCTGACCGGCGCCAGGAGTGGGCTTTGCTACTTCAACGAGTTCCGGCTCTGATTTCCAATTCATAAGTCGTAATGCGCGCATAACTATCACTTCGCAATCTGACAATCTCTCCCGTCGAGGCTTCCCCGGCAAAACTAACTGTATACCGATCCGTAAGACTGTTTTCTGCGAGTGATGTTGGTGTTCTAGCTCCGGCTAGTGCAACTGCTGAGCCAGGGTCACAAGGGGGAGAATTGGGCTGTGAAGTGGCGCAATGCTTTTGGCTGCTCGACGATTCGATATCCGCGCAACGACGGGGCGAGTTCGCCGACGGCTAGGCAGACTTCGATCACATAATCGATGTGGCTCTGGGTGTAGGTGCGCCGAGGAATCGCCAACCGCACCAAGTCCATCGCAGCCGGTTTCTCGCTACCGTCGGGCTGCAGGCCAAACATGACGGTGCCAATTTCACATCCGCGTACACCACCCATTTGATAGAGCGCGACTGCAAGTGACTGACCTGGATACTCAAGAGGCGGAATGTGCGACAGGAGTGCGCGGGCATCCAAATAGACGGCGTGACCACCGATTGGTTGCACCACCGGGATGCCAGCTTCGGCTAGAGCATTGCCAAGGTATGCAGTGGATCGAATTCTGTACTGGAGATAATCGTGCGAGACAGATTCACCTATTCCGACAGCGAGCGCCTCTAGGTCACGTCCTGCCAGACCGCCATAGGTGGGGAAGCCTTCGGTAAGAATCAGAAGATTGCGCGCTTCTTGTGCAATCGCGTCATCGTTGAGAGCGAGCCAGCCACCGATGTTGCCCATCGGATCCTTCTTGGCGCTGATCGTCATACCGTCTGCGTAGGACGCCATCTCTCGCACGATATCAGCGACATCGCGATCGCCTTGTCCGGCCTCGCGTTCCCTGATGAACCACGCATTCTCAGCGTAGCGGCACGCATCGATAAAGAAGAGTAGGCCGTTCTTTTTGCAGACCTCGCTCACCTGTCTGATATTTTCCAACGAGACTGGCTGGCCACCGCCCGAGTTGTTAGTGACGGTGATCATCACGACTGGAATGTTCGCTGCACCATGTTGGGCGATAAACGCTTCGAGTGCGGCGATATCCATATTGCCTTTAAAGGGATGACGGTTCTGTGGATCAAGTCCTTCAGGAATAACCAGGTCGACAGCGGTGGCCTTCGTGAATTCGATGTTTGCACGTGTCGTGTCGAAGTGTGTGTTACTCGGAATGAACTTGCCTTCGCCACCGAGTACCGAGAAGAGGATCTTCTCTGCAGCGCGCCCCTGATGTGTTGGGATTACGTGCTTAAACGGGAAGAGTGATTTTACGGCGTCACGAAAAATTT